>Ga0315554_1000646_pt1 | contig 20668 bp, 25 predicted proteins | sample SalMarSW160370MG_FD_202114 | JGI IMG/M metagenome (GOLD analysis project Ga0315554, IMG submission 202114) | Salt marsh sediment microbial communities from the Plum Island Ecosystem LTER, Massachusetts, United States - Salt Marsh Sediment SW1603-70 ... | reverse complement strand
GTAATTTTGATGAGTACTTTTCTCGTGTGCGCTCCAAGGGTTTTGGCGATGAGGCAAAGCGGCGCGTGATCCTGGGCACATTCGCCCGCATGAGCGGCTACAGAGACGCATACTATCTAAAGGCAATGCGCGTCAGAACGCTGATAATAAACGATTTCAGAAAAGCCTTTAAGAGATTCGACGTTCTGGCTGCTCCGACAATGCCAATACTTCCACCAAAGTTATCTGCGATAGCAAAGCTCTCTCCAATAGAGCAGTATCAGATGGACGTTTTAACTGTGCCTGCTAACCTTGCTGGCATGCCGATGATATCCATGCCAGCTGAAGAAAAGAAACCAATCGGCCTGCATCTGATAGGAAATCACCTTAACGAAGATAAAATCCTGCGAGCAGCTAGCGCCTACGAGGTAATGAGATGACGACTAAACTTTTAGATAGAATAGTCAGTTATGTAACCGGCACTCCTCCAGAACCTTGGATGCCGGATGCAACAGATGAAGAAATAATGAAAATACTCTATAGCCACACTGGAGATTTTATTTCATACGGCTCGATAGCAGTTCCTCTAAAAGAAAATGGCATCCTTTCTGACTGGGAAGAAGGGTATGTAAAATATTATTCTAATGAATTATTTGAACGGCTAGATAGATTATGGTGGTATCTTTATGTAGACAAGACTGTAATAGGAGGCTTCAAACGTGAATACAGGTTGTCTGATTTAGGTATAGGCCATATCAGGAAGATGGAAAGGGAGAATGGGTTATAATCATGAAAGGTATAGAAACAAAGAAGATGGAGAACATCGGGGATGAAAAAGGCGGGATTTTCAATATAGAGGCCGGACCTGTTATAGAGATACCTGTTTTTTACAGGAAGAAGGGCGTTGTTTTCGGCAATCATTACCATACCGGCAGGGATAGTTCAAAGAACCCTGAGTTGATATTCTTCCTGAAAGGAAAGATAAGATTCATTGCCAAGAACATAAGCACCGGCGAGAAAGATGAGCTTGAACTGGAATCGCCTTTTGAACTTGTTATAGACCCCAATATCGCACATGCCTATGTTGCACTGGAAGACGTGATATTTATCGAGCCGAGAAAAACAAAATACAGCGAAAATCCTGACACCATCGCATATAATGTCATAGAGGCGGTTAAATGAAGATAGGACTGGAGATCCACACGCAGCTGACAACAAAAACAAAGCTGTTCTGCAGCTGTTCAAATAGGATGGAAAAGAATCCGAACAGCCTTTGCTGTCCTACTTGCTTAGGCATGCCTGGGTCAAAGCCCGTTATAAACAGGAGTGCAATAGACTACGGCATAAAGATTGCTCTTGCGCTCAACTGCAGGCTTCCGCAAGAGGCCTTCTTTTCCAGGAAAGCATATTTCTACCCGGATATGTCAAAGAATTTCCAGATAACACAGTTCGAGATACCCCTGGCCAGAAATGGTTTTATCAAAACAAACAACAAAAAGGTCAGAATAACAAGAATCAATCTGGAAGAAGACCCTGCAAGAATCGTTCATCTCGGAACAATTACAGAGGCTAAGTATGTCCTTGTGGATTATAACCGTTCAGGCACCCCGTTGTGCGAGATTGTTACAGAGCCTGACATAAAATCACCAAAAGAAGCCAGGTTAATCCTGCAGGAGCTATCCACGGTGCTACAGTACCTGGATGTATTTGACCCTGATATAGAAGGCTCGATGAGAGTTGATAGCAACGTGTCTATCGGAGAGACGCGTGTAGAGATAAAGAACATTTCAGGCTTCAAGGATGTTGAACGCGCTCTTAACTACGAGATAATAAGGCAGAAGAATATTCTGAGAAGAGGTGGAAAGATTATTCGTGAGACAAGGGCCTGGGATGCGCTGGCAGGCGTTACAAGGTCACTGCGGGTGAAAGAGGCAGAAGAGGATTATGGCTATATATTTGAACCTGACCTTCCAAGGATTACGATTGACAGGAAAAAGGTAGCTGGGATAAAGAAATCATTGCCTGAATTCGCCTCGCAGAAGGTAGCAAGATACAAGAAACAGTTCTCTATTCCCAAGAACCTGTCCTTCCCGATAACGATTGACCCTGATATTGCAGAATGCTTTGAAGAAGTAATAAAAAACATTGACCCGATGCTCGCAGCCAGGTTCTTTGCAAAGGAGTTATTGAAAACTCTGAATTACAGCAAGGTCACCATAAAAGATACCAGCATAATGCCCAAACACCTCGTAGATCTACTGGACTTAATAAGCCAGAAGGTCATAACAGAAAGAACAGGCGAGATGATGCTGAGGGAGATGATAAAGAAAGAGCCCGACGAGGTCTTGAGGATAAGAGGCGTTTCCAGAATATTCGACGAGAAGGTACTGGAGCCTATTATCAAAGAAGCAATGGAAGAGAATCCTACTGCCATTATAGATTATAAATCAGGCAAGAAAGAGGCTTTCCACTTCCTGGTTGGCCAGGTAATGAGAAAAACCAAGGGCAGGGGTGACTCAGAAACCATAAGGAAGCTACTGAGGAAGAGGCTGAGCAACTAACTTTAGCTTTTCAACTATTTTATCAGAAAACCTATATTCTTCTACCATGTTTGATTCTAGATATTTAGATCTAAAAGAAAAAAGTTCCATTTCCTCATCTACAGCTAAATCAAGCTTTAATATGTCAGAAAAGGGCCATTTACTCTTAGTTATATGAATACTTGTTTTACCGTTTTTATTTTTAGATTGATACCTCCAACCCATTTCTTCTGTAGCCATTTCTAAAGAAGATGAAAGATCTTCAGTAGAATAACGAGAACATAAACCAGGTGTTTCCTCAAAGAAAATATAGATCATTTACTGATCCTACCCTGTTAATAATTAGTCTCATCAAGCTTTAAATTTTTCTGTTTTTGATTATGCTTACGGGTCTGTAGTTTAGCCAGGATAGAACGACCGGCTTCGGTTATTAGAAGATACCGGTAGATCGGGGGTTCGAATCCCTCCAGGCCCATTTGATAACATGATAGAAATCTATCAGATTCTTCTTAACCATTTTGGCAAACAGAAATGGTGGCCGTGTAGAACCGGAGATCGTTTCGAAATAATTGTAGGGGCAATACTAACACAGAACACCAACTGGAAAAACGTTGATAAGGCACTTGATAATCTGATAAAAAACAAAATGCTCTCAAAGAATAAAATCAAGAAAATTCCAATCAGCAGGCTTTCTGCATTAATAAAGCCAGCTGGGTACTACAACCAGAAGGCAAAGAAGCTGAAAGCATTTGTCAAATACAACGGAAAGATAACAAGAGCGTCTTTACTCTCAATATGGGGTATTGGTTATGAAACTGCTGATTCTATTATGCTCTATGCCTACAATAAGCCGTACTTTGTAGTAGATGCATACACTAAGAGAATATTCTCTAGGCTTGGTCTAATCAAAACGCAAGACTATGAGTATGTCAGAAACTACTTTGAATCAAAACTGCCGAAAAGCATCAGTGTCTACAAGGAATTTCACGCACTTATAGTCGAGCTGGCAAAAAGGCACTGTAAAAAAGAGCCTTTATGCAGAGAATGTCCTTTAGCAGGAAGATGCAGGCATGCAAAAAGATTATAGACCTACCAGACCCAGGAAGAACCCTCCCAGATTAATTATTATCAGGAGATTGAATATGAAATTTACCACAGGGTAGATTAGATCTGGCGGCTTTCCAATTATTCTGTCAGTAACAACATACGCTATTTCCTTTACCATAAAAACTGCAAGGAAGATGGTCAGCAGTGGAAAACCAGCAAGAAGGCCTGCAACAGCAGCTCCTAATGCTTCTACAAGATTCTGCGGCGAGGGCACGAACAACGGCCATTCAGGCGGCACTAGCGGTAGAAGCATGTATCTTAACCCGTAGAGTATTGGCACAATTATTATAATCATTGCAAAAGCAATAACAGGGCCGTAGATTATACCCATTAGGATTGTTGCTATTGTTGTGAATTCTATACCGAACTTGTGGACTATGCCTGAAAGCCCTATTATTATCTTGTCAAACCACAGAACTGCAAAAATAGCTGCAAGAACATGTCCGCCAAGCAGGTAGAAAAATGCGTAGCCTAGAACAAAGGAGACAGCAAGTAAACTAATGTTTCTTTTTTTGAACATCTTATTCCTCTTCTTTAGGCATGTACCCAGGAGTCAATCAGATCGATTATTATTATGAATATAAGCAGGTACAGATTAAATGGTAAACTGTATGAGAATATCATACCTAGATATACAATAGTACCTATCGGTATTGTCCTGATAAATCTTGCCAAGGCTCCAAATAGAAATTTCATTATTATAACACCACATGCTATGCTCCTGCTGGGATTTGAACCCAGGTCTCGGCCTCGAGAGGGCCGCATCCTTAACCGGGCTAGACTACAGGAGCAATACTAATAATGAGGCAAAGATAAGTTTTTTAAATTATCTTTAAGGAGTATATCTAAAGATGCGAGGATACCCAAGCGGTCAAAGGGGCTAGGCTTAGGGCGCTAGCCGGCTAAAGGGGCTAGGATCAGGACCTAGTGTAAGAAACCTAGTGGCTTAGTGCCTTCGGGGGTTCGAATCCTCCTCCTCGCATTACCTCAAATTCAATTTTATAGGGTAGGTTTTTAATCCATGGTTGCGCGATTCTTTCCTGTTGATAAGGAAGATGAGTTCCTGAAAACTCTTGAAAAAGAGTTAGGAAAAAGATTCTCTTCAGGCGAGAAAATAGCTATTAAGCTGCACATGGGTGAACCAGGCAATAAAACAAGGTTATCAATACCGTTTGTAAGAAAGATTGTTGATATTCTTTCTAAATTAGGAACAAAGCCGTTTCTTTTCGACAGCCCTGTTAGATATACTAGTCCAAGGAGCACAGAAGAAGGTTACATAAAAGCAGCCAAAGGAGAAGGCTGGGAAGCAGCTGGTTGCCCAATAATCGTGTCTAACAATGCAGTGCAGCTAAAGGGAAAATATGCAACATATGGTGTGTGCAAGGATCTTGTAGATGCTGATGGGGTTCTTGTCCTTACCCATGTAAAAGGACATATATGCTCAGGCTTTGGAGCTTCTATAAAGAATCTGGGAATGGGCGCATTGACCAAGGAAACAAAAGGAATGATACATGAAGGCGGTGAACCAGACTATGTTGGTGGTTGTACCTTGTGTAAAGAGTGCTCAAAGAACTGTCCTACAGATAACATAAGATATGAGGACAGGCCTTTTTTCGATAAGAGCTGGTGTTGTGGCTGCTCGAACTGCGCCAGGGTATGTAAGTTTGGTGCAATAAAACCAAAACTGGAGTTATTTGATAAACTGCTTGCAGATGGAGCAGTAACTGCCAACAAAAACTTCAAGAAAGCCTATTATGTTAATGTCATTAACAACATAACAGAAAGATGTGATTGCCTTTCAGATCCTGGCGAACTTATCATGGAAGATGTAGGATTCGTCATTAGCGACAAGCTAGCAGAGGCAGATAGAACTAGTTTTGACGCAATAAAAGAAAAAGCAGGCAGGGATATCTTCCTTGAGATACTTAAAAAATCCCCACTGATACATATAGAAGCAGCTGAAGAGTTGATAAAGCCGGCTACTGAATTGTAAAAATCTTTTTAAAGAGCTATAAAGTATATATAAAGAACAGTGTTTGTATTATGAAAAAGCACATCATATTCTTCAAGCATCTAAGAAAGAAAGACGTCTCGCTGGTTGGCGGCAAGACATCATCACTAGGCGAGCTTGTATCAATAGGCATGCCTGTTCCTGATGGCTTTGCAATTACAGCCGAAGCGTACAGATACTTCATAAAAGAGAATAAGCTGGACAAAAGAATAAGGAATATCATAAAATCAGCTAATCTTCACAATATAAATGAATTGAAAAGGGCTGGCTCAGAAGTCCGTTCATTAATAAAGAAAGCAGAATTCCCAAAAGACCTTGAGAGCCATATCATGGCTGCTTTCAAGAAGCTGGGCTCCAGGTATGTTGCTGCACGCTCCTCAGCAACAGCAGAGGATCTGCCAGATGCAAGCTTTGCAGGCCAGCAGGAAAGCTTCCTGAATGTTTCTGAAAAATATCTTCTGGCACGTGTTCGCGACTGCTTTGCATCGCTGTTCACCAACCGCGCTATTTCGTACAGGGAGGACAAGGGCTTTAATCATTTCCGTATATATCTGTCCGTTGCTGTGCAGCGTCAGGTATTCTCGGAGTCCTCAGGCGTTATGTTTACTATTGACCCTGATTCAGGGCATAATAATTTTATAGTAATCAACAGCAGCTACGGCCTTGGTGACTACATCGTCCAGGGAAACGTAACCCCGGATGAGTTCTGGATATTCAAGGAGAAGTGCAAGGTAGTTGACAAAAAGCTTGGCAAGAAGCATATAATGGAGGTGCGATCACCAACAGGCGTGAAAGGCAAGAAAGTTTCAAAGGCCCTGCAGAAAAAATTCTCCATAAGCGATAGTGATGCAGAAAAACTTGCCAAGTACGCCAAAACTATTGAACAGCATTATAAAATGACAATGGATATAGAATGGGCAAAAACAGGCAATAAATTATACATACTCCAGGCAAGGCCAGAAACAGTACATGCAACCAAGAACAGCAATGTTTATCAGGAATTCAGGCTCAAAGAAAAGAGCACTGTGATTGTAGAGGGACTTTCGGTAGGGAAAAAAATTGCATCAGGTCCTGTTAGCATAATAAATGATGTAAAGGATATCCACAAATTCAAGAAGGGCCAGATCCTTGCAACGAAAAGAACTGACCCGGACTGGGAACCCATAATGAAGATAGCTGCTGGCATCATAACTGAAGAGGGCGGGCGTACAAGCCATGCAGCCATAGTTTCTCGAGAATTGGGCGTACCGTGCATAGTTGGTGCGCCTGACGCAATAAAAAAACTGAAGAATAATCAGGCAGTTACAATCGACTGTACAGATGAAACAGGCAGGGTATGGAAAGGTAGCCTCAAGTTCTCTGCAACAGAAAGAAGCATAAAAAAACTGCCGAAGACAAAAACAAAGATACTGGCTAATGTGGGCATGCCAGAAGAGGCTTCTAATGTTTCCCTGCTGCCGGTTGACGGAGTCGGCCTTGCTCGTGAAGAGTTTATAATAACTGCAATCGGGGAACACCCGCTTGCAATGATAAAGCAGAAAAGAGGCAACGAATTCGTAGAAAAACTCGCATTCGGCATAGCAAAGATTGCAGCCTCGTTCTATCCAAGACCGGTTATAGTGAGGACAAGCGATTTCAAAACAAATGAATACCGCTCATTAAAAGGCGGCCATGAATACGAGCCTATAGAAGATAATCCAATGATAGGATGGCGTGGCGCGTCTCGTTACATTAGTGGCAGCTATGCGCCGGCCTTCAGGCTTGAGTGCAAGGCATTCAACAAAGTATTTGATATGGGTCTTACAAATGTAAAGATGATGATACCCTTCTGCCGTACTATAGAAGAGGCCAAATCCGTTTTAAAAATAGTAAAGGAGGAAAAAGTAAGATGCAGTGTAGGTGTTATGGCAGAAATCCCTTCCAACGTAATACTTGCTGATAAATTCTCCAAGCTCTTTGATTTCTTTTCTATAGGCAGCAACGACCTAACGCAGATGGTTCTCGGGCTTGACCGCGATAATGATATGCTTGCCCGGGAGTTCGACGAGCGCAATCTTGCTGTAAAACGAATGATTTCTGACCTGCTGAAAACAGCACATAAGAACAAGACACCTGTAGGAATATGCGGCCAGGCGCCAAGCGATTATCCTGAATTCACCAAATTCCTGATAGACTGTGGGATTGATTCCATATCAATCAATCCTGACGTAGCTATCCAGACAAAATTGTTAGTAGCAAGACTCGAGAAGAGATAATCTGATTATTTTTCTAAACCTAAATACTTTGCCACTTGGGAAAATAATTTTATGCGCTCTTGTATAATATCTAGATATTCATCAAAGCCAAATAGCTTTCTATAATCTTCTATAAAGAAAGCTCCATAAACAGGATAGGAATAGATATCATCTGTTACTTTTGTTATTAGATAAACATTCTCAAATAATCTTAAGCTTTTTTTCAATATTCCCAAATCAGGCTCTCCAGCAAGCTCACCTATTTCTCTTAATGTTATTTCGTCTGGACCGTGAACACCCCTTTCTATATACTTAACCATCCGTCTTACGGTAGCTTCATTTAAATCTCGATAGTATTCAAAATATTTTTCTACAGTCAAATCCCTCGGATATTCATCTGGTCTCAAACCTTCCGGGGGTTCTACTGCATCCTTTTTCTTTTCTTCCTGATAAAAATTAAGTAAACCCTTGAAAATCCTATGGTTTAATTCAGATTCGATTATGATATCTACAGCTTTGGATGGGTCTACCTTTACTGATTGAATTAAAGGGACAATTACCATTTTATCACTAGCTAATATTTCATCCCAAAATATAAAAACATTCCTTATAATCAAGATATATGGATTATCCGAAAGCAGTAACCGGCAGTTTTATAATAGATAACGATAAGGTTCTTCTGATAAGATGGGGCGATAACAAAGGGTCTTGGTCAGGCAAGTGGACAGTGCCGGGCGGCAAAGTCGAATATGGCGAAAAAATAGAAGATGCAGTCAAGAGGGAAGCAAAGGAAGAAACAGACCTTGATGTAGAGGTTGTAAAACTTATAGACGTGGACGAAGGAATTGTTGGTGAAGAAAAGCACTACATCTTTTTAAATTACTTATGTAAAGCAGTTGCTGGTGAACTGAAAGCTGGAAGTGATTCCGTAGAAGTTAAGTGGTTTTCTAAAAATGAGCTTAATAAAATAGAATTAAATCATCCGAGTGTAAAAAGAATGTTAAAGAAAATAGGATTCTTGTGATTTTATTACTGGTTTTTTCTGAAATCAATCTATTTATAAGTCTTTTGCGACAATAAAAAATAATGAGAATAAATTACGAAGAGCCTGAAGGCGAACCTGAAGCAGGACCTGAGCCAGCTCCAGAACCAGCGCCTGAAGGCGAAGGAGAACCTACAGAATAAATTTTTAGATTTTTTGTTTTTTTCTTTTTATTATAAGCTTTTTTCTTTAGTTGTCAGTTGAGAATAACTTTATAAAACTTGGCTGCAATAATATTAAATGTTGGAAGAGAGTAAGGAAGATATTAAGACACGACAACTTCTAGAGAAAATCATAACTAACCTGCCTGCTGAATATAAAGGCTCTGAAGTGATTATCTGCGGTAACTACAAAGGTATTGTATGCGATGGCGATGTTCTGGCAAGGTGCTTACCTGGGAAAGAATATGAGGAAATATATGCCAATAAGGTAAGAAATGGATTAGGCATTGCTGTTGTATGCGGATTAAAAAATAGGGAATATGAAATAAGAAAAAATCCCTTGAATGATAGCCCTTATTTTAATTCAGGTATCGGGATGTCAATCTTTTTCAAGAACAGTAAGGAATAAAATTTTTTTGTTTTATCTATTAGTATGCATAAAACCGGTTATGCCGAAGGCTTCACGCTTTAAAAAGATTAGGGGATTTCTGATAGTATGAAGCGGGAGGTTATCTATTTCGATAAAGAAGGAAAAGAAAATACAAAAGAGTGCCTAGTTGTGGTAGAAAAAATAGCAGACAGCTACCAAGACATTGTAGTTGCGTCCTCATCAGGAAAGACAGGGCTGCTTTTTGCTGAGAAGCTTGGTAAGAAGAACCTCGTTGTAGTAACACTCAGCCACGGCTTATGGGACCCTAACAAATCAGAAATAAGCGGTGAAACAAGAAAAAAGATAACAGAGCTTGGCGGCAGGGTATTCACAGGCACTACATTAACGTCCTCCCTTGAAAGGGGATTTGCTGAAAAGTATCAAGGCACGTATCCGAGCATGATAATTGCTGACACGCTCCGTACGCTTGGCCAAGGCATCAAAGTGTGTGCAGAGATTGTAATGGAGGCATGTGATGCAGGACTTATAGAAGAGGGCAAAGACGTTATAGCAGTAGCAGGCACGCATGGCGGTTCAGACACAGTATGTATAATAAAATCAGCAGCATCAAAGCGGTTTCTTGACCTGAAGATAAAAGAGATACTGGCAAAACCAAGGGAGTTCTGATCAAACCTTCTCTAGCAGTTTTCTTACTCTGTCTATGCCAACTGCAATTATAAACGGTCCCAGCCTTGGACCGCTGTCACGGTTAATCATAATATTGTAAAGAATCTGGAAGAAACGCTTTGGCTCAATGTTATTTTCTTTTGCTGTTTGGTAGATAACTGTCTGCAAATCCTTTTTATCAAGATTACCAACAAGAGAAGCAATTGCTTTCTTCTCGCTGTTACTTAATTCTATGGCTGGTAACTCCTCATTTAGTTTTATCTTCATCTCCTCAGGTGCGTATTTCTCTGCCCAGTTCTTTGCTAAATCCAGCCGCTTGGAGATTTTTTCTTTATCAGCATTGCTTATTTTTTTCACAACCTGCATCTTCTTCAATAAATCAATTATTTCATTAATATCTCTGTTAGGACATACCTGAGATATCATAACAAGTGTTGAATACACTGGTTGCACACCTTTTCGAGGCTTAGATATTTGTGAGAGCTCATACTCCCTTTTTAATTGATTTGTCTTTTTTTCATTCTCTGATTTTTCATATCCGAAATATACCCTTTCTGCCCTATCGTATCTGTCGTGCAGCAAGAATAGTTTATTAGACTGTAAATCAAAATCTATTACTGTGTTTGGCTGATAGGACAGAATCAGGAAGCTTAGAAGCTCGGGTTCAGCAATTTCAAGCCAATTGTGCATTGTTATTGAATTTCCCCTGGAGCCTGACATCTTCTCCCCGTTAATCTGGATGAATTCGCCTGGCATCTGAAGAGGCGGTTCTTTCTTAAATACCTCGCGCAGCATTGCCTGGCACGTGTCAACAGACCCGCCTTTTGTGAAATGGTCTTTTCCAGCTATCTCAAAGGTAGTGCCATAGACATACCAGCCAACTACCCAGTGAACACGCCATGGCAGTTTCACGTTGCCGTTGCCTGGTTTTAATTCGCCTTTGTATCCACAAGACTTGCAGTATTTTCTATCATTACTGCATTCGTATCTAAGTGAAGTGCCATTCCACTCCTTTGCCACGGTCGTGGATGCACGGCCGCATTTCTCGCAGACAGGCATTACAGGTATCCAGTCTTCAGGCTTGTCACCACCTGTTATTTTTACCCAAAGGTCACGAATTTTTCTTGCATTATCAAGCACGGTTTTAATTGCCTCATCGTACTTGCCTGATTTGTAGTTGTCGTAGGAAGAAATGACATTCAGGTCAAATCCGAATTTATCAAGTGCTGATTTCAGGTCAGCTGTGAAATATTCTGCCCATGAATTATATCCAGGAAAAGGCGATGGAACCTCTCTTAGAGGCAAACCAAGGTATTGAAAGAATTCTTTGTTAACACCAAGGCCAGCGGGTATCTTGTCAAAGTCATCAAAGTCATCAACAAAAAGATTCTGTACAGCATTTATGCCTTTATCTGCCAAGGCCTTTTTCACGAGCACTGGTGTAATCAGCTCGCTACGCGCATTTCCTATATGGAAGTAACCTGAAGGGGTCCACATGCCGTGAAGCACATTTTTCTTACTGCGAGCAAGCATGCCGGCTATCTTATCGGGCCAGGTGTAATACTCAATTTTTTGTTTTTCCATAAAACCACTATATTATCAGGTATGCTCCAATAAACATACATACTATTGCTATAATTTTTAATAAGATTACAGAGCCTTTTATTTCTTCCTTGAGGATTTTCGGCATGAAAATGCTGAGTATTATTGCGTAAAATAAAACGATTATGTTCTGCGTTTGCTCCAGCGCAGCTACCAAAGAGATGAAGCCGATTGAAGCAGCTGCCATATAGAGTAGCACACCAATGAAATTAAACACCTGACTAACTAAAACAAACCCGACAGTTTTTTTAGCAGTCTTTATTATTCTTTTAGTTTCTTTAAAATGAAAAGGCAGCAGAAACAAGAAACCTATAAAAAATCCTATTTGTGCCAAAGCAAACACACTCCAGAAATCGGAAAAACCCAGGAGATATTTCATAAATACGTAATAAATCGCAATAAATAAGTTGAAGAGTATCAACCAAGGAAGAGCCTTTGTTATAGTCAACCTTACCCCCTTCTTAACAACCAACATGAAGCCTCCTGCAACAAGAAAGAATATTCCAATATATTTGATTCCTGAAAATATCTCACCAAGAAATATTGTAGCAAAAAGGAGCGTTATAATCGGGTGCAGACCCATCAGGGGAATAGCCCTCGAAACTTCTTCGAGTTTCATGCTTTTGTAATAGAATAATAATACCATAAAATAGAGCAAACCCAAAACTATAGAACCGAGTATAAAGAACGTATTAGGAATCGATATACCATGGACAACGAAGATGGCTAAACTGTAAAAAAGCACCACAAATCCGTCGATAACGAGAGGGACTAACGGATCCTTAACCCTTAAACTTATGACATGCTTATCTATTATGTTAGAAATCCCCCAGATAGCAACTGCCAATAGTGTCAGGTAAACCCACAACATAGTTGCTTATTAATTCCGAGAGATAAAAACTTTTATTAAGCTTCCCTTCTATGTATAGAGCATGTTAGGTTATCTGGTACTTGCCTTTCTTACATTTATGACACTGCTTCATTTCTTCATAGGCAATATTTCCATTGATATAACAGCATTTGCGATGTTTATCCTGATTCTGGCTTTTGTAGTCTACACTGACAGGAAGAAAGTGAAGCTGGAGGGAATTATACTCATCAGGCGGACGAAAAAAGGCAGAAGTTTAATAGACAGAATCGCTAGGAAAAATCCATGGTTCTGGAAGAAGGTGTATATATTAGGCGTCATGGTCGCAATACCAGCACTTATTTTTGTATCAGTATTCCTTTTTACTAATTCGCTGAGCATATTGGAAGGGCATGAAGAAGGCGGGGTCAGATTCCTGCTGCCAGGTCCTGTTTCTACGCCTATAACCGCGCCTGGCGTGTTTATTGTTCCGTGGTGGATATGGGTCATAGGCGTTATGAGTGTCATGTTCCCGCATGAGATATCGCACGGTATTGTCTGCAGGCTGGAAAAAATAAGGATAAAGGCTGTTGGATGGATACTACTGCTGTTCATTCCAGGAGCTTTCGTGGAGCCTGATGAGAAACAGCTGAAAAAAGCAAAGAGGTCAACCAAGTTAAAGGTCTATTCTGCTGGCTCATTTGCAAACATAATGATTGCCTTTACAGTATTAGCAGTATTCACTTTACTGTCAGGTGCATTGTTCCAGCCAGCTGGTGTGAACTTCCAGGCAATCGAGAACTCATCAGCTAATCTTTCAGGCCTGTCAGGCTCGATAATAAACATAAATAATATTCCTGTCAACTCTGCTGAGGGCCTGTCCGGCATTCTGTCCGAGCACGAACCAGGTGACATTATATACGTGGAGACTGCAAAGAATAATTTCATTGCCCCAACGTTCCGTTTCACAGGCGACCTGGATTCTTTTATACCCACCCTGATGGTAGTGACTACCTTAAATGAGACAGAAGAGAAGGCCGTTACCCTGGGCAGTAAAGACGGAAAAGCGTTTCTGGGTGTAACGAACCTTGTTCCCACATATTCTACATCTGTTGATATAGTGCTTTATTCCACAATATTCATAGTCTTCTTGTGGATATACATATTCAATCTTGGTATCGGTCTTATAAACCTTCTTCCGATAAAACCGCTGGATGGCGGCCTTGTGTTTGAAGAAATAACCAAGAAATTTACCAAGAAGAGCAAGGTGATTGTAAGAGTTGTATCTGGCATCATGCTGTTCCTGCTGGTTTTCAACATAATCGGACCAATATTTTTCTAGGCAAATAAGGTTTAAAAGCATTAGATACCAGTGAGATAAAAGGTGTTTTCATGGTAAGGAAGAGTTACGGAAAGATGAGGGGTACCAGAAAAAAGCTGATGACAAGGGAAACACCCGGGATTAACGTATACATGAAAAGGTTTGAATTAGGTAACATGGTTCGCGTTGTCCTTAATCCGGGAAAAACAACCCACCCTAAGTTCCACGGCTCTGCTGGCAAGATAATTGAGAAACAGGGCAGGAACTACCTGGTCGCCGTAAGGAATAAAAAGGCTGTGAAGAAGATAGTACTCAGGCCAGAGCAATTGAGGATTTTGAAGTAACAGGTGTTTTTATGGAAGTTCTTAATGAGGAAGACATAAGCATATCAGATGCCAAGAAGATAATGGAAGAGCGGAAGAAAGTAGGGGATCTTGTTTACGAGCAAAAAATCTGCCTTGAGTATCTAGAGAAAGTGTGCAAGATGCCTGCGACAAAACTCAAAAGCATGTTAGATGACCTTTCCAAGATAGCCATACTGAAGCCGAGATACATAGCGCTGATAGTCAATATGCTTCCGGACACAGAAGAAGAGGTTGGTGTATTATTCAGCAAGGAGAGGACCAACCTCAAGAAAGAGGAGATAAAGCAGATTGTTGACATCGTGAAGAAATACAAATAAGGCTTATTCTGATTCTTAATCAGCTTCTGTATTCCCTTTTTAAAATCATCGGTATAAATATTCTTTAACGACGATTATATGGACTTGGGGTTGGTTATAGATGACGAAGGAAGAGAAATGTATAATATTGGATTTCTTACCCAGCGGGTATGCGGACAGAAGGCACGCAGAACCAATAGCCCAGGCTATCGGAACTAATTTCTTTACATTACTTGAGCTTGTTCCCAGGGAGAATACCTCTCTTAACAGCGAGGAAGAGGTCTATGTCGGGGAGGGAAAAAGGGATAAGATAAGGTTCATAAAGGGCCAGCTGGAGATGAGGAACCTTACCAACTACGCTTCAAACATACTGCCGGATATAGTTGAGAAGATTGTCAGGCAGAATGAGAAGACTTTTGTTGATTTTTTCAACAAGGCAACAATAATAACCCCGAGGATGCACCAGTTCCAGCTGTTGCCTGGCATAGGAAGGAAGCATATGATAGACATACTTGACGAGAGAAAGAAAAAGCCTTTCGGTTCATTTGCCGATCTTTCTGAAAGGGTGAAGCTGTTCCCGGATCCTGTAAAGATAATAGCAAGAAGGGTCATGGATGAACTTAATGGCAATGAAAAATACTGTTTATTTACGTCGCCGAGAAGAAAATTCTAGTTCTTAGTATGTATCTTTACTACGTCTAAATTCTTGCAGGCACAGCCAATGCCCAGCAAAGAAGATACACTGGGTCTTGTTCTGCTGTCATCGCCGTTAACAAGCTCTTTTATGTAAAGTCCTGCTTCCCCTTTTACAGTTAACCTAAAGGCTTTCTTGCTGATTATTCTTGTGGTGATTCTCCTGACCCTTCTTTTTCTCAGCTTGTCCGCTCTTCTGTGCAGGACCCTTTTCGGGGTTCTCTGCCTTATCTCGCCAACAAGGCCGGAGAGCTTTCTTAGTTCTCTCTTTACTATGGGTTTTTCGCATACCACCTGGCAGGTATAGGTCTTATCGAGCCGCGCCTCCTTTATCTTTCTGACCTCTGTTATATCAGAATGCCTTAGCTTTCTGACCCTAATGCTCTTCTTTATCTTTTTTGCTGCTTTTTTCAGATCAACCTGCCTGATTTTTGGTTCTATTATCTCAAGTACAAACGACCGCCAGGCAAGGCATCTCGCATCTATATCCTCCCTGCCAAGGCCGTGAAACTTATGCCCGCTTCCGCGGGTTGCCTTCATAACGGGCTTTGCAATTATCTGCTCTACAGAGGTCTTGTATTTGCCAGAAGGCCACTTTGTCTGGGGAATACCGCGAACGAGTTTCTGGTATTCGCCGTAAATGAACAATGGATTTATGTCTGCTGTAACTTTCTTTGAAGATATATCAAGAATAAAGTTTACATCAGGCCTTTTTAGATTGCATCTCAGACCGAGTCTTTTTTCTACAAGTTTTCCTGTTTCCCTGTTTATCTCGGCCTTTATAGGCTCGCAGTATTCTATGCCTGTCCTTTCCCAGAGATCCTCTTCCTTTCTTACAAGTTCCGAGGAAAGCCTTGTTCCGATAAGGAATGTTCTGAACTGGATTTTCTTTGCCTTTGCAATTCTGTCTACCCAGGTATCAAGGCTTTCAAAGAAGTTGTTGCAAAGGCTGCATTTCTTTTTCTTTGTTACCTTTGCATCAAGATTATGAAAATTAAAACCAGCGAAATTTGACATGTCTGGCAAGGAGGCCTCTTCTTTGTCAATGCTCATTGCTACTGCTGTTCTTATTATCTTTCCCCTTTCCTCGTTGCTGTATCCGTGCAATAACTGGGCAAATTGCCTGCCTAGGCAATGGTCGCACACTGGCTGGCTAAGGATTTTCTGGGCTTTTTTCAATATATCCATGCGCTCACTCCCTAAAGATTTGTGCATGAAACTTATAAATCCTTGCTTCGGGGTTCTTCCATTCCTTTGGTAGCAGTCCTGCTTTTAGGCAGAGGTTGTTCAGGAATTCCTCTGCGCTCCAGTTATATTCAGTAGCTACCTGCGGAAGAAGCAGCCCTGAGTAGGGACCGCACTGGATTATCAAGCCGTCCTTGCCTACATTTATTTCTTTAAGATAGTCTTCCGGCTTCTCTATTTTAATCAGCACTGGCTCTGTTAGGACTGAAACCTCTATTTTTACCATGCCTAATTCGTCTTTGCTAAGTTTTTCAAACCTAGGATCCTCGCAGGCAGACTGAGAGGCACTCATAACCGCATTTATAAGAGACTCAAGAGGATACGGCAGGCCTATGCAGCCGCGGAGTTCTCCGTCCTCTGTTATTGTACAGAACACGCCTCTCTTCTCGTCCAGTGTTTTTGGGTATCTGGTTGGTTTTTCTGCTCTTTCGTTATTAACGAATTCTTTTATTGTGCTCCTTGCAAGCTTCAGCAGAAAAGTCCCTTCCTCAGCTGTAAGCATGAATTACTATTGTCAGGAGGAGTTAAAAAGTAGCGGGGGCTGGATTTGAACCAACGACCTCGAGGTTATGGGCCTCGCGAGCACTCCTGGCTGCTCTACCCCGCTATCTTAACCTTTAATTGTTTCATTCTTAAATAGTTTATTTATAAGCAATAAAGCTAAGGTGGTTCTCTGAAAATTCTCGGTATTGATGAAGCAGGTCGCGGTCCTGTAATTGGTCCGCTTGTTATGTGCGGCTATCTGGTTGACAACAAAAATCTGCCTAAGCTGAAGAAGCTCAATGTAAAGGATTCGAAACTACTGACAGCCAAGAAAAGAGAGGCTTTGATGCCTGAATTAAAAAAAATATGTGATGATTTTATCATACTGAGCATAAAAGCAGGGGAGATAGACAAGCTCAGGGATGTGAGCAACCTAAACAAGATAGAAATAGAAAGGATGCAGCACATGATAAAGATGTTCGAGCCTGACAAGGTGATAATAGACTCGCCTGAGGTAAACACAAAGAAATTCTCCTGCAAGGTCTGCAAGGGAATCACTGTAAAGAAGATAGTTGCCGAGAACTTTGCTGACAAAAATCACATAGAAGTGGCAGCTGCCTCTATAATGGCAAAGGTCCACAGGGACAGCGAAATCAAAAAACTGCACAAGAAACACGGCTTTTTCGGTACAGGCTACCCCTCTGACGAGAGGACTATAAGGTTTTTAAAGAATTGGATTAAAAGGAATAAAGAGTTCCCGGACTTTGTAAGAAGAAGCTGGATAACTGCCCAGCTGATAAAAGAGGAAAAAGAACAGAGCAGGCTGATGGATTTTTTGATGAACAGGTGATGAGATGGGTAGAGTCAAAAACTATTTTGATCTGGAGCTAAGGACCACTCTTGTAAACGCAGCAATAGGCGGGATAGCTGGCTACATCTCTTTCCTGATAAACGAGCCTTTAACAAACCTGGTTCTTGCGCTGGTTGTACTGACAGCAACATGCTTTATTCTTAAGAAAATCTGGGAGATAAAAAAAGAGCGCAAGTGGTGGATCAGCAATGCAATAGTAATCTTCCTGTTTGTGTGGCTGGTTGTATGGACAATATTCTACAATACAAAGATAGTATAAGTGGGTTAGATGTTTAGGACTCACTATTCTTCTGAGGTTACAGAGAAGCTAGAAGGGAAGAAGGTAGCTATAGCTGGCTGGATAAGGTCTGTAAGGGACATGGGAAAGATGAAATTCCTGATTATCTCTGACCAGTCAGGGGAAATTCAGGTAACTGTTAAGAAAGGAGAAACAGATGATAAGATAGTTGATAAGATTAAGAAGCTCGGAAGAGAGGATGTTGTTTCTTTCTCAGGCATTGTCAAGAAAAACAGTGCAGCTCCAGGCAGTAGAGAGCTGATGCCAAAAAGCATGAAAATACTTGCCAAAGCAGAGACACCGCTGCCGCTGGAAACAGACCCAAGGATAAAATCCAATCTTGACACAAGGCTGGATTTCAGGTTCCTTGACATGAGGAAGCCTGATGTCCGGGCAATATTCAGGATAAAAGACGTCATCCAAAGGTCCTTTGTGAGCTACATGGAGAACCAGGGCTTTGTGCTGCTGAATACGCCTGTTATAGTGGCTGCAGCAACAGAGGGAGGAACGAATCTTTTTCCAATATCATATTTCGATAAAGAGGCTTTTCTTGGCCAGAGCCCGCAGCTCTACAAGCAGATGATGATGGCATCTGGCTTTGACAAGGTCATGATTCTTGTGCCTGTTTTCCGTGCAGAGGAGCATGACACGAGCTTCCACCTCAACGAAACAACACAGCTGGACATTGAGGCGGCCTTTGTTGAGAATGAACAAGATGTACTAAAATATATGAGCGATGTTGTATGCTTTATCTACAAGCAGGTGAGCAAGGAGTGCAAAGAAGAGCTCAAGCTGCTTGGTAGGGAGCTGAAGGTGCCTAAAGAGATTAGGCAAATGACTTATGATGAGGCATTGAAAATTGTTAAAAAGAAGATAGACATGGAATGGGGTGAGGATTTCACACCAGAGGCACAGAGACTGCTAAACAAGAAATACAATCCCCTGATAACAACAAAATGGCCTACCAAGCTTCGTGCATTCTATTCAATGCCAGAGCCAGGCAACGACAAAATCTGTAGAGCGTATGACATGATTATAGACGGATTAGAGGTCTGCTCAGGTGCACAGAGAATTCATGATTATGAAGAACTTGTAAAGCAGATGAGGAAGAGGGGGATGAACCCTGATAATTTTGAGTTCTATCTTAATGCATTCAGGTACGGAATGCCGCCGCATGCTGGCTGGTCTTTCGGCTTAGAAAGACTAACAATGGCAATAGCAGGCATGAGCAACATAAGGGAGTGCATGCTCTTCCCAAGGGACAGGAAAAGACTAACGCCATAGAAAATTAATGAGCTAATGAATATTCTTTAGTTTCTCCAACAGGATCCTGTGGTGTTACATCCACTTTTCTTGCCACTTGCCTGTAACCCTGAGAACGAACGTATCTTACAATCTTATCGTGTTCTGCATAAATACCAGTATCATGAGAATGCTGTGAGATCTCTGATCCTGTATGAGGCTTCCATCCCAAAAATACCACAGTTTCAGAGACTTCAGTATAGTTGTTTTCTGGATTAAATCCGTCATGTAAGGTCGAGCTAACCAGAATATGCCGTTCTACATCCTTTGTTGGATGCTGAAGATATGTTCTTATCCTCTTCATACTTCTTATTGATGATCGCATATCCCGTTAGAATGGTAATAAAGTATTTAAACATATACCTTTGGCAACATGTCAGCCTATATGCTGTGTTCAAAATCCTGAAATCTTTTTATAAGCACTATAGCAAATTATAGTCATGACGCAGATAGAAATAACGTTCCTGGGCACAACAGCAGGCATTCCGACAAAGGCCAGGAACCATCCGGCTATTCACCTCAAATACAAGAGTGAGAACGAGTTTTCCTACTTGTTCGACTGCGGCGAAGGCACGCAAAGGCAGATTCTCTTCGCAGGGCTGAACTTCATGAAGGTCAATGAAATATTCATAACGCACTGGCATGCTGATCATTTTGCAGGTCTGCTTGGACTGCTGGAATCAATGAGCCTGGAAGACAGGAAAACCCCGCTGACCATATTCGCGCCTGAGGCAGAAAAATTCATTGAAATACTGCTGAGTCTTGGCTACTCAACCAAGAATTTCCCTATAATACCAAAAAACGTTGAACACGAAGGAAATCAGATAGAAAAGCTGCTGGAAACAAGGGAATTTGTCATAAATGCAACTCCTGTCAAGCACGGTATACCTGCTGTTGCGTACTCATTCCAGGAAAAGGACAGGGTAAATATAGACAGGGAAAAAGCCAAGAAACTGGGCCTGCCAAAACAGGGAGTTATCTACAAAAAGATAAAAGAAAATGGAAAAGCAGATTTCAAGGGTAAAGAAATAAAGCTGAAGGATATCTCTACAGTGGAGAGCGGCAAGAAGATTGTGTACAGCGGGGATACAATGCCGTGCAGCAATATGGTTAAACTGGCAGAAAATGCAGACCTGCTTATACATGATTCAACGTTTTTCGAGGATTTTGGCGAGGGCTACAGGCATGCAACATTCGAGGATGTGCTGAAGATAGCAGAAAAAGCCCGAGTAAAG
>Ga0315554_1000645_pt1 | contig 20696 bp, 15 predicted proteins | sample SalMarSW160370MG_FD_202114 | JGI IMG/M metagenome (GOLD analysis project Ga0315554, IMG submission 202114) | Salt marsh sediment microbial communities from the Plum Island Ecosystem LTER, Massachusetts, United States - Salt Marsh Sediment SW1603-70 ... | reverse complement strand
ATGCAGCAGATGCGTCGCGGTATGATTGCGCATAATATCCCATCGGCGTTTTTCATCGATGCGGACGACAACACGCCCCCTCAGCTGCTTATGGTCGCCTGACTCCATATATCCGATATGAATCACTTGCCCTTGATGATTCATAACTCGGGTAACGACCATTTTATTATTTCCAGACTCTATGATACCATAATCGCCTACTTGTCCGCCTGATTCGACATAAAAGGGAGTCTCTTTTAGCAAGGCCGCGACATCGTCCGCATCCTCACCTTTTGTCGTCATTAAGCATTCCGTTGTTATTTCAAAACCCGGTTCTTCTTTATGCCCTACAAAGACCGTCGGAGTTTCAGAGTCAAACATCTCCTCCAATCTTCGAATTAGTCCTATCATATAGAGCGATGAAGTATCTGAGAAATTCGCCCCTGCCCGCGATTGCTCCTGCTGGGCCGACATGTGCTTGTCGAACCCCTCCATATCGATCTTCAAACCGGCTTCGTGGGCCATGATCGCCGTCATATCGACGGGGAATCCATACGTGTCATACAGCTTGAAAATATCCTCGCCGGGAATCGTGTCCGACCCCGATGCACGAACGCGCTTTTCGACGTTGGCGAATAACTGCAAGCCGGTATCCAAAAGTTCCCCGAACCGCTCTTCCTCGGTCTTGATCACCGCCTCGATATGCTTTTGCTTCTTGCGCAGTTCGGTGAAATAGCCGCCCATGATATCGACCAAAGCCGGGACAAGCCGATAGATTATCGGATCCTTGTACCCCAGCAACCGGCCGTGGCGCGCCGCCCGGCGGAGTATACGCCGCAAAACATACCCGCGCCCCTCGTTGGATAGCCCGCCGCCGTCGGCCAATGCGAACGTCAGCGACCGCACATGATCGGCCAGCACCCGATGCGATAATCCCTCTGGGCCGGGATCGTATTTGACGCCGGTGAGATCGGTCACCAGCGCCGTCAGCGGTTTGAACAGGTCGGTCTCGTAGTCGGAATCGACACCCTGTATCGCCGCCGTGATCCGCTCCAATCCCGCGCCGGTATCGACCGACGGCTTTGGGAGCGGAACAACTTGGCCGTCCGGGGTCTGGTCATACTGCATGAATACCAAGTTCCAGATTTCGACATAACGCTCGTTGTCGGTATTAATCCAGGCATCAGGATCGCTTTTAGATAATTGCTCGCCGCGATCCAGATGAATCTCCGAGCAGGGCCCGCAGGGCCCGACGTCGCCCATCGACCAGTAATTATCCTTTTTGCCGAACCGGAGCACACGGCCGTTTTTCAACTCCGGCGCGATCTTTTCCCAGAGATCGAATGCCTCGTCGTCGTCGGTGTAGACCGTCGCATATAGTTTATCCTTGGGCAAACCGAGCGTCTTGGTCACCCATTCCCACGCATATACAATTGCCTCTTCCTTGAAATAGTCGCCGAACGAAAAATTGCCGAGCATCTCGAAGAAGGTATGGTGCCAGGTGTCGCCGACGTTTTCCAAGTCGTTGTGTTTGCCGCCCGCCCGGATGCATTTCTGCGAACTGACCGCCCGCTTGTAGGATACCTTGCGCCGCCCGGTGAACACGTCCTTGAACTGATTCATCCCGGCGTTAGTGAAAAGCAGGGTGGGGTCGTCGAGGGGGATCACCGGCGACGACGGCTGGTGCGAATGGTCGCGTTCCACGAAAAAATCTATGAACGATTGTCGAATGTCAGTGCTCTTGATGGCTGTCACCTCGTTTTAGTCGGACGATTTCCCGAACACTTTTTCAAAAGCCTCTCTGGCCGCGCCGTACGATATCGCCCGGCGTGAAAGGTAAGTATATGCTTTCCGCCGTGCCGTTTCAAGGTCAAACTTGGCCAGGCTCGACCGCTTCCGATTCAGCAGTTCCACGGCCGTTTCCACCTCATCTACGTCCGCCAGCAGTTCGTCAACGGTTTTTTCCACGACCTCGCGCGGCACCAGCCGCTTACGCAGCCACGCGACAAGAAATCCCCGCCCCGCAGGTTTCCGGGCAACGAGTGACCGCGCCCGCGTTAGCGCGTATTCATAGTCGTTCAGGAAACCTCGTTCGCGGAAATCCCGGACGATTCTCCGGATACGTTCATCCGAAATATCCTTGTGGCGAAGCCGCTGCTTGAATTCGCCGACCGAATACGGCCGCCGCGCCAGCATCGATTCGGCCGTGTAATACGCCCATTCCCATTCCAGAATCCGCTCGAGTTCGGCGTATGTTTCCGATGAAAACGTCGCCCCCTCGACCAGCCGGAAGCGGTCGACGACGCCCTTGGTGGCGCGGATTTGATAGCCGTCGGAAAAGGACAGCAGGAATGTCGTTCCCCGCCGGGCGATAGATTCCAGTACGATATCGGAATTATCATCCGGTATAGATTTGTCATTGGACATGAAGGTAATGTATTCGATAAAGAGCAGAAAAGACAGCGCAAATTTCGCCGTCCTACGTTGGCATAATTATCACCGATTGGGTCGATACCCCTGTCACCGATTAACAACGAGGGGCCTTTAAACCCCGTATCGAGAATCGTACAAATCGTCTACTGAAAATGAACCTCGACGCCCCGGGCGGTTAAGGAATCGATATAGTCAATAGACTGCTGCGACAGCGGATTGCCGATGAGATATACAACGTCGCTGCTGTCGATCCCGGTATTATTGTACAGCGGCGTGATATCGACGATCTGATTGAGACTCAACACCACGTTATCGAGGCTGTCGAGATTCTCCAGCGACGAAATATCGACGATCTGACAGAATTGCGCCTGCAGATAATTGACCAGGGTCAAGTTCGACAGGACTGAGATATTCGAGACCGGATTATCGGAGAAAAGCAGTTGTTGGATACTCGTGAGATTGGTCAGCGGGCTGATGTCGTCGATCTGATTGCCGACCATATACAGCCGCTGCAGTTTTGTCATGCCGGAAAGCGCGCTGATGTCGGTGATATTGTTGTCCCAGACATTGAGCACTTCAAGATCGGTCATGGCGGCCAGCGGCATGATATCGGTTATACCGTTATTATAGAGATCCAGCGAGATCATCTTGGTCATGCCGCTCAATGCCGAAATATTTGTAATCTGGTTGGAGGCAAGGCTCAGCGTGGTGAGTTCGGTCATGCCCGCCAAAACGCTTATATCTGTAATGCTGTTATATCCCAGATTAAGCATCACCATATCGGGTTTGCCCGCCAGCGCGGCGATGTCTGCGATGTCGTTGCCTTCGAGATTCACATCTTGTAGTTTGCTCATACCTGCCATAGCCGAAATGTCGGTGATCTGGTTGTTGCGGAGATATAGTTGCTCGAGATCCGTCAAGGCAGCCAAAGTATCGATATCGGTAATGGCGTTGCCTATGGCCTGGATGCTCCTCATTTTGTCGAGCCCGGCGAGCGGCGCGAGACTGGTGATCGAATTGCCGGACACATATAGCGTCTGCAGATTGATACAGTATTCCAAGCCGGACAGGTCAGCGATAGAAGCCTCATTGGCAGCGATGAATCCTATAGGCAGCAGATCGGATCGATGCAAGTCCCCGGTCGGTTTGCTGATGATACCCCGGATGACCGAATCCAGATGTGCATCGGGAAAATCCACGACGAAATCATCGAAACACATGGCCGATACGCTGTTGGATATCCACGACCACGCCCCCCGGGCATTTTGGGCCTTGAGCGCAAAGAAATACGTCGAATCAGTCATTAAGCCGGTAATCCGCATGGTATCGGTCGACCCGTACGGACTCGGCTGGGGCTCGCCGGTCAGGATCTGGGCCGAATCCCAGTTCAGGTAGGTAATCATCGAATCGGAATAGCGCATGTCGTACGCCGAGACGGTGCCGATCGTGTCGTCGTTGCCCGGCGCCGTCCACGCCAGGGTGACCGACGTGGGACCAACTGACTGCACCCGCAGATCGAGAATATCGCCCGGATAGGAATCATCGTCAACGTCGACGCCGCCCGTGCCTGATTTGGAGCACGAGACGAACAAGGTGGCCACCAGGATAAGTACAATGGCCACCGCCATCGCAAAGAACTTCGATATCATGGTCATGGAAAAACTCCGCGATAAACGATGTAATTTAACCTCCGAAAACCCCAATTGACGTCGGGCCTGAAAAGACCCTTTTGTCCATTATATACAAAAGACGCCGCAAATGCCAATACAATCATACTATCGATGAAGAAAAGCTGCGGGACGCCTGCCTCGCCATTTTTGCCCAAAAAAAGCCGCCCGGGTGGGGAACGGACGGCCGGCAGAGAAAGGCTAATCAAGTGGGGTTTTTAACACTGACAATGCGCCTGGTTCGAAAACAGCCGCACGATTACTGTGCTTTATTTTCCATTACGGGCGAATGCGACCCGTTGCCGTTGCCGTTGTCGGATTCGATAACGCCGTCTTTCAGTCGTATGAGCCGCCGGCAGCGACTGGCGATGTTCATGTCATGGGTGATGACGATGATTGTATGTCCCGACTGCCATAGGTCTTCGAATATTTGGATGATTCCGGCACCCGATTTGGTGTCGAGATTGCCGGTCGGTTCATCGGCCAGGATCATTTTGGGATTGTTGGCCAGCGCCCGGGCGATGGCGACGCGCTGCATCTCGCCGCCGGACATCTCGGTGGGACGATTGGCGGCCTTATCGGCCAACCCGACCCGCGACAGGAGTTCGGTCACACGCAGTTTGCGATCCCGATGACCCAATCCGGCGTAAATAAGGGGCAGTTCGACGTTTTCATAGGCGGTGGCATACGGCAAGAGGTTGAACGCCTGAAAGACGAATCCGACCTTGCGGTTACGGATTTCGGCCAGTTGATTGAGCGAAAGCGACTCCACCGCCGCGCCTTCGAGGCGGTATTCCCCGTCGCTGGGCGTGTCCAGGCATCCGATCAGGTTCATCAACGTCGATTTTCCTGACCCCGACGGCCCGACGATGGCGATGAATTCATTATTGTCTACCGTCAGATCGACACCGCGCAGGGCGTCAAACGACACCGCGCCGGTCAGATAGGTTTTCTTGATCCGTTTCATCTCAATCATGGTCGAACCTGCCTTATGTGTCTCCAGTCGATGTATTACTCATACCGCAGCGCCTCGGTGGGATTGACCGAGGCGGCCTTGAGGGCCGGGAAAAATCCCGCCAGAAATCCCAAAATACCCAAAATGATGGTTACGATGACGCCGATTTCCAGCGAAACGGTCGGTTTGCCCCAGAAGGTCAGGGCTTCAGACTCGATGGGAACCAGCTTATAGACTTCAGTGAAGATATATGCCAGCGCCATCCCCAACGCTCCGCCCAAAAAGGTGATCCCCAGGGCTTCGATGATGAATTGCATGACGATATAGATGCGGCGGGCGCCGACCGCCATCTTGACGCCGATCTCGCGGGTGCGTTCCCGGATCGACACATACATGATATTGGCCACGCCCACGGCCGCGATCAACAACGTCAATGCGCCGATGATTCCCAGGAAAATTTGGACGCCGACCAAGACCGTATTGGTCACCTTGGTCTCCTCGACAACATCCCACGTGCTCAAAGCGCGATCGTCGGTCGGATCGAATTTGTACTTGGCTCCCATGACTTCAAACACCCGTTTTTCGACCGATTTCATGTCGCTGAGATCGCGCGGCTTGTAAATCATGTTGTCCAGATAAGGGTCGCCGAGAAGCGTGTGAAACGTGCTGGCCGGGATGGCGACGACGTCCTCGTCCCGGCCCTGATACGAGCTCATCTGCATCTTGTGCTTCATGACCCCGACCACGGTAAACGGCCAATCATAGAGATAAATGATCTTCCCCACGACCTTATTGGCCGGCGTATCCTCGCCGAACAGCCGGTCTTTGAGCCGCGTACCCAAAAACGCCACCCGGCGTTTATGCTGCATATCGAGTTGATCGATCATGCGGCCGCCCATCTGTGGAATGAAGTTCCGAAGACTCTGGTGTTCGGGATAGATACCGTTGATGCGCTCGTTGATGATGGTTTTGCCGTAACGCACCGGCGCCCCCCATCGGATGTATTCGCCCACAACGGTCTCCAGCTCCGGCATGCGGCTCTGCAGATACTCGACGTCTTCGGGATGAAGCGGGATGCGCCGTCCCTTGCCGAATCCGGCATACGGTTTGGAGGTCTGGCCGCCCCAGAGGATAACGATGCCCTCGCCCAACCCCTTCGTGTTGATATTGAGCTGGCGTTTCATACCTTCGCCGAAGGCCAAAAGCAGCATGATCGAGAGCGTTCCCCACAGGATGGCTACCAGCGTCAAAAGCATCCGCTTGCGCTGGCTTTTAAAATCCCGCTTGAACACATTATATATGACAGTCGGACTCATACGTTTCCTAAAACAGCTTCAGGGCTTTCACCGGCTCCAAATTCGCCGCCCGGCGGGCCGGGAAAAAGCCGGCGAGAAAGGCGACTATCCCCAGCAGGGCGACCGCCGCCAGTGATTCCGTCATATGGATCGTCGGCGTCCCCAGATGTTCGGTCAGATTGAGCATGGGGAACAACTCAACGATCAGCATAGCCAGGCCGAACCCGATGGCACCGCCGAGGAAAGTCAGCAACACCGTCTCGAACAAAAATTGCATCATGATGGTCGCCTTCTTGGCGCCCAAGGCCATTTTTATCCCGATCTCCTTCGTCCGCTCTTCGAGAACGACGTTCATGATATTGGTCACGCCGATACCGCCGGTTATAAGCGTCATGCAGCCGATCCCAACCAGCAGGAGCCGGAACGCCAAAAAGATCATATTGAACATCTTGAATCCCTCGGTCGTATCCCAGATCATCAGGGCTTCTTTGTCGTCGGGATTGAACGTATATTTAGCCGCCATATAACGATAAAAACCTTTGACTGCGGTGGGCATGGCGGCATCGCTGGAAGCCTGGAAGACAACGTTGTTGACGTAGCGGCGGGAATACATGCTGTGAAAGGTCGTCGCCGGAATGGCTGCACTTCGAGTATCCCGCCCGCCGTAACTGCTGTTCTGGTCTTTGGATATCATTACCCCGACCACGACGAACGGTACTCCATTGACCTGCACCGTCTGCCCGACGGGATCCTCGCCGGGGAACAGTTTCTCTCCCAGTTCATCCCCGATAAAAATCGCCCGTCGTTTTTCTTCCATGTCGTTTTCGTTGATGAAGCGGCCGCCCATTTGGGGGATCAGATTCCGCATTTCGGCAAATTCGGGCCAGACTCCCGATACCCGGACCAGCATGTTGTTTCGCTTGGATTTGAGCATGGCGTTGTATACCGTGAACTCCGGAGAAATCCGCTTGATGCCCGAAACGCTTCTCTTGATGTTGGCGACGTCTTCCTCGGTGATGGCAACCCTCCGCCCCCGGGGAAAACCCTGCCACGGAACCGAGGTCCGCCCGCCCCAGACAATAGTGATATGCTCACCCAATCCGCGAAACTGCTTGATCTGGTATTCCTGGAGCCCGGTACCGAACGCCATCAGAAGCACAATCGAGATCGTGCCCCACATGATACCGAACATGGTCAGCAGCGTGCGCAGCTTCTGACTGCGCATATCCCGGAAGAATTGCTTGACGGAAAGAAACGGTAGCATCAAAGTTCTCCGGTGATTTCCTTCGGCGGGCGTTCCACCAGCATCTGGCCCTCGGACAGGCCGTCAGTGATTTCGATCTTGATGCCATCGGATAAGCCGGTTTCGACCGGGATTCTGGTGATAACACCCAGGCTGTCCTGGATTTCCACAAAAGAGGAATCATTAGCAAACGTGACCAGCCGTTCCGGAACGAGCAGAATCTTTTCTTTCTTGGTGATAATGATATCAGCGTTGGCCGAATATCCGGCGCGCAGTTTGGCGTCGCCGACATCGGCCAGATCGATTTCGACGTCGAACACCGTCGAACCTTCGTCCTTATGCGCCTTGGGAGACACTTTCACTAACTGGCCGGTTACCTTGTCGGTCGGCAGGGCGCCGACTTTGATTTCGACCGGCATGCCGATGCGCAGTTTGCCGACGTCGATTTCATCGACCGTGCCGCGGAAGATCAAATCCGACATGTCGGCCAGGGTAACCAGTTCCGTGCCCGCCTGGTAGCTGGTCAGCGGCACGACCGGGTCGCCGACATTCACGAATCGGGCCAGAATGGTGCCGTCGATCGGCGCCTTGATGACATTATCGACGACGTGATCGGCGATAGTAGTCTGCCCCTTCTCGATCAGGGCCAGTTTTTCCTCGGCCAGACTCTGGCGCAGTTGCATTTCGTCGTACTTGGCTTTGGCATTCTCGAATTCCTGGTCGGAGACGAGGTTTTTGTCTTTGAGCGATTGAGCGCGATCCAGGTCCCGTTTGGCGTTTTCATACATAACCTGGCTGATTTCGAGCTGGCGTTTGGCCTCGGCGTATTCCAACGGCGTCGGATCGGGTTTGATATCCATGAGCGGATCGTCGACCGTCACCTTGTCGCCGATCTCGGCGTACAACCGCCTGACGATACCGGATATCTTGGACTTGACGGCGATTTCATTGCGGGGAACGATGGTGCCGACAGCGAGAGCTTTGTCGATAATCTCGCCCTTCTCGCAGGCGACCAATTTGACGCCGTTTTCCTTCGAGGCCGACCCGTTGATGGCGAAGAACAGAACCGCACCGACAATAACCACCAGCAGAAAGATCAGCATCAGTTTCTTTATCATGGCAGACTCCAGCGTTTATGGGGCCGAAATGTTCAATACTCTGGTTATATACGAACCATCACCGGCATTGTTTCGCCGGCCGTCATTATGTCTCCTGTGTATTTGACCGGCACAATGCAAAATGGGTTGCACACTCCTTTGGAGAAAATGCAGGGCCTATGCGGCCAGGAGGTGTTCGAGAACGATTTTCAGTCCGATGCCGATGAGTATTATGCCCCCCAGAACCGCGATCCGGCTGCGCCATTTAACCCCGAATCTCCTGCCGAGATTCAGGCCGGTGAAAGTAAATGCGGCGGCCACAACGCCGATAACCACCGAGGGATAGACGATGCCGACGCCGAGAAGCGCCAGCGACAGCCCCATCGCCAGAGCATCAATGGATGTGGCCACGGAAAGAACGATCAGCGACACGCCCCGGGTGGGGTCCTCGCGGGTGTATTCGTCGAGTTTGCGTGCCTCGCGGATCATCTTGACGCCGACGTACGACAGCAGGATCATCGCGATCCAATGGTCGAATGTCTCGATATACTGCCGGACGGTCGTCCCGGCGGCCCATCCGACGATCGGCATAAGGAATTGGAACAGCCCAAAATGGAAAGACAGTCGGAAATACTGACGGGGGGCCACCCCTCCCCGCGCGGATAAATGCAGGCCGACCGCCAGAGCCACGGTGAAAGCGTCCATGGCCAGGGCGATGGCGATCATGAGAATATCGATCAAACTCACGCGATCTAAATCCTTGCGCTGACCCGGCCATCAATATACATTCAAAACCGCGCCATCAAAGGAATTTCTACTTGCGTTGATTTTCCCCGGTGCCGATTATAGCGGATGCAACTGCCGATGATGAAAATAGACAAGAAGACAATCTGGGCCGGGCTGGCCGCCGGTGTCCTGGGACACATCCTGCAAGGCTTGGTCGCCTTTTCCCTGTTCGACCGATTCTATTTTGAGAACCCCGATCTGATCAGAAATTCCAGTTGGCTGGTGGCGATATATTATCTGGCGCTGAACTTGATCGTCGGGCTGGTCATCGCCTATCTGGCCGAGACGCTCATGAAAGTCTGGAAAGACCCTGATTGGAAAGTCGGTCTCAAAATCGGCCTATTGGTATGGGCGGCATCATCGCCGGTGTTCATTGTTAAGCGGCAGATTATCCTGCAGCTTTCGAACTGGCTGCTATTTGAGATCGTGACCGATTTCATCATCTACGGTGTGATGGGCGCGACCGCCGGATTTTTGGTCGGCCGGGGCATAATTCAGAAGGAGCATAAACCATGATTATAACGACGACCCCATCTATTCAGGGAAAGGAAATCCGCGAATATCTCGGCGTGGTCATGGGCGAAGCCATTATGGGCGCAAACGTCTTTAAAGACCTGTTCGCATCAATCACCGATATCATCGGCGGACGGGCCGGAGCGTATGAGCAGGAGCTTCGCAAAGCCCGCAAAATCGCCCTCAGTGAAATGGCCGACGAGGCCCGCGAACTGGGCGGAAACGCCATCGTCGGAGTCGATATCGACTACGAGGTTATCCGCGACGGGATGCTCATGGTGGCCGCTTCGGGGACGGCCGTCAAGCTTGGCGGCTGATATCCACAACATAGTGCGGAGACTTGATTTCAGATTATCGGCAATCTTTTGCAGGCCGGGCTTGCATTAATATACGAGCCGTTGTATCTTGTTGTTCGCCAAGTGCTAAGTACAAGGGACTCGGCGCCATTTATGGCATATGCTTCGCTTGGCAATAACATGGATGTTATCATCGGGAGTATACATGTCGAAAGCTATCGTCGGTGCGCTACTTATTTCAATTCTGGCAATAGTGCAGCCGGGCACAGTATCGGCCGGATCGCTTTCGGACAATCTGCAGAAGCATATTGCCGGAAAGGCGGGGGAGGAATTCGTTCGGGTGCTGATCGTGCCGGCGGCGGAAATCGACCCGGGTTCGCTGAAACAGACCCTGACCGAAAAATATGCCTCCAGAGCCGACCGGCATAGATACGGTATCGAATCACTCAAAACCGCCGCGCAGAAAACCCAGCCGGAAATCCTGGATCAATTGGAGACGCTCCGTGCCGCCGGCAACGCGAAAAATGTCAAAAATTTCTGGATCAGCAATATTATCGAGGCCAAGATCAAAATTGCCGATCTCGCGACGCTGGCCGATGATCCGTCCGTCGAACAGGTCGAATTATACCCGACGATCGTTTCCATTCCGCTGGTCGAATCGACGCTCAAATCACCGGTAACGGGAAGAGTCAGCGGCAACCTGCGGGCCATCAAAGCCGACTCGGCCTGGGCGGCCGGATACGACGGCCGCGGGCGGATTGTCTGCAGTTTCGACACCGGCGTCGACGGCGACCATCCGGCGCTGGTGGAAAATTATCGAGGAAACAAGGGATATCCCCCGTCGGAATGCTGGTTTTCATCCGTGGACAGCTCCCAGTACCCGCACGCTTTTCCCCAGTTCGCAGGAGTGGGCAATAACATTTATGTGCACGGCACCCATACCACCGGAATCATGATCGGTCATGACGACGACACCGGCGACACTATCGGCGTTGCACCCGGGGCCGACTGGATCGCCGCCGTGGCCATCGACGTGCCGGGAACCTCGATATTCGAGGCTTTCCAATGGGCGGCTGATCCCGACGGAAATCCTAGCACCGTAGCAGATGTTCCCGACGTGATCAACCATAGCTGGGGAGCCATCGGCATTGATTGCAGCGACATCTTCTCGAATGTCATCGATAACATAGAAGCTTTGGGCGTGGTAAATATTTTCGCGGCGGGAAACGAGGGACCGAGCCCATACTCGATTCGCAATCCCGCCAATCGGGTGCTGACGTATGTCTCGAATTTCGCGGTGGGCGCGGTCGATACCACCGCCACGTCGATATGGTATCATTCTTCTCGCGGCCCGTCGATCTGTGGCATTTTTCGGATCAAGCCCAATGTGGTCGCTCCCGGGATAGGAATCAACTCGTCCGTCCCCACGACCTACGATCAGATATACAATATAGCGACCGGCACATCCTCGGCGGCGCCGCACGTATCCGGGGCAGTAGCCATCCTGCGGCAAAGAAACCCCGACGCCTCCGTCGATCAGATCAAACTGGCGTTGCAGCGTTCCGCCCATGATCTTGGCTCGCCCGGCCCGGACAGCGTCTATGGCTACGGCGCGATCGATATCATGGCCGCGCTGCGGCAGCTTGATTCGCTGGCACCGCCCCTGACGACGCCGTCGCTCCAACTGGCGCGGCTGGATTATCCCGAAATCGCGCCCGGTGATCAGATTAAGGCCTTCCTGGCGATAAAAAATATCGGATCGGCGGCCACGGGCGTTTCCGCCGTTTTCTCCAATCCCGATACGGGGATTACGTTCCTGACCGACAAGATCGATTTGGGCGATATTCCGCACGACAGCATCGCCGCCGGCAACAGGGCCATAACCGTTCGTTTCGACAATTCTGTCGAGCCGGGTCTGTTTTATTGCCTTGATATGTCCATGGGCGACGACAGCGGCTATGTGTCGAACAAACGAATCTGCTTTTTTGTCGGGGAACGGGGCATACGGACTTATTATCATCACGAGACCGGGGCGGTTGCATTCACGATTTCAAATTACGGCGCCTACGGCTTTTCGGGCGAAGGCGATTCCAAGGGCAATCCGTCGGCATCCTATATTCCCCTTGGATTCGAAGGATATCGTCTGGATCGCGACACCAATGACCTGTACCAGGCGTCACTGGTTATCGGCGTTGATTCGATGCATGTTTCCGATTGCGCACAGAATATCATCAACGAACCGGACAACGATTTCGCCGTATCCCCGGGCGGATCGATTACGGTGGTATCCCCGGGCAATCGGGCGGATCAGGAGACGGAATCGATATTCGACGATCATTACGCCGAAAATCCGATCGGGTTGACGATTCGGCAGCATACTTACGGATGGACCTCAGCCCCCGACAACACGTTTATCATTCTGGAATATGTCATCACCAATACGTCGCGTAACACCGTCAACGGGATTCGCGCCGGTCTTTTCTGCGACTGGGATATTCCGTCCTTCAATCAAAATCACGGGTCGTTCGTTCCGCGCGAAAATATCGGTTACCTGTGCCGGAGCAAAAACGGCGATTCGCTCGATTTTCGGGGGGTTAGAGTGCTCAATAAGGAGGGTTTGACAAATCACCGGATTTATATATATGACCGGGATATTTCGGGCAATCGGTTCACTGAGGAACTGAAATACAAGGGACTCGCCGACCCGTCGATGGGAACGATGGCGTCTTCCGCGGATATCGCCCACATGACGGCCACCGGGCCGTTTAACCTGGGCGTCGGCGAATCCGATACCGCCGTATTCGCCGTTATCGGCGGGGCCACCTGGGCCGAATTTCTGGAATCGGCCGCGCGCGCCGCTCAAAAATACGCCGATTTCCCTACCGATATCACCGAGCTGTCGTCGCAATTACCAAAGTCGTTTTCCGTGCACCAAAACTACCCCAACCCGTTCAACCCGACCACGAAGCTGTCCTTTTCTATTCCCCGCGACGGTTACGTCCACGTGGATATTTTCGATATTCTGGGGCGGAAGGTGCAGGCTTTATTCGACGGCCGCCTGACCGGGGGCGAACATTCGTTGAGCTGGAGCGGGACGGACGGCGATGGTCATCCGTCGGCGAGCGGAATCTACTTCTATCGCATTATATTCGATGGCCTGACCCAAACGCGGAAAATGATCCTGCTAAGATAGGTCGGAACCGCGACCGTAGCATATTCCCTGGAATAATCTCCTGCATTTATATCACCAAAACAGAATCAGGCAGGTTCAATATTCGAGTCGTGGAACTCATGTGGGATTCGTGATCGGACTTCTGCAAAAAAAGTGGGGCAGGAAATACATCCTGCCCCGATACAGCGCCTTAAGAGTCGGAAGAATGCCACTTTGGGCATTCTACATCAATAGTGTATGCAGCAAGATCGAAAAATACCGTATTTTTTCGTTTTTTTCGATATTTTACAAAAAAGTCCACGACCATATTTTCCCTGGTATTTTCACGGATATTTCCACGGAAGACGGGCAGATTCTATCGATGAGTATCCGATTATCGGAGCGGAATTCAGCGAGACCCATCCAAATTCACTAATGGCAGGCGCCGGGAACAGGGCCACGGTGGTAAATATAGTTGATCAGGTAGTCCACATCCTCCAAATCGATCACGCCATTGCAGTCGAGATCGGGATTGGCGCGCGGATTATCCACCGGCTTTTGCCATTTCACGTGGGCGGCCAAGTACACGACATCGGCAACATCGACATTACCGCTTCCGTTCATGTCGCCGTAGATCGACGTCAGGGAAGGATCGTTGGCAGTGACGACAGCCTTGGCTAGGTTGATGCGGCCGTAGCCGTAATAGATATCCGGCGGGGTGACTGAGCCCCATTGCAGATCGGTCGTGGCCGTTTCGCGGAGATGGTATTCCATGGCCGGGGCGTTCAGGGACGGATTGATCGCCAGAACCAGGGCGCAGGCGGCGCTTACCAGCGGCGCGGCGAACGATGTCCCGCTCCATGTGCCCCAATCGTGCTCTTCGCCGGCCAGGCAGCTGTACAGATCGACGGCGGGTGCGCATACGTCGACATAATCGCCGAAATTGGAGAAATCGGCGTGCAGATCATCGGGCCCGATCCTCGCCACAGCAATAACGTTCTTATATGCGGCCGGGTAGGTCGGCTGGGAAGTCGAGTTGTTGCCGACGGCGGCCACCAGCGACAAACCGGATTGGGAGGCCGCCTTGCAGGCGTTGGCCAGAATCATGGAGCTATCAAACATCCCGAAACTCAAATTGAGAACATCTGCGCCTTGATCGACGGCGTAATAGATCGACTTGGCAACAGCATAGCTGGTTCCCACTCCATCGCCGTTGAAAGCCCGAATCGGCAGCAATTCTACGTCAGGCGCGACTCGGACGATCAGTCCCGATACGAACGTTCCGTGATCGGCGGCTTTCCCGCTTTCATAGCCGGGGTCGCTGTCGTGGTCGATAAAATCATATCCGGTCGTCAGGAGGCGCGGAGCCAGGAGCGGGTGGGAAAAATCAACGCCGTTGTCGATGACAGCCACCACAATTCCCTCTCCGGTGGACACGGCCTGCGCTTCCTCAACGCCGATGGCGTACGTCGCCGGCTGCCTATAAAAGGACTCCGGTTCGACGCCCTCGAGCAGCGGCGGCGCATTATCATCCGGGAAAGAAATACTCATTTGGAAATTTACGGGAAGGTCCACTTCGTAATTCGGTTCCATTTCCGTCACCGACGAATTGTGCGAGAAATCATCGAGCAGCGCCTCGGTCGAATCCGGATCGGTGATCTCCACCAAGTAGGTCCGGCAATGTGGGATGCTATCTTTGAGGTGTGCCGGTCGGTTTTGTAGAGTATGTTCCATCCGCGACCCGGGGGCCATTTTCAGGACGTATTCCCCGGGAATATGGTCACCGAATACCAGCGTCGGCGCGAAGATAAGAACCGTGGCGATTATCGCCAGCCGAATAATCGTTAACCGTCGCATTTTGAACATCACAGGCACTCCAGTCGGAAGTTTATATCCCCACGAGCACGAACGGGCTCCAGAAGGCAGGATTCTCGTTTATCGAAACTGCTTTGGCCGTCGCCGCCCGAAAGGCCGCCGCGATATCCGAACGCTCCTGCAAGACCCGATAGAACTCGACCATAAACATCATACTCACCTTGTCGGAGACCGGCCAGAGCGAGGCCAGCACGTAGCCGGCGCCGCCCTGATAAAATATTTTGGCCAGACTAAACGAGTTGCCGTAATGTACACCGGGAGCTGCAGTTTGGCAACCAGATAACGTCACCAGGCGGGCGCCAATTCCGGCACCGAATAGATCGAATGGAAAAAATGGCCCATCGCTCATCAGAATCCGGGAGAATAACGGATTTTCCGAAGAACGAGCGGCATGAGCGGCAATATGGATAAAGCCGTCGGTTCGGCTCAATTCCAGTTTCAGATTATCGCTCAAGGCTTCGGTTCCGTCGTACAGCCGGGCGTTCGGGAATAAGCCGGCGATGTCCCGCCCCTCCTGCTCCACCATCGGCAACGTCGCCGACGAGGATGCAAAAACGGCGCAATTCCGTTTGCCGATAGGGCCGGAATTCGCCGCGCGGGTGGCAAGATCGTCGGCATTGACGATGAGCCGCAGATCGAATTCGTCCTTCAACGGACGGCCATTGCCCGAGACAGGCAGAGCGCCGTAGGGAATCTGCGCAAAAACGCCGTCGACCAGAAAAATCACTCTCGATATTTTCGACGACAGGATCGGCAGATTCATAAGTCCCCGCGATAATTCTCTCAAGTAGGAATTGATGGTGGCGGTGGTCTTGAGGGCATTCGGCGAATAGACGGCATTTTCCATTAGGAAATGCAGTTCCCGCAGCGTTTGTTCGAGCTTCTGGCGGGAATACGGGCAGCAGGTGTAAGTCGTCGTGTTTAAACTCGCGCAATAGGCGCCGACGCTATCGCCGTTGAAGACGAAATGGATGAGCGCCTCGTCTGATCGGAGGCAGTCCCGATACGACCGAGCTTCGGCGTCCGTCATCCGGTGACGACTGCGGGCCGGGTAGAGATGGGAACGGATTTTCATTTCGTTGGCCCACGATTGCTGTTCGAGGCGGCGCATGGCCGAAGATCCCTCGATGCCTCTCTGATCCCGGTCGGGGATACGCTGCAGTTTCTTGAGCGACGCCCGAAGATTGGCGCGGGTTTTCAGGAGACGTTCGGGGACCCGGCGTTGGAGCTGGGAGTTCGACGTGTGCCGCCGGTTGAGAATGGCCAGAGCCCGGGAACGCTGCAGAAACGAATCCTCGATGTGATTGAGTCGCAGCAGGCATTCGGCGGCGCCGAAATATGTCTCGCATTTGTCGAGAGCAAAGAAGAAGCGGATTTCATCGGGATAGAGATGGATCAGCATTTTTTCGACGACGGCAATGGCCTTACGGAAATAGTCAAGGGCCTGCCGGGGATTATTATGCGCAAGATAGTATCTTCCCAGTAAATCCAGAACGGCATGGCGCTGATAGCTTACCATCGGCCGCGCGAGCAGTTTTGCGCCGGTGCGTACGATTTGCGAGCCGTCACCCGCCTTGAATCGCGCTTCCATGAGGGTTATTTCGGCATCGTTGCGGCGGCGCCGATCGTCGCTTCGGCGAAACAGGCGCAGGGCGTTTTCGGCGATCGCAACCGCCGGGCGATATCGTTCCCGCGCGATATCCAATCGCGCCCGTTCCAAAATCACCAGTCCCTGCCACAACCGGTTCTCTTCACCGGCAAACAATTTCTCCGATTTACGCAGATAGCTAACCGCCTCGGGATAATCGCCCAGGTGTCGCAGCGATTCGGCGATGAAATAACCGGCCTTGGCTTGTTCGTAACGCAACCCGTGTTTGCCGAATTCGGCCATCACATCCTGACCGAGGGCCACCGCCGACCCGTACTGATTGAGATGGCCGTTGATTTCGGCCAAGTCGAGGCGAGTGATGGCGACGGCTTTCTTGTCCCCGACGGTCTTGAACGTCTCCATGACTTTTTCGAATCCCGCCAGAGCCTGGGTGTATTTATCCGCCAAGAAATACAGGTAGGCCAGCGAATATTCCGCCCGCCCGGCCACCACGGCCATGTCGTGGCGGCGGTAGATTTCGGCCACTGCGCGATATAGTTTTTCGGCCGTATGGATTTCATTGAGATTGGCGTAGATATTGGCCCGGTTGTAGTCGACAATTGCCAGCGGAATGCCGCCGTCTTTTTCGAAATACGGCCGCGCCCGGTCGTAGTAACGGAGGGCCAGAATGTTGCGGTCCGTCCGATGATAAATATTCCCGATATTGGTCAGGGTGCGGCCGGTCCGGACGCGGTCGCCTTTTCTGCGGAAAAACGCTAGGGCCCGTTGTCCTTGCTGCAGCGCCTCGCGGTAGCGCCCCAGGTACATGCACACATCCATCAGGCCCAATCTGGCCCTCGCGGCGGCGTCGAATTGGCGCGCCGACGACATCCGGTCGATGGCGCGCTCGTATATCTTTTTCGCTCTGCGGCTGTTGCCCGTCCAATGGGCGTAGCGGGCTTCCAGCGCCATCAGCCGGGGGGCATACTTCTGGGGGATGAATTGAAAGCCGGTGCGGGCATGATCGAGGAAACGGCCGGCCTTTTTCAAGTCGGAATGGAGCAGGTGATTTACGGTTACATTAATGTCGTCTACCAACCGTGCGGCGTCGCCGTTATAGTGCTTATCGATCAATCGTTCAACAGCCGCCCGGTTCTTGAGGCGCGCTATATCGGTCGAAGAGATCATATTTCCAATTCAAATTCGCCGACCGGGTCGTCCCCGGCCCGTATTTCCATAATATAATTCCCTTTGGTCAGACGAGGAAAGCGAAATAACCCGAATTCATTGGCCTCGGTCGTGAATTTCTTCCTACCGAGCCGCGTGGTGACCGTCAACATTTCAAATTTCTCGGCTCCATCGAGCCGGCCGATTAATTCGAAAGAATTCAGGGAGACGGGGTACACCGACACTTCGAGCACCGTCTCGTCGATTTTGTATCGAATTCGTCGGGTGTCGACCAAGGCCGGTCGGACGCCTTCCGGGAGCGGCAATAACTGTGAATCGAATATCGTGACGCCTTTTTTCTGTCGGCCGCCGCGTTTTTCCTTCAATTGCCGGCTGAGCAGCGAATGAGCCGCCGATTTCATGGCCGGCCAATCGATTTCCTGCATATCCTCGTGCAGGCCCCCCAGAAGCGTCACAAGTTTTTGTAATACAGGGTCTTTGCCGATACGCTCCGCGACTTCGGCTCGCTTGTCCGGATCGAGACGGCCACGGATGTAATCGATCAATTCCTGGATGTTTTTCGCATTCTTATCCATAATATCACCCATATGTATGTGCCGCCTAACGGGCGCGAAAATACCTAAAAATCCAGCCCCTTTCGTCTCAAGATGCGATACAGCTTCGCCAGCGCTTTGCCCCGAATCGGGCCAACCGAAGAAACCGGCATGTCGAGCTTTCGCGCGATTTCCTCGTAGGCCGGTTCGTTGGGATCGAAAAACAGCATTTCGATCAGGTGAAAATCCCGTTCGGAGAGATGGCTCATCGCTTCGAGGAGAACTTCGCGCTGGCTGGACCGTTTGAAATCCGCCTCCGGGTCGCACCGACCGTCATCGGCGATCGATAGCACCGTCTGTTCGTCGAGGAATTCGAGCACCTGGATTTTCTTGTAGAAGCTATAAATCTGCCGCCGGGTGATGGTCGCTACGAAGGAGACGATTTTTTCCGGCGACCGCAGCGATCCGAGGGTATTGACCAATTGCAGGGAAACCTGGCCGAAGACGTCGAAGCTTTCTTCGCGGGATAGCCGGCTTTTCTTGCACAGCCCGAAGATCGTCGGAGCAACCAGATCAATCAGCTCATGCCAGTTGTCCTCATCGCCCGATCGGCATTGTTCGATTAGGTCGTTGAGATACGATGATTTGGGATTATCCTCGACCATTCGCCCTGATTTCCGCTCGTTTGACGCCGCACTTCTGCTCTCAGTTCGATCGTGGACAAGATATGATAGAGAGAGAGCATTTCATACAAAAAACAGAGGGGCGGCCGTTCGGAACCGTACCGATTTTTTCAAGGGGCCGGCCTTGATTCAAACGGGATCGACGGATATATTTCTCTATAATTCAATCATTCTTCGAAGGCGGATGGTTTTATGGGTATTTCTCGCAATCATTCCGGAAAGCGAATCACCGCGGTTGTCGAGATCGGCATCAATTATCTATTTCACCTGCTGGCGGTAGCGCGCATCAATTTCGACAGCGATTATGCGGAGAAATACAAAGATTCGGTCAGGCGCGAGGATATCGTGTTTCTCCGGGATCATGAGGAGCAATTATCCTACCACAAAGGCAGCGGCGAATTGCTCAATATCATGCTTCTTCCGGCCTCTTTCGGTTTGCAGTCAAAGGATGATCTACAAGGGTATTACGATCTATTGCTTAACGGCTGCGACCGGAACGATTTTGCGGAATTTATAGACCGCCACGCTCTGCAACTGGACAAACTCGCGCAATGGGCAGGCAGCCTCGACAATGCATCGCTGCGGGAATATATTCCTTTGCGGGACGACGTTGACCGATTGCGACAGATCGTCGTGGGGAACTATGACCGGTATATCAACAAGGTTTGGCCGCAGGAATTGCCCGATCTCGAGGATGCGGCGGTGGTCGTAACGGGGACATATGCTCGGCTGGACCGGATCGGTCAGTGGGAGGAGATCACGGGGCGGACGTTCAAGTTTGACATATGCTATATCCTTATGTGTAGTGCGATCAAGAATGGTCCGAATGCCAATTCGCTCGGGTATGACCGGGTCGTATTTTATCATGCAACGCCGATGGACAAGATGATTGATTTCATCTGTCACGAGATCGGGACGCACATTTTCATGGACGATATTAAGCTCATCCGCGACGGCGGCAAATTTTCGTGGCCGGATTTGTATGAGGGGTTCGAATGCCTCGCTCAGTATTACAATACCCTGGTGCTGGGCCGGCGCGAGTTGCATTATTCGGTGAATTTTCACGTCGACGAATACATGAAGATATACGGCGAGCTGTACCGCCCGGGAATCGCCGTACGCGAGATGCTCAAGAAAGGCATCGAGCAGTATCTGGCGTCAAATGCTCGGTGATGCAGTAATTCCACCGTTACCGGCAGTGCGGTACCATATGATCATGCCCACTCTCCAAATTCCGCTTTGCGGATAGACCGAAAATCGGTTATACTTAGGCGGCCGGCTCGCATCAACAAAAATCGGGCCGAGATGCCGATATACTGATATGAGCATGAGCGAACTGGAACGTATAGAATCCCGAATCCGGGAACTCACCGGCTGGCGCACCTACCGCCGCCCGAACATCATCACCGATACG
>Ga0315554_1000644_pt1 | contig 20705 bp, 10 predicted proteins | sample SalMarSW160370MG_FD_202114 | JGI IMG/M metagenome (GOLD analysis project Ga0315554, IMG submission 202114) | Salt marsh sediment microbial communities from the Plum Island Ecosystem LTER, Massachusetts, United States - Salt Marsh Sediment SW1603-70 ... | reverse complement strand
CCCTGAGAACGCGCGACCATCGAGATAAAACGCTCACCGAACTGCAGCAACGCACACACGATCTCGAGGAGCGGATCAAGGAACAGAACTGCCTCTACAGAATTCACGAACTCTTGGACAATCAGGACGCCACAGTTGAGTCGATTGTCTCCGCCGCTGTCGAAATTCTCCCCCCCGGTTGGCTTTATCCGGAAATCACGGCATGCAGAATCACGGTAGATGGGATTACGGGCAAAACGAAGAACTTCAAGAGCACCAAATGGAAACTTGAAGAACCCATCACGGCGAAGGGTAAAACTCTGGGCACGGTGGAAGTTGTTCTGCTCGAGAAAAAACCTGAAGAAGATATCGGGCCGTTTCTCAAGGAGGAAAAGAATCTCCTCAAGAGTGTCGCTGGAATCCTCGGACTCATCATCTACAGGATACGCATTGAGAGCGAACGGGAAGAGCGTGAGATCTTCATCAGAACCGTGATGGACAGTCTTCCCATTGGCATCGCCGTCAATACCATCAAGCCAACCGTAAGTTTCGAATATATGAACGACAATTATTTGAGGTTTTTTCGAACGACACGAGAAGCGATAGCCGCCCCGGATTCTTTCTGGGAGGCTGTTTACGAAGATCCCGAAATCAGAGAACAAATCAGAAGAAAAGTGCTGGATGACGCCACCAGTGGTGACCCTCAGCGCATGGACTGGGAAGATGTGGCAATCACGCGAAAGGGAGAGGAGACAACGTATATCTCCATACGCAACACGCCGATTCCTGACACAAATATGATCGTTTCGGCGGTCCATGAGGTTACTGAACGCAAACGGGCGGAAGTGGCGCTTCGGGAGAGTGAGGAGAACTATCGAGGCCTTTTTAACAGTATTCGTGATGCGATCGTTGTGGTAGATATCAACAGGACTATTACGGACTGCAATCCGGCGTTCGGGGCCTTGTTCGGATATTCTGTTGACGAAATCCGCGGCAAGAAAACACGAATTTTATACGCCAGCGAAGAGGATTATAACAGAATAGGAAAGGTGCTGTATGAAAAACCGGGTAAAGATGGCTTACACATCTACACGGTTCGCTACCGGAAAAAGAACGGAGAGGAGTTTTTCGGTGAGAGTGGTTATTACTATCTCAAGGATGATGATGGCAGCGTCACGGGCGTCATTGACCTGGTCCGGGATATCAGTGAGCGAATAAAAGCAGAGCGTGAGCTGGCTGCAAGTGAGCAGAAATTCCGAAGCTTTGTTTTGAATTCCAGCGACGCAATCTACGTCCTGCAGGACGACCGCTTCGTTTTTGTCAATCCACAATTCGAAACACTTTTCCACACCTCGGCTGAAGAGGTGCGAACCGAGGACTTCGATTTCCGTGAATTCATTTCTCCGGAAGGCCTTGAATCGATTGCTAAACGAGGTAAGCGTCGTGAACGTGGTGAATCTGTGCCGCCAACGTATGAATTCCGTGCGAAACGGAAGGACGGCAGCATTTTAGATGTTGAGGTGTCCGTCAGCGAGATCACATACATGGGCAAGCCCGCGACCCTTGGCGTTCTCCGCAATATAACCGAGCGGAAGCAGGCGGAGCAGATGCAGGCGTGGATGACACAGTCGCTCGAGGCCGCCCCGCTTGCAGTCATGCTTGCCGATCCCACCGGCAGCGCAAATTGGATCAATCCCCAATTCACTTTATTGCTTGGCTATTACTTCAACGAAGTGATTAAGAAACCGCTCACATCGTTCTTCGATTTCAGCACTTCCTCCCTGGAAATTCCTGAACAACTAATGACCATTCTTTGCGGGAAGACGGGGCGTTGGTACGGTAACATCTCAGCGCTTGCAAAGAACGGTATGAGGATTCCCGCCTACCTCGCCGCTGCATGCGTGAAAGACATCCAGGATAATGTGCTCGGCTTCACCGTTACCATGATCGACCGCCGCAATCTGGAGGAGCTTGAAAAGGTGAAGGTGCGTCTCGAGAACGAATTGAACCAACAGTTTCACCTTTCGCAGGTGGGTCTGCTCACCTCCGGCATCTCACACAACCTGCGCAACCCCCTCAGTGTCATTATGATGGGCATCTCCCAACTTCAGCAGAGCATTGAGATGATCCTGAGCAAGTCGCCTGAGGACCCCGTCGCGCTCTACGGTGCACTCGACAACTCAACGCTAACGCTGGAAAAGGTCCGCACAGCCGCTGACCGGATCAACCTGATCATTGACGAGATCATGGCATACCATCAGATGAATACGCTGGTCATGGGAGAGGCCACGGACCTGAACCATGTTATCCAGACGGATGTGGGGCTGCTGAAGGCGGACTTGGACTTCAAGCACAAGATCGAAACAGTGCTTGACCTGCTCCCGGGTCATGTATGGGTGAAGATGCGTCCGAGCGAGATCTCGCAGATTTTTCTCAACCTGACCGCCAACGCCCGTGATGCGATGATGAATGGCGGACAACGTGTGATGACCGTCCGGAGCGGAATCAGCGGCGACGGTTCCGAGGCCTGGTTCGAGGTGCAAGATACAGGAACGGGGATACCACCAGAGATTCAGGAGAAGATCGGGCAACCTTTTATTACCACCAAGCGTGACGATCCGAAGTTTAAGAAGGGAGGCAGCGGCACGGGGCTTGGCCTTTATATGATCAAGCGGTTGCTCGACCAGCACAATGGCCGTTATGAGATCGAATCGAAACCAGGCGACACACGTTTTCGCATCCATCTGCCTGCGACGGAACAACCGGCGGGGGAGGAGGAATGAGCGACAAACGTCCTGAGGATCTGCCCCGGCCATTCGGAAAACCGGTTCCGATGGACGAATGGAAACGGATTTTTCTGCGCGTTCGCAGACGGTACCCGGATTTGAATCTCTACGACGGCATCCAGGATTTCTCCAGCAAACTCCTTCATTGTCAACTCGATGACATGGACAAACCCTGCCTGCAGATCGACACGCTGGTTCCTGACGTGGCGGAGCAACTGATTTTTCAGAAGGTAACTGTGCTCGTGCGGGCGCAGTACTTCGAGGCCGGCATTCACCACCGCCTCTCCTTTGACGGTCTCCTCGTTAGCCAGAAGGAAGTAAAAAACGGACTGCCGACGGTGCACATGCGTATCCTCCCGCCAGTGCAGCAAGTGTCGAACATCTTTGTTGCCATGCCCAATGAGGATCATCCCGTTTATCTCGAAGTGCCCATTGAGGGTGCGCCGCCGACGATTCGTGTTCTTGAACTGAGCCAGGGTCGTCTGAAAGCCTTCATGCCGAACGCAAACCGCATTTTGCCCAAAAACAAAAACTTAAGTGGCATCCGAATACAGCTTTTTGATATGGGCGAAGCAGTGGTGAGTGGAACTGTTGTGGAAAGCGGTAAGGATGAAATTCAGCTCGAAATCGATTCCAAATCCATTGAATCCCGGACGTTGATCGAAGACTATCTCGAGGGGGAATTCAGCAGGCAGGTGTTGCCCTCGCAGGATGAAAGCGAGCGGAGACAATCTCCGCGAAAGGTGAAAGAGGAATCGAAAAAGGCAACGAGTACAGAAGTGGGTCAAAAGAAGGCCGGTCCGGCGTTGATCATTGTGCAGGACGACGCAGCGCGTGAACGTCTGACGAAAGTGCTGGAAGAAATGGGCTGGCAGGTGAATGAACAAGAATCCTATAGTGACACGCCGCCAAGACAGTTCGATCGCGCGGAACTGCTGGTGCTTTCCACCCAACTGGACGGCAAGCACGCTGTGGATCGGCTGCAACGGTTGATCAGCGACGAGATGATGCTGAAGAAGCAGTTTATCCTCGTCGGCACGCAGGTGAGCGAAGCGCGCCAGGAGGAATGGCCGCGACTGGGGAAGGGTGTGTTCATCCGAAACAACGCTCCGAAGGTTTGGATCGAGCGCAAGCTTAAATCGTGGTTTGAACCGAAGCTGGGCGTGGAAAGACGCTCGATCCCCGAGGAGCGGTCGGTGCCGCTTATTCTCGCGGTGGACGACGAACCAGCCTCATTGGAAGCAATGACGGATTTTCTGAAACGCAATCTGTTCCGCGTTATCAATGCAAGCAACGGCTGGGACGCCCTTCACGTCGCCAGGAATCTGCGGCCCGATCTGATTTTGCTCGATCTTGAGATGCCCGTGATGTCTGGCATTGATATACTCAAACGTTTGCGCGAGATGGACCTGACGAAAAACATTCCAGTGATCATGGTTACTGGAAGGCGTGATGAGGAACTCGTCGCCGAGGCACTCAGAATCGGAATCAGGGATTACATCGTAAAACCCTTCGTCGAATCCAATCTCCTCGAACGAATTCGCGCGGTGGTGTGAGCCGAATGTCTAAAGGCCGGGGTTTCTGGTAATCGGAATCCCGGAGTGGGAAACGGCTTTATACCTTTCGCACATCCCTGAAACCTGCTGTCAATTTGATTCCTGCTCCACGGTCTAAAGAACCTTGCTCGTACAAAACTCCCATAAGATCAAAGATTTACGTATCTCCATTTTAATGAATTTATATTCTTGATATTCAGCGATCCTTCCTCGGAAGCATTAATATTTGGACTTCCTAACACTTGGTCCCATTGCTATTCCTGGAGCAAGAACTCTTCAAATGGAGGTCGAGATGAAAACGCTCTCCCGTTCCATCCGTCCGTCACTTCTTTCCACGATTTTCGTGGTGATGATCGTCCTGAACCTTCACGTCGCCGTTTCATCGGAATCTGGAGATTCTGAGCGACCCAAAGATGATTCCTCGAATCGTGAAATCGGACCGCCGCCGATGGCGCCATCAGCGAATGTAGCGTCTGTTCGAAATCGAGAGCTGCAGTCGAAGGGAAAGGCCGCAACGCAAGCATTGCCACTTCGCTTTGCCGAGAGCGTGCTTGAGACGCAATCCCGAATTCGCAAGATGCAGGAAATCCACAATGGGAGGCAGATTCGTCTGGACGACCTGCCTCCGGGATCTCGCAAGCGTATTGAGTCCAGGCTCGAAAACTCAAAACCTTCTTCCTCTCTGCTGGCCGGCGCTTTTATTGTTACAAGTACCGGCGACGAGATCGATTCCGATCTCAGCGATGATATCGTCGATCCACCTACTCTTCGTGCAGCAATCGAAAACGTGAATGCGGGTAAAATATCTGCGATTGGATTTTCGAGTGATTTGACAATCATCTATCCTCTGACAGTGTTGCCTGAAATTGTCCACGCCTGTTACATCGACGGGTCGGTTGGAATCGGGGGTAAAATCATTATCGATGGCAGCAATGTGGCACAGTCGGATATCGCTGATTTCCCCGGTTTCTGGTTTGCCGGTTCTGATACGTCATGGATCGTTAATGTCGAGATCAGGAGTTTTCCGGACGGAGGAATTGTCAATAACACCAGCATGCTGTATGTCCAGGGTTGCAGCATTCATGACAACAACGAAGGCGGAATCATCGGCTTTTCTGGCGACATCATGATCGGAGGGGATGCCGCCTCAGAAGGAAATCAGATCTACAACAATTTCGACACCACCTATACCGGTTTCGCCTCCAACGGTGAGGGCATTTACCTGAACCAATGTTCCGCGACAATTATAAACAACTTGATTGGCGTTCGCGATGATGGATTTGGCGGCACTGCGGCTGGCAACAAGTTTGGAATTCGATTTGATGGAACTGGATTCAACGATGTTCTCTACAACGTCATTTCGGCGAACCTCTATGCTGGTTTTACCTCCCCCGATTATAGCTGGGGTGGCGGAAACATGATCTATGGCAATTACATCGGTACAGATGCTGATGGAGCTTTTGGATTAGGTGCCCAGGGATATGATTACGGCGGCGCCGGGATTTGGCTCACTGGATCTCAGGAAGTTTTTCCGGATACGATTTGGGATAATCTGATCTCCGGGAATGATTACGACGGTATCGACATCTCGTTCTCAAACGGGCATATCATCGTTGGTAATTATATAGGTGTGGATCTTAACGGCGAGCAGACGCTGCCGAACGGAAAATCCGGGATCTATTTAAGTGGGGAAAAATTTGATGTCTTCAACAACCTTATTGCTGGGAACGAGTGGCCTGGTTTATACGGTTCGAATGTTGATTCAAGCTGGATTCACGAAAACTGGTTTGGAATCGGAACTGGTGGAGTACCTCTTTTCTCGCCGGATGACAACATCGCCATCTACCATTCTACCGGAACGTATATCGAGTCCAATTATATCTGCGGATCAGACTATCATGGGATCTATCTGTCCTCGTCCAATTGTTACGGAAATACCATCCGGTACAATTGGATCGGAACGAACAGTGCGGGGGACAGCACTCATGGTAACGATATCGGCGTTTTCCTCTACAACGGTCCCTATGATAACGAGATTCGTAACAATGTGGTAGCAGGCAACCGAGTCGGTATCGTACTTCAATCATCAAGCAATCCCGCCAGCGCGAATCCGTGCTACAATAACATAATCGCGGGCAACCTTGTCGGCTTGTTGCCTGATTCACTCAGTGATGGTGGAAATGTTGAAGATGGCATCGTACTCATGGGAGCAGAGCTCAATACTGTCGGAGGACCGGATAAAGCCGATCGAAATTACATAGGTTTTAACGGTTGGGACGGGGTTCGACTGCTGGATCAATCGACGGATAATCAGGTCTTCAACAACGTCATCGGACTGAACGCGCATGGTGATAATGCACATAACTATATCCATGGCATTTCTATTGAAAATTCAACGAACAATGTGATTGGTTCTTCAGATCCTGCTCCAGCTCCTTCGGAAGTCACAAAGGTGAATCCAAGCGCTGCCTCTTCAATACTTGGAAACGTGATTTCCTCTAATGACTCAAGGGGAATCCTTGTTTGGTCGGACGATGCGGATGGGTCTTCAGGAAACGTTATCCTTGGGAATTGGATAGGACTCGATCTTACGGGTACGAAAGTCATGCCAAACGGGAGTGCGGCGATTGAACTATACGGGACAAAGCAAGTTCTAGTTGGAGACCCCCTGCTTTCACTTCCGAACGTGATCGTTGGTCATGATTCCGCCGCGGTGCTAATCACTGGCCCCAATTCTCAGCAGAATACTGTTCAGAATAATATTATCGGCCTGAGTCCGGATTTGTCCATAGCCATGGGAAATCTCAAAGGAATTGAAATCGTCGATTCCGAAATAAACAGCATTGGCGATACACAAACGGATGGTCCCGGGCTGCCAAAAGGTAACGTGATCGCGGCGAATGACACCGGGATTGTCATTCGTTCGACCGCATTCGCTCCGGCGGATCTCAGTACGTTCGTCATTAGCAACCAGATCGGAGCGGACACTCCGAATGATTGGGTAGGGAACTCGGTGGGTATTGCCGCCGTGAACGTAGGCGGAATCGACATCGGAGGAGATTTCGACACGCAGGGCAACGATTTTGTCAACAATACCCAGGCGGTTTTGTTGGATAAAGGAAGCACAGTCATTACCATCACTGGAAACTCGTTCAGATATGGAGCACAACAGGCGATTAACATCAAAGATGCAAACATTGTAGTGATTGGCGATGCCAGCCTGACGCAGAATCCACCTTATCAATTGCGAAACATATTCTACGACAATGACCGCGCGATAACAGCCAGTTGGTTATCCTATGGGATTAACATTTTAATCAACAAATTCATGGACAACGGCCTGGGCATCGACCTCAACGATGACGGCGTTACCTTTAATGACACTCTTGATGCTGACACTGGTGCAAACGATCTGTTGAACATGCCGGTGCTGGAAAAGGTCTTTCTGAATGCCGGCAATGATATCGATGTCGATGGCTGGTACTCGGGAGAACCCAACACAACTCTCGATCTCCTCTTTTACGCCAATGAGGATTATTCGAACTGGGGTTATGGCGAGGGAGAGGATTACATCGGAGTCAAGCAAGTAACTACCGATGCGAATGGATTTGTCGCTTTTTCTGCGACATTCCCAACACCGTCGATATTGCAGCAAGGCGAGTATGTAACAGCCGTCGCGCACAACGAAACAAGAACGTCTGAATTCTCCGGTGCTCTGCTCTGGCCGGAACTTGATTGGGTCGCGCTTGCTGCCGCGCTGCAGGCGGCGCCTGACACGGTTGCGGCGGGTGACCCGATCCGCCTTTCAGCCACTCTGACAAATACCAGCGACACCGACGCGAACACCGTAATGATCACCGATACATTGGACGCTCTGTTAGAGTACATTGACGCCAGCACGAGCCGCGGAACCGTATCGCATGCGGATGGAGTGGTCAACTTTGACATCGGTTCACTTCAAGCAGGGCAATCGGTTTCGGTCCATTTGACACTCGGCGCAACCGGCATGGGCGAGGTTTCTCACGCTCCTCGCGTGATCAGCGATCCACCTCTACTTCGGCCTGCTGCCGCAAGCTTGGCTCAACATTTCATTTTGCTTGGAATCACCGGATCCGCGGAGCCTGCAACGGCACAGCTTCCGAAGCGGTACGAAATCCAGTCGATCTATCCGAACCCGTTTAATCCCACCGCCACGATCGTAGTGGCCTTGCCGGAGCGTGCGCAGCTTTCGGTAGATGTCTTCAATTTGCTTGGCCAACGTGTTGTGACCCTTGCGGAGGGTGAGTATTCTGCGGGCGCACGCAAGTTTACACTCGACGGCAGCTCCCTTGCGAGCGGTGTGTATTTCGTTCGCGCACGGGTTCCGGGAAGAATGAACCAGTTGCGCCGGGTGGCTCTGGTCAAATAGTCAATGGGCACCCGGGGTGCAAGCTGGGAAAAACGCTACCCCAGCCCGCCGCTCCAGGTATGAGCGCAGTGCCGCCACAGGATTGCATCAGGTCGGCGCTGCGCTCACGCCGTGTATCACCTTCTTGTTGAATCGATAAACGTGATATCGGCGAGAGAAGCCCGCAGGCTTCATCGGATTGGGTAGGTTTAACTGGATATAGTGGGAGGGCCTTCTTTCTGGTTATCTTGCAAATCGGAATGCATCGGCCATAAAGAGGGGGGATGGAGATGGCGAGTGAGTCGTCGTCCGCTGCTGGCACACAAGACAATGAAACAGCGGATTCGGATGTTCGCCATGTCCTGATTGTGGATGATCATCCGGAAATCCACGCTGCACTTGAATCTTTTCTCGCGAAGCACAATTTCTTGGTGACTTTGCAGTCGGATGGAAGTGCCGGGATTCGTTGGGCCAGAAGCCATAAACCCGACATCATCCTGCTCGACATCGAAATGCCGGTCATGGATGGGATCAAGGCTCTTTATCTCCTGCGCAACTTCAGCGAAACCCGCCGTATTCCTGTTCTGATGCTGACGGCGCGCAGTGATCAGAAATCTGTCGAGGAAGCCGTCAGCCTCGGCGTCCGGGATTATGTCACGAAGCCGTACAATCTTACCGACATGCTCGCCCGGATTCAGCAGGTCCTCGCTGAAAGTAAGTAGTTCTCTGCCCGATTCGCTTGGATCTTAAGCCCTCCGGTATCTTCCCATGCAAACATTAAAAGGGGCACGTGAAATTCACGTGCCCCTTTTTCCAGCGGAGGATGAGCGACTTGAATCCCCACCCGTCGGGACCATTGGCCTGGTGGTTCTCAGGATACTGCACATTTCTTTACGACTCTCATTGATTGAGACACTTGTGGATTCGGCGGCCGTGACTGAGCATCAAACGAGCTGTCGTTGCGATGTGGTTTGTTGTCATTAATCAATAATAGAGGGAGCTTTCTTCATTCTCGAATAAAGCGATAGAGTGCGGATTCCTTGTCGGAGACAATGTAGAATGTGTCACTCTCCACCGCGATTCCCTCTGCTTTGACAACACCGGTGGACCAGGACTGAAGGATGGTTCCACTGCGATTGATATGGAAAAGAGCTTCGTCTTCGTCGCTCAATACATAAAATGTACTGTCGCTACCCGCATAGCAGATCCCTGAATAGTCTGAGGCGAAATCCACAAACGTTCGCTGCAACACCGTACCGGATGTGTCCATCAGGATAAAGGGGCTGGGAGTGCTTTCCCGCATCGTCGCAAGGGTCCTTTTGTCCCGAGAAAGAGCAACTCCCTCAAGTCCGTTGTTCGTTCCAGCGCCCACATTGGGAAGCTCGACACGACGTACCTCGTTGCCCTGCCGGTCAACGACAACGATAGCACCTTCAAATTCCTCGGCGATATAGAACAGAGAATTGTCGACGTCCACGGCGATGCCCTCGGGATCGTTTCCAATCCAGGGTAGCTCATCCAGTCGGTCACCAAAAAGGCTTAACTGGTAAATCTTTCCCGTGCGGTCGCTGACAGTCCAGAGGCATCGATTGATAGCGTCGAAACTGAGGCCGGAGGGTTCCGGTACGCTGAGATCATAGCGAGCATCGAGTCGCCACGGTGAATTGTCCGGCTTTCCTTCCCGCGCTTGCACGCCGCAACCAATCACCAAAGGTAGCAAAATCGCGATCATCGCGGTGTGTGACCTGATCGGAGGCGATTTCATGGTGTGTTACTCGTCCCAGGTGTGGGATTTTGCATCGGAACCCACTCGTCTCCCCCATCCGTGGATCGTCCAAAGGAAACATCTTCGGTTTGTTTCCCGAAGTTGATTGCGTCGATCATGACGTTGCCGTGCGTATCATCGTCGGAGAGGCCCACCGATTCACCGTCAGCCGAAAGTTTGAAATCGAGATGCAGAGGACCTTCTGAGCTCTCTCCGTCCGCCCAGAGGAGAAGAAAGCCGCCAGCCGGGACAGTAGTTTCAAGTGGTTGATTCGTGGGAATTTGGCAGAAAGTGGGCTCCATCAGATCGTCGGTGATGTAGAATCCACCGATGTCAATATCTTCCGAACTTGCATTGTAAATCTCGATCCAGTCATCGAAATCGCCGTTGCCATCCTGGTTGACCGATGTGTTGGATGCGAGCAGCTCGTTGATATACAGCTGCCGTGTGTTTGTGGGTGCCATCACCGTATAGCTGTAAAAGCTGGTTGGGGCGAACCGGGGATCGGTGATCGATGCGTTGTCCGTGTCGACAGCTTTCAAGTAATACCTCACGGTCGATCCTCCGTCCATGGCGGGAACCGTTGCCTCATACAGGTGCAGCCCAGCTTCGACCATTTCGATCTCGAAGAAAGTGGCTAATCCGGTGTCCACCAGCAGGGTTACCGAAGCAACTCCAAACTCATCGGTTGCCTTCGCGCTGACAATAACCTCCTCACCGTCGAGCGGAACAATGGGGGCTTGGATGATGTCGCTGATGGTGGGCGGGCTGTTGACCGCCTCCGACTCGTTGGCCTGGCCGGGGCTGGGAGGGGAAAGAAATACCCAATTGTTGCTGCCGTCGGGCAGACGGCCATAGGAGATATCCGTGTTTTGTGGGCCAAAACTGAGAACGTCCATCGGATTGCCGTACAGGTCATATACTCCAATGTTCTCTCCGTCGCCATTCAGGTTGAATCCAAGATGTAATGTGCCCTGTTCCGGGTCTCCGTCCGCCCAGAGAATCAGATACGAACCCGGGGAAATCGTTGTCGCACTGGAATTGTTCAGAGGAATGGTCCATTTGACTGGATTTTCCAGGTCGTCGGTAACCGAAAACCCGCCGATGTCAATGGTTTCCTTCCCGGCATTGTACAATTCAATCCAATCGTCATATTCACCTGCCTCGTCTGGCAGGGTGGCACTGTTCTTCGCCAGTATCTCATTGATCAGCAAAGAATTGGAGTTGTCAGTACCCTTGTTGTCCTCATCGCTGGAACACGAAGCGAAAATCAACGGGAGCATCAGGAGCAGAAAAGAGCAGGGCAAGAGTCGGTTGGCAGTCATGCTGTCCTCGTTGTGATTCGATTTGTTGAAAATATAATCATGGATACCGAAGCGTACTTCATCCGTAAGAGCAGGAGTTTTGATTGTTTGTGTTCAATTTTTCGAATCAGGTGAAGGCATCTTCCCCGCTCCCCGAAAGCTGAATTATTTCACCGGGGCAGGAAATACAATCGAATCGTGCATGGCGGCCAACGGACTGTTCAATCTTGACCGGAACATCGGCGAAGAGTAATATGGAACATGATTGCACATGAATGATCCAGACAATAAGGCTACTCCATGGCAACCCCTCCCTTTCATCGGAAAGTTGTCAACAGAACGTCCCGTCAGTTGGCTGTCACGGCCTTGTCGGTTTTTCTCCTGTTGTCAGCCGGATGTAACTCAGGAGACGGACCGGTGGGCAACAATCCACCTGACAATAATCCACCGGTTAAGCTTGTCATACCCTTATCCTTCCCGACAGGAGTGACCATCCCCTTCGCAGTCCTGGACACTACGGTCAATCCCCGTAAATCCCAACGTTTACCGCTGGCGCTGAGTACCTCTCCCCCCTCGATCCAGGAAACGGAGCTGACGATGAAGCGTGGCAGGGTCGCGGGGTCCGTTGAATTCACCACCGCCGGGGAGATTGATGTGACTGTCAGCTCTGCCCTTGGTACCGCCCTTGCACATCAGAAAGTGAACGCGCAAGAAGACACTTCGCACCGGGAGATGTCCGGTATTTTAACGGGCAACAATCTTTTATGGAATTCATCCTATCTGATTATTATTGATGAAAATGTCACCATTCCTGCCGGAGAACAGCTAGTGGTGGGAGCGGGGACGGTTGTCCTGCTGTCGGGAAATGTCCGCATCGAGGTCTTTGGGAGCATGGATATCCAAGGCACCTCAGAAGCTCCGGTGACGTTCACTGCACAATCGACCACGGAACCCTGGGGTGAGATCGATGTACATAACGGCGGGACACTTTCGATGAAGTGGGCTATGCTGACTCGAGGTGGTGGCGATGAATCCAGGGCTTTTGGCCATTCCGGCAGTCAGCCTGTGGTCCGGGGTGATCATGCTATCCTTGAGTTTGACCACTGCGTCTTGGTCGACAATCCGGGGAAAGCCATCGGCAGCCAATACAGCACGGTCGTCTTGGATGCTTCCTTGATTGCACAATGCGACACGGGTGGAGAACACTTTTTTTCTGTCGTGACAGCAGAAAACACATGGTTTCTCAACATGCCTTCGCTCTCTCCGGATCCCGCCGAGGACGACAATGACGGGATTTACCTGAATGATCCGAACCCCGGCGAAGTGCCGAGCCTGCTGCGGAATTGTGTCTTTGTGACGGGCATGGACGACGCTATTGATCACAATGGAGCCATGGTTAATGTCGAAAATTGCGTCATTGAGGATTTCTACCACGAAGGCGTAGCGGCTTCTGACAAGAATTGGATTCATGTTTCCAATACGTTGATCCTGGATTGTGAGCAGGGAATCGAAGCGGGGTATGGGTCGCCTGAGGTTACCGTGGATCACTGTGTGCTGACAGGAAATGACATCGGGCTTCGCTTCGGAGACAATTACCCCTTCTATACACACGAAGGGACCCTGACGGCCGTCAACACCATCTCCACGGAGAACAGGCTGCACAACGTCTGGAACTATGACCCTACCTCCCAGCAACCGGTGGAAGGAAAAATCCAAATCACCTATTCGATAGTCAACGATGCCGATTATGATTCAGGAGTCGGTAATCTGCAGGGGGAGGTCCATTTCAGCGAGGAGTATTTGCTGATGGAAGGGTCCATTGGCCGGGGTGCTGCCGAAGATGGAACGGATATGGGATTGCTCCCCTGAACTGAAAAGCAGGAGTGTCTTGGTCCGTTCACCCGTGGCGAGGTTTTGTTCTCTCCTCTCTTCTTGAGATTGGAAGATTCACAATTACTATATTTAGCTCCAATGTGGTTCTAACAATAATGGAGACTTGGTTTGAGTGCCATTGTAAAGCGACGGCTGATCGTCCTGACCATAGTTGTCGTTTTTTTTCTGTTTGCACTGTTTGCCCCCTACGAGCAGACCGTAACTGGACGCTGCATTGTGGCGCCCGGGCTGCAATGGACGTTGCGGCATTTTGGGTCGGGTTTGGTTGCGGCCGAATGGGATGTCAATTTGATCGGCCGGCCGACTGAAAACAGCTACTTTCTGCTCGACCAGCCCGATGTTTCGTTTATCCAGTTTCACCAGGGTGTGATCGAAGGGGCGGAGGTGGAACTTGATTCGCCGATTGCCTCGCTCCATTCTCTTCGCAATCAAATGGAGTTTGAGCAAATGGAAGCCGAATCTCTTCGTGAAACGCAGAGAAAAGAATTTATGCAGGCTGGGGAACGTCCCGAAGAATTGCAGGTCGTTGAAAGGCGTGCCGAGCAATCAAAGGTCAAATTGAAAAATTATCAGCGTGAATTCGATCGGGTCAGCCAGCTTCACGATTCAAGCCTGGTATCTGATGCTGAGTATGAAATCGCCCTCTCCCGGCTCGAACAGCTGCAGGCGGATTACCAGTATGAACTGGCTCGTGTCCGAGCGGCGCGTGTCGGTGAACATCCAAAGCTGATCGATGTGCAGGATGCTGAGCTCGAACGGATCCGCCGAGGGGTGGAAAGTTACAAGGACCTGCTGGGTCTGGGGGAGGAAATTCGCACGCCGCTGGGTGGGATCGTCGCAAAAAAGAGTGACGACAGATCCCTCATCAGCATCCAGGATATCGACACCGTGGGCGTTTACGTCATTTTTCCGGAAGCGTATGCATCTGTCGCTGCTAAAGGTTTGAACGTACGCGTGAGCTTCGCGAGCCTGCTTGGCAAGTCATATCATGTCAAGATTGACCAGATTCACTATTTCGGTGGCGACACAATGGCAGTCTACGGTGTTGGATTGCTCAACAATCCAGATCATATGTTGCAACCGGGCATGCACGCAATTGCCAGAATTCCTGTTGGTAAATTGACGTTGTATGACCGGGTGAAGAGGACGCTACAGCGGTAGCAGCGAGTCAATCCGGGTGCTGACATAAGATGGAATTCTTCGAGAGAAAAGAATTCAAGTACTTTGTTCCGATGGTGTTTGCGGAATCACTTCGCGATCGGATACTTGCACACATGGTTCACGATCCGTTCTGTGAAAACCGGATTGAGAACCAATACACGGTTCGCAGTATCTACTTCGACACACCCTCGCTACTGATGTATTTCGAAAAAATCGAAGGGTTGAAACTTCGTAAGAAACTGCGTGTCCGTGTCTACAACGACTTCATTGATGAAACTCCGGCATTCCTCGAGATCAAGCGAAAGATAAGGGATACCGTTTTTAAAGAGCGGACGACAGTTGGAATCGACCAAGTCCCAAAGCTGCTCAACGGAGGGCAGCTGACGCTGATGAAGGATGACCAGAAGAGTTGGAAGGACAGTGGAGTATTGAATCGGTTTGTCTATTTGACGAAGCGCCTCAAGCTTGCGCCTAAAGCATTAATCACCTATGAACGTGAAGCCTTTTTAGATCCTGAGAATCCTGACCTTCGAGTTACGTTTGATTACAACGTTCGTAGTTTTTTCGAACCGGATGTCGATGAATTCTTTCGGGAAGAAGATCTGCGGACTTTCGGTTCACCGCGCTTCATCATGGAAGTGAAATTCAGCATTGCGCTTCCACTCTGGCTGCGTTTGATCATTCGTGAATACCGCCTTCATTTGCAGGCAATCTCCAAATACTGTAGCGGTGTTGAAAGTTGGAGTGATTTCGAAAGACTAATCGGATACGCCTGATGCGAGAACTGCTGACCTCTTTTCAATCCTTAGGGCAATCACTGACGATCGAGGAAGTCATCCTGAATCTGTTGCTGGCTTGCGGACTCGGGATGCTGATTGTCGTGGTGTACAGAATGACAAACCGCCACCGTGCATCCAGTGTTTCGTTTCTGTTGACGCTGGTGATTCTGTCCATGGTCGTTGGGCTTGTAATGATGGTGATTGGAAACAGCATCGCCCGGGCTTTCAGCCTCGTCGGGGCTCTTTCCATTATTCGTTTCCGTACTGTTGTCAAGGATAACCGTGACATCGCATTTGTCTTCTTTGCGCTGGCGGCTGGAATGGCCGCGGGGGTAAGCGCCTACGTACTCGCATTGTTCGGGGTCGGCACCATCCTGCTCATGTTGCTCTTGATCGATTTCGTCCGTTTCGGTCAGACGCCCAAAGGCCTTTACCTGCTTCGTTTCCAGTTTTTCGCGTCGGAGCTGGATAGCCAGGCGTTTCAACCACTTTTCGAGACACTGCTTTCAAATTGGCGCCGCATCTCTATGAGAACCGTACGTATGGGACAGTTTCTCGAATATACTTTTCTCGTTCGATTGAGGAAGGGGGTAAGCGAGGAACAGTTGATCGAACGACTCAGCACGCTTGAGGGGATGGAACGGGTTTCCGTTCTCTACGAAGATGATGAGGTAGAGGTCTAAAATCTTCAGCGCAGGAGGATAATACGGGCGTCCCGTGTCCCTTCCGGCAGGAGAAGGTGTGCAATGTAAAACCCCGATGCCACGGGAGTTCCCGCCGTGTTTTTACATGCCCAGATAATTCTGTGCCGACCGGGGGCAAGACCACTCAACTGCTGCTGATAGACTCGTTGCCCGAGCAGATTGAAGATTGTTAATCTTGCGCCTCCCGCAGATTTCATGAGAAACGAGAGCATCACTCTGCCACCAGTTGGATTAGGATATACGAATAGAGCGGATAGGCTGTCGGATTCCGGAAGGAACGGGACGATCCCATAGGGGTACTCGTAAAGACCAATGTCCACATAAGAGATTTCGCCCTGTCCGGTGTTGGTGACGCTGGGGACATCGACTCGTCTCTGGCGGACGACATCCAATGCGGCTGCGCCGGTGCCCCAACCCGCGTCGATCAGCTGGGATCCCGGTTCGAGTTGCCAATTGCCGTTCCACGGGTCAATGACTCCAAGATCTCCGGAGAGAATCCTTTCCCACCCTAGTGAATCGGCGCTGGAAAGATAGCTGAATCCCAGATCCCAGTGTGTTGATCCATAGGGTGACAGGTTCTCTTGATTAGCGTAAAAGACGGCATTTCGGATGTAAGGAAGTTGAGCGGATGTGTTAACGCCCTCGTTCTGAACAAGCGCAATGCCATTTCTGGAGAACAGGCCATTGTAACACGTCACCGAAACCTCCGGACCGATCGCGAGAGCTGTGTCGCAATCGAACCAGGATGAATTGTACGTTTCTATCTGTAGCGGTCCATCCAGAACGAGACCCCCGCCATTAAACTCTACGTCGTATAGTGTCATCGAAGCACCATTCAGTTCAGCGCGGAGACTGTGGGCGCCAAAGGTACGCAGCTGGCTGTCGACGATCTCAATGTCTTCCGTCTTGGCGTCGCAAAATATTAGAGAGTTTGTGGTGTCGTTTCCCATATCGATCAATTGGCTGTTTGTGACGGTAAGTGAACCACCGCGTATCCAAATCCCTTTCTCGCCACTGCAACGTACCTGGGCGCCTTGGAGCCGGGTGTACCCGCTCTCGGCCAGCACGGCAACGTCCGGAAAGTTGGTGATGGACGATTCCGCCAGGGTCAACACTCCGCCGTCAGAGACATTCAGCTTTCCGCTCACAATTCCACCCAGGTTGTCGATCAGGGTGTGCACGATAGTGACTTCTTCGCTCGTCTCGTGACGTTCGATCGTTCCCCCGGATTCACCGTTTCGCAGCGAGGTGATGGTAACAGGCTGCTCTTTGGTTCCGTTGGCGCGGAACTTTCCTTCGATGATCAATGAAGCTGAATCTGCGATGCCCAAATGCGTTCCCGCCTCAACTGTCAAAGTCACCCCCTCCGGGATAAGAACCGTTCTCCTAAGCCAAAGGGGACCACCCTCCGGACTCACCGTACGGTCATTCGTCAGCGTATCAGGAAGTTCTTGACTTGTTCCGAGCGGTCTAGGCAGATCGAAGCTATTGAAAAATTGAATGGAAGGTGTATTATCGCCAGAGGTGTTCAGGGCCTCTGCACGCCAGTACCATCGCCGAGCTGCCAGCGTGTTGAGCAACAGCGTTGTGTCGCTTCCCACATCAAAGATTTCCGGGTCAGGGAGGTCATAGAGCGTATCCAGGAGTACTCGGTAGGTGACAGGTCCTCCGTCGGCGGTCACGCTTGACTCCCATCGCAACCGGATTCCGTGTATCTCTCTTGTCTCTTCCAGCAAAGAGAAAGGATAGGGCGAGCTTTTAATAGAGTGGCGCATGTAATTCGCACGGCCTTCTACGTAATTGGGGATCGCACCGAGAGCGTCGTGAAATTCCTGAGTTGTGTACTGCTTGTACGTGTCCTGCTCCACAGCAACCTGAAGAAGTGTATCGAGATTGGCGACGAGAGAGTCGTAATAGGATTGGACCATTAGGGAGTCGATTATTCCTGTCACGTTTGCAAAGATCAGATCACGCATGTTCGCGTCGCGCCAACAGCGCCGGATCAGTTCGTTCACTTCCTGTTTGGTCGGATGGGAGCAGACAAAATAATTGGGACTGGAATAGCCATAGTACGCCCGATAACTGCGATCCATATCCCACGGCAGTATTCGCCATCTTCCTCCTGGGTGTAGATCGTGTACGAGGAAGTAGTTGTGGTAGTACGTGGAGGAGTTGGTTATCAGCGTGTTCACTGCAAGGTGACGTGCCAGCTGCTCCCGGTCGAATTTTTCGTCTAACTCGGCAAAGAACGATTCGTCTGGAACGTTATTGATCCACTCGATCAAATCACTTAGATCGTAAAAGCCGGTTGTTTTATTCGTCTCTTTTGTCCAAAGGCTGTCGACACGTTCTCCCTCGAGAAGCATCGCATCGTCAAATTCGGCTTTGTAAACGCTGGAACTATCGTCCAATGCGCTTCTAGCCAGTAAATGTTCATCCACCTGCTCGACGTCCAAATAGAGGCCCATGTAGACGTCGTTGATATAGACACGTGCAAACCATGTCCGTGAGGCATCTAGACCAGCCCTGAGGAAGGTGTCGTACGATAAGAATTCGCGGCAATAGCTGGCGTCGCGCCACTCCGAGATCAAGTTTATTCTGTCTCGGCCATAAAAACGTTCGTCGGCATCGAAGTTCACTTGGTACGATTTTTTCGGATAATCGCGGCTGCTGTCACCGCGCAGGCGAAGCCTCGCGTTGTGCCAGACCTGACCTTGATATACCAACTCACAAGCGATGTAGATGGTTTCGTGAGGGGACTCGTAAATCTGTCCCAACTGATCCGGATCACAGGCGATTCTGTAGGTTCGAAGTTGCGGTAACCTGGCAGCACACACCCGTGGCAACAACAAGAGAAGAAAGGCGGCGAATGCCAATACGAAAAGCATCACCAGCGTGTTTTGCCTCTTTTTTGGATACAGGATTGTCACTCAGTTGCACCTTCATATCACCTGAGAAGGACGATTTTTCGTGCCTTGCTGCGTGAAGGGCGGATGATACGCAGCCAATAAACGCCGGAACTCACCGGATGTCCGCCGGAAGTTCCATCCCATATTGCTTCGACCCGCCCAGGGGAAAAACAGGTTCCCTTCAAAAGGGCAACCTCCCTGCCGAGTACGTTGGTAATGGAAAGTACGAATGGGCTAATATCGGGAGACATGATCTGGATCCGAAATTGTTCTCCGGAAGGATTGGGGAAAACGGATGCGATCGTCCATCCCTCAAAAGTGGATGTGTCATAACCGACGGTGTCCGTGGTGACCGAGTTTTTCCGCCCGGGAGTGCCGTAAGGCGCCGTGTTCAAACTTCTTCGCCATGATGATGGATCCGCATTGCCACTATCGGGATGAATTAGCTCAAGGGTTGGTCCCTGGCCGTCAGCAGCGGTTGGCCATGGTGATTGATCGTCATAATCGACCATGTCCACCAGTCGTCCATAGGTGTTGTAGAGGCAAACTCTATCGCCGTTATTCCCGAATCCGAACGTGAGAGCGTTGGCTGCGAGAGGTACATCCGGAAGAAATACGGCGAAAAAGTCGGGGTCCTCTGCAATTACCAAGTAACCTCCTGATGCTAGCATCGTCGATGAATCGGCTTCAATAAAATCAAAACGGTGGTTTGGATTGTCATCGCGAAGCGTCCAGTGGGTAATCGATTGATACCTATCTCGCAAATAGAGTTCTACCCAGTCGCCTGTCTGAAAGTCATCACTGCTGTGATAATTGATTTCGTTGATGACAAGAGCACCGACCTTCTCCGTCATTGACGTTAGCTTCCCGGCTTCGCTGTCCAGCAATCGGTCTTCGTAATCAAGAATGCGTAAGGTGTCTTCGTCAATTAACGACAAAGGGTACGGTCCATAGATTCGGCGGTCCGAATTGCGAGCGGCTTCGATTTCCGGCTGGTCGGTCAGGAAAAGGGTGTCACCGGGGACCAGCGAGTCCGCTGCTGCCAATTGAACGCGAAGATAGGATGCCCCAAGGGACACCCAAAGCCCTTCAGTGTTTACCGTTCGAGACCCATGATTGATGATACTGACCAGATGGCTCTGTTCTGTGGGTGACACCCAGCGGGGACCGACCTTTACTTCGCCCGGTTGTGGACTCTCCGAACGCTGGCCTGGCAGCATCGGCAGGCTGGGGGGAGAGTACTCGTAGTATCCCGTTCCGCCTGCGGGAGTCATGAAATAGTCTTCGTCCGCATAACGGGTGAAAAAAACATAAGCACTCGACTGATCGATTGCATCTAATGGAAGCGTGAGGGTCCACACCTGTTCGTCAGGGAGCGATTTGTCTGCGTTTTCATCGAGTTCCATTGGAAGCAGCGGCGGGGATGAGACGTTGCCGATTCCCAGCAGGACTTCCGAAGCTCCATCGCTGACACTTGCGGTG
>Ga0315554_1000643_pt1 | contig 20729 bp, 21 predicted proteins | sample SalMarSW160370MG_FD_202114 | JGI IMG/M metagenome (GOLD analysis project Ga0315554, IMG submission 202114) | Salt marsh sediment microbial communities from the Plum Island Ecosystem LTER, Massachusetts, United States - Salt Marsh Sediment SW1603-70 ... | reverse complement strand
CGAACCTGGGCGCGACCTTCGGCACGCTTGGAGCGGTCGCCATCGCTTTGGTCTGGCTTTATCTGGGAGCCTTCGCCATCTTGCTCGGAGGTGTGGTCGTCGCATACACGCTGCGCTGGAGAGCCGACGGCGCGGCGCCGCTCCCGGAGCGGGAGAGGTGATGCCTTCGCCGGCTGGGGTGGTGACCTCCGGTCGGAGCGACCTGTCGCCTCCCGTTTGCGTGATTCTCCTTGTCGGCCCGCGGTGCGCGGGGCTGGTGGGGGTGTGGGAGCGGGGCATCCTGCGCTGACGGTAGGCTCGGCTGGTGGACAATCGCCAAGCTGTCGCGGGGCGTTCCGACGCGGGCTCGGCAGGCTGTCGGGTGCCGGCCGGACGATGACACCGCTGCGCCGATACCTGCTCCCGGGACGCCGGAGGTCGAGGCTGGGGGAATGGAGCCTCCCGCCGCGCAGTGCCGACGGCACCGACTGGGGAGAGGTGGCTCGGCTCGGTGGTTTTGCCCGCTATAACGCCTTGAGGAAGGCCCTGGTCTCCAACAGCATCGGGCCCGCTGCCGGTACGGTGCTGCAGGCCGCCGTTCCCGGCCGCGACCTTCAGGGATTGGTCGAGGCTCTCGACGGGCCGCAGCGGTCTGCAGCCGTGCTCGAGCTCTACGCCGAGCTGATGCGAGCCCCGGCCGATCCCGACGTGCTGCGCGGCTACCTGGGGCGGCGCATTCACGAGGCGCTGCGTAATGCGGCTCCCGGTAACTTGGCGGCTCGTCTGGCGTGGCCGGTCAGCACATGCTGCTACGCCGCGGTCGTCGCCTTCGAGGCCACCGGGCAGCGGCGTTTCCTCAAGCTGGTGGCGGAGACCTTCGCCTCGGTACTTCCCCATCGGGACGTCGAGGCCGGGCTTGTGGACGAGTGCCGCGGAAGAGTCGGCAAGGGTTGGGGCGGCAGCCAGTTCGCTCGCAGGCGCTACACGACGAACGTGACGACGGCGGGCCGCATCGTGTATCCGGTGGCGCTGTTCTGTGCCGTCGTTTTCGGTGACCGGGCGCTGCGGCGGCACTTCGGGGCGCAGGCGGAGGCTTTCCTGCCCGTGCTCGAGGAGGTGCTCACCGACCTGGACGACATCTTCGTGTCTACGGGTGACGCCGGCTATTACCGCCGCCCTTGTTCGAAGCGTCCCGAGCCGGTGAACCACATGGCCTGGGCCGGGTGCGCCTTCCTGGTTCTCCACGATCTCACCGGGGCGGCGCGGTATCTGGAGCGGGCGAAGCGGCTCGCCAGGTATCTCAAGGCGGCGATTTACGACGACGGCGCCGGGCATCCGGTGTGGGACTACGACCCCACGCCGGAGAGCTATCGCGGCTCGGCTCCGGAGAGGCTCTGGAAGGCCCAGGTGACGACCCAGTTCATGATCTGCGCCGCCGGGAGGGGGGTGGTTTTCGACGACGACGACCTGCGGTCGGTGTGCGGCACGCTGATGGCGAACGTTTTCCTGCCCCGGCGGTGCATCAACACCCGGATCGATCGGGTGGCGGAGCCCTATGAGAGCTACGCCGGGCTCTCGCACGGTGGTATGGGGGCCCTGGCCGCCCTCATCGAGCTGGAGGATCACTGCCCTGGGTTGCGGGATCGTATGCTCCAGGTCGTGGAGAGCCGGCCCGGCGCCGGCGGGTGGTTCGCCGCCGCCCCCGGCGCCATCGGCTATGCCCGGCGTCTGAGAGTGCCGCGAAACCATTGAAGTACCACCACGTTGAGTGGTACACTAGGTAACCCTGGGTGTTGGGATCACACGAGCCTGGAGGTTTCCATGCGCAGGGCTGTCGTGAGGCTCGCGGCACGTTCCGGTTGTTGTCGCGAGTCCTCCGAGCCCCGGCATCGAAGCGTGTGGTCTCGCCGACCCCGGTGTTTCGATTCGCCGATCCACGACTGCGAAGTACTGGAGCGCGCCACGGGATGACGTGATCACAGCCCACCTTTCGGCGCGCATCGAGGGTGGGCGGCAGGTGCGGCCGCCACACTTCGTATGGGAGTGCGGCGGCCGCATCGCGCGTTTCGACGCCGGGAGGGGAGGGAGAGCGTCGTCCACGCCCTATCGTGAGTGGGCGGAGATCGCGGAGATATCAGGTGTCTATGCCGGTGCAGCAAGCCCAGGATTCGTCGCCGAAGGGGGAGGAGATCGTGGTCGCGGTGCTGTCGCCCGATATCTGGCTGAAGTCGCGGCGCACCCGGTCGCGCATGATCCGACTGGTGATCGGCAACCTGGCTGAGGCGATCGGCGGGAGCACCGAGCCGACCCGCCACCCAGGCCATCGACTCCGCATCGGTGAACCTTCGCCGGATGCGGTCGCGGCGGCGTCGAGGGTGTTTGGGGTGTCTGCGGTGGAGAGCCTCGTTCCGGTCCGGTTCACCGGTCTCGACGATCTCGCCGAGCGGGTGGCGGAGCACTTTGCCGCCGCGGTGGCCGGCCACAGCTTCGCGGTACGGGCCCGCCGCCGCGGCACTCACACCTGGCGTTCGTACGATCTCGCCTGCCGCGCCGGTGATCTGCTGCGTCGGGCCGGGGGCACGGTGGATCTCGATGATCCCGAGGTGACGGTTCGGGTGCAGGTGCGCGACAACGAGGCCTTTCTGGTTGAGAACGTGGTCGGGGGGCCCGGAGGTCTGCCCATCGGCAGCCAGGAGGAGGTTCTCGTCCTCATTTCGGGTGGTATCGACTCGCCGGTGGCGGCGTGGATGATGATGTCGCGAGGGTGTAAGGTCGACTACCTCCACTTCCTGCTCGACTGCGCCCAGTCGGACCACGCCCTCTCGGTGGCGCGGGCACTGTGGGACGAATGGGGCGCCGGGCATCCGTCCATGGCCCACGTCGTCGATCTGAGGCCGACGGCCGAGGAGCTGGTGACCCGGGTGGCGCCGCGCATGCGGCAGGTTGCGCTCAAGGCGCTGATGGCACGCGCCGCGTCGCTTGTGGTCGAGGAGGAGGGGTCACGCGCCATCGTCACCGGCGAGTCGCTCGGCCAGGTCTCCTCGCAGACCCTGAGCCACCTGGCGGCGCTGTCCGGCCAGGCCACCGTTCCCATGCTGCGGCCGCTGGTCGGCTTGGACAAGCAGGAGATCGTCCGGCGGGCCAGGAGCATCGGTACCTTCGAGCTTTCGGCGCGGGCCCGTGAAGTCTGCGACCTCTCGGGGGGGCAGCCGGTGGAGGTGGCGGCGAGTTCGGGCAAGGTGGCGGCGGCGACCGACGCCGTGCCCGAGGAGCTGTGGCGGGAGGCGGTGGCGCGGCGCCAGCGTTTTGCGATAGGCGAGTGGCTGCCGGGGATGACGACGGACGGAGTCCGAGACCCGTCGCCCTAGGTCTTGTATCTCCAGACGATGCGCCCGCGCGACGGGTCGTATACGGACAGGTCGACGTCGACACGATCACCGGGGAGGATGCGGATGTATCGGCCCCGGCGCATCTTGCCGGAGGCCCGGGCGAGCACTTCGAGACCACCCTCGACCTCGACGCGGAACATAGCATTGGGCAACGTCTCGACGACGGTGCCTTGCACCCGTACCACGTCGTCCTGTTTGGCCAAGCAGAACCTCCGGCGAACGCCGATCGGACCCGTTCCGGCCGTCACTGTTGCAGGCAGAGCCGGCGTTTTCAAGGCGGAACGGCGGTCGAGGCGGGATGGCGGAATGGTTGGGTTCTCGAACGGGGAGGTCCGCATAGCACGCCGCCGGTGATGTAATTAGAACATGCGGGAGGCGCCGGACACGGGTCGGTCTTCCCCCACTCCCCGCGCCGTTCCGGCGCCACCGCTGGTTCTTGCTTTTCCCGGATCCTGCTCGCGATAGCGTTGTGGCCGCATCGCCCCGGTTGTGACGGGGCGGTGGCAGAATGTCACTGCTTCCATATTGGTAATCAGGAGTTGCAGGTGGCCACCGTCGATATCGACATCGGCAAATACGCGTTGGGCTGGGCCGACGAGGAGAACTACGTCTTCAAGCCCGAGAAGGGGCTGAACGAGGACATCATCCGCCAGATGTCGGGAATGAAGAAGGAGCCCGAGTGGATGCTCGACTTCCGGCTGAGGGCATATCGACGGTTCCTCAAGAAGCCCACCCCTACTTGGGGCGGCGGCGGCCTGCTCGAGACCCTCGACTTGGACAACATCTACTACTACATCAAGCCGACCGAGGAGCAGGTGTCCTCGTGGGATATGGTCCCCGATTCCATCAAGGCGACCTACGAGAAGCTGGGCATCCCGGAGGCGGAGCGCAAGTACTTGGCCGGGGTGACCGCCCAGTACGAGTCCGAGGTGGTCTACCACCGCAACCGTGAGGATTTGGAGAAGCTGGGCGTGCTGTTCTGCGACATGGACACGGCGCTGCGCGAGTACCCGGAGCTGGTGCGCCAGTATTTCGGCACGGTGGTGCCGCCCAACGACAACAAGTACGCCGCCTTGAACTCGGCGGTGTGGTCGGGCGGCTCGTTCATCTACGTGCCGCCGGGGGTGCGTTTGGATCAGCCGCTCCAGGCCTACTTCCGCATCAACGCCGAGAACATGGGGCAGTTCGAGCGCACGATGATCATCATCGACGAGGGCGGCTACTGCCACTACGTCGAGGGCTGCTCCGCTCCGGTCTACTCGACCGATTCGCTGCATGCGGCGGTCGTCGAGATCATCATCAAGGACGGGGGGCGCTGCCGCTACACCACCATCCAGAACTGGTCGAACAACGTCTTCAATCTGGTCACCAAACGGGCCGTGGCCTATGCCAACGCCACTATGGAGTGGGTGGACGGGAACATCGGTTCTCAGCTCAGCATGAAATATCCGGCCGTCTGGCTTATGGGGGAGGGCGCCCACGGCGAGGTGCTCTCGATCGCCTTTGCCGGCCAGGGCCAGCATCAGGACACCGGGGCCAAGATCGTGCATGCGGCTCCCCGGACCACCTCTTTGATCACGTCGAAGTCGATCTCCAAGGACGGGGGACGGGCCGGCTATCGGGGCCTGATGCGGGTCGAGGAGGGCGCCACACAGGTGAAGTCGTTCGTGCGCTGCGACGCGCTGATCCTCGATGAGAACAGCCGCTCGGACACCTACCCTTACATGGAGATCGAGGAGGCCGACGCCCGCATCGGTCACGAGGCTACGGTCTCCAAGGTGGGGGACGATCAGCTCTTCTACCTGATGAGCCGCGGCCTCACCGAGCAGGAAGCGACGGCGATGATCGTCGCCGGCTTCATCGAGCCCATCGTCAAGGAGCTGCCCATGGAATACGCCGTGGAACTGAACCGCCTCATCGAGCTCCAGATGGAGGGTGCGGTCGGCTAGGAACGCTCTGATGAGGCAGCACTGGCCCAGGGGGGGCGACCTCGGCGGCCTCGGGCCCCCCTCGGAGAGTTCGTCAGGGTGGCTTCTCGCTGCGACTCAACCACGGGTGAAGCGGAGCATTGACCACCCGCGGCGCCGGGTTTCGCTGGGTGCCGGACTCAAGAAGGCGGACCCCCGGCAAGCTTGGCGGTTCGGCGCCCGCTAGCGTGGGCTGGGTAGCAAGGAGGTCCTAGTGCTGATGAATCTGTTCCTCGCATCTGGCACCGTAACGGTGACCATTGTCATCGGTGTGGTCCTCATCATCGTCGGGGCCATATACATGTACCGGCGCAAGATGCTCCTGGGAGCGGTGCTCCTCATCGTCGGGATCCTCCTCGGCGGGCTCAACATTTTTGGAGTGTTCGACTAGGTACTGAATGGAGATCTCATGAAGTTCAAACTGGGGAAGCCCAAGTTCTGGCAACAGGCCCTGGCGGTAGTCCTGGTCTACTGGGCCCTGATGCTGTTCGGGGTCTTCGACTTTGACAGTGCGGACGAGATCCTCGCGGTGGGCGCCATCATCACCGCCGCCCTGATCCTGTTCGACAAGTAGGAGCCCTTCGGGGCTCCTGACCACAGCGGGCGAGTTCAACCCGCCAACCATCTCATGTGACATATTGACACCGCGCCCCAGGCGAGGGTGATCCCACCCGGAGCGGGGGCAGCGGATATCTCAGCTACCATGAGTTGTCAACATGGGTGTGTTTCACCGTCGAGTCATAGCGTCTTTTCTGATGCTTCTCGATGGCGCAGCCTGGGGGTGGGCGGTCTTCCATACCTCCAGGGTGGTGCGGGAGTCCGATTACGTTTTCTCCTCGGTGTGGGGCGCGACGGTCGCCTGGGTTATCCTGGGCGTGTCGACGCTGTTTGCTGCTTGGTGGTTCGTGGATCTTTGGTCGTTTGAGCGGGGGCGCCGACGTTGGGTGCTGGTCGCGTATGTGGCTGCTTGTGTGGTCGTGTGGTCATCGGCGTTTGCTCTGTTGTTGATGACAGTCGTCGGGGTGGAGTGACTGGCCGAGCGGTTCCGTCTGGGGGGTTTCAGTGACGCTCGCCGACGGGGGAGCGGCTTCACCCGGTGCTGCGTGGTGGCCGCTGCTGCCTGTACTGCGCTTCCGGCTGTGCCCAGGGTCGATGTGGCTTCAGACCGTTCTGTTCTCACATCACAGGATCCAGGTCGGGCTGGGAAATCCTGTGGATGGCGTGTGGGCCGAGTGGTATGGTTGGTGTGCTCGGCGCAGCGTTTCCCACGTGACGTGTCTGGGAGCCGGCTGGGGATGAGGGTGGGAGTTGTCCAGAGGTGAGACCGCGAGGACGGGTGTGAAGTTCATCTCATCGGGCCTGTTCGTTGTGGGGTTGCTGCTCGTTTTCTGGATTGGGTGGAGTGTCGCACCCGCATTTGCGTATGTACTTGACGCGGGGTGCAACTGCCCCCTCTACAAAGACTGGAATCTTCACGTCCCCCACTATGTCGACGGCGAGGAGTGGGTCTTGGTCGCCAGTGCTTTTGCCGACCCGACATCGAACTGGCAGGAGATCGAGACGGATATTTGGAGGGAAGCTGACCCGTGGCACGGCGTAGAGGTGCGTCAGTACCTCTACAACTTGATGACCTATTACAGCTGGGAAACGTATGTGTCGGTGGACAACGTGAGGGTGAGGTCTCTGCCATGACGACGAGCTGGCGGCAGGTGGTCAGGGTGGCGGTCGTTGTGTTTGGGTTGCTGTGCGCCGGTGCCTTGGGCTATGTGGCTCAGATTCTGTCTGGCTCGGACGGCACGTCGGAGGCGTTGGAGCAGCCACTGACCACGAGTCCTGCGCTGGGGGGTACGGATGTGACGGGGCCAGCCCCGTTGGAGCAGCCGCCGAACCTGAGTTTTGCGCTGGGGGGCACGGATGTGATTGTGCTGGGGTCATCGGTGGAGGCTGCCGGCGAGTGGGACAACAACGGGACGCTGTCGCTGCAGTGGGATGTGGTGGTTGAGGCTCAGCTGATGCGGGCTGAGGTCCTGCAGTCGGCGGCCATTTATGGCCGGGGTTGGGAAGAGGACATGCCTCCGCTCGAGGCGGGCACCACGGTCACGATTTTGGAGGGGATCGGGGTTGCTGGTTGGTACCGGGAGTCCGCCCTGGCCGAACTGGGCCCGGATTGTCGTTTTGTGATCGGGTTGACCTACTGGAGCCCGGAGGTGTTCCCAGACAAACCATCACCGTGGACTTTGAGCTTCGCTGCCGAGGTTCGCGGGAGTTCGCTCAGGTTTGTCGGTGCTAATGCGGATAGGAGGACGGCTGATCTGGCCGCGGTCAAGGAACAGGGCCAGGCCTACGCGTCGATGAGCGACCAGGCGCTGGTGGTTGCCTGGGCCGAGGAGATCGCGGGGAACCGCCCCAGGGGTGAGACCGGCCCCATCCAGGCTGCCTACGAGGCGACCATTACTTCTCCTCCGTCGGCGCTGGAGAGGTGGGAAGCTCTGCCCGCCGACCATCGAATGCTGGATCCCGAGGACACGCCGCCCGAAGTGTTCGCCACGCTTCGTGAAGTGCCCGTGTTCGTCATCGTCGATCCCGAGGCGCAACGCGACGACAGGTATCTTCGGATCCTCACCGAGACCGGTGTTGCCCATGTTGCTCTGCTGTCAGCCGGCACTCACCCTGCGGCTACGTTCACGCTTCCTGGGGACGCATGGGAGATCTGGATCGCCGACAACGCCGCCGGCGAAGGCGCCTGGCAGATAGCCACCGTCTCCCCGGACGTGATCAGCACAAGCGACGGTGTAGAGATCCGCATTTCCGGCGCCATGGTGGAGGCCGGGGTGCAGGTGAACGAACCGACGGGTGACCCTCTCGATGTGGCAAGAGGGGTGAGCTCGGAAGAACTACAAGACACCATCCAGTCCTGGGTACAGGCCGAGACCTCCGGCACCTGAGCGACACTCTCGACGCGACAGAGACGCAATGGCTCCGCTGCCCGGGCGGCCACGGTGCTCAACTAGATGCAGCCGGAGACGGCTCAGCTCTCGCGTCTCCTGATCGCCAGGCGGGAATAGCCGGATGCCTGGACCGGGGCCCGATGGGGCGGCTTGGCCAACACACGAGTATCGATCAGGTCCGTCCCGACGATGGGTGATGCCAGAGCTTCGGCCTGCTTCGCGTCATTCAGGGAGAGGAGGCCGCCGAACGCAGCGAGGTGGCCCGGAGGGACGCGCTCCTCACACCGAGACAGGCACCCCCAGCCCTGCGGGCTTCGGTACTCCCCCCTGGAGGCGGTAGAGCGGGGGTGGTGGCCTTGAGTGACGCTGGCCCAGGGGAGTGAGAGCTCATTCGGGCAGTTGTTTTGATTGCCTTGTTGCCGCCCAGTCGGCGAATCGCTCCCGGAAGTCCGTATTCACCGCTCTGGTTGCGAATGAGAAGTTGAGTGTTCCTTCGAGGGCTGTGATTCTCAGGTAGGAGAGTGGCGGCTGGAGCCGGCTGCCAGAGGTCTGCTTCAACACTCTTAGGGTTACCCGCCGAAGAGGTCCCTCCAAGCGGCTACGTGACATCAACCGGTGCAAGCCCAGGGGATAGATCACCTGTAGCCCGCGGCTTGTGCCGACAAGGATTGCCCGGTTCTGTACGACGTTGGAGAGGACCAGCAGGGCGATGGCGACGACGAAGATAGTTCCACAAGCGGTGAGGAGCGACCGCTGTACCACCGCGGGGATTCCGAAGGATGATTCAGATCCGATTAGAGCCCCGGTCGCTCCAACCCATAGGAAGAGGCAACCAGCGAGGAAGCCGGCAATCAGGGGCACGCTCAGCCTGTGACGCTGCATCTGGATGATCGGTACCCGCCCCGGCTTCATGCCGGCGAACCTAGCATCCGCTCACAGGCCCTCTATTGCCAGCAACCGCGAATCGCGAACCCGTCGATTCATCGGTCGCCCATCAGACGCCCCGGCGGCCGCTTGTCGTACCAATGGCACAGGGGGAGGGGGTGTACTTGGCAAGTAGCACCCCAGGGGAGCGTGGCCTCATCGGCTGGGGCAGTCTCGGTGGTGGCAACATCTCATGTGCGATTCGGGATCGGCCGAGCTGTGCGCTGATGGCTGCTGCCTATATGCTCGGGTAGTGCCTCGTCTGTCGAACGATCAGAAGGGGGGTCTAGGGGTTGCCCTTAACGAAGCCGCTTTCGTCGACGTACAAGTCGCCGTCGATGGGTCTAGGGCTGATGTGAAGCTTGCGGTGTTGAGCTGGGACCCAACTACGGACGAGCCGGCGTACCCGACCGTAGAACTCTCTCTGACGCCAATCGGTCGAGTAGTGGCGGCGCTGCGAGCCTCGGCATGGAACGACATTGACGCGACCGCAGAACCGATCGATCTGGAGACCCTCAGCGAAGTGGTTCGCAGTTTCGGGCCAACTCAGCTATATGGGTGGGACTACATCGATGCTGATACCAAGAACTGGGGCTTCTGGGAAGCGCACCCCAGCCTCGACAAAGAGTTCTCGGAGACCGGACGTACTCACTACATCCACCTCTTCAAAGAATCACACCTACCCGACCGAATCCTTGACCTCCGAATATGGTTCGATGAGCTCTTGACACTCGACCGTCATGGCAGGCCCATCGATCTTGATGAGTTCATCCGCCGGGGGGTTGCCTGGTGGGACGCCCTGTACGCAGGTGACTCTCGAACGTCAGCAGCCGGGATCATTCCCCTTACACCTGGCACAGGGGCCAACAATGGCGGCCACAATCTCTAGTCCCAGGCGGCCGTGGCACCGCAAGGGGTGTGCTTAGTAGGCGGCTGCCAGGCGAGGGCTACCTCACAGGAGTGGCCCACAAACGCTCCTCCCCCTCAGGGGGAGGTGGACGCCGAGTGAAGCGAGGCAGACGGAGGGGGTGCGTTTCCCACGGTGGGACAAGCACCCCCCTCCCCTCAGCCCTGCGGGCTTCGGGACTCCCCCCTGAGGGAGGAGAATGGGAATGGTGACATTGAGTGACGCTGGCCCAGGCCAGGGTCACGTTATCCAGGTGGGATCGGAGTCCGCCCCGCCGTCGTTTTCACAGTGGTAAGGGATTCCTGTAGGGGGAGGTGGCAGGGGGCAAACCGTCTTCGTCGATACAGGAGACGCCGGGTGGTGAAACGATCTCGGTTCCTGCCGGCAACCGGAGGGTGAGAGCGCCGGGCTGGGCGAGTTCGGGCGATACCCTGGCGCTGACCCGGAGGACGAACATCATCCACGGCGGCGGTCACGGCGGCGGCTGGCGGTCGTATCTGCAATACGACGAGGAGCAGGACCGCCCCGCGCTCGACCGGCGCCTTCTGCGCCGAGTGCTGCGCCATGCCCGCCCCTATCGAGGCTTCCTGGTGGTGGTGCTGGCCACCATCGTGCTGACATCGCTGGCGTCCCTGCTGCCGCCACTCCTGATGCGGGACCTCATCGACCGGGCTATCCCCGAGGGCCGTCTCGGCCGGGTCACGCTGCTCGGCCTGGGCATGGTGGCCGTGCCCCTGTTCAACGGGGTCATCGGGGTGGCACAGCGCTGGGCTTCGGCACGGGCGGGCGAGGGCATCATCTTCGATCTGCGCACAGCGCTCTACGGGCACCTTCAGCGCATGTCCCTGGCCTTTTTCACCGGCAGTCGCCCCGGGGAGCTGATGTCACGGCTCAACAACGATGTCGTGGGCGCCCAGCAGGCGATCACCGGCACCCTGGTATCGGTGGCCTCGAACCTATTCACCGCCGGGGCGACGCTGGCGGTGATGCTGCGCATGGAATGGCGTCTCAGCCTGGCGGCAGTGGCCATTCTTCCCCTGTTCGTCCTTCCGTCGCGCGGGGTGGGGAGAGTGCTGCGACGGGTGACCCGAGCGCAAATGAACGCCAACGCCCGCATGTACTCGACCCTCAACGAGACCCTGAACCTCAGCGGTGCCCTCCTCGTGAAGCTGTTCGCCCGAACCGCCGACGAGGATCGCCGCTTCGCCGGCGAGGCGGCCGCGGTGCGCGACCTTGGCGTTCGGAGCGCCCTGGTGGGCCGCTGGTTCTTCATGGGGCTCAGCGTGGTGAGCGCACTGGGCACGGCCCTGGTGTTCTGGCTGGGGGCGGTGCTCGTGATCCGGGGCTCGTTGACACTGGGCACCGTGGTTGCCCTCTCCGCCTACCTCGCCAACCTCTATGGGCCGCTCACCGCCCTGTCTAACGCTCGCGTCCAGTTGGCCACATCGCTGGTTTCTTTCGAGCGGGTCTTCGAGGTGCTCGACCTGTCGCACGATATCGCCGACGCCGCCGGGGCCTCGCCGCTGGACCCGATGGTGGGGCGGGTGACTTTCGACCACGTGGGCTTCGACTACCGGGCGGCCGAGCCGGAGGGCCTCGGGCATGTCCGCCGTTTCTCCTGGTTCACGCCGTCGGAGGCGCCGGCCGATGAGCCGGCCCGGCTGGCCCCCGTCGCGGCGGGTCCGGCACTCTCCGATGTTTCCTTCCAGGTGGAGCCGGGGGAGTTGATGGCCCTGGTCGGGCCGAGCGGAGCGGGAAAGACCACGATCACCTGGCTGATTCCCCGTCTGTACGACGCCACCTCCGGCCGGGTGCTGATCGATGGGTGCGATGTGCGCACCGTGACCCTGGACAGCCTGGCCCGGGGCATTGGGGTGGTCACCCAAGAGACCTTCTTGTTCCACGACAGCATCGCCGCCAACCTCCGGTACGCCCGGCCGGGGGCCACCGAGGCCGAGGTCGAGCAGGCCTGCCGGGTGGCCAACATCCACGACTTCATCAGCGGTCTTCCCCGCGGCTACGAGACCGTGGTGGGGGAGCGGGGGCATCGGCTGTCGGGGGGTGAGAAGCAGCGGGTGGCCATCGCCCGGGTGGTCCTGAAGGACCCGCGCATCCTGATCCTCGACGAGGCCACCGCCCACCTCGACGCCGGGTCCGAGGCCCTCATCCAGGAGGCGCTGCAGCGGGTCATGGAGGGGCGGACCTCGTTCGTCATCGCCCACCGTCTCTCCACGGTGCTGGCCGCCGACCGGATCTTGGTGCTGGACGGCGGGCACATCGTCGAGGAAGGCACTCATGCGTCTCTGCTTGCGCAGGGCGGCCTCTACGCCCGCCTCTACGAGACTCAGTTTCGGGCCGGCGCCTCCGCCGAAGCTTGAGTCCCTGTTTGCCGATACCGAGCCGGACGAACCGGGTGAGCAACGCTCATGCGTGCACCATACGGAGCAGTGCCGTTGCCGCAATCGCGAGACCCGACAGCCGAAGGGGAAGGACAGAATGGTGAGATCTAGCGACTGTGGCCTCGCAGAGAGTGGCCTCATCAGAGAGGGCAGGGTGGCGGCCGTTGTTGGTGAAGTCGGAGGAGGACGGCGATGGGTGAGACGATAAGTGTGCGGGATCACAGCCAACCCTGCGAACACGGCTCGCTTTGGCCCCATTGGATCAACGCTGCCAAGGCCAGGTGGTGGCAGGAACCCGATTGCCTGGGCGGCAGGGAGATGACCCTACGCCGGCTCGACGACGGTGTGTGGATGGAAGTCGAGAAGGACGGCGGTCAGAACGGCTGATCCGCTTCGTCTAGAGAGCCGAACCGGTCGACCCACCGGCATCTATCCCGACACCTGTGCCAATTGCCACCGCCGCCAGCCCATCGAATCCGGCACCCTCGCCGGAGTGTCACCTATGCCCCCGAGCACCCGTCACCCATCTCCCCGGTCTCGGCACCCTTGTGGAAGAGGGAGCCCAAGTGGCATAGCAGCGAGCGGAAGGGACCGTCGGATGGACTCAGCTTGACAGTCGGTGAGCGGCCGTCCTTAATGAGCGACCGTTTGCCCACCGACGCAGGGAGTCCCGATGGCTTGGACCGTTTCCGACATACCCGACCTCACCGGCAAGGTGGCAGTTGTCACCGGAGCCAATGGAGGGCTGGGGCTGGAGACCGCAAAGGCCCTTGCGGGAGCCGGGGCTCACGTCGTCATGGCCGTCAGGAATCAGGAGAAGGCCAAGGAGGCCTTCAGCCAGATCAAGGAGCGGCATCCAAACGCCTCCCTCGAGACCGTGGAGCTCGATCTCGCCTCTCTCGAGTCCGTGCGGAAAGCAGCTGCAGCCATCAGCCAATCTCACCCCGTCGTCGACATCCTGGTCAACAACGCCGGGGTCATGGGCCTGCCGGAGCGCCGGACGGCGGATGGTTTCGAGATGCAGCTCGGAGTCAACCACCTGGGCCACTGGGCGCTGACGGCGCAGCTCCTGCCGTCGTTGCTGCGCGCTCGAGCGGCACGGGTGGTCTCGATCACGAGCACGGCCCATTACCTGGGCCGGTCCGTCGATCCGGACAATCCGCACCTCGAGGGCAACTATGGGCCGTGGAAGTCGTACTTCCAGGCCAAGTTGGCCAACTACCACTTCGCTCTTGGTCTGCAGCGCGAGTTCGAGAAGTACGGCACCCGCGCCCAAAGCCTCGTTGCCCACCCCGGCCTTTCCCACACGAATCTCCAGGTCAACACCGTTGAGCAAGGTGGCGGAGGCCGGTCTGCCGCTGTGTGGAAGAGACTGGCCGCACGCAAAGGAATGGAGCCGGCACGCGGTGCCTTGCCTCAGCTGCGGGCGGCTACGGATCCCGAGGCGCGCGGCGGCGAGATGTACGCCCCTCGATACATGAACAGCGGTGTTCCGGTGCGGCGTCCCATCCTGCGTCGGATCGGCCTCAGAAGGGCGATCAACAACCTCTGGGTGATATCAGAGAAAGAGACCGGAATCGTGCTGGAAATCCCCAAGGCGCTAGAACTCGTATGACGGTAGGCCGCATCGACCGAGAGGCGTCGGGGGTGTCTCCGGTAGCGTTTGGCGGCTGCGTCGGACCGGGAGAGGCGCCATGGACCAGGCTGCCTTCGAGTCGCCGATTGAGCGCCAGGTCGGCAAAGGTCACGTCCACAACATCGTTGCCGCGGTGCGGTCGGGCGGCGGCTCAACAGATCTGGCCGTGGCGGCCAGGGGAGGGTGCAGTCGTCGCTGTCGCGCCGACGCCGGAAACAGACTCAGTCGTGAATTCGGCCTTCATCTGCCTCAGAGCAAGGCTTCGCTGTGTCAGCTGATCGATCACTCGGCGATTCGCCCGATCCAGATACTGCCCACTCTCTCGGGGTGTGTGTAGTAGATGACGACGATCCTATCGCCGAGCGATGCTGCGGCCTCGATGGTGCCCTCCGAGCCGAAAGCGTCGGATGCAGACAGTCGCAGCCAGCCCGTGCCATCGAGTGACCACCAGATTGTGGCCGGCACGAAGCGGCTGAGATCCTCTGGTGCATCGCTTCGTCCCGGCTCGATGACAAGAGCTGGCCCGCCACCCGACGAGCCGATGACGGTGCCGCCTGAGTACCCGACAGGCGTTACGTCCGCCCAGGTGCCATCGTTGGACATCAGCCACACCTCGGGGGCGGATCGTCCACCGGTCGACACCGCCAAGCCGCCAGGGCTCCCAGAGGGGACGGCCCATCCTGCCCAGTCGGCTCCAAGCGATGGAAGTCGAATACGTGTCCAGTCCGAGGCGTTGGTGGATGTCCATAGTGAGGGTGTCTGGTCGCTCGACACCCACTCTCGTGCACCGACATAGAGTCGGCCTTCGATGATCTCAACCACCGGCCCGCTCACTCCGCTGAAAGTCTCCGAGGCCGTCAGTCTCCAGGTGGTGCCATCGGCTGAATGCCAGACGTCGTAGGTGTCGTATCCGCCGCCTTGCGCTAGGGCTAGAGCAATGCCTCCAGCGTCACCGCCGGCGATGGCGACCGGGATGACCGTGGCGCCTCCGAAATCGGCCGGGGCCCAGGTGTGTGCATCCTCGGAGACCACCAGGCGGACATCGAGCTCTTGCTCTGTGAGTGGTTGGCCTTTCACCAGGCCGATGAGCGTGTCGCCGATCGTGTCGATCTCCTGAAAGTAGGCGGCGCGCATCCCGAACCGGGTTGCGTCGACGTCGATTGCCTCCCAGTCTGCGCCGTCGTCGGACAGCCATAGACGTGTGTGAGCATCGGACTCGACGCCCTCGGCGTCGTGCGAGAGCTCATCCACGGCGAGGCCGAAGAACTGGCCGCCGGCCACTGTGATCTTGTGTACCTCAAAGCCTTCAGGGAGATCTGTTCGGGTCCATTCGATCAGCACTTCTGGCGCCATGGTGTTGGTGCCGCCGTCTGTCGGCGCGGTTGCTACGGTCTCGGATCCGTGGTCGGGTCTGCTGCTCAGGAAAGCAATGGAGACAGCTCCCGACACAAGGACAGCCACCGCTGCGCCGACGGCGACCATGGGGCCTCGAATCGATTTCCGCTCGCCTAGTCGGTCCACCTCGAGGGGACCGGCCGGTTTGGATCGGGTCTCCGGTGCGTCCGTCCTGGTCTGTTCCGGCCGGACCTGCTCGAGAGATACGTCCCTCAGACCGTTGCGGATTCTGGCGACAACATCCGGGTAGTCCTCTAAATCGTTCACTTGTTGATCCTCTCTTCGGTGGCGAGCTCGTTGCGGAGCGATGCGAGCGCACGGTGCAGGTGTGTTGTGACAGTGCCCGCAGAGATCCCCAGCACCTCGGCCGTGCTCTGTGTGTCAAGGTCCAGCACGACCCGAAGTCCGATCACCTGACGCTGCCGCTTCGGCAGCGACCACAGGGTGTCGAGCAGAGCTGGGTCGACGGGCAGCTCCGGGGCGGCTACAGGCTGAGCGGGATGCACCAGGCGAGGGAGCAGCTTGAGCTTCCGCCACCGATCCCGATGCAGGTTCAGCGCCGTTCGCATTACCCAAGCAACGGGCGCCGGATGATGTGCCACCATCGCCCACCTGGAGAATGCCCTGGCATAGGCCTCCGCGAGCAGGTCGGCCGCTTCATCGATATCGCGTACGGTGACCAGCAGAGCCCGGAGACAGTCGTCCCGAGTCGCCACGTAGAACGCCTCAAAGCCGGGTGGGCCGTCGTCGGTCACATTCAACTAACGAATACCTCCACAGCGACACTTACAGGGCTGCGAGAGACAAGCTCTGTGCCGCCACGGACACGGCGCGCAAGTGCTCAGGATGGCACCCGCTCCACCACCGACAGTCAAGGCCCTGTAGCTTGTTTTGCCTCTGCTGCATGCGAAGGGCTACAACGTCTTCAGTACCGCAACGAACGTGTGGGCGGCTACTGGCGGTCGCCCATGGTGGTTTGCGATAAGGGCCTTTCGCCTCTGCGTGGAGGCGGATCAGGCGAGTACACAAATGGCGTGAGTTCAAAAATGATTGAATCAAGCTATCTCGAATCGACGGCGCTCAGTTTCTCTGCGCTGGGTGATCCGATCCGCCTCCGTATCCTCGCCGTGCTTGTTGACGGACGGCTCTGTGTGTGTGAGCTGCTCGAACAGATCGGAGTGGCCCCGAACCTCCTGTCGTATCACCTGCGGGTATTGCGGGAGGCCGGTCTGGTTGAGGCGTCCCGGAGGGGCCGCTGGGTGGATTACCGCTTGGCGGAGGCGTCGCTCGACGCGCTGCGCTCGGCGATCCCGTTGCCGAGTGCAGCTTGAACGAGGTCACTTGGTCGGTCTACGAGCGCTGTCTCCAGTGGCGCTCTGGTCGTTGCGGTGCCGAGCTGAGCATCGCCGTTGGGCAAGCCTGACGTGACCACGAACCGCGACGCTGAGACGGCGGTCCTCGGCCGGCTCTCGCTGCTGGATCGCTTCCTGCCGGTGTGGATATTGCTGGCCATGGCCATCGGCCTTGGACTGGGCCGGCTGTTCCCCGATCTGAACGACGCCTTGGAAACACTCAAGGTCGGGTCGGTGTCGCTGCCCATCGCGCTGGGGCTGCTGGCGATGATGTACCCGGTGCTCGCCAAGGTCCGGTACTCGAAGGTGGCCGAGGTGGCCGCCGACCGCCAGATGCTGGTGACGTCGCTGGTCTTGAACTGGCTGATCGGGCCGGCACTCATGTTCGCCCTCGCCTGGACGCTGCTGCCGGACCTGCCCGAGTACCGCACCGGTTTGATCATCATCGGGCTTGCCCGCTGCATCGCCATGGTGCTCATCTGGAACGACCTCGCCTGCGGCGACCGGGAAGCGGCCGTCGTGTTGGTGGCGCTCAACTCGATATTCCAGATCGTCGCTTACTCGCTGCTCGGCTACTTCTACCTGCAACTGCTGCCCGGCTGGCTGGGCCTCGACACCGACGTGCTGGATGTATCGCTGTGGGAGATTGCCCATATCGTCTTTGTGTTTCTTGGTGTGCCGCTGGTCGCCGGGTATCTCACTCGGAAATGGGGCGAGCGGACCAGAGGGGTGGAGTGGTACGAGACACGGTTCTTGCCCAGGATCGGTCCGTGGGCTCTCTACGGCCTGCTGTTCACCGTTGTGGTGCTGTTCGCCTTGCAGGGGGAGACGATCACTTCGAAGCCCTTGGATGTGGCCCGCATCGCTCTGCCGTTGCTCGCCTACTTTGCATTGATGTGGGCCGTCTCGTTCGCTCTAGGCCTGCGGCTCGGCATTGGGTACCCGCGCAACGCCACGCTTGCGTTCACCGCGGCATCCAACAACTTCGAGCTGGCCATCGCCGTCGCGATTGGCGTATACGGCGTCACATCGGGCCAAGCGCTGGCCGGTGTCGTCGGGCCCCTCATCGAGGTCCCGGTACTCGTCGGGCTCGTGTACGTAGCGCTGTGGGCACGCCGCCGCTTCTACACAGCGAAGCACTCCGCCTGAGATCACATGTCTGTTCGATTCAGCGGCCGGCGGCCACATAGCCGCAGCGTGACATGGCAGCATCATGCTCGCCGATTCCGACGAGCCGGACCGGCGGGCTTTCCGGTCGGCCGAGCAGGGAAGACGAGTCTCGGCTTCCCGATCCGGAGATGGGCTGGGTGTGTGGGTCAGGTGGCAGGTGCCGGGATCGTCTGGCCGGTTGGTGTTGGGGGAGTATTTGTGTTGCACGCTGCGCTGCTCACTGTTCGGGGACGTTCGCGACCGGCCCGGACGCCGCCCATTGCCCGGCGGCCGTCGTTAGCCTGGGCTCGTGGCGATCGTCGATCCCCAGTGGCCGAACGCCGCAGGCTGGCTGGCATCGGCTGCCGATGCTCCTGCCCTCCTGGTCGCCGGCGTGCCTTCGTCGTCCGCCTCGCTCAGCCCGTCCGGAGGATGGCGCACCCCGGCGGCGTTCCGCGAGACCTTGGCCCGCTTCTCGGTGTTCGACGGCGAAGCCCTGGTGGATCTCCGTGCGCTCCGGGTGGCTGACCTTGGCGACTGGCCGGTGACCGGCCTCGACATGTACGAGGCGCCCGTGGCGGTGGAGCGCTGCGCCGGAGAGCTGCCGTCCGGCCCGGCGGTCGTGTTCATCGGGGGCGACAACGCCATCACCCGGCCGCTGGTAAAGGGCCTGTGCCGCGGTGACCTCTCCGCAGTGGGCATCCTCACCCTCGACGCCCACCACGACGTGCGAAGTACCGATCAGGGGCCCACAAACGGCAGCCCCATTCGAGGACTCATCGAAGACGGCCTGCCCGACGGGCATGTGATCCAGGTGGGCCTGCACACCTTCGCCAACTCCGCCGAGTACCGCGGCTACTGCACAGAACACGGCATCGAGGTGGTCACCATGGAGACGGTCGACCAGGTGGGTGCCGGCCCGGTAGTTTCAGGCTCGCTGGATCACCTGGGGGAGCTGTGCGATTGGATCTACGTCGATGTCGATCTGGATGTGCTCGACGTTGCCTTCGCCCCCGGCTGCCCCGGAGCGCGCCCCGGCGGCATGACGCCTAGGCAGCTCGCCGCCGCCTGCCGGGCCGCCGGCTCACATCCCAAGGTGCAGGCAGTGGACTTCGTCGAGGTCGATCCCACCCGGGACAGCGCCGGTCTCACCCTGATGAACTTGGCCACCGCCTTCCTGGCGTTTGTATCGGGGCTGGCCAAGAGGGAGGCGGGCAATGCCTAAGCAGGTTGTGATCACGGGCGGACCCTTGCAGCCGGAGGAGGTAGTCGCCGTCGCCGAGAGGCGGGCCACCGTTTCCCTCGATCCCGGCGTCGTCGAGCGTATGGCCCGGTCGCGCCGGGTGGTCGAGGAAGCCGTGCAAGAAGGCCGGGTGGTATACGGCGTCACCACCGGCTTTGGGGCCCTCTCCAACACGCGCATCGACCCCGCCGAAGCCGATGAGGCCCAGATCGCCCTGCTCCGCAGCCACGCCTCCGGGGTGGGCCCGCCGCTGCCCGATGAGATGGTGCGGGCGATGCTGCTGCTGCGGGCGCGCACCTTGGCCCAGGGGCATTCCGGAGTGCGGGTCGACCTGGTGGAGCGGCTGCTCGACTTCCTGCGCCTCGACCAGTTGCCGGTGGTCCCGGGTTTGGGATCGGTGGGGGCGTCCGGCGATTTGGCCCCCTTTGCTCACCTGGCTCTTCCCCTGATCGGCGAGGGCGTGCTCCGTCACGACGGTGTGCCGCGGCCCTCTGCCGAGGTGCTTACCGAGAACGGCCTCGAGCCACTCACTCTGCACGCCAAGGAGGGCCTCAGCCTGCTCAACGGCACCGAGGGCATGTTGTCGTTCGGTGTGCTCGGCTTGCGGAAGGCGCAGCGGATCGCCACCGCCGCCGATATCGCCTGCGGCCTGTCGGTGGAGGCGCTGCTGGGCAGCGACCGGCCCTTCCAGCCGCCGATACATGAACTGCGGCCCTTCCCGGGCCAGGTGGCATCGGCCGACAATCTGCGCCGGCTGGTGGCGGGAAGCGCCATCGTGGCGAGCCATCGCGATGATTTCATCCACGCCGTGCAGGACGCCTACAGCCTGCGCTGCGCCCCCCAGGTGCACGGCGCCGCCCGCGATGTTCTCTCTTTCGCTGATCGTGTGTTCCGCGTCGAGATGGGCTCGGTGACCGACAACCCGATCGTGTTTCCCGACGACGGCACCGTCGTGTCGGGTGGCAACTTCCATGGACAGCCGCTCGCCTTCGCCCTCGACTTTCTCACCATCGCGGTCACCGAGCTGGGGAGCATCTCCGAACGCCGCACCGACCGGCTCCTCGATCCGGAGCGCTCGTCCGGGCTGTCGCCGTTTCTCGCCACTCGTCCGGGGCTCAACAGCGGCTTCATGCTCACCCAGTACACCGCGGCCGCCCTTGTTGCTGAGAACCGGGTGCTCAGCCACCCCGCCTCGGTGGAGAGCATCCCGACGTCGGGCTCCCAGGAGGACCACGTCTCCATGGGCTGGGGGGCGGCGCGCAACCTGTGGACCGTGCTCGACAACACCAACATCGTCATCGCCGTCGAGGTGTTGTGCGCCTGTGAGGGCATCGACCAACGTCGCCCCCTGGAGCCGGGTGCGGGCACGGCGGCGGCGCTGCGGGCGGTGCGGGAGCGGGTTCCCCCACTCGAGCAGGACAGGCCTCCCGCCCCCGATATC
>Ga0315554_1000642_pt1 | contig 20763 bp, 15 predicted proteins | sample SalMarSW160370MG_FD_202114 | JGI IMG/M metagenome (GOLD analysis project Ga0315554, IMG submission 202114) | Salt marsh sediment microbial communities from the Plum Island Ecosystem LTER, Massachusetts, United States - Salt Marsh Sediment SW1603-70 ... | reverse complement strand
CGAAATGGGAATCGAGCCTTTTCTCATCGCTTCTTCACTGAAGATGGTTGTAGCTCAACGCTTGGTGCGGCAACTCTGCCCACGTTGCAAGATTCTTGTCAGCCTTCATCCTGAGCAGGTGCGAGCGCTCGACTCTTCCGTCGGTGTCGAGCAGCATTTTTTCGGGAGCAAAGGATGCCCCGCCTGCCATTACTTCGGATACAGCGGCCGAACCGGCTTGTTCGAAGTCCTGGAGGTCGTGAGTGAGTTAGCAGATCTAGTTTCAAAGCGAAGCACAATCTCGGATCTCAGAGAGGAAGCCAGAAGTCGCGGCATGGTCACTCTGCGACAGGCGGCGTTGCACAAGGCTTTGCGGGGTGAGACGTCGATGGATGAAGTCATCCGCGAGACCCGGGACGCCTCAATTGAGTACAATTTGAAGAACTGAGCACTGCAGTTTCACGTCGTCACCGTGGCAACGTCTTGAATTGACCGTTTCCATTTCCCGGCACACGCTGGGACCATCCAAAGTGTTACCAATTTTCGTTACTCCTCTTACAGGCGCATGCTTCGGGCCTCCAACCAACAGATTGTCCGCGAATTGAAAGAAGGTGATCAACGTGGCTGTCGGCACTTGATCGACGCGTATCAGGACCGTCTGCTGGGGGAGGCCGTCCATGTTTTTCAGGTGCCATTCCTCGACGCTGAAGAGTTGGTGAGCGATGTCCTTCTTACTGTTGTCCACAAGATTGGGACATTCCAGTTCAAGCGCTCCGACGGCGATTTCCATTACTGGGTGATGACGATTTTTCGAAACCGGGTGAGGGACTTCATGCGCCATCGAGCGCTGACCGAGGGATTACAGGTACATTTCGACGAGGCTGCGCTTGAGGATGACGAACTGTACTCCTCGGCGGAACGCGAGGTTGTCAGAATTGTCATCGGACGGTACGAGGATTCGTTGCGCTCGCCAGACTCAGAGAATGAGCGTGTCGGAGGCGGCAATGCCGGAAAGCTGCAGATCGTCGTCCAGGCGCTAGAGCAGCTCGAGACGTGGGAGCGAGTTCTGCTCCGGTGTCGCGCCCTCGAGATCCCGTATGAGGAGATCGCACAGTATACGGGAAAATCAGCAAAGCAGCTCAAAGTCTATCACGCTCGGGTTAAGAAGAAATTCCTCAAGCTGCTCGCTGAACGCGTCCCGGAGGCCTCAGTACGATGAAACGAAACCCTGTTGATCTCCTGCTTCAGCTGGCCTTTCTTGAAGGTGAGATCACCACACACGGTCTCTACGAGAAGGTCGCAGCAAAGCGAAAACCACCCCAGCGGTCGGCCGAGACGGTTAAGCTTGCGCTCCTCCAGCAGCTTGAAATCGCACTGGCAGGCGCGACCGAGAAAGATCTTTTCCCGCTGACAGTCGGCGCGTATCTCTGCCGGATGAGGGAGGAGCGATCACTCCGACCCCAGGAGGTTTCGTCCCGCATCGGCGTTCCATCCAATATCTATAAGATGATGGAACACGACAGGATTTCTCCACTGAAGATATCGATCGACGCCTGGAGGAAATTGCGCAAACTGTTCCAGGTCCCGAAAGACGCTCTTGAGGCCATGATCCGTCGAACGCACCAACTTGTCTATTTCCAAGCATCATTCAGGACAACACTGGCGCGCTACGATGGCCGAAAGAAAAGAGAAATCAAGGCAGCAACGCTGAAGAAAGCTACTGAAGAGCTATTCGCACGAGCAGCGCTTCCGCTGCCACCAAAAGAGCAGTTGAAATTGAGCAAGCTCCTGGATGCTCTCAAAGAGGACTCGCAAGACCTCTCGGCTGGCGACTCGCCAAGCGAATAGTCTGTCGCCTGATGTGGTCGTCGGCGAAAGCCGAATTTTGCACATCTCTCCTCGCACCGATGCACCCAATGGGGAAAAGGACAGAGCTTTGTATCTCGGCGGCAGCGGATCTTCTCGCCCGTTTTTCAGCGATACACGGCCCGATCGTTCCACCCATCAATGTCACGGAGCTTGCTGCGTGGCTAGGATTCCAAGTCGTTTATCTGTCGCTCGTCGACGATGATTTCTCCGCCCTGGTGAGCACACGTGAGAAGCTGATCGGCATTAACAGCAGGCATCATCGCCGGCGTCAGCGCTTCTCGCTCTGTCACGAACTTGGACACATCCTTTTGAACCATCCGCCCGAAGCGCGGTGCGGAAAAAGGGAAATCGCTTTGTATAATGCCGAGGCGGATGAATGCGCTGCGGAACTCCTGATGCCGACCAATCTCCTGAGCGCGTGGCTGCTCTGCACACGAAATCCCGCTGAACTCGCCCGCATCTTTGACGTCAGCGAAGAAGCTATGCTACGAAAGCTCAGCGCTGCTGGCTTGAGTCAACAACCATGGTCAAATCCCCTCTCGAGCGCGAAGACAGGCCGTTGACCCCAGGGCAGGGACCTGTTACCTCGGTTCGTTACTATTATCAAGGGGAAAAGAAACTCATAGACCACATCTTACAGTCGGAGGTTGTCATGACAAAAGCCAACGCCCTGTTCTCAACGATGGTTCGTGCGGGCCGAACCACGTACTTCGTGGACGTCAAGGAAGCGAAGAACGGGAACAAATACATCTCGATCTCTGAGAACAAGATCACCGGGGATCAGAAGAAGGAGCGAGTCACGGTCCGCGTGTTTGGAGACTCCATTGAGGAGTTCAAACAGGCGATCAACGATGCGGCAGCGGCAGTGTCGCAATAGCGGGGTGACTCGCTCGCACCGGCAGGGCCGACCCTACGGAGGGGTCGGCCTTGTTTGTTCTGCGATCCGATGGATGCGGCGGTATACGTCGGTGAGGACATACCTCTCTGCACTCTTTTCATTGCACGGGTCCTCTCCGAGATTTGAAGCTCTGCAACCTTCGTGCGCACTTCCGTATGGCTATCCTTTCAGCCGCCCAAGCCGCTTTTCTCTTCTCACTCTTAAGACTTTTCTCTACCTTTAGCTCCTAGAGGTTGGCCTTCGCCCTTCGACTATCCAAGTACGGTTGGTCTCCTCTGTGACTCCACGGTCATCCAGATTCTCTGCCTCGTGCCTGATCAAGAAGTCAAGCAACGAAGTTGGACTCTCATTGCAGCAGCTACCGCCACTTCGGGTGGGCTGTACTACTTTTCGCTCGGCCTCGAAGGGTATCGATTTCTTGCCTGGATTGCACCGCTTCCCATTCTTCTTCTGATCACAGAGATCCGGACAGGGATTGGAGCGATGGTCGCCTTTTTCGCTTACCTCCTGGGCGCTTTCAGTCTCGTTCCGTACTTGTCTCGACTTGTGCCTCTCCCAGTTCTCCTCGCAACCCTCGTGGTTCCGAGCGCGCCGTTTGCTGGATCGGCGGCACGGCGGCCCTCTTTACCTTGGACGACAGAATTCAGCAGAGTTTGAGTGTCCAGGGCCGTAAGTCCCTCAACGGTGACATGTGGGATGTCCCCACGGTTTACGGCTCCGCATACTTTGTAGCCAGCCTCAGCCTCGCAACATACACCACCGGTGCCCTGTCTGGAAACGAAGGAATGCGAACGACGGGACGCCTCTTCTGGGTGAAAGTCTGGTGCTGGCGGGTGTGCCAGCCACCCTCGTCAAGATTGTGGCGGGACGACGGCGGCCCTATGCCGGAGAGGGACCATGGAAGTTCCACGCGTTTCAGTTGAGCGAGGGCTCTCAGTCATTCCCATCGGGGCATGCTACGATAGCGTTTGCCGTCTCCACAGTGCTGGCGGAGCGAATTGACGACATCTGGGCTCGGATAGGACTCTATGGACTGGCATCACTCACTGCTCTCGCCCGCGTGCACAACAACCAGCATTGGTTTTCTGATGTCATGGGGGGCGCCGGCTTGGGTATCACGTCCGGCCTCTATGTGGTTGCCGCGGAGGAAAGGCGGGCTTCCACGGAAAGTCAGTCCGAGAGCAGGTTCATCATCTTCCCATCACCGAATGGCCTGAGATTTTCCTACAGATTTAACTAGCGGATGATGACGGTCAACTGAGGGGAGCCGTCTCGGCACAGCGATTCAAGGAATAGCAGCGGTTCCGGCACACGCGCCGAAACGCCGCCTCAGACCTTTCCTTGCTTCCCCACGCTCGATGCTTCAACCTGCAACGCAGCTCAGAGCCTGTCGCGCCTAGAAACCCGGCGTGATGTTAAACTCGAACCCCCATCCGGCCCCCGGCCGGCTGAACGGTCGGTCGTAATCAAGTTCTCCAATCAAGCCGAAGAGGTTGACGCGAAGAGCGACACCGATGGTCCCCACCGGCTTGCGATCTCCTCCCAGAAACCATGCCTTGTCATCGTTTTGCCACGCGACGCCGCCATCGAAGAATCCCGCCATTTCAACCGGGAAGTACCCGTAGTATCCTTTCCCAATGCCGAAGAGGCCCAGGAGGGGAAATCGGAGCTCGACGTTTCCCACAAGGATCTTGCTCCCCTGTATACGGTTCACGATGGATGTGTCACTGACGCTCATTGAATTGATGTCGTACCCGCGAACAAGACCCGGGTACCCGAGATACAGAGGTGCCAGGCGGCTATCTTCTGCACCGCTGCCATATTTACCATAATGGAGCGCCCGGACAGCTATCGTGAACGGCCGGAGCGGCATAAAGTACTGTCGGTAATCCGCCAGCGCTTCGAGCCAGTTCAACGAACCGAACGTCGGTGAAACCTCAAATCGATACCGCTCACCGAGAAGAGGACTTGCCGCGCCGAAGTAACTATTGTCGTACACCAGGGCAGCGCTCACCGAGCCCATATTAAGGGCCGGCCAGGGCGTGATGTCTCGCGTGTCGTTCTGCAGGAGCTCACCCGTCTGGAGGGATGCCGCCCTCGTTACAGTTTCTTCCAAGAAGCTGAGGCCGCTGAAGCCGGCACTAAATTCAGCTCGAAGAACATCGCTGAACGGATAGCCCACGATCCCGGAGACTTCGCGATCTGTCTCCCGGAAGACGATATCCTGCTCGACGTAGGCCGGGACTCCATTGACATAGGTGTAACCCGCGACATAGCTTGTAAGCAGATACGGAGTCTGTGCGACAATCGCCCCCCAATTCCAGCGGTGTGCGGTATTGAAGTATCCGACAAGGCCGCCCAAACTAACCAGATTGTTAACGGTTTGTATCTGGAGGGCCGTTGCCAGATTCACATTGCCGAGCATGTCGCTCCAAAAGAGAGTTGCCCCTCCACCAACATAGGTTCCGAATCGGTCCGCTCCCACGCCGAGTGAGGTCGTCCCAACCCCGTCGAGCGAGAGGCCTGCACGATACGGCGTTGTGTGAAAGGAGCTGTCAGGCTCGAAGCCAATTCTTGGATCGTTGAGATTAGCAAGCAATGGATCGCCAGGTTGAGGCGGTGCAAGCACAGCAGGATTATGGACAAACTTCTCCTCGGGAAGGCCTTTCCGTGACGGCACCAGCAACGAGTCTCCGGCGTAGATATTGTTCTTCCCATCTTCATAGACGCTATAGACGAGTCGATCGCCCTTCGGCGCGACGGAGAGCGCAGGACTCAGGTCTGTAATTCCACTCACGCCGCCAAAGACGTTCGTCAGCTGCGCGATCGTCCCTGTCGCGAGATCGAGCTGATAGATGTTCGAGATGCCGCCGCGGTCTGAAAGGAAGTACAATGCCTTCCCGTCGGGCGACCACTGAGGATTGATATTTTTCGCGTTGGCGAGGTCGGGGAGAGACGTGATCGCCCCCGTCGCAAGATCCATCTCGGCGAGCCGATATTCCCCTATGCTGAGATCGGAGAGATCCGTCGTGAACTGGTCGGTGACAAATGCAATTTTCTTCCCGTCCGGCGACCACGCGGGCTGGAGCTCTGCGTACTCGTCGTTGGTCAGGCGTCGGGTACCGCCCGTCTCAAGATCGTACAGAAAAAGATCCGTAAACCCGCCGGCGAGACCCGAGAACAAAATCGCATGCCCGTCGGGTGACCAGGCTGCATCAAAGATTTCACCGAGGTCCGGGAAGGGAATTTCGCGCTCAACCTTGCCTTTCTGAGCATCGATGATCGCGAGCGCCGGCCTGCCCTTGACAACTGCCGAGGCGACAAACCGCTTGCCTTCCGGATCCCACGAGCCGGTGGAATTGATGAACTCCAGGCTTTGAAAGTGCGGGTCGAGTTCTCGCCGAAAGATATTTCTGATGATCTTTCCGGTTTTGGCGTCAGCAAGGTACAGATCGATTGAAAAGAGATCGCGTTCAGAGAAAAACACGAGCTGTTTTCCATCAGGGCTGAGCACCGGAGATACATTGAGGTCGCCACCCCCATTCTTGCTGGAGATCAAGGACGGACCATAGTCACCGGGCTTTGACGTTTGGCTTCGCAGCGTATCATATTGCGCGTGGAGTGCCGCATGCCAGGCCTTCGCAAGCGAGTCCGGTTTAATCTTGAGAACGCTGTCGATGGCTGCGTTGACATCCCCTCGCCGCCCGGCAGCCTTCAAGAGCTTCCCGATCGTTTTATTCCCCCATCTGCTCCCGATATACGCAAGGAGTGCTTGACCGTAGCGGTAGGGGAAGTACTCGGGGTCGTCAAGATCCTTGATCGTGGGAAGCTTCTTCAGGGTGGCTTCGCGCATCCACATCGCCGTATTCGGATCGATAGGTCCCAGCGAAAGATACTCAGCCATCCCTTCGATAAACCAGAGCGGCATTTGTTCTGCGGCAGGGTTTGCAGAGCCGCCGGATTTGCCATGGCCTGTAATGTCGTATTGGAATGCATGGACGAGCTCATGACCGATCACGTGGTCGGTCTCCCGAAGCGGACCGGCGAACGGGAGCACGATCCGTCGTTTCGCCGGCTCCGTCACTCCGCCGACACCTTCTCCCAGAAAGCCGGAGATGGCGTTCGTTTCTTCAAATTGCGGGTGACTCGCATAGAGAATCAGAGGCTGCGGGCCGTGCAACTTGTGATGGAAGATGACTTCGTGCCGGGCATACCACCGCTCGGCCAGCTGCGCGGCGACCTTCACCGCATCTTCTTCTTCAGGGTAATAGTAGATTTCAAAATGCGGTGTGTGAAGGACTTCGAAATGAAACCTTTGGTATTGCACTTTGTTTCGGCCGAAGTACTGAGCCTGCGCCGATGTTGTCAGCGCCAGCACGATGGCAGCGGCGATGGACACGGCTCGTTTTGAATACTTCAACGTTCGCATATCGTTACTCACTGTTAACTGCAAAGGGCTACGGAAAAAGGGAGAACGGCCACCCTGTCGGTGTGACCGTTCATTCCGCGTCTATACCTCACGGGATTTGAATTCCCACGTAGAACGTGTTCTGCCCCCGGCGCACCAGAAACGCGATGTCATCGCCGCTGTGCAACGCTCCAACCGCTTTCTTGAACTCGCTCACAGACCGTACAGCCGTTTGGTCCACCTCTTTGACGAGATCGCCGCGCTGCAACCCAGCATCATCCGCCGGGCTTCCGGGCGTCACTTCTGTGATCACAACTCCATGGTCATTCTTGTAGTTGAGTTGACCGGCAATCTCCGGCGTGAGCGTCTGAACCGAAAGGCCCAGCTTCTTTTGGCTCTCCTCTCCCGGGGCGGACTCTGATCCTTTCGCCAGCTCCTCGTCGCTCGGGCGCTCGCCCAACGTGACAGTAAGGTTCTTCTCTTTACCGTCACGGAGAACCGTAACGGTCACCGCCGATCCGGGCGCTGTCTCTGCCACAATGTTGCGTAGTTCGGTGCTGTTTTCTATCTTCTTCCCGTTGAACTCGAGTATGACGTCGCCATGCTTGATCCCTGCTTTCGCAGCCGGCCCCTCCGCAGTGACATCTCCCACTATTGACCCCTCGGTCGACTTCAGGTTTAACGCTTTGGCAAGGCTGTTGTCGATATCCTGGGGAATGAGACCGAGATACCCGCGAGTAACCTTCCCCTTTGAAATGAGTTCTTCCATCACTGTCTTTGCCATGTTAATGGGGATTGCGAAACCGATGCCGACGTTTCCTCCCGACGGACTGTAGATGGCCGTGTTGATGCCGACAACATTCCCATCAAGATCCGCCAACGCGCCACCGCTATTCCCGGGGTTGATGGAGGCGTCCGTTTGGATGAAGTCTTCATAGTCTGCAAGATTGACCGACGACCGCCCTTTGGCGCTGATGATCCCGGCCGTCACCGTGTGCATCAGCTGGAACGGATTGCCGACAGCGATGACCCATTCACCGATCTTCACATCGTCGGAGTTGCCCAGGGTTGCGACCGGCAAATCCTTCGCACTGATCTTGATGACGGCGACATCGGTATTCGGGTCCCTTCCGACCAACTTGGCAGTGTATTTTTCCTTGTTCGCGAGAACGACCGTCAGCTTCTGCGAGCCGTCAACAACATGATTGTTCGTCAGAATGTACCCGTCCTTCGAGACGATCACGCCGGAACCGAGCGTCCGCTCCACCTCTTTCTGCTTCTCGGGACCGAAGAACCGGTTGAAGAAGTCATTGCCGAAGAATTGCTTGAACGCATCGTTGCCGGAGGCGAACGGATTCTGTACCTCTGTCACCTGTTCACTGTAGATGGGGACGACCGATTGATTGACCTTGGCGGCTGCGCTTTCAAACGCCACGCTGAACTGGTCGAGCAGCTCATGCCCTTTGGGGCTGAGGGCCGCAATCGTGTTCTCGTCGCTGGCCCGCTTGGATGCGGCGCCCGCCGATCCCAGGACAAAGAGAAAGACCATCCCGCTGATGAATCCTGCAATCAGCACGAGGCTGAGCAGGAGTGGGGTTTTCTTTTGTAGCTTGCCCATGATGAACCTCCTTGTTTATTATGATTTCGTTGATGATTTCTTGACCATGTGATGTTTCTTGGGCGTCTGTTTCGTGCGACGCATGAGCTTCGAAGAAGTGGATTTGCCCTTTGCGGTCTTTGACGACACCTCTTTGACCGTCTTCTTGCTCAAGGTGGCTCTCCGCTTGGCAGTCTTTGGCGACACTTTTTTCACCATCCTCTTGCCCGAGGTCGCCTGTCCCTTCGTGCTCTTTGCAGTGGTGGCTTTCACATGCTTCTTCGCCACCTTCGCCATCGCGGTGCCCTTCGCATGCTTCGCGTGTAGGCGTTTTGCTCTCATGGAATGGAGAAGCACGCGCGACGGGGTCGCCTCCTGCTTTGACTCTGCCTGCTTTGTTGCCTGCGCTCTGCCAACGGCAGGAGTGATACTCAGGAGCGCTGCTCCGATAAGAGGCAGAATGATTGATTTGGACTTCATGATTGTGACTCCTGTGTTATTGATGATCTGAATCAGTTATCTGTTCATCGAAGAAGTGTGTAGCGGATCAGCAAGAGCATGACTACGGCAATACCCAGGATCAAGATGAACCGCAGAAAAGTCTGCTTCCCACTAACAGAGACCTTTTCAGGTCCATCTTCGTCTTTCCGTTCCGTCATCGATTCACTGTGTGAGAGATGAGCCGTACCATTGTCTTCATCATCAAGATACGGTGACACCCTTGCAGACACATGAATACAGTATTACAAGATTGTCATTTTGCAGAGCCAAGAAGCGGAGGGACCGGGGTTTCGTACGCCCTTGCAGAGAGGGACGAGAGGGTTCTCCCGGGAGTGCGCGAGCTCGCGGAGGTACACCGCTGGGTGATCGCGGAGTAATCCTCAGAACGGTAATTAGTGTGGACTACGCAGGACGGTGATCGGGATTCTGGAGTGGAAGGCGAATGGTGAATGTGCTTCCTTTGCCCCGCTCGCTCTGTGCGCTGATCGTACCGATGTGCGACTCGACAATCCACTTGGCGAGGGAAAGCCCTAACCCGCTGCCCCCTTTTGCGCGGGTGCGTGCCTGATCAACGCGATAGAATGGCTCGAAGATCTTCTGGAGGCTGCCGGCCGGTATCCCCACGCCGGTATCCTCGACCGTGACGATCACATGAGGGCCACTCGCTTCGCACCCGATGCGAATTGTCCCCTTCGGGTCGGTGAACTGGATAGCGTTTGTAATCAGAATCCTGAACAATTGACGGAGGCGAGACGCGTCACCGACAACGACGCCGTGGTCGGCTTTTACGAGCTGAATATCGAGCTGTTTGTTTGCAGAAAGCAGCGTCGCGTCCTCGTAAAGCTCGCGGATCAGGATTTCCACATCCACCGGCTCCCGTTCGATTGGGAGCTGACCGGCATCCGCCTTTGCGAGCGTCAGAAGGTCATCAACGATCCGGGACATCCTGATGGTTTCCTCCAGGTAGCTCGAGACAAGCTCGCGCGTATCCTCCGAAGGAGAGAGTTTTGCCAGGGCAAGTTCAGACTCTCCCTTCAAAATGGTGAGCGGTGTCTTCAACTCATGCGCAACGTTCATCGAAAACTGCTTGATCTGATTGAACGACGCCTGTAATCTTGCAATCATCCCGTTCATGGTGGCGATAAGCTTGCCAAGCTCGTCTTCTGTTTTTCGCTCAGGGATTCGCTCGCTCAGGTTTTGCGCGCTGATCCGATCCGCCATCTCCGTGATGTTTCTGATCGGACGGAGGACCACGCCTGCCATCATCCACCCGCCGGAGAACGATACAAACAGCACGACGGGTACAAGGACAGCGAAGATAGAGATAAGATGTTTGAGCACGGTTCGTATCGTGCTCTCGGGGTAGGCAACCCGAATGACGAACGGGTCCGCCCGACGCGTGGCAACACGGAGCTTGCCCTGAACAGGGACATCCAAGGGCTCGATAACCAGCTCGTTGGATTGAACTGCCACGCTGGTCAGAGCTTTGTCGACGCGGTTATCCGATTCGTAGAGAATGACACCTTGCGTCGTCGTCAGGATGACAATATAGTTGAACGGATTCGTCGCCAGGTGATCGGTAATCCGATCCTGGATGTCGCCGGAAAGTGCTTCCAGGGAGGTCCTTCCATTGAGCCTCATCCGCTCAAGCTCAACGATTTGTCCGATCCAGTCCGTCTCATCGATGAGGTCCTGATCCAGCTTCGCTTCCATCAGGTGGTCTAGGTACAGGTAAACGCTGCCGCCGAAGAGCCCAAAGGCAACCAGAAGGAGCAGCGAATACCACAACGTCAGAGTGAAACGAACCGACCTAATATGTTGCAGAAGACTCATCGGCAGATTCTTTCAAAACGTAACCCGCGCCTCGGACGGTGTGAATGAGCTTCACAGTGAACTCATCATCCACTTTTCGCCGTAGCCGGTTTATAAGCACATCAACAACATTTGTCTCGCTGTCAAAGTTCATATCCCAAATGTGCTCCATGAGAATCGGTCGCGAGAGCACCCTCCCCTTGTTGCGCATCAGGTATTCCAGCAGCTCAAACTCTTTCGACGTCAGGACGATCTCCCGACTGCCGCGCTCGACGCGACGGCTGAGTAGGTCGACCTTTAAGTCCGCCATGGTCAGAACGGATGATTGCACATCCGCCGATTTTCTTCTCACGATGGCGCGTACGCGCGCGAGAACCTCAGAGAACGAAAACGGCTTCGGCAGATAATCATCCGCTCCGAGGTTCAGGCCCTCGACTCGATCCTCCACTTCATTCCTGGCCGAGAGGATCAGGACCGGCGTTGTCACCCTTGACTGGCGCAGCTCGCGTAACACCTCGATGCCGTCTTTCTTCGGCAACATGACGTCCAAGATGATCGCGTCATAGGGCTCTCCGCGGGCAAGCGATAACCCTTGTTCACCGTCTGTGGCGACATCTACCGAGAACGCTTCCGCCTGTAATCCCTTCTTGAGGAATTGCCAGACTTTCTTTTCGTCTTCAACAATGAGTATGCGCATAGATCCGGCGATGGCTTTTTTCCCAAAATGCCTCCATAAATATACGATTCTTTTTAGAACCCTCAATGGGGAGGCACGTGGCGCAGCTGAAAACACTCGATGACCAGAAACCCGATGCAAGGAGGGGAAATAGGCGTAGAAGAGGCCGCAGGATTCAGTCTCTCGTTTATTGCTTTGCCGTCAACAATTGCTATCTTTCAAGAGGTGTTTGTTATTTCCCGACTGAATCTTTCGGATCTTCGGAATGGTCCGTTCGCTGATCACATGGTTCTCCGCGGCTGTCCTCATTCTCACCTGGCTTCCACTGCTGGCGGTCACGCGCCTCTTCGACCGCGATCCTGTATTCTACAGGACGGGCTTCCTCTTCAGGAAACTCGGAAAGGCATTGACGCAAGTAAACCCTGCTTGGAAACTGCATATCTCCGGCGACAAGGTTACCGACCCGCGGCGGCCGTACGTCGTCGTCAGCAATCATCAATCAATGGCCGATATACCCTTGATCAGTAACTTGCCCTGGGAGATGAAATGGATGGGGAAAGTGGAGCTGTTCAAGCTTCCGGTGATCGGCTGGATGATGAGGCTCGCGGGCGATGTATGCGTTGACCGGACCAATCCGCGCAGCGGCGCGCGGGCCCTTGTCAAAGCACAACGATACCTCGAACAGAAGTGCTCGGTCATGATGTTCCCCGAAGGAACCCGCACCCTTGATGGGCGCGTTCAGCAGTTCGCCGACGGGGCATTCCACCTCGCCATCAAGGCGAAAGCCCCGATTCTACCTCTCGCGATCGACGGCTCACGCAACTGCATTCCCAAGAACAGCTGGAAGTTCGGGAAACCTTCCGACATCTTCTTGAAAGTCCTGCCGCCCATTGATACCTCATCGCTCACCGTTGCGGATGTTGCTGTGCTCCGTGACAACGTTCGCACGACAATCATGAAACAGATTGCTGAGTGGCGAGCCATTTCGCTGGAAGCGGTTGACGGTATCGCGTAGGTATAGAGGTCAAGTTCGTTACGTTGAACAGCCGACTGGGCGCATCCCCGATTCCACCACAGAAGCTTGGATCGACCAATGAGGTCGTGGCCACAACGGGCTAGCGCAGCGGAAACGGAAACAGGACGATCCAGCGGCCGGGCGGCTTCATTAGCTTCAACATCGGCTTTGTCGTCATAAGAAAGGAGGACAATCTTGTATTCTCGGCGAGAGTTCTTAAAGGTTGCACCGCTGGCGGGCGGTGCCATGTTTTTGAACTACCGGCTTTTGAGAGGCGGACCCCGCGGCACCGGATATTTCGGCCTGAACGAATTCGTCGAAAGTAATCCGGATGCCGTCTTCATTCTGCGAACAGCCCTGGATGCGATTACCAATACCGAGGCAATCAAATCCTTCGGCCATCAGCTTGGACAGACGCTCTTTGTGTCGAAGGCGGACCCCACCAACAGCTATCCGACAGGAACAACGAACGTAGTATTGAAGCCGAATATCACATCGTGGTCCTGGGATATCAAAGACGGCTACACGATTGAAGGAACGAGGGGGATACAAACCGACGCGAATTTTGTCGAGGGGATGATCAATAGTCTCACCGGTCTCGATGTCCCGAGCGACAAGATCTACATCCGCGAAGCAAACTATTTCGGAGCGCAGTCAATTGACGGTCTATGGTATGGTGATCTGGCGCAGCGCACCGGCGTGAATTTCAAACAATTCGCCACAGTTGACCAGCTTGCACCCGTGGATGTCCAATGGGTGGATGTTCCCGCCGGCGTCTGGTATAGCAGGATCCCCTATCTGTGGCCCGTGAGTTCTCAAGGCTCCTGCCTCATCAACGTCGCGAAATTCAAATCACATTCGATGGGCATGACGCTTTGTTCAAAGAACCTCCAGGGGACGAACGCGAGGCCGTACGTGGCACATTGCACCGCGTGGGGGAACACGATTATCGGAATGGACCCGGGCGATATCGTGCCGGGCGCATTCAGTATGATCCAAGCGAACTACGATTGTCACAAGGCAGCAGGAATTCCGCGCTGGGATCTACCTGGCGCCGGATCGGGTGGCCTCTGGATGGAAACCCATTCGTCTCGTTGTCTGGACAATAACTCTGTCCTTCACCCCCTGATCAACATCATTGAAGGACTGTACGGGCGCGAGGGTCCATTTGTGCACGGGCCCGGCTCCGACGGCAAAGCTGTCGACCAGATGAGCAACATTGTGATCTTCGGAAAGAATGCACGGCACGTCGATATCATCGGTACGTATCTCGCCGGACACGAGCCGGGGAATTTCGGCCTTTTCCATATGGCGCTCGAGCGGAAACTATCGAAGTATCTCAACCCGCAGGATATTCCGGTCTATGAGTGGACGCTCGACGGAACAGCAACGCAGACTGTACTGGACAACTTTCCACGTACTCCGATCAGAACGTTGTACCTGCAACAGGCAGGAGAGCCACAATATCATATGGTGGATGAGTCGTTCGACTATTCAGGAACAACGGCCGTTGTGTCGACAAGGCCCGAGACACCCGATGTCTTCGCCATCTCTCAAAACTTCCCGAATCCGTTCAACCCGTCGACGTCGATTCGCTACTACATCCCTCAATCCGGGGATGTCAGACTTGAGATATTCGATATCCGGGGTGATCTTGTCGATGTTCTGGTCGACGCCTTTATGCCGGCTGGCGACCACGTCAGTGTCTGGAACTCGGCCCGCAGGGCGTCGGGCACATATTTCTACCGCCTTTTGTACGGAGGCAGAGGTCAAACGAAGTCCATGGTGCTAGTGAAGTGAAGCCCCCTGAGGAAATCACGCGTGCGTTGCCTCTTAGTCCGACGCGGATGAAGAACGACATCGAGAGTCTCAAGACAAGAAAGCCCAGCACTCGCTGGGCTTCTGTATTTCCACGCACACCACAAACAGGTGCTGCCCCTCCCCCTCTGTATTCATCACTCTATTTTTCGTTTTGAGAGCTACACGTATGTTACTGCCCTCCTCTTTGCCGATCCATCATTCAATATTTCCAACTGTTCGTATCGATCCCTGGCGGTGCGTTCTCGGTCATGTGCTCCGCCATGATCCTCAGCAGCTGTGCACGGGTGTAGGGACTCCAACCGTGGCCACCCCGAGCGCCGTAGGTAAACGAACCGGCATAGTACGGATCCCTCGTGCTCTCGAGAAACTCCTCCATAAAATAGACACCGAAGTTCAGCGAAAAGTCGTCCATCCGGCCGCAGATCACATGCAGCTTCCCGACAAGTTTGGGTCCAACCTCCCTCCAATGAGTCTGGAGGTAGTAGCAGAGATCGAAGTGTTCCATCCAGTATTGTGCAACGGATGAATCGATCTCACCCGAACTTTTGTTGAAGAGCGGCTTGAAATATCCGTCGTCACCAACCGGGCCGAACAGTGCACTCCAGATGTCCAGCTGTTCGCCCGAGCGTCCTTTCGTACCGTTTACAAGCTCCATCGTGTTGCGCTGCCGGGAGGTAAGTAAGATTTCGCCCGTGCGTGGCGAGCGCGTGTTCATCGTGGGAACGGTATACCACTGATGTTGTTTGTAGAACGCGTTTCCGTCCTCATAGATGTTGATCCCCTCGACGTTTCGAAAGTCGAGCGGATCAGGCGAAACCGACCAGGTGCCGCCGTAGAAGTCCGGGTAGAATACCTGGAGAGCGAACGACTCCCATCCGCCGGTGGAGACCCCGGTGAGCGCTCGGGCGTACGCCTGCGGGATGCAGCGAAATCGCTTTTCGATTACTGGTATCAGTTCCTTGTGGATCGCATCACCAAAGGGACCGTTGTTGGCAGAGTTCACGGCGTACGAATCGTCGAAATAGGGGGATGGGTGTTGAAGCGTAACGACGATGAATCGCGGAAAGTCCTCGGAAGTCCATTCCTTATAGAACTCGCTGTTCAGTCTGAAGCGGAACGGCGGCCGGAGAGAAAAATGTCCCTCGTCGTAGACGGTCGGGTAACGCACCGTCGGATGATCATCGTAACCCCTCGGGAGGAGGATCGTCGCTCCAACATAGATCGGCTGTCCCCAAAATTCGGTGAGGATTTTGCTCTGGATCTTGACCCTCTTCACCCATTTCGTGTCCTCGGGCACCTTGATAGGCGGAAGGACCTTCGTTACCTCCAACTTCACGGTTTCTTCCTGTCCCGGACGAACGATCAATTTCTTGATCTCGCTGACGACGTTACCCGGTGAGCGTCGCCAATCCTGGCCTTCCCATTGATCCATGTGCATCCAGAGGATATGTCCGTCCGCCCTTTTGAACTCGGTGTACTTGTTCAGGATCGCCTGGACGAAGTATTCACCCGGAGGCAGGTCTCCCAGATGGTCGATCGGATAGCCGAGCGTTGCGCCGTCGATCGTGACGGTTGAGCCGGGCCGAAGTTGCTCAAAGTCGACACCAAAGATTTGAACGCCGTATCGTCCGACCTGAAGCCGAGGTTCGATCGTGTCGGTCCGGGCGATCGCAAGCATCATCCTCCCTGTCAGCGGCGTTGCGCTGACCGACGTGGGAAACGAAATCTCAAAACGGAGACCGGGTGCCTTGTTACCGTGTGCGAGGAGTGTGGTGGTGGGTAGACTGACAAGCAGGAGGGCTAAGAGAATCCTTGGTTTTGTCTTATTCATCATATTCTTCCTTTGGTATTGCGAATCACGGGCGTTCCGAGCGTGCTTCTATCTCCTGGGTCTTCTCATAAGACTATCGGCAGGATACTTCGCTTTCATGGAGTCCATCATTGCTTTGCTCCAGTCTACCAACACAGCCTTTTCCTGCGGACTGAGCGTTGCGTATCGATGGATGAAGAGATACGATGGCAGGGGCATCTCATCCTTTGTCACTTGCTCAATGATGTCCCCGAATTTCCTATACTGCCTGAACGGGCGATAGGTTACGAACTTGTCAAAGTCCAACGATCGTTTTCCGTGTGTGATGTGCGAGTTGAGCCACCATCCCACAGGCTCAACCTCGGCGTACCACGGATAGACGGTATTGTTGCTGTGGCAGTCGTAACAGGATCGCCGCAGAAGCGCGTGGACATCTGATGGTACGGCAAAAGCACTCGCAATGCCAACGGTGGATGGAGCTGTTGAGAGCTTCTTGGTCGGCCGGAAGAATTGAAGCACGACGAACACGCCTCCGACAGCGAGAAGGCCCAACTTGAGAAGTTTCATAGATGATCCAGTGAGACGATGGTGGTTGGGTGTGTTTTCCTGTCATCCTTCTTATCGGTGACGTACCTGGATGAGCACGAGAGCTCCTGAGGCCCCGAAGCGAGATCCGCTCGATCGGTGTCTTGGGCTGCGAGTTCTGCAATCTAAGCGTCGCTCCCAACCGGCCGGTGCGGGCGTGCCCCTTTTCAACAGTAGAAACCATGCTCAAGTTTCCGTTCAAAATGCCGCCGACGTGGGAGCGCTAGGCTGTTCATGGAGCTCCCCCCTGGACGCTCTGATCACAAGCCGACTTCGAAGCCTGGTGAGGATGGACGTGATTCGTGGTTGAGTAGGGGAAAAGTCAGACGCGGTGACAAGAGCAAGGGAAGGCAGCTGAATTGGCGACCATGATGCAAATTACAGTCGATAGCTCAGATTTCCGTCGTGCCCCCCAACCAGATTCTCCGCCAGTCCGCCACCAAGTGGTCCCTTTCGCGAAGCGATGTCTTCGGGGAGGCGGATGCGCCTCCGGCGCAGAACTGGAGGTGTGCCCCCAACCAGATTCGAACTGGTGTACCGAGCTTGAAAAGCTCGTGTCCTAGGCCTCTAGACGATGGGGGCGAAGAATTGCAAATTTGAAATTGAAAATTGAAGATTGAAAGAAACCTCACGACTCGAGCATACGTCTTGAGGTCTTAAGAGAGGATACAAAGATCGCCATAAGCTCTTTAGCCTCAGAGAATAGACTCTCCCGATCTGGACCGTCAGAGAGGCCTCTGTCCTTCAACACCTCCAGCCAATAGGCTGACTCATCCGCTTCTTCCAAACATATTTGCAGTTTCGCGCTAAACTCTCGCTTCGAACGCGCCATACATGCTGCGCGATAGTTCGATCCCACGGAAGTGCCTGCGGCCACCAATTGTCGGGCCAGGATGTTCACGGACCTCCCTTCGGGCAGGCGGTCAACGAACCGGAGTACTTAAACTGCAAAAGCCTTCGTTCGCCGCTTCATCTCTTCGGGCGTCATGCGCCTCACAAAATTTTCAATTCACAATCTACAATTGGCAATGCTGTGGGTGACCAGTGGGACTCTCCCGAAGGGATCCCTCACGAAACCTTTCGGTTTCGTGAGGGAGAACCCACGACCTCTCCCAATTTCGCCCACGAATGTCCTGTGCGAGTGGATGCGAAATTGAGGAGCCCGCTGCTGTCTAGCCGGATAGGGCCACAACTTCCAATTCGCACTGCGAGCGCTTCTTGCAAGCAGCTGCCGAATTGAGAAGCTCGCCGCGACCTATCAGGAGCTGACAGCTCGGGTGACCAGTGGGACTCGAACCCACGACCTCCAGGGCCACAACCTGGCATTCTAACCAACTGAACTATGGTCACCATGAAACAACTTCACGCCCGAACCTTCTTGCGAGCGCGCGAGTCAAGATCCAAGCAAACAGTTGGATCGACTTCGCCGGGCTCGTTTGGGCTGCGTCAGCTTTTCCCCATTGTCGATTCTGACAATGGCCAGCTTGACGCGGGAAATCCGGCTTGTTAAAGACCGAAAAGCCTGTTACTTTGAAAACAGGCGCTTTGGCCTGGAAAGTTACGAAAAACAAGCTGCAAGAGCAACAAAATCTGGCGGAGTGATTTCTGCCTGCTTCACACCCTGGGTTTCCCAGAGCTGAAGTACCGTTACCCTTTTCTGGAAAGGGTTACTCACGAAGAAGAAGCAACTTCCGCATTCAGCCTTGCAGGTTCTGTGATTGTCACTGCCCACTCGGAAACCGTCAGATGGCACGAAACTTGACGCCTGAAGTGCGCCTGACACCCTCCCGGTAGGCTGAAGCTTCCGATCAACCTTCTGGCACCTCGGTTCGATGTCGCGCGTGGGGCTGCACGTGGGCACATACCATACCGCTGTGAAAAGGACAAATCACGCGTCTTGCATCATAAGGGGGTAACACCTCGATGAAGAAAGATTTTCTCTCCGTCCGCGACCTCAGTGAAGATGAGATCCTTGAAGTCTTCAGACTTGCATCGGATATGAAAGCGCACCCGGAGAAGTTCTCCTCCGCACTCAAGGGAAAAGCGCTTGCGATGATCTTCGAGAAACCGTCGCTGCGCACACGCGTCACGTTCGATGTCGGCATCCAGCAGCTGGGCGGCTACTCCGTTCCGCTGCTGCCGATGGAGATTAGCCTTGGGAAGCGCGAATCGGTCTACGACGTTGCCAAAAACCTCGAGCGAATGGTTCAAGGTATCATGATCAGAACGTTTGCTCACCAGATCGTGCTCGATATGGCGAAGTACGCTTCAGTTCCGGTGATCAACGCGCTGACCGACTACTCACATCCTTGCCAGGCGATGGCGGACTACTTCACCATTCAGGAAATGAAGGGTAAGCTGCGAGGGTTGAAGGTCTGCTTCGTCGGCGATGGGAACAACGTTGCGCATTCACTCATGTTTGCCGGCGCCCGCCTCGGTGTCAATGTCACCGTTGCGTGTCCAGCCAGCCACGAGCCCGACAGCATTGCGCTGCACCATGCCTTGGAGGATTCGAAAACCTCAGGCGCGAGAATCGAGGTGGTGCGAGATCCTCTTCAAGGGGTGAAGGACGCTGATGTGGTTTACACCGACGTTTGGGCTTCCATGGGACAGGAGTCAGAAGCCAACGCGCGGAAGCTCTCCTTTCGCCCTTATCAGGTAAACAAAGACCTCATGGTGAGGGCGAAGAGCGACGCGATCTTTATGCATTGCCTGCCGGCACACCGGGGCGACGAAGTCACCGACGAGGTGATTGACGCCCCCTCCTCGGTTGTGTTCCAGGAGGCAGAGAACAGGCTTCACACTCAGAAGGCTTTGATGTACCAATTGATGAAATAGCAGGCAGGATTGTGGCTAAAAGTGCGCTCATAGCGGTCGGCGGCAACTCCTTGATCCGGGTCGGCCAACGCGGGACGATCGACGAGCAGCTGTCCAATGCCAATGCGACGGCGCGCAGGATCACGCAGCTCGTCGCAGACGGCTGGCGTATTGTGATCACGCACGGGAACGGCCCCCAAGTCGGTGCAGCTCTTCTTCGGTCTGAGCGCGCCGAGAGTGAGGTCTATACGCAGCCGCTCGACGTCTGTGTGGCAACGACGCAGAGCGAAATCGGCTACCTGCTCGAACGCGGCCTCAAATGTGAGCTCCGCAGGGCCGGCCTTTTCATGCCGGTGATGACAATTCTGACTCAAGTCCGTGTGAGTGAAGACGATTCTGCCTTCAAGAATCCCACGAAGCCTATCGGCCCCTTCTACTCAAAGAAAGAGGCCGACGAGAAGATTCGCCGGTTCGGCTGGACGATGGTGGAGGATGCTGCACGGGGCTATCGCAGGGTCGTTCCGTCCCCTGAGCCGTTGGAGATTTTGGAACTGGAGATCATCCGCCAGATCCTTGAGTTGGGAATCATCGTCATAGCGTTGGGAGGCGGCGGGATCCCGGTGCTGGTGCAGGAGGACCACACGATCGTTGGCGTCGAAGCAGTGATCGACAAAGACCGCTCCTCGGCTCGCCTCGCATCAGCCCTCGGCATGGATTGCTTCATCATCAGCACCGATGTCGACCAGGTCTATCTGAACTACAAGAAACCCGCCGAGCGCGGCATCAAGCGGGTAACCGCGGAGCTGATGAAGCACTATCTCGACGATGGGCAGTTTCCGCCGGGGAGTATGGGACCAAAGATCGAGGCAGCATTGCAGTTTCTGCACGACGGCGGAACTGAGGTGATCATTACTTCATGCGATCGGCTTCTCGAGGCTATTCAGGGAAGAACCGGTACGCTCATCACAGCTTGAG
>Ga0315554_1000640_pt1 | contig 20766 bp, 12 predicted proteins | sample SalMarSW160370MG_FD_202114 | JGI IMG/M metagenome (GOLD analysis project Ga0315554, IMG submission 202114) | Salt marsh sediment microbial communities from the Plum Island Ecosystem LTER, Massachusetts, United States - Salt Marsh Sediment SW1603-70 ... | reverse complement strand
TCCAACGCACCCTCGGGATACACCGCTGATGCCATGGACATCAACGGAACGGCGGCCAGGGTGCAGGGCACCGCCCAGGATGGCGGGACCGTCAGCGGCATCGACAGGATCGAGGTCTACTTCGTGGACGGTGGCAATGTCTTCAATCCCACCACCGGTGCCACCACCGCTGTGGGCAGCTACGATTTCGGAGATGGCAGCGGGACGGTCGACTATCCAACCGGTGCGGGCAGCGACAACTACAAGATCGTCATCGACGACACCAACGAGTTCGGGAACGACGGTGGCGGTAACGGCGACGGGGACGGGTTCGACGAGTCCCTCACCCTGGCCGGCTCCACCTACAACTGGTGGGCCGAGTTCGACTCCAACGTCATCCCCGACGGCACGCTGAAGATTCACTACGTGATTTTCGACAACGCCGGAAACGGGACCCACTACGAGCTGGACGGGTTCGTCAAGAACCATAAGCCGGTGATCAACGCCGTCATCGTCGGCAGCGACGTCGACAACAACGGTTCGGTTGAGGTCGGAGGGCCGGATGACGAGACCTTCACCTACACCGGGCCTTTTACCGCCCGGAGCCGGTTGTACATCGAGATCGATGCCACGGACAACGACACACTCCTGAGCAGCAATTTCGAGGTCTTCCACGGCGCCCTGGAGTTCAACGATTCTTCGGGAACCATTGACATCACTCAACTGCCGGAGTACAGCGACGGGGCCACGACGTTTCTGTGTCGGGTTACCGACCCGGACGGCATCACCGCGCAAACTACGATAAACGTTACCATCGAAAACACCGATTTGGTGCCGCCGGTCATCACCATCGATCCGCTCTCGCAGTCCGATGTGGTCGACGGTCACCTGGAGGATATCAACAGTCTCCATGATGGGCTTGATCCCGATGTCAGCGGCACGGTGAATCTGACCGGTACGGCCAGCGACAACCAGCGCATCCAGTCGATCACCGTTACCATAGACGATTTCGACGCCGGTTCCGGAACAGGAGTCGAACACACCGTGGCTTCCTGGTCCGGTGGCACCCTGGTAGCGGTGCCTGCCAGCAATTTCACAATCGACACCCAGACCCTTACCGAAGCCGGCGGGCACCAGATCAGCTGGACCTACATCTGGAACTCCGCCGATATCACCGGGGCGGCGAAAGATAATCTGAACATCCAGTTCAGAGCTCAGGACTTCAATCCCAACTCGGATACGGACTCTACGGGCGTGGATGCCGTGCCCTATATATCGGATATCACCAGAACCTCGCCCATGCAGAGGTCCAAATACGGCAATTTCCAAGTCCAGCAGGGTGAAAGCAATGTCACCATCCACGGCTATAACCTGGATGACAGCGGCACGCATTGGATCAGAGTCCACAACACTTCGGGCGGCGATCCCGATGCAGGTGCCTGGAATGCCGTCACCATGCCTGCTACGGGCTCACCCTACACCAGCATGACCGTAAACCTGACCGGCGTCACCCACTCCGGCTGGCTGCGGCTCATGGTCAACGGCGTGGAGGCGATAAACAACGGCAACGACAACAGCCTGACGGCCAACAAGGAGGATGACGGCAACGGCCTGGGGTCCACGAAATGGACCGATGACAGGTATCTGCGCGTCTGGCAGGTGGGAGACACCATCCAGAGCAGCGACGACGCCCAGTACCCCTCCATGTCCATTATGGGTGACGGCACGCTCTACGGCGCCTGGATCAACTACGCGACCTCGCTCCTGACATATGGAACCACGAGCACGGGTCCCTTCACCCAGTGGGGGATTTATGACCCGCCGGAGTACACCGACATGAACGTGGACCCAAGCGAGGCCACCCTGAAGTACGCGATCGCCTTCGTGGCCAACCACTATGGCGGTTCCGGTTGGGGGAACGTCCCTCTGGACGTGGGCACCGCGGGCTTTGTCGGGGTGCGCACCCCCAATTCGCGGCGGGTCGATGCCGGCTATGCGAACGCCGTCGCCTATCCCATCGAGAGCCTGAACCTCAACCAGCAGCTGTGGCAGTTCGGCAGGCCCAAGGTGGTCCGCTCCGATGGGGGGGCAAGCGATGCCCAGGATAGGATCCACGTGGCCTACTACGACTCCAAGACCAAGGCGGCGAAATACTCCTTCATGCTGGACGACGGGCAGGCCACCGTTCGGGGCTGGATCGTGCTGGACGGGGGAACGGATGCCGATGACGTACGCTATGTCACGGGCGTTGGGACGAGGCCCGGCGGGACCACCCTGACCGATGCCGCTTTGGCTGGAAACCCAATGATCGCAAACGACCAGACCATCATGCTGATGGACACCAACGGCAATTCCAGCTGGACCACGATCTCATCCGGTGCCGGGACGGGCACGCTCACTCTGGCAAATTTTACCAACACTGCGCGCAGCCACTACACGATCGTCACCGGGACCAGCAACCTGGTGACCACCGGGGTCGCTCGATCCACGAACGCCGGCGAGTATGTCGCCATCGATGTGGATGAGAACGGCCTGCCGGTGGTGATCTACTACAACACCGCCGCCCAGACGCTGCGCCTGGCGCGCGCCAACAAGATCAATCCGACCGCACCCGCCGACTGGACGCGGCAGAACGTTTTCGCGGGCGGGGATCCCAACGCGATGTTCAGCGGGCAGCACGTCGCCATGAAATTCGACGTCAATGGCAATCTCCACGTGGTGTGTTACCGTTCCTCGGCCGGAGACCTGCTGTATCTCTACGCTCCCGACGCCGACGGGACTGATTACGTATTCCAGAACAGCGTCGTTGTGGATTCCGAGGGCGCGGTGGGCACCTCACCGGACATCACCTTGAACGGGACCACTCCCTACATCTCCTATTTGAACAATTCCATGATCGGAACCTTCGAGGGGTTGAAGATGGCCTATTACGATGGGGGTCTCGGTGATTGGGAGTACGAAATCGTTCCGGTCAGCACGGCAGTGAACGACAGTCGAACCAGCCTGGAGTACAGGAAAGGCGCCGTGCCCTGGCTGATCGCCATGGGTTATTCAAGCAGCAGCTTCGATATCGTATATCTGAAACCCGAGGAATAGGAAAGTCGATATGGGGATAAAGCAACGTGGGCCTCTGCTCATAGCGTCTTTTTTCCTGGCCGCCAGTCTCGCCCTGTTCGGGTTGGGGGATCCGGAAGCGGGGGAGTACCAGCCGGTAGAGGGACTTGAGAACTGGGATCACAACATCGATATTTCCGAATACGAGGAGGGGAAGTACAACCTCATAATTCGAGGCTCCGACTCGGCGGGCAATCTTCGTTACCAGGGTCCCTACAATGTCTTTGTCGATCCCGATTCCGACTTGCCGCTCCTTCGCATCTCCAATCCGACCCCGGGCATGCGGGTGGGGGGCAGCCTGAACGTGGTCGGCGTTTGCCTGGACGATGACGCGGTGCAGAGGGTCGAGCTCCAGCTGGACGACGGTCTGTCCCGCAGCGCCGAAGGCGCCGAGTTCTGGTCTTTGCGCCTGGATCTGGAGGGGCTCGCCGACGGGGAGCACACGATACAGGCCTGGGGAGTCGACATCAATGGGCACAGCGGTGAACCACAGTCGGTACGCTTCCAGCTGGATCGCCGCGCTCCGGCTGTGCAGATTACCTCCCACGAAAGCGGCGCTTTAGTTTCGGGAAAGGTGCTGCTGGAAGGGACGGTCAGCGATGCCAACGGCGTTAAAAAGCTCGGCTACAGCAGGCAGAGGGACGGCGACTACCTGCCTCTCAAGCTGTCCTATGATAAAGCGGAGGAGCGCTACGCCTACCAGCTGCGCATCGAAACCGAGGAGCTGGAAGACGGCCCGCAGGTTTTCTGGTTCCGCGCCGAGGACGCCACCGGCTCAACTGCCTATATGGCTTTCCTCCTGTTCGTGAACAACGAGGAGCCGGTTCTGGAGATACTCTCTCCTCAGCCGGATGAAACGGTCCACGGCAGACTCCTGGTGGTGGGCAAGGCCTATGACCGCATTGGGCTGCGCACCCTGTCCTATGAGTTCGGCGGAGGGGAGAGCGGCCAGGTCGAGCTAGTTCTGGGGAACCCCTACTGGATTAAGGAATTCGACCTGACGGATCGGAAAGCCGGGGCCCTTCAGATCAGTTTCACCCTCGAAAACCTGACCGGAAACCAAAAGACGGAAAAGCTCAAGGTTCGACTGGACCCGGAAGGTGACAGGCCCCGTGTTGAAATCGCCTTACCCCGGGAGAATTCTCAAATAGTCGATGGTTTCCTGGCGGTCGGCTATATCCGGGATGACGACGGCGGCAAGAGTGTCGAATACAGTCTCGACGGCGGAGAACCCAAGACCGTGGCGGCGGACGACGCCTATCGTTTTTCCCTGGAGGGCCTTGCACCCGGGCGGCACAGCTTGAGTGTTCGGGCTACGGACATCCACGGGTCGATCGGGGATGCCGTGAAAACCCAGTTCACAGTCGTTGCCGAAAAGCCCCGGGTTGCTCTGACCACGGTGGCTGTCGGAGCGGGGGTGGAGGAATACAGGCCGGGGATCACCGTTTCCGCTGATCAGAAGGCGAGTCTCAGCGGCCGGATCCAGGGTGCGACGGTAACCGCAGAGTACAGCCTCCAGGCAGGCGGGTTCAAGCGCTTGACCCTGCGTAAGGGCCCCGATCCGAATGTTCAACTTTTCGAAATTCCCCTGGGCAAGGAGCTTGCCTCCGGGCAGGTGGATGTGCGCATCCGCTGCACGGACAGCTTCGGGGGTACGGGTGAATGCAGCGGATTGCTGTTCTTCGGCTCGGGTGCTGAAGCGGGACAGGAGATCCTGTTCGTCGATGCCCGCCTGGAGGAGGACGGCAAGGTCCGTCTCAGCGATGAAGAGCCTCTATTCGGCTACGTGCCCGGCGGGTCGATAGACTCCGTTGTCCTCGATCCCCCCTCGGATATCGTCACGGTTCGGCCGCAAGGGTCCGTCGTGCGTATCGAAGCGGCTGCATCCGGTATCAGCGAGCCCCTGCGCCTGGAGGTATCGACCGGGTCCGGCAGAACCCTGAGATCGAAACCGCTTCAGTTTATCACCGATCAGGATGCACCGATCATCACGGTGAATGAACCTCAGGCGGGCGCCTGGTTCGCCGACGCCATCACGATCGCCGGCAGCGTGCGGGATTCAAGCGGTGTCGAGAGCCTGCAGTACGCTCTCGGCGAGGGAGCGCCCTTTACGGCGCTCGCAATGGAGGAAAGTGGGGGCCTGGTACACTTTTCCGCCTCCCTTCCCGCCGGTTCTCTCGAGGATGGACAGGTGGGTCTGATCCTTCGGGCCGCGGATGCGGCCGGAAACACGGCCGATGAAGTTGTTCCCCTGCTGCGGGACAGCGCCGCTCCGGTCCTGACCCTCATTACCCCGGGCCCCGAGGATGAGCTGAACGGGCAGATTACCCTGGCCGGCAGGGTGGAAGATCAGGGAAAGATCACCCGAATCGAGTTCAGCGACGACAACGGGAGTGTCGAGATCGGATCGGGAAATGACTTCCACTACGCAGTGAACCTATCCAGCTATGAAACGATTCCGCAGAACTTCACTTTGAAAGCCGTGGATGCGGCGGGGAATGAGGGAACCCTGGTACCGCTGCTCAACATCGATCGCGCCGCGGACAAGCCGGTCGTGGAAATTCAGATCCCCGGCGCGGCGGAGGTGATCAAGAACGACTTTATACTCTCGGGAATGGCTTTCGACGATGACCAGGTCGGGAAGCTGTTCTACAGTCTCGACGGCGGGGAGGTCCGCGAGTTGCCGGGAGGAAACAGCTTCAGTATTCCTCTGTCCATCGAAAGTCTCGGTGACAACGAACATGTCGTGGCGGTGAGGGCGGAAGACGTCGGCGGCCTGTCCAGCGAAGAAGCCGCTTCGACCTTCATGGTCTCCACCTCCGAGCCCCGGTCCAGTCTCCTCCAGCCGGGCATCAGCCGGCACGTGCGAGGGGTCGTCGAGCTGACCGGGGAGAGCGAAGATCCCAACGGGATCGCCGAAGTGTACGTGTCTCTGGATAACGGACACAGTTTTCAATTGATGGAGGGTGCCGAGCAATGGACCTACCGGCTGGACACCACCCTCATGGGAGACGGTACCCATGCCGTGCTGATCAAAGCCGTGGACTCGACCGGCACCGAGGGTCTTTTCACCACGACCATCAACATCGACAACGGCGCACCGGAGATCGTTCTGGACAATCCTTCAGATGGAGAAGCCTTCACCAGAACCCTGACTTTGGACGGTCGCTCGGTCGATAACATCGGGCTGACCGGTTTGAAGGCCCGATTGATCCCCGCCGTCGGCTCGGCCGGGTTGGCGGCCGGCGGAGTCGAATATGAGCTACCCGCCAGCGGCATCATCGTCGAGCAGCTCGACGTCACGGCCCTGCCGGCGGGCTGGTACAACCTCAGCGTGGAAGCCGAGGATGCCGCCGGAAACCAGAGCTACCTGTCCCGGAACATAATGATCAGGGAAACCGCTGAAGCCGAGCGGGTCGAGCTGCTGTTTCCCCTGGCCGGAGCGGAGGTGGCGGGGAACTTCACGGTCAGCGGCAGGGTGGTGTCGCAGGAGAGCATCGCCAACGTAATCGCCCTGCTGGACGGGGCGGTCCAGGAAACCGTGGAGGTGGATGGGCGGGGCTATTTTTCCCTCGACTTTGGAGTCGAGCAGCTGCAGATGGGTGAGCACACGCTGCGGTTCCAGGCGGAGTTCCCCGGAGGTACGCAGCTGCTTTCGGAACAGCGGGGCATATTCTACCGTCGCAGCGGTGCGTGGGTGCAGATCACCAGCCATCGGGCGGGGAACTTTGTCAGCGGACGCCCCTTTCTGGAAGGGAAGGCCGGCTACTACCTGGAAGCACCACAGCCCGAAGAGGGCCAGCCGGCTAAGGAGCGCAAACGCGAGCTTGCCGGGCACGAGGTTCAAAAGATCGAAGTCAGTTTCGACAACGGGGGTTCATTCCAGCGGGCGGACGGCAAAGAAACCTGGCGGTATCGTCTGGAAACCCAAAGTTTGAGCAACGGTCCATTGCGCCTCCTGGTGAGAGCCACCTTTGCCGACGGTGAGACCGCGGTCACCCGCACGCAGTTGCAGGTGGATACCGATCCGCCGGAGCTCGTTCTGCTGAGCCCGAAAGAGGGGGGAAGGTTCAATCAGGAGATCTCCCTGCGCGGGACCGCTTCCGATGAGACGGGGCTGGAGAGTGTGGAGATCAGCCTGAGGGAGGGTGACAAGAGCCGCTACGGCGTTCCGGCGTTCATCCAGGGACTGTACCTGGACGTGCACGCCATGGGCGCGACTTACTTCGATGTCGGGCTGGGCCTGACCTTCTTCGATGACAACGTGAAACTGCAGGCCCAGATGGGAAAATCCCCATCGGGACGGTTTTCCGGATTGGTGATCGGCGCCAAACTTCTGGCCAATGTCGCCACCGTGCCGTTCGGTTATTTCTTCGGGCCGTCGTGGAATTTCTTCTCCATGTCCCTCGCCCTGGGTGCCAATTTCTCCTATTTCACGATGTCCGAAGACACGATCGCCTTCACGGAGGACGGCCTCATGCTGGCCTCTGTAGTCGCCCAGCTGGAGTTCGCCAAATTCGAGGTAGCGGACTGGCGTTTCTTCGACACCTACTCACTGTATTCGGAGATACAGCTGTGGTTCATCTCCTCGGACGTGCAAGCCGGAACCGCCGCGCGGATAAGCTTCGGATTGCGTATCGGCCTGTTGTAGGTTGTAGTTCCCGGGCAACCGCTGTACTCTATCTGCGTGATTCCCCTCCTGAGCATCGCCGCCGTGCTGCTCGTCGTCGCCGCACTGCTGCTGTACCTCCGCTATCGCTTTCGGCTGCCCCTTCCCCGGGTTGATGGATCGATCACGATTCCCGGATTGACCGAGCCCGTGGAAGTCATCCGTGACCGCTGGGGGGTTCCCCACATCTACGCGGCCAATCTCCGGGATCTGTTCTTCGCTCAGGGGTACGTGCAGGCCCAGGATCGATTCTGGCAGATGGAGCTGAACCGCCGCCTGGCCAGGGGACGGCTGTCGGAGATCTTCGGCAAGGTCACCCTGGACACGGACCGCTTCGTGCGCACCGTGGGCATAGCCCGGGCCGCGGAGAAGGACCTGGCCTGCCTGTCCGAGGAGGGCCGGTCCCTTCTGGATGCCTATCGCCGGGGCGTGAACAGCTACCTGGAGGCAAATCCGCGCAAGCTGCCCGTCGAGTTCACCCTGACCGGTTTCAGGCCTGAGCCGTGGGAGCTGCTGGATTCTTTGTCCTGGATGAAGATGCAGGCCTGGTATCTTTCGGAGAACTGGTCCACGGAGATCCTCAACGCCGCCCTGGTGGGAATGGTCGGTCCGGAGCGGGCGGCCCGTCTGTTCGGGGGGTATCCGCAGGACAACCCGGTCACCCTGGCCCGGCAGACGGTCATCCGGGCGGCGCAGCAGGTTCTGGAAACGTACCGCAGCCTGCAGAGCTGGTTCCCCGCCGACGCCCTGTCCGGGCGGAGCAACTGCTGGGCCGTCCGCGGGAGCAGATCGGTGACGGGCAAAGCACTGTTCGCCTACGATCCCCACCTCGGACTGACAGTGCCCAGTCTGTGGCACACCTGTCATCTGGTTTGTCGAAAATTCGAAGTCGCCGGGGCGACCTTTCCCGGGATTCCGGGAATCATCGTCGGTCACAACCGGGACATCACCTTCGGGTTCACCAATGCCTTCTCGGACGTTCAGGACCTGTATCTGGAGCGCTTCAATCCCAAGAACCCGCTGCAGTACAAGCACGACGGGAAGTGGTTGAAGGCCGAGCGGATCGTGGAGGAGATCCCGGTGAAGGGTGAGCGGAACTCCCGCCGGCTCGAAGTGATCCTGACCCGCCACGGTCCGCTGGTGGGGGAACTGCTGCTCGTCAAATCGGAGAACAAAAACCTCGGCTTTGCCCTGCGCTGGGCCGGGCGGGAAGGATCGGATCCGTTTGCCCCGCTGCTGGCCTTGGACCGGGCCAGGAACTGGTCTGATTACTGTGCGGCCTTGGCTCTTTGGGACACGCCCTCCCAGAATGCTCTCTATGCGGATCGCAAGGGCAACATCGGCTATACCCTCGTCGGCAAGATCCCGATCCGGCGGCGGGGGATCGGGTTGGTGCCGGTCCCGGGATGGACCGATGAGCACGAATGGACAGGCTGGATTGCCTGGGAGGAAATGCCCAGGGAGTACAATCCGAAGCGGGGCTATATCGTCTCCGCCAACAACCAAATCGTGGGACGGGAGTATCCCCACTACATCGGCCTTGGGACCGTCAATGGAAACAGAGCCGCCCGCATCGAAGAGCTGATCAAGGCCAAGGAGAAGCTCTCCCTGGATGATTTTGCCGAAATGCAGGTGGATCAGCACTCCCGGCCGGCGAAGCGCTTCGCCGCGCTGCTCTCCTCGCTGGCGGGGGGGATCCTGAACCAGAAGGACCTGCTGCCTGTTCGGGAGCAGGCCTCCGCCGCTCTGGGACTGCTGAAGGGCTGGAAGGGAGAGCTCGAGCCCGCTTCCGCCGCCGCCGCCGTGTATACGGTCTGCGAGTACCATGCCAAACGCCGGCTATTCGAGCCGTGGCTCGGGGATCTGACGGAGCACTACTGCGGCCGGGACGTGCAGAGTTTCTCCTCGGTGTCCTTCTATTTGGAGTACAGCCACCTGGTGCTGCTCGAGGTGCTCGAACAGGACGACGGAGCCTGGTTGAGCACACCGGACGGGCAGAGGAGAAGCCGGGAGCAGGTGCTGGCGGCGGCGTTAAGGGATGCCTTGAGCTATCTGTCGAAGGAGGGCGGAAAGAATCCCGAGAAATGGCGCTACGGCAGCTTTCACAAAGCCTGGTTCAACCACCCCATCGGCCGTCGCAAACCCTTCAATCTGGTGTTCAATCCCAAACCGGTTTCCTATGGGGGAAGCGCAGACACGATCTGGCAATGCCCCCCCCTGCGCAGCCTGCCTCCGACGAAAAGCAGCTACAGCGCCAGCTGGCGGCAGCTGGTCGATTTCTCGGACCTGGATAAGGCCCTGTGGATTCACACCAGCGGGCAGTCCGGTCATCCGGCCAGCAGGCACTATAAGGACCTGATCCCTCTTTGGGCAGCGGGAAGCTATGCTCCGCTGCTCTGGAGCCGCGATCGGGTAGAGGCGGAGGCGGAAGCCCGGCTCACCCTGCTTCCGGGGGCTCAGATGCCCTCGTAGCTCCGAGCCGGATCGTTTCGGGACAGCCTCGGCCGAAAATCCTGGAAAAAATTTTAAAATTCACTATTGCCAAAATTGTATTATTGTACTAAACTTATATTGTACTAAAACATTAGTACAAGTATGGAGATGTTGTGGAAACGGTGTTGAAGTTTTCTCTGGACGCGACCAACGGCGTCCCCTTCTACAAGCAGATCATCCTGCAGGTGGAGATGGCCATAGCCGACGGGCGGCTGACCACGGGTGACCAGCTGCCCACGGTTCGCAGCCTGGCCGTGGATCTGCAGGTCAATCCCAACACCGTGGCCCGGGCCTACAGCGAGCTGGAGATCCGCGGCATCGTCAACACCCAGCAGGGGACCGGGACCTTCATCAGCGATCAGAAAGTAGAGATCTCCGATGTAGAGCGGGAGCGAATCCTGGCGGAGATCACCCGCTCTTTCGTCATCCACGCCGCCTCCTACGGTTTTAGCCTTGGAGAAATCAGCTCTTATCTCAGCGAGTTGAAGAGAGGAGATTAAAAAAGCCATGTATCGAGTCAAAGCCTTTGATCGAATCCGCAACCTTCCCCGGGCGGTGGTGCCCCGGGATTTCCGGCTCAGTCCCCCGGCCCTGCTGATCCTGGCTGTTTTTCTGGGAGCCGGGGTCATCTGGCAGGTGACCGTCGGCCTGGCCGCCCCGCCGGCCGAGCTGGTCGCTATCACCGTAGAGGTGATCTTCAGCGCCGTGCTGCTGATGCTGCTTCCCTCCTGGGCGCTGGTTCTGGTCCTCCTTGCAGGCCTGTGGGTCGGCATGTTCGCCCGCTACGGCAACGCCATGTTTCCCCTCACGGTGATGATCGCGAGCGGGTATCTGTTGGCCCCGGTATTCCAGATGGCCCATCACTGGGAAAAAGCGGTGATTCTGCGTCTCGGAAAGTACCACCGGCTGCGGGGGCCGGGCATCTTCCTGGTCTTTCCCATCATCGACCGGGTGACCCGCTTCGTGGACACCCGCATCCGGGCCACCGACTTCAGTGCGGAAAAGACGATTACCATGGATACGGTGCCGGTTCACGTGGACGCCCTGGCCTTCTGGATGATCTGGGACGCCACCAAGGCGATCCTGGAGGTGGAAAACTTCCTGGAAGCGGTTGTGCTCTCCGCCCAGACAGCGTTGCGGGACGCCATCGGCCGTCATGATCTGGCCGACCTCCTGGCCGAGAGGGAGCGGATCGGCAAGGAGATCCAGGAAACCCTGGACCGCAAGACCAATCCCTGGGGAATAACCATCCTCTCGATCGAATTTACCGACATCGTGATCCCCAAGGAACTGGAGGACGCCATGTCCAAGCGGGCTCAGGCCGAACGGGAGCGCCAATCCCGGGTCATTCTGGGCACGGCGGAGATCGAGATTTCCGACAAGTTCGTGGAGGCCGCCAAGCGTTACAAGGATGACCCAACCGCCCTGCACCTGCGGGGCATGAACATGATCTACGAGGGGATCAAACAGAGAGGCACCATCGTACTGCTGCCCTCCGGGAGCCTGTCCTCCATGTCCCTGGGATCGGTGCTGGATGATTTGGCCAAGGGCAAGCTGCCTGTTGCAGATGCCGGTACGCCGGCAGCACAAGCGCCGGAGCAGAGCCCCCAATCAACAGCCGAGCGCAGAGGAGAACAGATATGATCAAAGTCGAGAAGGTAACCAAAGACTACACGGTCGGGCAGACCAAGGTCCACGCCCTGCGAGGGGTGTCCCTGGCGATCGAAAAGGGGGAGTTTCTCTCCATCGCCGGGCCCTCCGGCTCGGGCAAGACCACCCTGCTCAATCTGATCGGCTGTCTGGACAAGGCCACCAGCGGAGAGATCTACATCGACGACGAGGCGGTTTCCGGCAAGAACAAGAAGGAGCTGGCCCTGCTGCGCCGGCAGAAACTGGGCTTCGTGTTCCAGTCCTTCAACCTCATCCCGGTGCTCAACGCCTACGAGAACGTCTCCTTCGCCCTGTCCCTGCTCGGGATCAACGGCACGGAGATCAAGGAGCGCACCTGCGCGATCCTCGCCGAGGTGGGGCTGGAGGGAATGGAAACCCGGCTTCCCGGTGAGCTTTCAGGCGGGCAGCAGCAGCGCGTGGCCGTGGCCCGGGCTTTGATCAAGGAACCGGACGTGGTGCTGGCCGACGAGCCCACGGCCAACCTGGATTCCGACACCGGCGGGGAGATTCTCGATCTGATGGCCGCCTTGAACCACAAACACGGTACCACCTTTGTGTTCTCCACCCATGACCGGATGGTGATGGACTTCGCCCGGAGACTGGTGCGGCTGCACGACGGCGAGGTCACCAGCGACGAGAGGAGGGCGTCATGAGATTTCTGATAACGCTCGCCTGGAAAAATCTTTCCCGCTACCGGCGAAGAACCATGATCACCGCCGGAGCGCTGGCAGTGGGGCTCCTTTTCTTCATATTTCTTGACGGCTGGCTGCAGGGGGCGGCGCGGGAATCGGAACGCAACATCATCTGGTATGAATCCGGATCAGCCAAAGTGATGACCAGCGAATATCTGGAGGATCTCAAGAGCATGCCCCTCAAGTATGCCATCGAAGATCCCGCTGCCGTGGAGCAGGTCCTGGAAGGAGCCGGTGTAACCACCACCCGGCGCACGGTTTTTGCCGGAGAGATCTTCTACGGCGAGGGTTCGCTGTTCGTCAAAGTCGTGGGCGTGGATCCCCAAACGGATGAGACGATCTACCGGCTGTCCGAAACCGTGGCTCAGGGCAGATATTTGAAAGAGGGAGATCAGGGCGTTCTGCTTGGAGAATGGTTGGCCGAGGACCTGGGAATCCAGGTGGGGGAGGAAATCACCATCCGAACCCGTACCCGCTATGGAGCGTTTCAGACCCTCGATTTGATCGTAGTCGGGGTGTTGAACACTCCCAATCCGGTGGTCAACAAGGGCACCGCCTTCATCCCGCTGGAGTTGGCCGACGAGGCCCTGGAGATGGAGGGGGCGGTTACCGAGCTCACCCTCTACTTCCCCGAATGGCAGAATCCCGAGGACAAGATCCAGAGCCTGCAGGAGCGGTTGTCTGTGCTTCCCGGGATTACCGTGGAGAGCTGGAGAGATCTGGCCCGGGATTTCCTGATGATCGCCCAGGCCAAGAGCGCCGGCAGCAGCATCCTGCTCATCCTGGTGTTCATCATCGCCGCTGTGGGCATCTCCAACACCATGCTCATGGCCGTTTACGAGCGGGTGCGGGAGATCGGCATGATGCGGGCCATGGGCATGAAGGACGGCGCCATCCGTCTGACCTTTCTCTTCGAAGCCGGCGGAATCGGACTGATCGGGGCCGTGATCGGGGTAGGTCTGGGTGTGATTGCCAACTGGTTCATGGTCAGGTGGGGTATCGATATGAGCACTCTTATGGGGCATATGGATATCGGCTACCGGGTGGTCGGTTCGTTTCGTAGCGCCTGGCACCCCCAGGCCATTGCGGGCGGATTTGTATTCGGAGTGATCGCCGCCATGCTGTTCTCTATCATCCCGTCCTCCCGGGCCCTGAAGATGCAGATCACCGACTGCCTGCGCTACCAATAAAAAGCGAGGAGCGATCAATGAAACTGGCAAAAATAGCCTTCAGGAATATCCGCCGCAACCGCCGGCGCAGCCTGCTCTCCGGCACGGCCATCGTCGTAGCCACCATGGCCATCACCTTCCTGTTCTCCTACATCACCGGTTTCCTGGGCGACTACGAGTCCAACGTGGTACGCTACCTGACCGGCCACGTCCGTATCCGCCACGTCGAGTACGATGAGCATGAGCAGCTCAATCCGCTGCACCTCAGCGTGGCCAATTATGAGGAGGTGGTGCGGAAGCTGGAGGCCGAAGACGGGGTCGTGGCGGTGGTACCGAGAACCCGCTTTTTCACAGCCATCTACCGAAACGACCAGACCTTCGGGGGAATAGGATTGGGAGTGGATTTCGAGAGGGAGAAGGAAATGATGAACATCCAGGACTCCCTGGTGCAGGGACGCCTCCCCCGCACCGGTGAGAGGGAGATGATCCTGTCCGCCGGTCTGGCCCGGGATCTGGACCTGGAGGTTGGAGAGAAATTGACCCTGCTCACGAAGAACAAGTACATGGGCATGTCCGGAATGACCTTCCTGGTGACTGGAATCGTGCGCTTCCAGGTGGCCGGTTTCAACGACAGTTTCTTCCTCATGCCTATCGATACGGCCGCACGCTTTCTGAAGATGGACGACGAGGCCACCGAGGTGCTGGTCATGCTGAGGGATCCCAAGCAGGTCGATGCCTTTGTTGAAAAAACCCGTGTCATCCTGTCAAATTCGGGCTGGAATGATCTCTCCGTTCAGGCTTGGACCAAGGTGGGCATAATCTACGGTATGATTCGATACGCCCAGAATATCTACGATATATTCGCCCTGATCTTCTTCCTGCTGGCATCCACGGTCATCGTCAACACCACCATGATGGTGATCTACGAACGTACGCGGGAGATCGGGACCGTGGCCGCTATGGGCATGACTCCCCGGGAAATCGTGCGCCTGTTCTTCCTGGAAGCCTTCTACATCGGGGCCATCGCCGCCTTCATCGGGGTTCTCATAGGTGTAGCGATCACCCTCCCTCTGGCCAGAACGGGGATCAACGTCGGCGGAATCATGGAAGGGGTAGACATGGAACTCAGCTCGGTATTGTACCCCCAGCTGAACATCCGCTCGACGGTCTTCGTGTTCTTCTACGCCACGGCCATAGCCAGCCTGGCCTCCTTCATTCCCTCCCGAAGGGCGGCCAAGATCGAACCGGTGGAGGCTCTGCGGGCGGTGTAGAGAACATTCCGGTGAATTTGCAGAAGTGACTTTGTGAAAAGAGGAGATGTATTATGACTCGATTGAGTTTCCTGATACTGGCCATGGGCCTTACCGCAGCCCTGAGCGTGTCGGCGATCACCGCCGAGGAGATCATCGCCAACGTGGAGCGCAACGAGATCAACGAGGAGGAGCGGATCGACGGATCGATGATCATCAGCGACCGCTTCGGCTCCAGGGTGAAGACCTTCATCAGCTATGCTTCGGGAGCGGACAAGATGCTGCTGGAGTTCACCAACCCGGAGGAGAAAGGACAGAAGATCCTGCGCCTGGAAGACGAGATCTACCTGTACTTTCCCGAAGCCGAGGAGGTCATCCACCTCCAGGGTTCGGCGCTCAAGGAGTCGGTGATGGGCTCGGATTTCTCCTACGAGGACATGACCGGCGAAGGGGATCTGCTGGATCAGTACAAGGTTACGCTGCTGGGGGAGGAGACCATCGACGGGCGCAGGCACTATCACCTGGAGCTCGAGGCCAAAAAGCGGGGCCTGGCCTATCCCAAGCAGGAAGCCTGGGTGGATGCGGAGTACTGGGTGATGACCCGGGCCAATTCCTACTCCCTGTCCGGCCGCCTGCTCAAGGAGATGGAGCTCGGCGATATCCGCAAAGTAGCCGGAAAGTACGTACCCCACTACATCATCATGCGGGATGCGATGAAGAAAAACTCCTCCACGGAGATGCGGATCGAGAAGATCGATCTGCAGGCCGATCTGCCGCCCAATGTCTTCAGCCTTGAGGAGCTGACCTGGTGAGGGCGCGCTGCCTGGGATCCACCGGCTTTGCCGCACTGCTGATTCTTCTCGCCCTTGCCCTGGTTCCCGTGAACCTGGCCGCGGAAGTGGCCTCCTCGGTGACCATTACGGGATACAACACGCTGTACTACTCCGGAGATCCCGAAGATCCCGTCGCTGTAGCGGCGGTTCTGAAGAGCAGCCTCAATGTGGATTCGGTGGGCAACAAAAACGTCAAGGCCTACCTCCAGTTGGATTCCTGGATCACAGACACCGTTAACTTCGACGTTCCCAGGGCCTATATCAAGGTTCGATTCCCGTGGTTTCGGCTGACCCTGGGAAAGACCCGAGTCTCCTGGGGCGATGGGTTCGTGTTTAACGCCGGAGACGTTGTTTTCGCCAGCATGGGCACGATATCCGACGACCTGTTCGCCGAAACCTTGCGGGATGAAACAGCCTGGTTGGTGGCTCTAAACCTTCCAGTGGGTCCCTTCTCCTTTTTTGAGGCGGTATTCTTACCCTACGACCCGTTAGGACTCGGCGACTCCAGTCATCCGGTATCCGGTGGGGTGCGGGGAGCTTTTAAGCTCGACAGATTGAAAACGACAGTGGAGGCTGGTTATCTCGTCTCCAGACCGTATTGGGAGCATCGTCCCTACATAAGCCTGCACGGACACCTGTTGGTGGACTGGAACCTGTCCGCATCGATGGCCATTCCCATAGATAATCCCCAGTGGCGGCAGTGGGACGAATGGATCGGCATTTCCGCCGGGATGTTTCACCTGGTAAATTTAGGTCTGAATCGGACTTTGTCTTTTCGGCTGGAGGCGGCGATTCGTCCCGGCGCTGAATGGGAAGAAGCATCGGCTGGTACGGACTACGGCCTGTTTCTCTTCCCGGAGATTGCCTTCTCCCCTACCGACACGCTGTCCCTCCAGCTGCGGTCCTTTGTTTCGCCCGTGGACCAGTCCGCCCTTTTCATGGTCGGTGGGAACTGGAACGTGTATCAGGGGCTGGATGTATTCAGTTATTTGACCTTTATGGCCGGGGAGTGGAAGAAGGATTTCTTCAGCTTGGATCAGGAAGGCAGCGTAAGCTGGACCGCCGGGCTGGAGTTCGTCTACTAGGCGCGACAGGCTCCTAATCTCCGTACACCACCGTACCCGCCCGGATGGTCTTGAGGATCTGCAGCCGCCCCCCGACGGACGGCCCTTGCCCGGGTGTGTTCCGCTGCCGCTCACCCCACCGAAAGAGCACCAGGTTGGCCGGTGCCCCGGGCTCCAGCGTGCCGTAGTTCTGCTCCAGGCCGGAGATGAAGGGCCCTTCGATGTGGATCCCTGGGATCGCGCTTCTCAGGTTTCGATCCGCGGCCAGTGCGCCGAGGAGGGTGCGCAGATTGCGGAGAATCCGCTCTTTAGGACTCGTAGTGATCATTGCCCCATTCACCTGCATATCGAGGAACCCGGGAGCCAGGAAAGGGAGGTCCCGCCCGGAGGGCAGGTCCTTTTGGTCGGGCAACCGGTCGGGCAGGGTTTGGACCTCTGCGATGCGATCGCCCTCGATTCGAAGCGCAATGGGTTTTTGCGTGCCCGGGAAAACACCTTTTAACGTCATCGGGTTCCAATCTACCGTAAAAACCGCTGTCGGGAAACAGCTCAGCCGGTGTATAACTGAGGTACCGCTGCATCAGGTTGGGAGGCAACGATCATGTTGGAAATTCTGGAAATCTCTTATAGGGAACACAAACTGATCGATGAGTTCATCGATCTTCCCTTCCGTCTGTACGAGAATACACCCCAGTGGGTTCCTCCGTTTCGTTCCGAGATGCGGAAGATCCTCACCCGCAACCACCCCTTCTTCGACCATTCCGAAGCCGCCTTCTACCTGGCCCGCCGGCAGGAGCGGCCGGTCGGGCGGATCGGGGTGTTCGAGAACCGCAGATTCAACAGCTTTCGGGACCGTCGGGAGGCGCGCTTCTACTACTTCGAGTGCGCCGATGATGACGCCGCGGCGGCCGCGCTGATCGAGGCGGCTGCGGGTTGGGCCTCCGGCCGCGGTCTGACCGAGCTGCACGGTCCCCACGGGCTCAGCGGGATGGACGGAAGCGGGATCCAAATCGACGGCTTCGACCATCGGGCTACCATGACCATGATGCACTACAACCAACCGTACTATCGCCGGTTTTTCGAAAACAATAATTTTTCGAAGGTCCGGGACTACTACACCGCCGAGATCCAACGGCAGGGTTTCAGCATGCCTGAGAAGATCCGAAGGGTGGCGGAGATCCATTACAAGCGAGGGCATTTTCGCGTGCCCCGCTTCCGCAGCAAGCGGGCGCTCAGGCGGATCGCCGGACAGATCGGTGATGTTTACAACCGATCCTTCATCGTCCACGAAGACTTCTGTCCGCTTGAGGAGGTGGAGATCGAGAGACTGGCACGGGAACTGATGCTGGTCTCCAAACCCTCGCTGATCAAAATCCTCTACTACGACGATCAGGTCGTCGGCTTCCTCTTCGCCTTCCCCGACCTCTCCGCGGCCCTGCAGAGGGCTGGGGGCCGGCTCGATCCCATCCGCATCATCGATCTGCTCGCCGAAGCCTCACGGACCGATACGCTGATCGTAAACGGCGCCGCGATCCTTCCGGAATACCAGAAGCTGGGAGGCAACGGCCTGATGTACTACGAGCTGATCCGCACAATCCTGGATTCGGGCTATCGGCGGGCGGAGATGGTCCAGATCGCCGACACCACCAACCTGATGCTCGCCGACATGCAGACCCTGGGTGGTCGGGTTTACAAGACCCACAGAATCTACAGGAGGGAGCTGTAAGCCGCCATGATTGTGGAGTTCATTCTGTCCGCACCGGCCCTGGCCAAAGTGCTGGGAACCCTTGCCTTGATCCTCATCCTCAACGGGATCTCCCGCAATCTGGTGGCGGCGATTGCCGCGGGCGCCCTGGTTCTGGGATTGTGGTCCGGCCAACCCCTGGCGGAGGTCGGACGCATCGCCTGGAGGCGCTTTTCCTCACTGGACAACCTGCTGCTCATGGTCGTGATCTGCCAGATTATCTGGCTGAGCTCCCTGATGGCCAAAACCGGGGTGATGCAGGACATGGTGCTGTCGGTGCGGGAACGCGTTCCCCACCGAATGTCCTTTGCCGCTCTTCCCGCCGTCATAGGGCTCCTTCCCATGCCGGGGGGCGCCATGTTCAGCGCTCCCATGGTGGACAGCGCCGACCGCGCCGGGCAGCTTCCCTCGCTCCTCAAAACCCAGACCAACTACTGGTTTCGCCACGTGTGGGAGTACTGGTGGCCCCTGTATCCGGGGGTGATTCTCACTCTGGATATGACGGGTTTGGAGATCTGGCAGCTGATCCTGGCCCAGCTTCCCGTGTCGCTGCTCGCCATCGGCACCGGATACCTGTTCCTGCTCCGCCGGATTCCCCGCAACGGGGAACCCAGGACCGCCTCACCGGAGGACGAGCGGTCCTTCCTCGCTCTGGCCGCCCCGATCATCACGGTGATCGCCACCTACGCCGCGATCCTGATAGTGCTCCCCGCTGTCAAGAACATCAGCCGCTACATTCCCATCATGGTCGGACTGTTCCTGGCCCTGATCGTCCTGCAGCTCCAACGCAGGGCCGGCTGGTCCGGCTGGAGGGAGGTGCTTCTGTCCCGGCGCACCCTGTATATGACCATCCTGGTGGCGGTCATACGTATCTATGGTGCGATGATCGAGGCGCGTCTTCCGGGGGGAATCCTTCTGGTCGAGCAGATGCGCGCCGAGCTCGCCGCGATCGGCCTGCCCGAGGGACTGTTCATCCTCCTCATTCCGCTGATTGCCGGTCTGTCCGTAGGCATCAACGTCGGAACGATCGGAGCCAGTTTGCCGGTGGTGATGACCCTGCTCGGCGCTTCCCCGCCGTTGATGCTGCTGCTGCCGACCACGGTGCTGGCCTACGCCGCCGGATTCATGGGGCAGATGCTCTCTCCGGTGCACGTCTGCCTGGTGGTTTCCAACCAGTACTTCAAAACCCCGCTGCTGCGCAGCCTGGGCGGATTGATCCTGCCCGTGCTGTTCGTGCTGGGCGGGACCTACGGGTATTCCCTGCTGCTGCGCCTCGTAGTGGCGGGATGACCGTACTGTGTTGTTTTCCGGGCGCAACTTCCGTTATACTGCTCCAATACGGAGGGAAAGATGGAGATCAAGAGTATAGGTTGGATAGGAACCGGGGTGATGGGCCGATCGATGTGCCTGCACCTGGTAAAGGGGGGGTACAAAGCCTTTGTCTACAACCGGACCAAGAGCAAGGCCAAGGATCTGCTTGATGCCGGAGCGACCTGGTGTGAAAATCCCAGGGAAGTCGCCCGGCACAGCGACTGCGTGTTCACGATCGTAGGCTATCCCGCCGATGTGGAGGAGGTCATACTGGGTGAGCAGGGCGTGCTGGCCGGAATCAAGCCAGGATCCATCCTGGTGGAGATGACCACCTCCGAACCGACTCTGGCCAAGCGCATCTACGAAAAGGCCAAGGACGGCTCCGTCTCGGTTCTGGATGCACCGGTGTCCGGGGGGGATGTAGGAGCCCGCTCGGGCAAGCTGGCCATCATGGTCGGGGGGGATCGCAAGATCTTCGACCAGGTGATGCCGCTGTTTGAGCTCATGGGGGAAAACATCGCCTACATGGGTCCGGCCGGGGCGGGGCAGCACACCAAGATGTGCAACCAGATCCACATCGCCACCACGATGATCGGAGTGGTCGAATGCCTGCTGTACGCCTACAAGGCGGGAGTCGACCTGGAGGAGATGATAGCCGTGGTGGGAAGCGGGGCAGCGGCTTCCTGGAGCCTCAACAACTACGGACCCCGGATTGCCAAGGGCAACTTCGATCCCGGGTTCTTCGTCAAACATTTTGTGAAAGACATGGACATCGCG
>Ga0315554_1000639_pt1 | contig 20775 bp, 12 predicted proteins | sample SalMarSW160370MG_FD_202114 | JGI IMG/M metagenome (GOLD analysis project Ga0315554, IMG submission 202114) | Salt marsh sediment microbial communities from the Plum Island Ecosystem LTER, Massachusetts, United States - Salt Marsh Sediment SW1603-70 ... | reverse complement strand
TTTACAACCTTCCGGATCTGTTTTATTTCATTCTTTTTAATAAATATGGATGATTCATATAATTTAGGATTGCCGAGCAATAATATTTCTTTTACAGCCATATATCATTTTAATTTTATTTGAAATATTAATTTATATTATTGTTTTGATTATAAATATAGTCTAAAAACTTTTATTTATTACTCAAGTTGATAGCCCAAAGGAAAAAACTGTTAAAACAGTTAACACTTAAGTTTTTGGGATCTCATTAACTTCGGGATTAATCCCAAAGTTAATGAGAAAATGTCAATATTTACAACCGTTTCAACGGTTTACTAAATAGGTGTTCAACTTGAATTTATTAAAGAATTTTTTATCGAGATTGTAAATTCTTAATCAAGACATAAAATTTTAAAAATCTTCAAAAAATCCTCGCTTTAAACCTTTTACTAAAACATAATCAACAACTTCCTTGTATACTAAAGCTGTAGTTCTTCTGTCAAGACACTTATGGAGAGCTTTCGCTTATCGCTTTAATCCGGGCAAATTCAGCCTTTCAAAATATGGGAAAAGCATGCTATTTCATTTAGATATTTTAAAAAAAATCGATATCTGGCAATTATTAAAATAGAGTAATTAACTGAAGTTTTGCAAAATAGACATTTTAAACGAAGTAAAAAGTCTCAATATTTTAATGAGAAGGTATTTTGAGCTCTTTCGCTCTGACAATATGAAAAAAAGCCTTAAAATTATTTAAAATTATCAAAGTCTTGAAACTAATTTCATATAGTGGTATTTTTATTCATACAGATTGTGCTATTATATTCTCCCTGTGAGAAATATTCTGACATTCTGTATTATAATTTCTCTATAACATATCTGTTTAATTTCTCTCAGGGGTTTTAGATTCTTCTTTGAAAATTCTTCATTGCTAAAATTGTCTAACAAAAATCTAATAAATATAGATGGGGTTCTATATGAAAAAGATTCTTTCAATAATTTTAGTAAATAAAGCTAAAACTAAATCAATTATTTCATTTCTTGTTATTATTTCAACACTTTTCTTTTCATGTAAAGAAAAAGAACCAACCGCTCCGGAACAAATAACAGCATCAGAAACCATATCCGCAGAAAATGGAGGAACTGTTACAACTGAAGACGGCATTTCTCTAATTATTCCGCCCCGGGTGCATTGACTAAAGATATTGAGGTAAAGCTAACATCGTTGGGCGAAAGTGCTATGCACGAGTGGGGTGTAAGTACAGTCCATTTCTTCTTTGTCTCTTTCAAGGTTCGTTCTTTTTATTTATCACTAACAGTGAGGATAAAATGAGAATCCTTAATCAAATTTTTAGCAATACTTCATCATTTTTTTTAATCTTTCTTCTTATAACAATTGCTATATTTTCAGTTTTAAATGAGTACCCTATAGTTACTTCCTCAGAGGACAAAAATATTTCCACCAACCTTTTTTCAATAAGTGATTATAGTAGACTTCCAATTTATTTCGAGCCTAATCATGGGCAAAGTGATAATTATGCAAACTTTATTTCTCGCACTAACGACTACACTCTTTTATTATCTCAATGCGAAGTTACTTTAATGTTGCTAAACAGTAAAGGAAAGAATAAGAACAAAAAAATTGATTTTAAGATATTAGGGAGTAATCCTAATTCTAAAATTCATGGAATGGGGAAAGAACAAGGAACAACCAATTATTTTTTAGGAGCAGATGAAAAGAACTGGACAATAGATGTTCCAAATTATTCGAAGGTATTATGCGAAGATATCTATACCGGAATTAACTTAGTTTATTATGGCAACAAGCATAGCCTAGAGTTTGATTTTATTGTAGCACCAGGAATTGATCCTAGTTCAATAAGGTTGGGTTTTCAGGGAACAAATGAAATCAGTATTGACACTAAAGGTAATCTTATTTTAAAGGCTGATGGAGGAGATGTAACATTTAAATCTCCAATTATATATCAAGAGCACAATAATATAAGAAATATTATTGATGGTGAATATAAATTAGATGATGAATCCATAGTAAGTTTTAAGATCGATGACTATGATACCGGAATTCCTTTAATAATTGATCCAGTACTTGTATATTCTACTTACCTAGGTGGTAGTACAAGTAGTTCTAGTTCAGGAATTACCGTGGATTCTCAAGGAAACATTTATGTTGCCGGCTCAACAAGATCTTTAGACTTTCCAACGAAAAATCCATTCCAGCCAAATTTAGCGAATGATACGTTACTCACAGATGTATTTATTACTAAATTTGATCCGACTGGAAAAAATCTAATATACTCAACATATTTAGGCGGCTCACTGAAGGATGTAGCAGGTGCCATTGGAGTTGATGCTGAAGGATATGCTGTTGTTACGGGACAAACATTTTCTAAAAATTTTCCAGTACGTTCTGCAGTACAATCCTCTCTTGCTGATTCAAGTAATGATGGTGATGTTTTTGTAACTAGAATAAATCCTATGGGCAATGACATCGTGTATTCTACCTATTTGGGAAGTTGGGATAAAGATGAAAGTAATGATTTATATGTTTCTGCTGATGGGAATGCATATGTAACCGGGAATACAGACGGCCGATACCTTGACGCTGAGTATAAAACCATTTTTCCATTAACAAGCGGGGCCTACAAAACAACTTTTGGTTTTTTAGAATCTTGGGGATATTTTGTCTCAGCCTTAAATCCCCAAGGCAATTTCATTTATTCTACTCTCATCCATGGAGAGGGTTATGTTGAAAGCCAAATTAGCGTGGATGCAACTGGCAAAGCGTATTTAATGCGTTCTTTTGACAATAGCACATGTGATGAGTATACCCCAAACATTATTATTCTAAATTCAACTGGTTCAAGCATAGTTGATTCATTTTCATTTTGTGGTGAGGGATATGGTTTCGACCTAGCGCTGGATTCTAAGAATAATATATACATTATAGGTGCCACATGGAGCGATGATATCCCTACAACGGCAAACGCTTTTCAGTCTGCATTTAGTGGTGGACAAGATGTGTTTTTACAAAAAATTAACTCTACTGGGACTTCAATACTTTATTCAAGCTTTTTAGGTGGCAGTGATGTCGAATGGCCACAAGCAATTTCGGTTCCAGCCGAGAACAAAGTATTTATTTTAGGGTCAACATATTCACCCGATTTCCCAATCAAGGATGCATTTGAATCAGAATTTTTAGGGGAGTATTCAGATTTGTTCTTATCACATTTTGACCTTTCTAAATCAGGCTCGGAATCACTAGTATTTTCTACATTCTTTGGTGGAAGTGGTACTGAACTACCAACTGGTTTAACAACGGATATAAATGGTAATGCTTATATCTCTGGGTGGACTATGTCATCAGATTTCCCTATAAAAGAAGCATATCAATCAACATTAAACGGAGTTGCAGATGCTTTTATATGTAAAATAAGCAGTGGATTTGTTAATCTCATATATGATAAGGTAGTAATAGGAGGACCACCCGTATTTCCTCTTTTATTGCCTCCAGCTACTCAGCAAATACTCCCTCAGTATTTACTAAATAGTGTTAATGATACTGCATACTTTCAGTTCTTGGGAGAAAGAACCGATAGTAGAGTTGGATTAAGAGTTACTAATACAAGTTTCGGTTTTGCACCTCTATATCTCAACCTATCGGTAACCGATCCGGACTTTATCCCTATTCCTCCCTTTACCATTCATAATACTGGAATAGGTAATGCCGGGATACAATTTGATGTACTAAAGCAAGGATATTATTTAGTAAGAGTCTGGTGCGAGTCAAACTCCCCCGGCCCTTTTCCTTCTCCTTTCCAAATTCATTTGGCTGGTAATGTTGGAGATCCAAGAAAAAGAATATTTCCCGCTGGAGAAGATCCATATTATGAAATCGAACGAGCAACCCGACAAGATATTTTAGTTAATCATCCGGCACCAAGACCACAACTTTTATTGGGTGAAGATGTATTACATTTAGATAATAAAGCTGCACAGACTGCTTTATTTAAGTTTACCAATATAGCTGAGGTGTCTCAAAATGCAGTTGCGGTCCTAATACCAACTACAGATTTGGGATTTCCACAAGGCTCTGCCCCAATTAGGGCTATAGATCCAAATCCTATAATTGATATTACTACTCCAACTGCTACTACTCCACAAATTGTTGCTCCTCCAAGGGGAACCATTATTGATTTTACACAAGTGCCTATTCCTACATCGTTAGATATACCCCTTCAATTAGGTGTAGCTGCTGTACTAGGTATTAGAGATCAAATTAGTACTTCTTTACCTTTTACAAATAATACTGGTGATGTTTATACTATTATTCTCGACATGGGTTCTGGGCAAGAAATAGTTAATGGTGAAGAAAGTGATTTCCGAATATATGCAGAAGGTGATTATAATGTGGCCGTGAGCAATACTCCTTTCCAAGATGCCTTCATTCCTATTAGATCGACCGTATCGGGTAATAATGATTTTGAACTCGCTTCATCCGGTTTAACATCGGCTCGCTATGTAAGAATAAACACTGCATCCTCCGTTATGGTAGACGCAATAAAAGCATTAAATGTTTTTGCTGATGAAGTAAGAGAAAATCTTGGAGCTGTCTCTAAAGTCAGCAACGCTACTATTACTATGAGGCGTTCAAAAGCTCCAGAAACACCGATCGATCCGTTTCTTGAACTGATTGCTCCAGATGGAGCTTTTATGGCAAAGAACGAAAGTGGTTTTGGAGATGATGTCTCTACTGTTCTAAGTGATGCTGCTTTAATTAATATGGAGTTAAATCAAGAAGGTTTCTATAGATTTTTAGGACGTGGATATGATGTAATACCGAGGCAAGCATCTGTTGGATCTTTTTATGTGCGTTATGAGACTGCTGGGAAATATGATCAAATAGAAATTACATTGAGTAATTCTGATGAAAATTCAACATCTCCTCAGAAAGAAGGTCATATAGTAAACATAAGGCAAAGAGATTCATATCTATTTCAAGCTCAACCCGGTCAATTAGTAAATATTGCTGTTACTGCAAAAGATAAAAATTTAAACCCAATTGTAGAGTTATATGACCCGGAAGACTTCTTAATTGGGGCTAATGATGATGCAACAGGCAGAGGAATAAATTCTCTGTTGTCTGTTACTTTACCTACAAAAAGTTTTGTCGGACAATCAGATTTACCCAATCCTAGTACTTATCGAATTGTTGTGAGCGCGATTGATAATGTTGGGAGTAGAAGTCCCATCAATGAAAAATATGCATATTTCAGAACGGCTCCAAACGGTGAATATGACTTAAAGGTATTTACTATAATTACTGATATTGACAATTACACTGATAATTTATTACCGGAGAGATTTGAACTAAAACAAAATTACCCTAATCCATTTAATCCAATAACGAAGATAAAATACTCGATTCCATCTGATAGGATAAATAAAATGGTTAGACTTGTTATATATGACATTCTTGGAGAAGTAATTTCAACTTTGGTTGATGAATACCAAAAACCTGGAAATTATGAGGTTGAATTCGACGCTACCAATTTAAGCAGCGGTGTATATTTCTATGAATTAAGATCAGGAGATTTCAGAAAAGTCAGAAAAATGATACTTCTTCGTTAGATGAATATTTTTTTAAAAAAATACGATATTTAGAATTACAAATTATTTTTGTGATGAGAACGGTTATTTAGAGATAGTACTCTCTAAGTTTTGAAATATTGCTTTAATTCAAGAAAGTATTAAGTCCTTAAGTAAGTAAAGAACTAATAAGGTTTTTATGGATAATATATATGATATATGAAAATAAATTTCTTCTTTAAAAGGAATACTCTTTTAGGGGAATAAATAGTAAGAACATTTGGCTTGGAGGGTAAAAATGAAAGTAATAAAATATTTAATCATTTTATTATTGATTTTTCTTTGCCGAAATAGTCTTGCACAAATTACAATTGACGGCACTGTTACGGATGCAGATTTAAATCCGGTTAGCAACGCATTAGTAGAAATTATTGATGAAGACGATTCAACAAATGTATATTCTGCAAATACTAATGAACAAGGGTATTTCAAAATATCCACTATAACAGGGATAAAAACAAGTATATCCCAAGTGCCCCGGAATTATATTGTACTAAGTAATTATCCAAATCCCTTTAATCCAACAACCGTAATTTATTTTGAATTACCAAAGGCTGATAATATAGAGATAACAATCTACGATATTCTTGGCCGGGAAGTGCGTGCACTTTATAACGCCTTTCATGAAGCGGGGAGTGGTCAAATAATCTGGGATGGAAGTAATAACCGGAACTCACACGTAGCTGCCGGAATTTACCTTTGCCGGTTAAAAACAAAGGATATGTTTAAGGTTCATAAAATGGTCTTGCTTGATGGCGGTTCTAGTGTTTTAACTGTTAGCAATAAAAGAATATTAAAATCTAACTTTCCGAAAACTTCTAATATTAATAACATTTTTAATTTTACGCTAAGGGTTTCCGGTAGTAATATCTTAGAAACAGAATTCAGGTACTTAACATGTTCTAAGGATACAACCGTAAACTTAATGGTACCAAGTATATTACAATCGGTAACTATCGGTCTCGAAGGTGGAAAATTAGAAACAGAAGGATTTTCTTTAACGATTCCTGAAGGTGCATTTTCGGAGAATGCTACTCTTAATCTTGCATTAAGTCCAAATTTGTATGAATCATTTTCAACTGCTATTACAAAGGTTTATCGTATTGATGGATTTCCAAATCTATGTTCAAAACCTTTGAATGTTAGAATGAAATGTATTTGTGAATCTGAAGATTCAGTTTTTATTGGTGTAGGTTATAAATCAATTGATCCGACTACTGGTAATGATGGGATTAGTTTTAATATTTATGGGGCGGAGGATTCTTCCGGATTTATAATTGCTACATTACCTGCTTCAAATAATGGTACTGCCCAATCATTATTAAAAAGTTCTGATTTTTTACCGCTTAAAGGGAAATTATTTTTAGGACTGGCCGGGTATGGTGCGGGGGAGGATTCTGAACATTTCTCATTTATTAGTACTAATCTAAAATATATTTCACTAAGTTATCCAATTGTGGAAAGTGCTGAAAAAGCATTTAATGATTTTTGTGATATTCTAAAGTTGGATAAAATTGAATTTTGGAATAAATATAAACAACATTCAATCAGCAGTGAAATTGAAATTTATACTTATGATTCACTAAAATCTAATAATGTAAGACCTCACAGATATTGTATTTATTACTTACCATATATAAAAAATGAAAATATAACAAACCTTAAATTAGAATTTGATTTGCATATTGATGATAGAAAAGTTAATCAATCAGATCTGGATTATTTACTTCGCGATCTATATCATTATATTTATTTTCTATTTCCATTAACTCAATATACTGGCAATTACGAATCAACAAATCAATTCTGGTTGCACCACGCAATAGCAGCTTGGTCGGAAGAATTATATTCTTCTGATAATTTTATATCACCCCTCGATTTTAATCTTCATTATAAAATACCCTTTAATGGGATACAATCATTTTTAGAAACATCACCATCTTTTCTGGAATCACATGGAATTGGGATGTCAGCGTTAATTAAGCATCTAACCAAAGTATATGGAAATAACATCGTCGGAAAACTTTTTAATGGATTAGAGACAAATCCAAATGCACTTGAAGTTATTATTGATACACTTAATTACAGCTATAATACACCCGAATCAAGTTGGTGGCCTAATTTCTTCAAAGAATATATTAGTGGCAACATTTATAATGTTCAAGGTGAGAAATTTTTAAATAATGTGATAAAAACGGTTGAATTTAACGATGGTGATACACTTAAATATATTGAGGAGACATACAAAGATTTATCAGCTAAATTATTCAGGATAAATATTAATTCGAACTATATAAAAAATAACAAGTCGCTAAATTTTAAACTCGGGCCGTCATCCTTAAATTTAGACTATGTTAAAGCACTTGTTTTTGGTATATCCGGTAACAACTTAACTTTTCTTTCAGAAGGAATCGATTTTTCTGTAGGGAATCTGGTTCAATACGATGCATTACTATCCTGTGTTGTTAATAGCGGTAATGAACCTCCTTATACTGGTACATCTAATATTAATTTAGATATAAGAGTGAAAAATGAATTAAATTATAATTACTGTACAATTCGTGTGGGTGTGAATGCTATTGAAGAGCACAATTTAATTCCACCGGTTAAAGGTCCAGCTTTTGATACGGTTATATGGACAGCTAAATGGTATACAAAAGGTAATTTTACCGGCAATACTTATGAGGGTACAATTGATATTGAAGAACAAGGCGACGGGGAAGGAACGATTAAATTAATTATTGATGATAAATTAAATATTGTTTCATTTGATGTAGAAGCCAAAATTAATGACGGGACCTATCAGTCGGAGTGGAGCTGCTCGGGGATTAACATAAGCCCAACGTATCAAGCAATAGATTATGTTGAATATGAAATAAATGACCCAAATGTATGTGATAAATTAATAAATGTTTATGCATATTATGAAGATCCTACTTCAACACCGGGGGTTAGAAGATATTCTAAAATGATAGGTTATTTTTGCGACGATAACAGTTCTTTAAAGATAGTACTAAGTAAGTTGTAATATATCTGGCTTAATGCTGGAATAAAAATCCTTAAACTAGTAAGGAACAAATAAAATTTTTATGAATAATTTCTATTAAAATAAAATTCCTCCTTGAGAGAAACGTTTTGACTTTTCTAATAGAATTTCCCCTGATAATTGTAAGGAAATTCTCTCAAGGTAATATTCAATTTTATGGAAGTAATTTTACATTATTGTTTCTCTCCTTTACGTACTCAATTTTTACCCAAATTAATTTCTATTAAATTTTGAAGATTAGCCAAGATATAATGAAATTTAAATAAATATTTTTAAATTGAATCCATATTAATTAAAAATTAAGATTAAAGGAGTTGATAATGCTTAAAGGATTTAATTGGTGTAAACCGTTATTTGTTATGGTAGTTGCACTTTTATTCTTTTCAACGGCATTTGCACAGCAAAATCAAAATAATAAAATAAAAAAGAATAATGAAGCAAAAAATAGTATTCAGCCCTGGAATAAAGAATTAAGGATTAGTCCCAAAGCATTTGTAATGCAAACAATAGGATTAAAAGATGTTTCAATTTCTTACAGCCGTCCCGGTGTAAAAGGAAGAAAAATATGGGGAGGTCTTGTACCGTATGATAAGGTTTGGCGTGCCGGGGCAAATGAAGCTACAAAATTTATTTTTACAAGCGACCTTTTAATTAATGGGAAAAAACTCACTGCAGGTGCTTACAGCTTCTTTGCTATTCCCACTAAAACCGATTGGACTTTGATTTTTAATAAAGTTGCGGATCAATGGGGTGCTTTTGAATATAACCAGGCGGAAGACGCCATGAGATTTACTGTAAAGCCGCAGCAGACAGAATTTACAGAATGGCTTGAATATATTTTTTCAGATATGAAGGTAAATAAAGATGGAAAAAACTCTGCAGTTGTAAATTTAATCTGGGAAAAGCTAAAAGTACCGTTTACTGTGGAAGTCCAATAAAATAAATTTTTTGGATCTCAGAATAATGATCAACGATTTAAGATTTTTGATTTGCCTTAACATCTTAAACCTGCCTTTGCCGAAAAGCTTCGGCAGGCAGGTCAAAATCGTTAATCTATGTTTTACTGACCTTTTAATTCCTATTTCAAAACCAGAAAATATTTTTACCCTCTAATTATCTTTAGCAATTCGTCTGTTTTTTCTTTCATCAATTCAATATTGCCTTTACTTTCAACATTCAAACGAATTATTGGTTCGGTGTTAGATAGCCTAACATTGAATCTCCATGAATCATAAGCAACGCTTAAGCCATCTATTTTACTTATTTCACCGTCTGAATATTTCGATTCGAGTACTTTTAATTTTTCTGCCGGGTTTTCAATTTCGGAATTAATTTCACCGGAACACGGGTAAGCTTTTATCATTTCTTCAACAAGTTCCGATAATTTTTTATTCTCAACGGACATCAATTGCATAGTTAATAAAAAAGGAATCATGCCGCTGTCCGAATAAGCATTCTCTCGAAAATAATGATGAGCCGACATTTCGCCGCCGTAAATGGCATTGACTTTTCTCATTTTCTCTTTAATAAAAGCATGCCCGCTTATTGATTCTACTGCAACTCCCCCGGTATTATTAACTATATCTATTGTGTTCCAGACTAAGCGTGGATCATGTACTATCTTTTCTCCTGGATTCTTTTTAAGAATGGATTTAGCTAAAAGTCCGATAATATAATATCCTTCAATAAAATTCCCTTTTTCATCAAAAAAGAAGCAGCGGTCAAAATCACCGTCCCAGGCAACTCCTAAATCTGCATTATTTTTTATAACGGCATCTATGGTTGGCTGCCGGTTTTGCGTTAATAGTGGATTGGGAACTCCGTTTGGGAAATTCGAATCCGGTTCATTAAAAATTTTTATCATTTTGATAGGCAATTCTTTTTCAAGTGCGTTTAATGCCAAACCTGCACAGCCGTTCCCAGCATTTACAACAACTTTAAATGGTTTTATCTTATCAGGATCAAAAAATTTCTTTAAATGATTTATAAAACCTTCCATGATATTTTTTTTAATAACATTTCCGGGATTCTTAATAATTCCTGGGATTTCATTATTTATTATCATTTTTTCCACTTGATTTAAGCCTGAATCATATCCAACCGGTACAGAATCTCTTTTTACAAGCTTCATCCCGTTATATTCCGGCGGATTATGTGAGGCAGTAATCATTATACCGCCGTCAGCATTAAAGCTTGGCGTAGCATAGTAAATCATTTCCGTGCCGCATAAACCGATATCTATAACATTAACTCCGCTGTCGGTTAATCCTTTTTTAACAGCATCTGAAATAATCCCGGATGATTTTCTAATATCATATCCGGTAACAATTGTTTTTGCTTTTACAAGATTTGCAAAGACTCTTGCCACTTTATAAGCTAAATCAGGATTTAAATCAGTTGGTACCTTTCCTCGAATATCATATGCTTTAAAGCTGGTGATTTTATTCATATTTCTCCTTTATTAAAATTTTTACCGTAAAGATTGACTTTCCCGATTAATTAAATTTTGATAATTTTCCAACGTGTAAAATAATAATTTTGGTACAAAAAATTTGTGAAATTCTAATTCAAACCTAAGAAAAGCCGGATATAAAACTCCATAAGATTGTTATGAGACTTTTTGTAGAGTAAGCATATTATATTTAAGGATTTTTCACTCTTAAAATGTAAAACGAAGTTTAATTAGTAAAATTGTAGGGGGGTTATTTTTCAATAGACTTTTTTAATATTATGATTTAAGTTAAATAGCTAAATTTTTGAGGGAGATAAATATCGATACAAATGATACTATTAAGTGGCACTTCGCTAAATGCAATAATTCTAAATGCAATGCTATATTTCTAGTAAATCCCGATGAAACACCTGGAGATCTGGGATTTATTTGCCCGGATTGCAGCACAAAAACAACTACATCGCACATTGTGCAATGTTCTAGCTGCAAAACTATTTTGAATTTTGTCCGTGCAGCGCCGAACGAAGAAAAAGTTGTCTTTAATGTTCCTAAATGTTCTCATTGTGTTGGAACAATTGAGGATGAATGGGAGATTGAGCCACTTTATCAACCGGATTCATACATTTAGTTTTCATTTAGTAATCTGGATAATTGGAATTTCTACCTGTTAATTACACGGGGAAGAGTTTTAGGTTTTATCAGGGCATCAGTATATAGTTTTGTTTCAATGATGTAATTTCTATCAATATCAATGCTCACCTAAAAGATTCCGACTTTAATAAATGTTTAAAATGAACTAATATAGCTTTTCTTTTTTAATGCATTCCGCAATTTGAGGTAATTTATGATTAGTCGTACAAAACGATATTTTTTAACAAATATTTTTCTACTTATTTTATTTTTTGTTGCCGGTTGTTCTTCAACATCGCAGCTTCAGAGCAATTATAATTCCGATAAACCGGATTACAGCTGGCTGAATCTGGATACTGTTAAAGCCGGAGAATTTGATACTGGCAGAATGTGGACATTTGAGTACCCACCTATAAAATATTTCAAAGAAACTTATAACTTTACACCGTCACAAGAATGGCTTAACCACGTACGTCTCTCTGCTCTGCGTTTTGCTACATATTGCTCTGCCTCGTTTGTTTCAGGAGATGGTTTAATTATGACTAATGATCATTGTGCGAGAGAAAGTCTGACTGAAGTTGCAAAAGACAGCGAAGATTTATCACAAAATGGTTTTTGGGCAAAGACTTTGGACGACGAAAGACCGGTCCCGGGTTTGTTTGTTGATCAGCTTGTATTGATAAAAGATGTAACCGGGGAAATACAAAATGAAATTGTTCGAGGAAAAACCGATGTTGATAAGGAAATCAATAAAGAAAAAGCTATAATGGAAATTGAAAAACGGGAGAGCGATACAACCGGTTTGGAAATTTCTGTAGTTCCGTTATATAATGGTGGAAGATATTCTCTTTATGGCTACAAAAGATATAATGATGTGCGCCTGGTTTTTGCTCCCGAATCGGAGCTAGGTTTTTTTGGAGGTGATCCTGATAATTTTACATATCCCCGTTACGATTTGGATTGTTCCTTTTTTAGAGTTTATGATAACGGAAAACCTTTACAAACCAAGAATTACTTTAAATGGAGTTCGAATGGAGCTTCCGAAGGCGAACCTGTATTTGTAATTGGAAATCCCGGCAAGACAAACCGCCTCAATACAGTTTCTCAATTAGAATATTTGCGCGATATTTCATATCCGAGAATGCTGGATTTACTTAATGGTTTAGTTGATGTTTATTCAAAATTAATTATTGAAAATCCTGATAGAAAAAATGAATTAACAGACCAATTATTAAAATATACCAATTCACAGAAGGCTTACCAGGGGATGCTTGATGGATTAAGAAATCCTGTACTTATGCAGAAGAAAAAAGATTTTGAAGCAAAATTTAAGGATGCTGTTAAATCCGACCCTGAATTGAATGCTCTGTATGGAAATCTGTGGAATGAAATAGAACAGAATAGAGTGGATTTAAAGAAAATTTCTGATGAACAATTTGCACTAAACCTAAATCCAATTGAAACTTCGGATTACTTTAATATAGCAGAAGAACTTGTAGAACTTGCACATCAATTAAAATTACCTGAAGATCAAAGGTATTATTATTATAAAGGGAATGAATTGGATACAACAATCGACGAAATTTTCCCCGAAGATTTTGATACCCTCCAAAATAAACAAATGCTTAAAGAACAATTGGATCTTATGGTTAAGTATTTGGGACATGATAATGTTTTTGTTAAAGATCTTGTGGATGATAAAACTGTAAATGAAGCTGTTGAGAACCTGCTTAATAAATCTTTCTTAACAAGTGAAGAAAAGATAAAGGAACTAGTGAATAAAGGTCCTGACGCAATATTAAATTCAGGTGATCCCTTTATTAATTTTATAGTAAAATCTGAAAAGAGAAGAAAAAAACTTTCACAGGATGCCAGTCAGCTGGAAGCACAAAATGATTGGCTTTCCGAGGAATTGGGTAAAGCTTTGTATGCTGTTTACGGAACTTCAATTCCGCCCGATGCTACTTTTACACTTCGTATTTCCGACGGCATCGTGGAAGGTTTTCCATATAACGGAACCGTTGCGCCGCCCATTACTACTTTTTATGGTTTGTATAACAGGTATTATTCATTCGGGAAAAAAGCTCCATGGAGTTTGCCTGAAAAATGGCAAAACCCTCCGGAAGATTTTAATCTTTCAACTCCATTTAATTTTGTTGCAACAAATGATATTATCGGCGGAAACTCGGGGAGCCCTGTAATAAATGAAAAAGGTGAAATTGTAGGTCTTGCATTTGACGGTAATATTCAAAGCTTACCGGGAAGTTTTATATTCTCAACAGAAGAAAACAGGATGGTTGCAGTGCATTCGGAAGGAATAATTGAAGCACTAAAAGATATATACAAAGCAAAACGACTTGTTGATGAATTGACAAACGGAAAGATTAAAACTGAAAATGTAACTGTTAAATGATGCGAAGGTCAAAATTCAAAAGTAAAAAGTTTTTGACTTTTGACCTTTTACTTTTGACTTTAAAAAAAGTATTGCCCTTGTAAATGAATTGATAAATAATCTGCAAGGGTATTATTAAAAGTAAGTCCGTATTCTAAGCCAACACCTAATTTTACATTAAGATTTGTATATTTATTTAGATCAGTACCGCCGGTTAAAGAGAAAACTGTTCCGAAATCATCAACACTGGTATTGCTAAACATTCTGTCATTAATATAGAGAAGACCAAAACCCTCTTCGAAAAAAAGATTATCTGCTAAATCTTGAACAGCAATGCCTTTTATGGTTACACCTTTTATAAATGGAAAATATCCGCTTCTTGTTCCCAAATAATAATTTATATCTCTGTCATAAAAGAAGCTGAATCTTAGAAATAAAGCATCACTGAAAATGGTTTTCATTTGCAGGAATACCGAGGTATTTAAACTTGTCTGGTTAGGAGAATTTCCGCTTATATAGCCGCCTCCAATATATGCACCGATGCTGAAGTCACTCTGGCTTTTTATATTTGAAGCTATTAGAAAAACAAACAACAAAAAAATGATTGCCTTTACTGATAAATTAGAAATTTTGATATATTTCATTTTAGTTTATTTTTTATCAAAGCCAAAGTTAAAACTAATTCATTTATAATAAAAGTGAGTGGTGGAAATGAAGCATATACTTTACAATTATGTTGCAAAGGTTGTTGATGTATACGACGGTGATACCATAACAGTAGACATTGATTTAGGTTTACATACATGGATTAGAGGTGAAAAAATAAGATTTAACAGGATAAACGCTCCTGAATTGCGCGGTGCCGAGAGACCAAAAGGATTGGTTGCAAGAGATTATTTAAGAAATCTGATTCTTAATAAAGAAATTATAATTGAAACAATAAAAGATACAAAAGGAAAATATGGAAGATACCTCGGGGAAGTCTGGTTGAAGTTTAATGATGCTGATTACTTAAATGTTAATGACGATATGGTAAATAATGGATTTGCTGTATATCATGAATATTAAGATTAATAGTTATATGATTATTTAAATTAAAAGGAAGTTTAAATGCATAAAAAATCGGAAATAAAATTTACAGTAACGCTCGATGAAAAAAAGGTGCCTGAAAAAATTGAATGGGAAGCAACCGATTCAGGTTTTGATGGAAAGAAAGAATGCAGTTCAATAATGCTTTCGCTCTGGGACAAAGAAGAGAAAGCAACTCTAGGTATAGATCTCTGGACGAAAGAAATGATAGTTGATGATATGAATATACATTTTCACCAGGTTTTTAATAAACTTGCCGATACTTATGAAAGATCAACAAAAAACAAAAAAATTGCAGATATGATAAAGAACTTCAGTGCAGATTTTGCAGAAAAAACAGAGATCATTAAAAAAGTTAAAAAGTAATGATTACCCGGTATTTATTTCAATTGTAGTCTATTCTTCTTCAGTTTTGAATTTGAAGATTTTCAGCAGATAAAATAAAGAAGGAAAAATTATAAAGGATCCGATAATTAATGCCCAGCCTAAATAATTTAAAGTTACATCCGGGGCAGCCGAGTTAAATAGAGTGAGATTTGCTCCGTCTTTTATTTTTACAATAGTTGGAAAATATATTGCATAAAATCCCCCTAAAATAAAAAGAAGCTGAGCTCCTGCAATTACTCTTGAAAACCAGATTAATCCCTTCCCTAAAGTAATCCATAAAACAGGCAATACAAGTGTTGCTATAATTATTAAAGTAATGCTGACAGGATGGGAAAAAAATTGAACAACAAGATCAGCCTTTTCTATAAAAGAAGCGATAAAAACAATTCCGCCGCTAATAACCATTGCAATAGTAGTATGCTTGGCTTTTATAATAAATTCTTTTCTAATAGATTCTTCAGTCGAATCACCAATTAAATAGACTGAAGCTATAAATGAAAAAAGAGTACAAAGAAAAATTCCCACGGAGATAGAAAAAATATTTAACCAGGGAGTAATGTATCCTTCAATGAAATTTCCCGGTTTAGCGGTTATCTTTCCTGAAATCAATGCCCCGATTATCAGACCGAAAAAGAATGTTACAATTAAACTTGAATATGCAAAAATTCTTGAATACACTTTCTGTGAATCATCTTTTATTGCATCATAATGCCTGAAAGTAAAAGCAGTTCCCCGGAGGACAATTCCTATCAATAACAGAATTAAAGGAATATATAATGAAATTGAAACCTGTGTATAAATTGCCGGAAAAGCATTAAATAGAATTACAACAGTGATAATGAGCCACATATGGTTTGCTTCCCATATTGGAGCCATCGATTCCGAAACAAGGTTTTTTGTCCGTTCTTTACTTGCGCCTCTTGCAGTTAATTCTACAATTCCAGCACCAAAATCTGCACCGCCTAAAAGGCAATATAAATAAACAGATACAAGTAAAAAGAAAATTACAACGTACAGCATTTTTCTAAATTTTTTGTATTGAACATTTTAAATCTTGAACTTACACTTGAACTTGAACTTCTAATCATCCTTCTCTATCAAGCACTTTTATTTGCCTTCCCATCAACCAATAAGCTACAATAGACAGAATTGTATAAATTACCAGGAAAGCAGAAAAATGAAAAACTTGACCGGGAACAGGTGTAACCGAATCAACAGTTTTTAATATATTATAAATAGCCCAGGGCTGCCTGCCGACTTCGGTAACGATCCAGCCCGCTTCCACTGCAATGAAACCAAGTGGAGTACATATTGCCGTTATCATTAAAAATCTTTTACTTAATAATTTATCTTTCCATTTAAATCTGAAAATCCAGAAGAAAATTCCTAATGCAGCAAGAATAAAACCGCATGCAACCATAATTTGGAAAGCTAAATGAACAATTAAAACAGGAGGCCAGTTACCTCTTGGAAAATCATCCAGTCCTTTTACTTCAGAATTAAAATTACCATAAGCTAAAAAACTTAAAAGATACGGTATTTTAATTCCGAATTTAGTTGTTTCGGTTTGTTCATTAGGGATACCTCCGATTGTTAAACCTGCACCTTTTTCGGTTTTAAAATGCCCTTCCATTGAAGCTAGTTTAATAGGCTGTCTTTTAGCGACATCCTTAGCGCTATAATCACCACTTAAAGGCTGAAGGACTGCAAATATACTTCCGAAGCTTAAAGCAATAATAATAGCTTTGCGATGGATTTTATTCTCCCTGTTTTTTAATAGTAGAAAAGCATGTAAACCTGCAACCGCAAAGGAAGTTGCAACAAAAGCTGCGATGGTCATATGAGAAGTTTGACTTACCCAGGCAGGATTAAACATTGCAGCGAAAGGGTCGATATTTACTGCCTCTCCATTTACCCAATCAAAGCCTGCAGGAGCATTCATCCATGCGTTTGCACAAACTACAAAAATGCCGGATATGATTCCTGAAATCCCAACTAATAAGCCCGAAATCCAATGGACATAAGGATTAACTTTATTCCAGCCGTATAAAAATATTCCTATAAAGATTGCTTCAACAAAGAATGCGGTTCCTTCCCAGCTAAAAGGCATTCCGATAATAGGACCGGCATGTTTCATAAATCCAGGCCAAAGCAAGCCTAATTCAAAAGATAGGGCAGTGCCGGAAACAGCTCCTATTGCAAAAAATATTGCAACCCCTTTTGACCAGGCTTTTGTCAGTTTCAGATAAACTTCATCTTTTCTTTTAAGCCAGAACCAATGAGAGATTACCATAAGGAAAGGCATAGTCATTCCAATGCAGGCAAAAATTATATGAAATCCGAGTGATAAAGCCATTGTAGAACGGGCGGCTAAAAAATCTGTCATAGCATTAGATAAACAATAATTGTAAAATCTATATATGTAAATTACAAAATGTTTTAATAATCTTCAGTGAATAGAAATCGGATTGAAATTTTTATCCAGGTTTGATATTTATAAATGAATTATTTTTCTTTTATAAATTTCTTATTATATCATATTATATCATATTGAAATGTTTGATGATAAATGAAAATTTTATTTAATATAATAATTTTTTCTGCAGCTGTTTTATTTCCGCAGCAGGATTCCATACAAACAAAAGGAATGTGGCTTCCTTCTATAGGTGAAATAAATGTCCTTTTTATTTTTGCACAATTCCCTGACGACAATTATGATACTTTAAATTCCCGGTGGCCAAAAGGCGGAGAGCCAATCGATATGAAAAAATGGGTTGATGAAAAATGGAGTGAAACTCCTGCTCAGGGGTACATGACGCATTACTTTAATGAAATGTCTTTTAACAAACTTAAATTTATTGGTAAAACTGTTTCTGTAATTTCTCCCCATTCCCGTGAATGGTATTTAAAGAATAGAAAAACCCGCGGATTTATTCACCAGGAAATTATTAAACAAGTAAATAAGCAGATAGACTTTGTACAATTTGATAATTGGAGCCTTTTAGCTCCGCACAAAAATGTTAATAAGCCGGATGGTATTATTGATATGATATTTATGGTCTGGCGAAATATATCTGGTGATTACCCGGCTGATTCGGTTAAAATTATAAACAACCTTTTGGATTTTAATAATGATGAAGGAGATCTCGGTGGAAATCAATTTACTGTTGATAATGGAAAAAGAATTGTAAAAACATGGTGGGGTATTTTAAATAATCAACCGGGAGGTTCTGGAGTAACAGTCAGAGATTATTTATCTACAAATGCTTTAAGAACATGTATTCATGAGTTTGCCCACTATTTATTAGGTGACAACAGTTACCATTCGGGTTATGGCTTTTGGGGAATGCTGGATGCATGGGGTAAAAAGACTCAAGTTGCTAATTCTTTTGAGAGATCAATTTTAGGATGGATAAATATTAAATCGATAAGTAATTCAACTGCAAGAACTTATAAGAATATAAAATTGAGAGATTATGTAACAACCGGCGATGCTCTTAGAATTACAATAGATAGTTTGAAGAATGAATATTTTTATATTGAGAACCATCAAAAGCTTTCTTACTGGGAAAACAATCATACGTTCGGTAATGTTGAAAATGGAATTTATGATATCCGGCAGGATAGTTATTATGGCGGCAGCCTGCAATTAATTTCAGCAAGCGGTAGATATGATTGGGCTGTAAATCAACAGATCAAAAACCCTTGGGGAGGTGGAATGTTGCCGGTTTATGATCGCGTTAGAGCAGATAGGAAAAATGGTTATACTGATATGGAATATATACCCTGGGATTGGAAGAAGAAACATATGTCTCCTTCTCCTATTCATTTTACTGAAAATAAAATAAACCAACTTCCAGTAGAAGATGTTAAATGTCAGGGTGATGGTAAAGATGCTTTTAGAATGGGATACAACGAAGTATTTTCTCCGTGGAGTAACCCAAATTCGCAGGATAAAAATCGAGACAGCACCGGGATAGGGTTTAAGTTAAATGGTGAAGCCAAAGGTGTCTATTCACTTGATGTATATATTTACACAGCTTATCAAGCGCCTCCTTCAAAACCAATTAATTTAGAAACCCAAACAAAAAATGATTCTGTATTAATTTCATGGACTGAAAATATTGAACCCGATATGAAAGGCGGCTATTATAAAATATATAGATCGGAAGATGAAAATGGGCTGCCGGCAGTTTTTAAATTGATCAAAAAACTTAAAGCTTTTGATAAAAATGGTAATCCAACTACTGAATGGATAGATCTTGGAGTAAATAAAAATAGGAAATATTATTATAGAATTTCTGCTGTTGACAATACAGGTCTCGAATCAGTTCCTTCGAACTATCAATTAACAGAATAAAATTATTGTATTAAAAAAGCCAAACCTACTTCTGATATATAATTCTGTAAATAACTCCTGCATAATCATCGGAAACCAAAAGAGAACCGTCCTGCATTTGCTGCACATCTACGGGTCTGCCGGAAACAGATTCACCTTTTAGCCAGCCTTCGGCAAATAGTTCCTGGCTAACAGCCTTACCGTTCGAAACTTTTACTACGACAACTCTATAGCCAATTTTATGAGTCCTGTTCCATGAACCGTGTTCTGCAATAAATATTTGATTCTTGTATTCAGGTGGAAACATATCTCCCGTATAAAACCTCATACCAAGAGATGCTACGTGAGGACCCAGCTCCATAGCTGGTTTAACGAACTTGCTTAAATCCACACCTTTACCAAATTCAGGATCCCTGACATCTTTCCCGAACATATAAGGAAAGCCGAAGTTTAATCCTTTTTCAGGTGCTCTATTTAATTCATCCGATGGTGTGTTGTCGCCTAATAAATCCCTGCCGTTATCCGTAAACCATAAAACATTTGTTTGAGGATTCCAATCGAATCCAACTGTATTGCGAATTCCGCTTGCATATTTTTCTAAATCACTTCCATTAGGATTCATTCTGAACAGAGAAGCATATTTATCTCCGGGCATACAAACATTACAAGGTGCTCCAACAGGGACATATAGCTTTCCATCAGGACCAAAACGTATAAATTTCCATCCATGGTGTGTATCACTTGGAAAGGTATCATTAATAACAACTGGTTTCGGGGGATTATTTAAATGCTGT
>Ga0315554_1000637_pt1 | contig 20794 bp, 16 predicted proteins | sample SalMarSW160370MG_FD_202114 | JGI IMG/M metagenome (GOLD analysis project Ga0315554, IMG submission 202114) | Salt marsh sediment microbial communities from the Plum Island Ecosystem LTER, Massachusetts, United States - Salt Marsh Sediment SW1603-70 ... | reverse complement strand
GAACCTTCTGCAAAAGAACTTAGATAGCCTTCCTCTGTAAAATTCAGCATCGTATCATCATATATACCTATATTTTTCATAAGATTCTGAATTTGTCTTTTTGTTACATCCTGTTTATTTCCCTTAATTCCTATTATTCTTCTTCTTGAAGTGCCATCACCATTAATTCTTACTTCAATTTCAAATGAGTCAGCATCAATAAAAGAACTAAGCTCTGGATCTGAGCTGTGGAAAATTCTACGATCAGATACGAAAGGATTGTTTAGTTTTAGAGTAATTTTACTGTTATCATCAAAAGGTCCTATTAATTCCTTATAAGTGCTTAATGCTAACCTACTAGGTGTATGACCTATAGCTAATATCAGAGCTTCTAATATCTGTGTTTTTCCACTTCCATTAGCTCCAGAGATAACAATTATGGGGACTTCAGATAACTCTAATTTAGTATCTTTGTGCATTTTAAAATTGTAAAGCACTAGGTTATCAAAGATATAATTGTCCGACTGGACAGTAGTAGCACTAACCATCTGATTCCCCTTTTGGAATCTAGCGACAATTGCCTATTTAAAGCAAGCTATTACGAAAGCATTACAAAACAAAAACAAGAAAAATAAAAGAAAAAAAAGAAAAATAAATTATTTTCTTTTAGGTTTAAATTTGGTTGCGAATGCAGTTATGAAGATAGCACTTAATGACCAGAGGAGGATATCAAAAGTTCCAAGTTTTCTTGTATAATCTCCACCTGCGAAAGCATCAGCTCCAGCTGAAGATCCAGTCTGAGTAGATTCACCGTAATCTTCCCATTCTTCTTCATCTTGAGCACCACCGTCCATTGCTAGAACGAGTGGTTCATCAACATCAGGTGTAGTATCAACAACTCCTTCGTCACCGAGTTCATTCTCGAATCTACTGTCATAAATAACAACTATTCCAGGAATGTAACATCCGTGACTTGTTAAGAAGAGCCATCTCATCTGAAGAACAACATATTCACCAGGAAGAAGTGTAATACCTTGGAATAATATGACCCCCATACCCAATCTGGTACCATTCATGGTATAACCTTGACCTGTTGATTTAGTTAAAAGTTGCATCTCAGTAGCATTGTAGAATTGTATTGCAGTTATATGAGTTCTCTCTTCACCAATATTGGTAATTGTTACAGTTATTTCCAATTCCCATGGTTTATCTTCTTCAATAATGAAGTTGACAGCAACATCAATATCAAGTATTGGTTGTGGGAATGCTGGTCTTCTATTTTCGGTTTTTGGTAAAACCAATCCCCAATCCATATTAGACATTACTAATTCAGCAGTTTCAGCAGCACCTGTGAAAGTAGAAGTTAAACCAGGTGCAAAATCGATTTTTCCTTCGTCTCCTACTGTTTGTCCTTCGTCGCTCGTAAATGATACTACTGCATAAACTGGATGTATTCCAAGGAATGAATTAGCTAAAACATCAGCAGAACCACTGTAAGTATCTCCGTTATTAATAGTACCTATCTCATCTAACCAGAATAGCTCTGCGTCTCTAATTTGCCAGTCATTATCCATTCTTCCATGGTATAAGCTTAGAACAACATTTTCAGCAGGTAGATTACCTGTATTTTCAATTGTATAGGATACAGTAACGGGACCTCCAACTTCGTAAGTTATATTATCTAAAGATACATGAACATTCAGTACTGCTTCATCATCTGCGATTTGAAGGTTGATACCATTACTAAAACCATAATATTGGAAACCTTGAGGATCGTTGTAGCTAAATCTTGCTCCAGCTGAAATCCATAAACCTGTTAAACGTTCTAAGTAACTTAAAGGACGACTGAATTTATCCCCGAGATAAGGTTCTATAGCATCTCCAACTCCAAAGAGGAATCGTAAGAGATCATATCCAGTTTTATCAATAGTCGATAGTCGAAGAGAAGGATAAGAAGCACCAACATTAATTGGCTGAATACCCATCATACCAAAATGCATGTCTTTTGCAGGAATATTATCTAAAGCCCAGCTGACATTAACTGATTCACCAACATCTAAGAATGGAATAGTTGTATTTAAGAAAACTTCTTGTCTATAATCAGCATCACCTATTGTTGCAACATCTCTAGTTGAGAGACTAAAGTCCATCAAATCAGGATCAAAGATAGACTGTGCAGTGTAGAGTAAATTGAATAAAGAATCACCAGCATCTTGTGTAGCAGTAATTATATTATCTTCATATGATAAAATAGTATCATATACTCCACTTGGATTTACCGTTGGTAAATCAATTGGATCCAGATAACTTGTACAGAAAATAATTAATGAATTAGGTATACCTTGTGGAGAACTTAAGGTGATTGTAGTTGTAATATTTCCTGTATCAGCTATATAAGATTCAAAATCTGTCTTTACAACAGCTATTGTATTTTCTGGATCTATATCTATCATCGACATATCGGTTGTATTTTGGTACCATCCATTAAGTTCTAAGAAATCTTGTTCATAGAGTACATCTGGAGTATCAGCGAAGAATGGACCGTCAAATTGAACAAGTATTTTACCATGAATAACATTGGTATATGCTTCATTAATAGTAACATCATCTGTTAATTGGTAAAGATCTGGTTTTGATGCCATGAAATTCAGGAAATCTGGACCTAATGGATAACTGATATCAACATTAGTTGCTGGTTCAGTTCCATTATTAGTTACAACATAATCCATCTGTAATCTGCCATCATTGTTTAGCATGTCTTGGTCATAAGCCATATTGACTGATACTCTTGGTGAGGATGCTAATGCAGCATGATTGATATTATAAACAACTTCGTAGTTTGTTCCTAATTTAGCTAACATCCATAGAGCATTCAAATTCCAGTCCATTTTACCAGTTATTTGCGGTGCAAAGTTGTCTGTTGGTGGAGTAATACTTAAAGGATTTATTGTATATGGAAATCGGAATTTCAATACAGAATAAACCAGATCATGCAATCCTCCAGGTGTTGGTACAAGATCTTCTCCAAATAGATTGTTGGTTGATAAGGTAAAATCTGTAGTACCAGTTATCGCATCTGTATCTACATAATATATTCCTCGAATAGGTGTTATTAAATTTTCCATAACTATTGTTCCCATTATCACACACTTTACTGGTGATGCGTTTATATCTGCTGAATCAATTACAGTCGCAAAACCTGTTGTTATATCAGATTGAATTTCTGTTATTAGTGCTGTGAAGATTCCTGCATCCATTGCTCCTGTGAAGTAGTAAAGATAACTTCCCCCTGGTAATGATTCGGCTCTTGTCCACATCAGGTTTAATCCATAAACTGAATCAAAGAGCAGAGCTACTTGAACAGCTTCAGCTAAACTTTGATCTGGTGTGAGACCTCCATCCATTTCTACCAATAATGTTGCGTTATCTGGAGCTTTGAATGGTCTTCTTAAAACATAATCTGCGTAATTGGCTTGATCAGAAGCAATAAGACCCCAGCTCTTTACATCCCCGAATACAGGATTTAGTGCTATTGCTGGTAAGTCTCCGCCTGCAAGATCTAAGGCCACAACTGCTGCTGAATCTATAGCTGCAGTTACTCGCATTTCTTCTACAAAAACAGGATTCATTGCCTGCGTCTCAAAATCACTATTAATAGAATTAAGAGTAGCTTGACTAAAAGATCCACTCAATGTGAGTAGGACAAAAGTCAAACCTAACAAGGTTGAACCCAAAATTGCCTTTTTTCTCATTTTAGACCTCCAAAAATTTTGTCTAGTATTAAATGTGTACTAGGCATAATATAAAGGTATTCTTTGTATTTTTGGAACTATAAAACAAGCGATTTTGTCGGAAATTTTGAGGACAGCATTTTTTAGTTTTGGCTTTCCATATACTTTCTTAAATTAAGAGCAGCTGTTTCTGGTAAGGTTCCATTTATGTAGGTCATTGTACTGGTCTCTACAGCACCAAGTAATTTCTGTGACTTCAAATTTCTTTGTGGTGTGTGAACCTTAAAATAAAGATGGTAATTTGATGTTCCCTTTACATTCACAGGAGCTTGATGTAATGATAGAGAATAACTCACTTCTTTCTGAAATACTTCATTTAAGGCAAGAATAGAGTTTCGTATACATGTAATTATACTGTTTAATTCGGTTCTTGTACATTGATGTAGAAAATTAACATGTCTTTTAGGATAGATAAACAAGTCATATGCATACCTAGCAAAGTAGGGAACGAGACAAAGAATATCACTATCTTGATAGACAATTCTTTTTTCTTTCTGGATTTCTGATAAGATATAATCGCAGACCATACAAGAGTTATTTTCTTCTTGATATTTTATGATAGAATCCATTTCAATACTAATAGAGTTTGGAACAAAAGGATAAGCATAGAGTTGCCCATGAGGATGAATTAATGTAGCTCCAACCTCAGGTCCATAATTTTCAAAAGGTAAAATATACTGAATTTGTTCATTGGAAGACAATTCCTTTGTAGCATTCATCCATTGTTCGAAAATGTCCATAATTTCTTCATTGTTTAGATCAACAAATTTTGCATTATGTATATCTGTATAGATAATAAGCTCACACTTTCCATATCCATTCATCATTAATTCAAACTCACCTAATCTTCTTTTCTTAGGCTGTTCATCCAAATTTAATGCAGGAAATTTATTTGGAATTCTTAATGGTTTGTTAAAATTTGGTACTTCTTCTGATCCAGTACATAAGGGGCAAAATCCTTCTTCTCGATCTGGTCTTGATTGTCTTGTTTCAGAATAAATTATCCATTCATTTGTAAAAGGATTCTTTCGAATTTCTCTAACAGTCATTATTTGTTTATCTTTAAAAATTATATTTAACATCTTCGGATAATTTTAGATGTACGTGTTGTATTTTGTAAGCTATTACCCCACAAGGTTTATATTATTACATTAGTGTCTCTTTTTGTGTATTCAACAATCATTTTGCATGCAAATCTCCAATATGCAGAAATTCCAATCAGTGAAATTCCGAAAGTGGTTAAAAATAGTTATTTACCTGTCATATCAACATTATTAGAGATCCCAAAAGCTGAGATTGTTTTTAATTTTACAGGAGTTACTTTAGAAATTCTCAATAGCGAATTTCCAGAAGTAATCGATCTACTTAAACTTGGTATAGATAAGGGGAAATTTGAGCTTACGGGATGTGGATATTCTCACCCCATATTTCCTTTACTTCCAATTGAAGATATGAAAAAACAGATAGAGTTTAATCAGAAAGTTCTTGAAAATGTAATGGATTATAAACCAAAAGGATTTTGGTTACCAGAACTAGCATACGATCCATTGCTACCTAGAATACTAAAGAGCTATGATTTTTCCCACGTTTTTATTGATGAAGAACTTTATAATATGAGCAATCCTCTTCTAAACGACAGTAATCAATACAATAAATCTTATTATTCAGCTTCCCACTATTTAATTGATTTTCTAAAAGCAAAAGGATTTTTAAAAAAGATAAATAAATTCAATAAAGCTCGAAAAGGTATTATAAAATTTTGTAAGAATGCTGATTTCACCCCAGTAGAACTTAAAGGTGTTAAAAGTACAATAACTGGATTAAGAATTCCTCAAGCATGGAGTATATTTTCAACAGGTTGTGTTTTAGGATATCCTTTTATGACTCCAAAGAAAGCAACTAAAATGTTATCAAAATTTAAAGATTCATCTGGATTAGTCATACCTTATGGTACTGATATTGAATTTTTTGGATATCGAAGCCCGATTGTAGACAGATTGCCCACAGAAGAAGATTTGAAAGAGTTTATTCAAAGCATGATGAAAATCAAAGATTTCAAGATGATACTTCCATCAAAATATCTAGAAGAACATAAACCAAAAGATTTAGGTTACATGAAAACTGGTAGCTGGTCTCCTGATAGGAGATTAGACCTTTGGACAAAAGACGAAGATAATCAAAAATTGGAACGGTTATGCCAAGAAGCTCGTTGGTATTTTGCTCATCTCCCAGAGACAGATATTACAGAAGAGATGTGGAAACATCTACTCCTTGCTGAAAATAGTGATGGACGTGGTTGGGACCCTCTACCAGAAAGACGGCTAGAATGCTTCTCTCATGCGTATGATGCGATTCATTTAGTAAAACAAAAATACTTGGACAGATACATTCGTAAAACTACTAAGAAATAAATTTCAAGCAACAACAATCTTTATATTATTCTATTCATAATGCTATTTATTCGTTTAATGCCTTTGAAGTTGGAGTAAAATGGAAATCGAAATATTTATTCATGAAGAGAATTGTGATCATTGTCAACCTTCCTTGAAATTCTTAACAGCTGTTATAAGTGCTCTTAAGACAGATGAAGTAAAAGTCATCGTACATCAAGTTAGTAAAAATAGAGAGTCAGCTGAGAAAAAAGGCATACTATTAAACCAACTACCAGCAATTTTACTTCCTTCAGGTTGTATTATCGCAGGTCCTCTTTCCCACGATTTAATAGGAGTTTTAGTATGTAGTCTACTCTCAAAATCTAAAGTTCCTATTCAATCAATTGATAGATTCGAACTAAGTAAAAAAGAAGCACCGTTGTTGATAAATTTAGCATCTGCTATGATTGAATATCAAGCAGCTTATACTTTGAGAAGAGATAGATCGTATCTTTTTGTAATTAAAGAAAATACTGACCAAATTCCAATTGAAAGATATGAACAATTATCTAAGAACACTAAAATGATGGTGCTAACAAACTTTGATAAAAAGCCAAATTCTGAGCTGTATGAATTAGGTTTAGATTCAAACGTGTTTTTAGGACATATCATCAGAGATAATATTATTCTTGCAGCAAATTTAATAATTTGGCGAGATAGATCAAACCACGTTAGTTATTTTCGTGTTAGAAAAGTTGAAGGGGAAAAATATGTAGGCACTTGTTCTTGTTTACTTGGAGATGGTAAACAAATGATAAGAGAGTTCTTCAAGCCCTTATTTTTAACATCCTCAACCATTGATGCTGGTGGAGTAAAAGGCACAGGTCAAAATAGGATAGTTGCCAATGTAAAAGATGTGAGTAATGATTTAGAACAATTACTTCGAAGATAAAATGATTAAATGTCTTATTTTAGTTTTCCAAAACCATCACATCGACCGAACTTAATCATACAATCCTCTGTCTTTGTTACATAATATTTACAAAAATCACCCATGATTGGTTCATATTTTTCACAGTCAGCATCAGGATTTCCAGTTTTATCTCCGTGTTTGCTTGGTGGTAGGGGTATGTCAGCCATTATATCAACCCACTTGATTACGAATTCTAAATACATTTTATACTTTTCCTTAGACTCTATTCTAACCTAAAATATAATGCGGATTAGTTCTTTCACAATTTGGACAAGTTTCATCAAATTTGCTCAGAGGGGTCCCACAACCACTACATTTGAAAGGTTTATCTTCCTTTTCAGATTTAGGCCTTGGTAATTTTTGTTCTCCAAACATTGTTTACTATTATTGAAGAAGTAGTTAATAATTATTACGAGAGAGGAAGAAGAAATTAATACTCATCCACAATGCTTATTACGGGACTACAACCACTTAATGTTTAAAGATACAGAACAAAACTGGCGGTTAATATGATAAAATTAATTGTAAAAATCGAAAAATTATTAGATTCTGAGCCAGAATACATGCTTATAAATAATGAACTCGCTCAGAAATTTGACATTCTGCCAGGTCAATTAATAGAGATTTCACCTTTTAACTTTGGTCTAAAAGTATATACTTCTGACAAGTATCCTGCTGATACTATAGGAATTTCAAGTGTCATTGCAAAAGAATATGGTATACACAAAGGTGATGAAATCGTTTTAAAAGATCTAACAAATGAAAATATTATTCACTTAATTCACAAAAAAATGAGAGGAGAACAGCTAAAAGAAGGTGAAATTTATTCTATTTTCGAATCCATAGACAAGAATCTTATGCATCCAACACAAATAGCTGTTTTAATGTCTCTATTTCAAGTACAAGGTTTAACTCTGGATGAAACTACTTCAGTAGCTAAAGCAATTATTAAGAATTCTGTAGTAATAAATCCAAAGAAAAAACCAGTTGTTGACAAACATAGTATTGGTGGAATTGCAGGTAATAGAATCACTCCTATTATGATACCTATTCTTGCAGCTGCAGGTTTAACAGTTCCTAAGGTTTCAACAAGAGCTATAACATCACCAGCAGGTACCATCGACACTGTAGAATTACTAATGCCGTGTGAACTTAAACTTGAAGAAATGATAAAGGTTGTAGATGACACAGGTGGTTGTATTGTTAGTGGTGAGAGTGTTGGTCTTGCTGATATTTCAGACAAAATTATATCAGTTTTAGAAACAATAAAAATTGATCCAAAAGAATTTATGGTTGCGAGTATTCTTTCTAAAAAAATCGCAGCAGGTTCAGAATATGTACTCATAGATTTACCAACTGGTAAAGGAGCAAAAGTTGTACATAGAGAGAATGCACAAGAACTAGGAAGTTTGTTTACTTCTATTGGCTATTCTTTGAAAATTAGACTGGATTGTATTATTAGTCCAGGAGATAGACCTATTGGGAGCATGATTGGTCCTGCTTTAGAAGCTAAAGATGTTCTTCGAATTTTAACTGATCAGTCTGGTAGTGCTGATTTGATGAGAAAAGCATTATCTCTCTCTGGAATCATTTTTGAAGCAAATAACTGGTGCCCTAGAGGGTATGGCTTTGAATTTTCAGAAGAGATATTAAAAAGTGGGAAAGCACTAGCTAAATTTAAAGAAATTGTAACAGCTCAAGGTGGAGATGAAAATATCTCTGTTGATGACATTCCCACTGCAAGTTATATTGAGAGTATAAAAGCTAATAGTGATGGAGTTGTTTATTCTGTTGACAGTTCAGCTATATCTACTTTAGCCAGACAAGCTGGAGCTCCTGCAGATAAAACAGCTGGTATCCATTTGAAAATAAAACGAGGAGATCGTTTCAAAAAAGGAGACACTCTATTCGAAATACATTCGTCATCGGAAGGGCGTTTAACCTCCGCTACTGAGCTAGTGCCAGAATTCCAACCTATTGATATGGAAAAAATGATTTTGGATATAATTCATGGACCAACGGAGTTGTAATATTTCGAATGTTGGATGAAAATAAAATAAATTTTCATTATCAAGCATTTTCTTCTCCTAAAAACATGAATATAGATCTCTATTTGCAGAAATTAAAATCCGTACAAGAGAGTAGCACCTATCTTCAAATTCTTGATCCAACTTTAATTATAAGTGAAAGACATTTGCAGATTGCAATTTATCATACTCTTAAATCATTCGAACAAAAACGCAATATTGCGAGAGACAAAACAACAGAACTCTTGTTAAGAATTTCAGGAAAAAATCAAATATCAGATGCAATAAGATTATATGGTGTCAAGCCATCAACAAGTATAATTTTAATAGTAGCATTCAGTGATCACATAAGAAATAATAAAGAAATAATTGAGAGATTTTTAAAATCAATTCAAATCTCCGATGAAGAAGAAATAAATATAAAATTCCCTTTACTTAGCATTAAAGAATTAAGTCAAAAATATCAGTGTGAAGAGAATTTAAAGGAAATTGAAAAACGAGTATTAGAAAATATGGCTGCACTTTCTGTTGCATAGATTAATATGAGGGAATCCATGCTTTTAAAAGCTGAAAACCCAATTCTCGATATTGTTTAACTATATCCTCTATCCTTTCTAGTTGTTCTCTTTCTTTCTGAGGAGAGGAGAAGATTATTGGTTTGATTTTATGTACCATACCTGTTAAAGAACCAATACCAGCTGTACTATATGCTTTCTTCCCACTCCCAGTCCTATATTCATAATCTGGTTCTACAAGAAGTTTGTTGTACCATAAAGGATGAGCAGAAATAATTTTGAATCCTTCAGATGATTGGTAAGAAACTGGATCCATTATATGCTGATTGAATTTTTCGATTGCAGCTTTATTAGGATGAAAAACATTTCTGCTGATAATTCCTTTAACATAGGTTTGAACGCTTTCAGTTTGCTCTATTATGTGGAAAGGTAAAATAGTTGAGACTTCTGTTATTGTAGCATCTATCTTATCAGAATGATAGATTTTATCTGCTGTATATATTTTACCCAGAAGATCTAAAGGTAAACATAAACCATTGATTTCGAGAGAATCTTCCAAGTAATTACCGCGATCAACTGCAAATTCAGAATAGTAAATTCCAGGACCAAATATAACTGCAATTCTTTCATCTGTTAATTCTTTGAAAGTTTGTGTTTCATCAGTAAGCATTACAATTGTATCTCTACGTAAATCCATTACTGGTCGATCTAAAAAAACACCTTTATTTGTTGTACCGATAAGTTTTGTCCAAGAAGTTACTATTAATAATGAATTTAGATTTCTAGATTCCATTTCTTGTAAACGCATACTTTTCTTGTTATTTTCAAGAGCAATTATTTCTTCATCTATTCGTTTTAGAACATGCTCAGCTTCAGGAAGTCTTCTTGGAAAACCTTCATCAGCCATAAATGCTATTAATTCTCTCAGTGGGATTTCTCCTGTATCAAAATCGTAGAAGTTTGCTCCAGAACCATAATATTGTTTAAGAAGCTGTAATAAATCGATTTTTTTCTGGATTTCTATGTATTCTTTTGAGTCTTCAACTTTAAGTGACATTGTTTAGCATACTTCCATAAATTGTACTGCAAGAACTGCTTTAGTTAATACATGTATTCATGTATTTATTCTTTTTGAGATATGTAATCATGATGGATAGTTTCCAGTCTCAATTAAATAAGAAGCACTTTCAATTGCAAACAAAAGAGAATCTTCAACCGAGTTATTGTTGAAAAAAGAATGGATAAATGCTCCATTAAAACAATCTCCCGCTCCAACAAATGTAGTCTTTTTAGTAAGATGTTTTGTTTTTAATTTAATTTGATTTTTTCCATAAAAAATAACTTCATCAGCTGAATGAAATATGATTGGTATATGAAGGAATTCATATAGTTCTTGTGGATTTTTCTGAAATTGTCCAGTTAAGCATTTTAATTCTCTTTCATTAAGTGATAGAAATTTATCCCCTTCTAACTTTTTCAATTCAGACAAAAAGATTTGAAGTTCTAGAAGTTTTTTAAAATGAGATATATCACTTGGATCAATAAATAATATACCATCAAAATAAGTTGTTTTTTGGTCTTTCAAAATTGATAAAGGATCTGTTTGTTTGTGAATATACTCAAGGACATCTGAAGTCCATAAGCTTAATACAAGAGAACTATTCCACTCTATTGAAGTTGGATTTAGTGCAATGTTACTAACTGATTTTAACGGACTTTTTCTGTAACAATCTATAATATCAGCGGATAAATGTTCAGTAGAAAGATAACTTTTTACTGAATTAAATTGGATTTCACCTTCTTGAAGATTAATTATACCAGTAAAGTTTACTTCTGCATTTTTTATTGGTTTGATTTTCAGAGCTATTTTTTGCTCTTTTACTAGATTCTCATATAATGGTGAAGATGGACCAACAAAGGTAACAGAACGACCGAAATTGGAAAGAGTACGACACAAATTAAAACCATTTCCACCAGGAATAAGATTGATGGAGGTTTGTGAATGGTGAGAACCTAATGGAGGAAAGTTGGCAATTAAAGAGCTATTGTCTTCATTAAAAGGCAGAATATTGATATCTATAAAAGTTGGATCAAATCCACCGTAAATCATATCCTTATTTTTTATCAATTGCTACACTCACATTTTTTCTAGAGTATCAATTCCCATAACTTCAAACAAACTTTCAAGGCATTTTGTTATTGAATAAACCAGCAAGATTCGAGTTTCAAGAATATCTTTTTCTTGTGCAATAAGAACTGGACAAGAATCATAAAATTTGTGAAATGTTGATGCCAAAGAATAGGTAAAGTTAGCTACAGAATCAGGTTTTTTAGTGTTGTAGGATTTAATGAGTATATGTGGTAATTCTTCAATCATCTTGATAAGATCCCATTCTATTTCTGTTTTTATTTTCAAGCTTACATTTTTTGCATTAGCAATAATTTCATTAAATTTAATGCCTTTTTCTGGAGCCTTAAGTAAAATATTTAATGCCCTAGCATATGAATATTGAAGAAAAGGACCGGAATTTTCATTTGGATCTACTGCTTTTTTAACATCAAATTTAATTGTTTTTTGAGGATCCATTTTCAAGATATGATATTTAACGCTGCTTGAAGAGACTTTTTGCGCTATTTCATCCATTTGATCTTCTGGATATTCTCGAGGTTTTAGAATTTCATATATTTCCTTCTGAGTTAATTCATATATCTCATCTGGTGTAACATATTCAAATTCTCTTCCAGCCATTTTCCGTCCTATTAATGAGACATATTCATAATCATAGTGCTCAATTTTATCTGCAAGTTCAGGTTTTCCTAAAGCATACAATGCAAGTTTGACACCTTGTTGAGCTAACTGCTGTTGTTTACTTATTACGTTATAACAGTAAGTGGCGTTAAATATATCCAGTTTATGCAGATGATAAACAATATCACGGCAAACATATAGTGTTATACCTTCAGAATTCACAATAATTAGATCAGGTATTTCATGTTTAATACCATATTTTTCCTTATATGATGTCTCAGATGCGATTTTATCACAGAGAAGAATTCTTGCTTCGCCCTCGTGTCTGAGATATCCTTTTTTACTCAATTTATTTAGGATTTGAGGAACTTCACCAGACCAAGCATAAGCAGATTCCCAATCATAATCATCAATGAATATATTTAACATCTTAAGCGTTTCAACATGTCCGGTTAAAACTTTCTCCGTTAATTCTCTAAACTGCCCTACTACACTCTTATCCTTACCTTCCTGATATTTTCTAACATATTCAGTTGTTTGAGAATTCAAATCTTCAATGTTGTCTGAAGTTTCCTTATACAGTATTTCATACAATTTAGGTAGACGCTTTTTAAGTGAAGATTGTACTCTTAGAAGCTTACCTAACTGTGCAGAAATTTTATTTTCAGCATTATCAATTCTGTCAGAAGTCTTTAGTATTTTCTCGTATTCTTTTACCTCTTCGTTAGTAAGAGCATATTTTGAGGAAATTAAATTTTGATTAGGATTTGCAGATAGGAATAAAATCTTTATTTGGTTAATTTCTAGCAAGGTATTCATAATTGCATATAATTTACCAATCCAAAGATCAATCTTTGAATCAGGGTGTACTTTGTTTTTTATTAACTGATATCCAATTACTAAAGGAGCTATTTGTCTTCCTAAGTCATTAACGTAGTATCTCACATTTACTTTAGCGCCTAGAAATTTACATAAACGTCCTATAACATCTCCTATAATAGAACTTCGAGCATTACCTACATGCAAAGGACCAGTAGGATTAGAAGAAGTGTGCTCAACTATAATTCGCTCTTCCGATAAAAGAACATTGGCACCATATTTCTCTTGTTCGAAAATATTCTGAAAGACTCTAGAAGTAAATTCCTCTTGTTTTAGAAATATGTTCAGAAATCCGCCTTGTAAAACTGATTTTTTTATGAAATCTGATTTGGGTAATTTTTCCAATATAAAATTTCCAATATCTTGTGGAGATTTATTCAAATCTTTTGCAACATTAAATAAAGGAAAACTAAAATCTCCAACTTCAGAAGATCGAGGAAATGTCCAAATAACTTCTAAATCTTCATCGAATTCTTTTTTTAGAATTTCAATTATTGATTCCTTGATTTCATCATATACCCTTGGATACATAAAAGCTAGACACCATTATTTACTGTTAAGGACTAGTCTTAGACACTAATTTTACCTATTGAGACTTCGGAAGTATATACTTAAACTTTCCTTCCCAAGGTTGTTTTACATAGACTTTTATTTACTAGAAAAATGTGACACACTAACAGATATATACTAGTGTTTAAAAAAGCAAACAAGCTAGCAAAATGAATAAAAGTGATAAAATTGGAAAACGTAGCGGACGTAACTTTTGAGGAATTTGAAGAGATATTACAAACAGAAACTAAACCCATCATTGTTGATACATGGGCTCCATGGTGTGGTCCATGTAAAGGGATTGAACCTTTGTTTGTACATTTAGCAGAACAACATTCTGATAAAATAAGATTTGTTCGAATGAATATGGATACAGAGTCAGCGTTTGCCCAGAAACACATGATTTCTAGCTTACCAACATTTGTAGTATTTAAAGATGGAAAACCTTTCAATTCCATAATAGGTGCAAAAAGGGATAAGTTAAAAGAACTTGTAGAAAAAACAGCTAAAAATAGCTAACGAAATCTTTTTTACGCTAAATTTTTAGGGTAGTTTCTTTCTTTTTCTATTAGACTATATCTAGTAAGTGAAAAAAGTGGCTTCTGAGCAAAGGAAATTTACTTTTCCAAATGGATTATATGAGTATTTGGTAAGAAAAGCGAATGCAGCTGTTAGTGAGCTGTTCATTAGTATTTCTTTTCCTGTTTTGGAAATAAAATTTCTCAATGCAAGAAGGAAGGGCAGTCAGAAAACTGTCGATTGGTTATTTGAAGAACTTTCAAAAAGAATTGTCCGCGTAACCAGAAAATATCAGTTAAAAATTGATCAGGTTTCACATCGAAAAGATATTATGATTAATTTTATCATGGAAAAGAGCTACCAACAGATAAACATAACAGGATATCACTACATACCGCTTAAATCCTTCGGAAATATTTTATCAATAGCAGTTTGGAGTTACATTGTATATATAACTGGGAACAAACCTAGTGAAAACGAAGAAGCACAGAGACTCCACAAAAAATACACAGAAAGTTTTGAGGAATTCAAAAATTATTGGAATAGAATGCCACGAAAGAAAAGACCTACTTATCAAAATTATGCATGTTATATTTGCGGAGAACCTGCTTTTGCACTCAATGTTTGGACCTATAAGACAAAAGACAAAGATTTAGAGGTGACTACACCTGTCTGTAAAAAGCACCGAGATAGGTTAGTGTAGGTTAATATATGAGAAGGTTTAAATTTTACAGAGAGGTTCTAACTTAATGATAAATGGCTTATCTCAAGATAAAAAAACAAGACTACTTAGTATTTTAAGAGATATATCCAGAGAGTGCAGTTTGAGTGCTATCGCAGTGGTTAGTTCTGAAGGTCAAGAACTTGCATTTTTCGCAGAAAAAAGTACAGATCAGGTCATAATGGCAGCATTAGCTTCTGCATTAAATTCAGCTGGTCAACAGACTGTAAACCAGATTAAATGCGGGAATCTTGACCAAGTTATAATTAAAGGAACAGAAGGTTTTGTTATTCTACTTAATCTTGATCAATTTATAGTTCTAGCAGCCTCCAAGGACATCTATAGTTTGGCATTAGCTATGAATGTACTTACAAAATATGGTAAAAATGTTTATCAGGTTCTTATTTCTTAGGTTTTTTTATTCTTATTAGAACAAAAAATATTATACACACTGCTATGGATATGAAAACAAGAGTAGGTCCCCATGAGTAATCTTCTATTATATAGACAGTCCAAGTTTTTGTTTCGGAAGGTGATCGTATGGATAACAAATATGTACCACTTGGTATAGGATAATTTTGAGGGGAAAAAATGAAACTATAATTGCCATTATTATAATCAATTATATCACGATAAATAATTTTTATATCATATGATTGCTCAGGCAAAGATTCCAATGTTAGAAAGAAATCCCAACCAATCAATGGTCCAAACGAGTTATTTGCTGATAGAGAGATTTCTACATAGTCAGTTTTTTTAATCTCAGTTGTACTAATTGAATATTGAGTTGATAAGTCTGAGATTGCAGAAGAATACATTATATTTTCGTATAATTTGTAATTATCACCAAAATATAAAGATGAAAACTTTAGTTCATAGTCTAATGTAAAATCATTAAATAAGTATGGGGAATTCATAAACATATCAATGCTATTAGCTGCTATAATCAAATTTCCTCCATTAGATCTCAGATCGGAATAAACAAATCTATTAGCAATAGTACTAATTGTATCATTCATTTTTAGAACTTCAAGAGGGGAGCATAATGAGAGAATATCTAACATATTATAGGATCTCGTAAGTGGATTTATAATTGACGATACATCAAGAGTTTCATTTTCAATTAAGAGAGAGTTGTATGTTATATTGAAAGAGTCTAAAATAGAGTTCAAACCGTTTAAATCACTAACTCTAGTTGGGAAAAGGATTAATGTTTTACCAGTATAAATCCCACCTGTTTTAATATAATTGAGAATAGATTCTTCATCATAGTTGGAGTAAGTATGCAATATCGAACTGTTATAATTGATAATAGAAAGGATTTCGTATTGATTCAAGTCTATATTAGCTATTCCTAAAGGATCACCATCTTTTGGTAATATTGTTGGAATCAAACCGAAATATTTTGAAATGGTTAATAGATTGTTCAAATTTCCATACATCGAATAACGAACATCTTCACCAATTTCATTACAATCATACAAAATTCTCCCTTTTCCTTCAACAGCAAAGTATGATATATCCAATTCATAACCAGTCAAGCCATCATAAAAATTCACTGGAAAATTATTGTAGCCTAAAATACCTTGAGTTGTAGCCATATCTACTAAAATATCATATTGGGCAACGTGTGGAAAGCGTGGTACATAAGTGAAACGTAGGGAAGGTTTCTGAGTATCATAATATTGCACCGAAAATGAATTTATGGGATTATTTACATAAACACTAACATAAGAACTATCGTATTCATTTAGATGAAAAACCTCTCTAGTATAGGGGAGTTGTTTTGGCCAGATGGTCAAAGCAGGAGGATCAATTAAGTATATTGCTGCTTCTGTAGCATTAATAAGACCAGCTCCTTGATAAATAGGAGGAATGGTTAATTCTTTTTTCTCACCCAAAGGTGTAAGTATTTGAGGTGATATATCATTCGATGTATCTAAAAATGAGGCTTTAATTGTAGATGATTTTTTATCAGGAAAATACGATTTCAATAAAGCGCAAACACCAGATACAACAGCGGTTGAATAACTTGTCCCTGATACTATCGTAGTATTTTGATGATTGTAAGCAGTTGTATTTAGTTTCACACCTGGTGCTACAACATCAGGCTTCATCCAAGTATTTTGGAGATTAATATCATTAAAAACAAAATTATCCATAAGAGAATCATAATTGATAGCTACTGGACCAGCACTGCTATATTTGTAAAGTATGAAATTATTATCGATTGCTCCTATAGTAATTGCTTTTTTAGCTATTCCAGGAGTTAATAATGTAAACATGTCGTTATAGCCAAATTCTTCTTTTCCTCTAGTATTTCCTGCTGCAACACAAACAAGAGTATTATTTCCAACAGCATTATCTACAGCTTCTATTTCTGGAGACTCTTTATCAGTTACAAATGTGCCTAAAGAGAGATTGATAATATCTGCATTGTTTTCAATAGCCCAGTCAATACCTTGTATTAATAACTCGATTGTTCCCTCTCCATTGTAATCTAAAATTTTTCCTATTAAAAAACTACAATTAGGAGCTACACCTCTAGAATATCCGTGAAGACCATTTGCTCCTATCAGACCAGCAACGCTTGTACCATGCCCGTTATCATCTTCTACATCCGCATTATTGCTGATAAAGTTCCAAGAATCAATAACTCTCAATTTATTACTCATAGTTTCATTTAATGCAAGATGGTCAACCATTATACCTGAATCAAGAATGGCGACTTTGATACCACCTCCATAAAAACCAGCATCCCACAAATTATCAGCAGAAACCATCTCAGTGAAATTTGTTATTTCTTGAGTACAATTCAGTACATTTAAAGAATATTCATCGTCTGTTTTGTATATCTTTGCGTTTTCCCAAACGCTAGCAATTATACCATCAAATATTAGCTCAAGTAATGTTGATTTCGAAAGAGTTACAACTACACCAGAATAGCTTACAAACGTATCGAAATTTTTACCGACTCGTCTAAGTATGTTGTACGAATCTCTTCCGTATGTTTTGATAAAGACTCTGAATTCATTTGTTAGATTTGATTCTATTATTTCATTCAATAACTGTTTTCCTTTGATAATATCTTTCAATTCTATCTTCTTATGTGGGCTGATAGAAGAGGTAAATTCTGTTTTTTGTGCGTACGATGAGTAAGTAAACATACAACAGCTAATAAAAAAGATAAACAAAACTTTCCTAAATTTAGGTTTTCGTAGCACAAGAAGACTAGTCTATTTTCATATAAAAATTTAAGCACTTACTCTCTACTGATTTTTCTCCATGCTTGTAAGAGCATCTTGAAGACTGTTCAAAATAATAGTGGGAGCAGTTTCCTCTGTTAAAGTGCCTAAATCAGACATTTGAGTCACTCCCGTCATAACTAAACATGTGTCCATCCCCAAACGATTTGCGCCTAAAATATCTGTTTCGATTCTATCACCAAACATGATAGTTTTTTCTATAGTAGAATTAGCTAGTTGTACAGCTGATTTATACATTTCAGGTTCTGGCTTTCCTATTATTAATTCTATTTTTCTTCCAGATAATTCCTCTAAAATTTTAATCATAGCACCTCCACCTAGTATTAATCCTTTTACTGTAGGGAAAGTAAAATCAGCATTTGTAGCAATAAATCTTATATGATCATAATTTTGAAGAAGATGTACAGCTCTAGTGATTTTAGTATAATTTAATGTTCGATCCATTCCGATTACAAGACAATCTACTTTAGCAAAATCAAAATCAAAAATATCTTCATCTAGACTTTCTTTCCAGTTATTAAGCACATTCAAACCAACTGCTCTTAATTCACTTTTCAGACCTTCCTCGCCAATAACATAAATATTTGCATTTGGAATATTATTAGCCATATATCTTGCTGTTAAATAAGAAGAAGTCAAAATATTTTCAGTTGAAATGACAATACCCATATTCTTTAATTTTAATTGAAAATCTTCTCGAGTTTTTGTACTGTTGTTAGTTAAAATAAAAACTTGCTTTTGTTTTTCGGATAATAGTTTAAGAAAAGCTATTGCTCCATCCAAAGGTTCAGATTCTTTGTATAGAACTCCATCTCCATCAAAGAGGAAAGTACTAAAATCATCTAGCATATCGATCAAAATATTCATGGAAAAGGATTATTTAACAATTATGAAATAATTACTTTAATCAAAATAAGGTGGAAGCAATTTCCAAACTTTTATTATACACTGAAGGAAATACATAACCATGTCATATGTCGAGAAGGCTTTCTACAAATATGTAAAAAACATTTTGACAAGTGGACTGCGTGTTCTCTTTAGTAAGAAGTATATCGTTTATACAGTTGCTTTTATTTTGATTTCTATAACAACAACCGTCTTCTATCTTATTAGGAAGTATACCACCAACCTGATTCCAGAAGTAGTAGCTGAGGTTCTAATTTCTATTGAATTATCTATGGCAATTACTTACATTATATTCGGTTTATTTTTTTCTAAATATCCTTTCAAATACTGGGTACCACCAGCTTTTATTGTGACTGCAGGAGGAGCAGTGATGTTTTTTTTCCTCCCTCAGATATCACCATATGTTGCTGCTATTAGTTATTTATGCTGGATTGTGGTTTCAGTCTTCCTAACATTCTCATTATCAAGAAACTTTTGGGGTGGTAAGGTTCTCGGTAGTATTATGTTTTTAGGAAAAAAAGCTGACGAAGGTACCATAGTTTTTAGTGGTGTAGTTTTTTTCTTCACGTTGATTAATACTGCCATGGCAGGTTATGTTACATATGATACAATTAGAAGATTCATTATTTCAGGTTATTCTTCAGAATCACTTACAAGCTTTGTTTTTATGCTAGTAACAATCTTTTTTGCAATAATTGCGATTATAATAGTTAATATAATCATTTTTGCTCTTGGCAAAACTGATGATGTATTTTACACAATCCTTGCATTTTTCTATGTATTTTCTTCTTTTACTCTTTGGAAATTAGCAATTTATACATTCAGGTACAGAGATTCAACAAAGATAATTCCATATGACAATATTGGAAGTATCATTGTAGCCTTATTTCTTATTTTATACTCTGTATCTAATTATGCTAAAAAAGTTAAAAGGATCGAAAAAAGACTAGATATAGAAGTTATCTTAGAGGAAGTGAAACCAAAAAAAAGGAAAGCTATTGAAGAATTTGAGGTAGAGAAAGAATGGGGTATGTTAAAAATACCTGGGTTTATGGGTCCTTTGGGAGTTTTAATGACAATAATGGGTTTAATTTTAGGATATCATGTCACTATCCTGCAATTTATTGCAACTGAAGATTTCTTTACTCAGACATTTTTCTCTTTAAGCGATTTAGTCGGTTTAAAAGATAAATTTGCAATTATATTAATTCCTCTACTCATAATTTATTTTTTGTTTACTTACAGATGGTCAGAGAGATTTCGAAATTATGCTTCACCTGAACTCTATAGATTCGAATTTTTACCTCCTTTTGAAGAACTTGAAGAAAGATTAGAAAGAATCAAACGAGGAGAAGATTCATGGAAAACTTATGCCAATATGGTTCTTAAAGAAGGGGTAAAATTTGGTATGAAATCAGCTGCTACGAAAGTATTTGTTTCTCCTACAAAAAAAGTAGCTGGAGCTATAGGAGGAGCATACACCAAAACGAAAAGTGGAATCGGAAAAATCTTTAGAAGAAAGAAGAAAGCAGATGAAAACTTGGAGGA
>Ga0315554_1000636_pt1 | contig 20801 bp, 15 predicted proteins | sample SalMarSW160370MG_FD_202114 | JGI IMG/M metagenome (GOLD analysis project Ga0315554, IMG submission 202114) | Salt marsh sediment microbial communities from the Plum Island Ecosystem LTER, Massachusetts, United States - Salt Marsh Sediment SW1603-70 ... | reverse complement strand
GCGTACGCCGGAGACTATCGCCAACGGTGTCCAGATGGCCGAATCATGCCGGGTGGCGTTCCCCGAGCACAGAAATCTCCTGCCGGATTACCCCGATTACGACGGCGACAAGGCGGAACATCTGAGGTCGAAGGCAATTGCGGGTCTGTGCGAAAAGAAGAAATGTATTGCGGGAAAATACCAGTCGCGGATGGATTTCGAACTGGCCGTGATCAACCGCACCGGTTACACCGATTATTTTCTGATCGTATCCGGGATCGTCGACCATTGCCGCCGCGCCGGAATCCCCGTGGTCGGGCGCGGATCGGCGGCGGGATCGCTGGTCGCCTATTCGCTCGGCATCAGCCAGGTCGATCCCATCACCGAGGGCCTGTATTTCGAGCGGTTCCTGAACGAGGCCCGATCCGATCCGCCGGACGTCGATCTCGATATCGACTGGCGGCGGCGCGACGATGTGCTCGAATATATCTACGACCGATATGGCCGCGACCGCACAGCCATGATCGCCAGCTATACCCGTTTCCGGGCGCGGCTGGCGGTGCGCGAGGTCGCCAAAGCGGTCGGGACCGATCCCGAGGAAATCAACCGTTTCGCCAAGCGTCTGCCGCGCGTCAATCCGACTGAGATCGTCGACGCCGTGAATCGGCTCCCGGCGACCAGCCGCGAACGCCTCGATATGGACCGATACCGACGGATCATCGAGCAGGCGGCGCGGCTGGACAATTTCCCCCGCCATCTCGGTATTCATCCCGGCGGTATTGTTATCACCCCGCGGCCGTTGACCGATTATGTGGCGCTCGAACGGGCCACCAAGGGGTTAGTGGTCACACAATGCGACATGTATCAGGCGGAAAAGCTGGGTTTGGTCAAGATCGATATCCTCGGCCAGCGCGGCCAGGCAGTGATTGTCGATTGCGTGCAACATGCGAAGAAGATACACGGCGATGATTTCACCGTCCCCGACGGCGATCCCGCAACTTATCGCCTGCTGCAATCGGGCAAGACCATCGGGGCCTTCCAGATCGAGTCCCCCGGTCTGCGAGCGCTGCTGCGCGACCTTCACCCGGCTGAACTTAACGACGTCACCCTGGCGCTGGCCTTGATCCGCCCCGGGGCGTCGGATTCGGGGATGAAAAAGGTTTTTCTCGACCGCCATCACGGCCAGGACACGACGGTTTACCCCGATCCGCGTCTCGAAAATATCCTCGCCGAAACGTACGGCGTGTTCATTTATCAGGAGCAGGTGCTGTTGTGCGCGCAGGCCGTGGCCGGATTCAATCTTCCCGCGGCCGATTTGCTGCGGCGGGCCATCACCAAGGACCGCCACGGCGGTGCCTACAAGAAACTCTGCCGGCGGTTCCTCGACGGCGCGGTGGGCAACGGCGTACCGATCAAGAAAGCCATCGAGATTTTTAAACTGCTCAGTTTGTTCGCCGGATTCGGTTTTTGCAAGGCGCATGCCGCCACCTACGGTTATCTCGCGTACCAATCGGCGTACTTCAAGGTTCATTATCCGCACGTGTTCATCCGATCCGTGCTCAACAACGACGGCGGCTATTATCCGGCGTCGGTGTATATCAGCGAGGCGCGGCGGTTGGACGTGCGCATTATGCCGCCCGATGTCAATCACAGCGACGCCGACGAATCGCTGATCGACGACAGGATGTATATCGGGCTGGGTCGCATCAAGGATATCGAACGCCGCACTATCGAACAGATTCTCGCCCATCGTCCCTTTGCGTCATTCGATGATTTCCTTGCGCGGGTATCCTTGTCGGCATCCGAAGCCGAGAATTTTATCAAGGTCGGCGCCTTCGACGGCATCGAGGACAACCGCCACCGTCTGCTGTGGCGTCTGCGGCTGGCGCAAAAGGCGATCCGGGGCAGGCGGCAGCCGGAGCAGGAATCGAACCGGCCGGGGTCCAGCGGCGACATTTTCGAAGGCCGCCTGGTCGTCCCGGGAGCGAAACATCTGCCGCAGTTGCCCACGGTGTCCGCCTATGAAAGATTCCGTTATGAAACCGACCTGCTGGGATTTTCGGCGTCATGCCATCCGCTGGATGTTTTCCCCGCCTATGACGGTGCGCCGGTATCGTCGCTGATGAAGCACACCGAGCGGAACGACCAGCCAATCGCGGCATCCGCCTGGTTGACTGATATCAAACATATCAAAACCCGCGAGAAGAAGGAATCGATGGTCTTTTTGACGTTCGAGGATCTGGACGACACATTTGAGGTCGTTCTTTTCCCGGATATGTATCGTGAATACGCCGAATTGATCCGGCAGTATCGGTTTCTCCGGTTCTCCGGCAAAATCAACATCGACGGCGGCAACATTGCCATAGTCGCCGACACCTTCTTCCCCGCCCCCACCGGTCTGGACGAAAAGCCTTTCGTTTGAGACAAAATTTCGTTATAGTCCGGCTATGGATATAGCATCGAAAATACAACTGCAAAAGGATATGTTGAAGAGAATAGACCAACAAATATCTCTCTTAAATCAGAAATCTGCGATCTTATTAGCTGCTCTGGGCCTCATAGTGGGTTTCCTACTGAATTATTCACCCGGCGACAATGCGCCACTTGTCATTTATATTATTGAAATATTGGCCTTCCTGAACGCAACCTTGACAGCGATTATATTGCTTTCGATTGTCTATCCATTTCTAAAATCGGGCGGACCCATTGAGTCGAAAGCTTCGGTGATTTACTTCGGTAGGATCGCAGAAAGGGAGGCACACGAATATGTCGTTTCTGTTCAAGAATTGGATGACATAGGACTCCTTTCTGATCTCTCGGCACAGATACATGGCCTCTCAAAATCGTTGATGCATAGATTCCGGCTCAGCAGGATTGCCATAATATTGCTGGGACTACTCTTCGTAGAAATTACGGCTCTCTTTGTTACGGAGGTGATTTATGGCTGATGAAGTATCACAGAAACTACTAGCCGATCTAATCAGTCACTATTTATGGAAAGATAATTTTGTCATTCCGCGCAAGCCTCTTGTGCGGCCAACAAGTGCAAACGTACCACCAAAAAGGAAGTCGCCACTGCTTTATGACGAGAGGGGTTATACAAGGAAGCTGAATCCAATGAGAATAAGGACTCTGAAAGCACGTATCGGTAAAGAAGTAAGACAAATATCAGTCAGGGTAAGACGATTAGAATCTGGCAGGACTTTTCCCTCATTGGATGGATTGGCAATGAGTCAGGGTAAAGACATCAACGCCGCCATAATGTTCTTTGACCTCGTCGATTCTAAGCGTAAAATTTCTAAGCTTCCCCCGACACAGCAATTGTTTGTACTAAACTTGATTCTGTTTTCTACGTCATTGATAATCAAGTCATGGAATGGTAAAATCGAGAAAAATACAGGCGACGGTCTCATGGCAATATTCGACGCCCCAAAAGGGCCAATAAATCGTATCATTCAGAATGCCATTGAATCTGCGGTTGCCATAAAACACTTAATGGTCTTGACCATAAATCCGGAAATAGCAGCGCGTAAATTACCTGTCCAAAGTTTCAGAATTGGAATAGAGGCCGGCAGTACGCTCATCTCGAAAATCGGTATACAGTCATACAATTTTGTAACTGCAATTGGGCACGTACCTGCACGAGCAAACCAATTGCAGGAGCTTGCATTACCAGATGGGATATGCATCAGCGAATTTGTGTACAATTACCTTCATCCGGAGCTAAAATCAAGGTGCGAAATTGGAGTTTCTGAAAAATGGCAGTGGCGATATCCGAGCACGCAAAAAGCCTACAATTTTTATCATTTTGACGATTCACTCTGATGAGACAAGACCAAGAAAAGGCTATAGCTCAAAAGGAGTTGGCCGAACTCCGCAACCAAATCGAAGAGCACAATTACCGCTATTATGTGCTCGATAAGCCGAGTGTCAGCGACGCCGAATACGACCGGCTGTTCGACCGCCTGTTGGAGATCGAAAAGAAATATCCCGAATTGGTCACACCCGATTCGCCGTCGCAACGGGTGGGTGCGCCGCCGTCGAAAAAATTCGAATCGGTCAAACATCGCCTGCAAATGTTATCATTGCAAAAGGTCACCGACCCCGACGAATTCGCCGATTTCGACCGCCGCGTGAAAAGCGGCTTGAATGCAGCGGAGGACGACGATATCGAATACACGTTCGAACCGAAATTCGACGGCCTGGCGGTGGAATTGATTTACGAAAAGGGCGTGTTGACAGTGGGATCGACACGCGGCGACGGAACCACCGGCGAAAACATCACGCCGAATTTGAAAACGATCGCATCTATCCCCCTGAATCTGTCGGATGCGACCGCCGATAAATATCCCCTGATGGAAGTGCGCGGCGAGGTCATCATGCGCAAATCGGATTTCGCAAAGCTGAACAAGGCGCAGGAGGAAGCCGGATCGACGCCGTTCGCCAATCCGCGCAACGCCGCCGCGGGATCGGTGCGGCAGCTCGACAGCAAAATCACCGCCGAACGGCGGCTGATGTTTTATGCCTACGGCATATCCGAGCAGGAGCTGTCCGGTCTCGACACCCAATGGGACGCCATGCAGTTTTTGAAAAAGGAACGTTTCCCGGTGAACGAACGCCTCGAACTCGTGCGCGGCGTCAAGGAGGCGGCGAAGTGTTTTGACGATCTTGAAAAGGCGCGGCCCGATTTGGATTATGAAATCGACGGGTCGGTGATTAAGGTCAATAAATTTAAAGATCAGATCAAGCTGGGACAAGTCAGCCGCGCGCCACGGTGGGCTATCGCCTGGAAATTCGCCGCCGAAACGGCCGAGACCATACTCGAAGATGTCATCTTTTCGATCGGCCGCACGGGTGTCATAACTCCGGTGGCGAAGCTGACGCCTGTCCATGTAAGCGGCGTCGAGGTCAAGCGGGCATCGCTTCATAACGAGGACGAACTGATCAACAAGGATATTCGCATCGGCGACACTGTCATCATCCGCCGCGCCGGGGACGTCATCCCCGAAGTCGTGCGCGTGGTCGAGGAGGAACGATCCGGCAAGGAAAAGCCGGTCAAGTTTCCCGACAAGTGCCCTTCATGCGGCGAATCGATCCATCGGCCCAAGGGCGAAGCGGCGCATCGCTGTTTCAATCCCGCCTGCCCGGCGCAGATCGTCGAAAAGATTTTTCATTTCGCTTCCAAGGGGGGCATGGATATCGAGGGTATCGGCGGTAAACTGGCTCAGCAATTGGCCGAAAAGAAACTGATCAAATCGCCGGCCGACATATATTTCCTCAAGAAGGACGACCTCCTGCCATTGGAACTGATGGCCGACAAGCGGGCGCAGAATCTACTGCATGCTATCGAGGCGTCCAAAGACCGACCCCTGCCGAATATTATCAATGCGTTGGGCATCCCCGGCGTTGGTGAAACGGCAGCGCGAGTTCTGGCGGAACGGTTCGGGACAATCGATAAATTGATGGATGCCTCACAAGAGGATTTGGAAACAATCGAGGGGATCGGGCCGATCATGGCCGAATCGATCGCGCAGTTTTTCGATGAAAGCGGCGCGAAGGAGATGATCGCCCGGATGAAAAAAGCCGGCGTTAAATTCACGCCGTTCGAGAGTAATCGCCGCGAGGTTGCCGGCATCGCGGGCAAGACGTTCGTTATTACCGGGACGCTATCCCGTCATCGTGATGAGTTCAAGAAAATGATCGAAAACGCCGGCGGCAAGGTGACATCGTCGGTGTCCAAAAATACGGACTACGTTTTGGCCGGTGAGGACCCCGGCAGCAAATTCGATAAAGCCAGGAAGCTCGGCATCGCGATATTGGATGAAGACGCGTTTATGAAGCTGCTGGAGTGATGTTCGCTTTCCCGCATCTAAAGACGTGAAGCACCCAAACCACAGCATGAACGCGGATTCAGACGATGTGCCCAGCAGATGTCAACATCTGCCGGGAGAATCATATAACCCCTTGCGCCTTCAATGAATCGATAAAACTCTGCACCATGCCCTCAAGTACTGTCCGATAATTATCGTATTTTGCCATCTGCTCGATAGTCTCAATATACGGCCCGTTCTGTGCTACGGCATTGTCGAGCGATGCCATCATCTCCGGCGTGAATACGGAATAATCGTCTTGATAGATGTACTCGTACCCGACTTGAAGCGAATCATTGTAGCCGTCCAGATTGAGATCGACCGTATCGCCTGGCGTCTTTTCGAAACGAAGCATAAAATCGGATACGAGCGAGATTCCATTATCGGCAAAGACGCTGTCGATCACCGCCCGGGCCTCGGTCTCGGTTACAAATGCAGGCGGGAGCGGCGGCGGGCCGGTAGTGCCGCCCCCGTCGCAGGCTTCGAATACCATTGTCATAACCGCCGCAACGACAGCTCCCTTGCCCAGCGCAACGACGGCCGGGTCGGGTTTGGCATAATAGGCACCGCGCGGGTATTTGGGAACCGTGTACCGCTTAACCGGTTTGACTTGTGGCATGGCTTTCCCTCCCTCTGATAAGACAATCCTCTATGTATGACGATACCGGAAAGGTCGGTTCGTAAAATTTCCGTTTGAACAGAACAATATTTTTCTTCCACAACCGGTTGGCCAATTTATCGACAATCGGCATCAGCATCCGCTCGTGTTCGCAAATTATCGGCGGAACTTTGTCAAGCGATCCCGTCGCACGCCAGTTGACGCAGCCACAAAATGTCGCGCACCTTCCGTGCAAGGCGCAGTCCGTACACGAATCTTTCTCGCGATAATTCTCATTGATAAACCATTCGCGCCGGGCCGGATCGAAGCCTGATGATACGTCGCCGATGACATTGTCCAGATAGCGGTCATCATCGGTTCCGATGAATTGCACGCAGGGGTATATTCGTCCCGATGGTGCAATGGCGATTTGCGAATTGGCGAGGTCGCACAGGTCGCCTTTGCCATAAGGTTTTTGCGCATGGGTTTTGATGCGCTCATCGAACGGGCTATAGAATACCTTCTTGCCCGCCGCCAGCTTACTGAAATAGTATTTTGCCAAATCTGCGTATTGCCGTTTCAATTCGCGAATGTGAGCGTCATTCCACGCCGCTGAATAATCGAGTGTCTGGAGCACATAGCGGAATCCCCGCTCGAAAAGATGCCGGGCTCCGTCAGAGACATATGCGACCGTGTCCGGCGTGACGACCGATACGGCTATGGTATACGGGTTGAAGGCAAGGATGTCGTCCAGATGTTTCATAATCGACTCGTACGATCCCCGGCGGTCGGCAAACGAACGGTTGACGTCGTGCTGTTGTTGATTCCCGTCGAGGCTGAGGACGAAATAGAGGCCATTTTCCTTGAAATAATCCAGAATTTGCGGGCGAATCAAGGTGCCGTTGGTGCTCATGCGAAACTGAACCCGCCGGTCATACTTCCGGCGGCTGTACGCGACGATTTCGCGGATGAGATCGAATTCGAGCAGCGGTTCGCCGCCAAAGAAGGTCACGACACAGCCATCGCCGGCCTGATCGGCGAGAAAATCTATCGCCTGCCTGGCGGTCGGCACGTCCATCGGCCGATTGACCTTATCTCCCGCATAGCAATATTTGCATCGAAGATTACAGTTATGCGTAATGTTGAGCGCGGCGTATTTGACCGCCGAAAAGGATATGCCCATCCGTTCAGCCTCTATGATGATCGTGTATGGTATCAGATTCCAAAAGGATATTCCCTCCCGATAATGAAGTCAATCCATTTTACACCGCATGTTGGCATAATATTCATTATTTCGGTGAGAGATTTTAGAAATGAAGGCGGGATCACATAGATCCCGCCCTGCTGAAAATAATTCTGTCACAGGATAGATTACAGCCGCGCTGCGACCGCCTGAGCGACCTCAAGGCTGGTATTCGATCCACCCATGTCGTAGGTGCGGACCTTGCCTTCTTTGATCACCGACGAAATCGCCTCTTCCAGCCGCTCGCCCATCTCGGTCTCGCCCAGCCAATCCAGCATCATCTTGGTCGACAGAAGCATCGCCATAGGATTGACCTTGTGCTGACCGGCGTATTTCGGCGCGGAACCGTGGGTCGGTTCGAACACCGCCGTGTCATCACCGATATTGCCGGAACAGGCGAATCCCAATCCGCCCACCAGTTGCGCGCACAGGTCGGAGATGATATCGCCGAACATGTTGCTCGTTACCAGCACGCCGTAATCCAGCGGATTTTTGATTAGCCACATGCACATGGCGTCGATATTCGTCTCCCAGAGCTGGATATCGGGATAATTTTTGGCGACCTCGCGGGCCGTGCGCACCATCAGACCCGACGTTTCCCGGATCACGTTCGGTTTCTCGACGACGGTTACGGATTTGTATCCGAATTTCTTCGCGTACTCGAAAGCGTCGGTGACGATGTTGCGGCATCCGGTCTTGGTATTGATGCGAAGCGATACCGCCACTTCGTTGGCCGGATGCTTGTCGAATCGCGCCATTTTTTTATTGTGCTTCATGACGGCTTCGCGGACGTCATCGGGCAACGGGAAAAACTCCACGCCCGAATACAAGTCTTCGGTATTTTCCCGGAAAACGACGATATCGATCCCGTCCTTGTAGTTCAACGGATTGCCCGTATACGCTTTGCATGGCCGCAGGTTGGTGCGCAGGTCGAATTCCTGCCGCAGGCGCACGATAGGCGAGGCGTAGATATGGCCTTTCCCCCGCAGTTCGGGGATGAGCTCGTTCTCCGCCTCTTCCTTCGGTTTGGACGTGATGGCGCCGAACAGCGCGCAGTCGCAGTTATGAATCAGATCGATAGTGCGGTCGGGTAGCGGGTTGGCCTCGGTGCGCCAGAATTCCCAGCCGATATCTCCGGGGATATACTCGGCGTCGAGCTGCAGCTTATCGAGGACGATTTTGGCAGCGTCCATTACATCCACGCCGACCCCGTCGCCCGGAAGCCAGGCGATTTTATACTTTGCCATGTGCTCTCTCCTTACCTGAATGAGTAGGTCAAACTGAAGCGATGTGAATTTCCCAGATCCGATTGGTAGGGAACAAATGCGTAATCTACGCGGAAACCTTCATACACGAATCCCGCCCCCGCCGAAAAATCCCGGCTGTCATAGCCGGTATCATATCCGGCCCGCAAAAACAGCTTTTGTTCCAGCAAATATTCGGCGCCGAACTGCATATGGCCGTCGCCGGATTTGATGTTCACGTAATCGGCGTTCACTGTGAGATCCTGCCACCGATAGCCCAGGCCGGCGCGGTAAATCGTCGGCGCATCGTCCTCCTGCTCGACGAATTTGACCTTCCCGCCGAGATTAGCCGCGGAAGCATGGACGGCGAGGTTGTAGTCGGTGTAATAAGCCAGGCCGGCGCCGAAGACGACGACCGAGGCGCGATTGACGTCGATCTTTTCCATTAGCCATCCCGCCGACAATCCCGCCTGCAGTCGGGGCATTATGTCGAATGCTGAAAAAGCCTTGACCGAGAAATCGTACGCTTCGGCGATATACAGCGGTTCGCTGGTGGGCGTTTCGCGCACCTCGATATCGCCGATCTTCGACAGCCGCATATGCACGCCGAAATCCGCTCCTTTGGCGGGGAATATCGCCGCCAGCACATTGGTGTTGCGATTCTGGATAAATTCATTATGAGAAAATCCGATCCGGCCTTTGTCAAGACCGACTATCAAGGCCGGATTGTAATCCAGATTGAACGGGTCAGGATCGAACAAGGCCGGTGTCTCCCCCATCGCCACCTGGCGGGGACCGGTCAGGTTGAGCAGTTCCACCATGCCGGTGGCGGCGGTCGCCGTCGCCGAGAACGCCCCGATCAACACGATCACGGCCAGCACGGGAAAGGCCATATTTTTATTCATCAGACTTGTCATACGTCACCAATCATATTAAAACATCACATCGAATGAAAACAGGACGTCATCGCCCTCGCCGACCTTGTCCAGCAGATACGAAACATCGATCCGCAGCCCAACCTTGTTGACGACCTTGAAAAAACCGGCGCCGAAGGTCGGATGGAGGTCGTCCAAGCCGGCTCGCAGGGCAAGGGTCCGGTCGATAGTATATTCGCCGCCGAAATGCGTCTTGGCCAACGACGCCGTGTTGACTTCAAAATCGGCGGACACCAGGTATTTTTCCGGCTGCACTAGCGCCGCGCCGAGACGAAAATTCGCCGGGAATGATTCATCGACGGTAGCGCCCGTCTCACGACCGTGCGCCTGCCAATATTTCTGGGTCGTCCAGCGATAACTGGCGCCGAGATTTTCCGCCGCCAGCCCCGCCTGAAGCAATGGAAACAGTGGATAGAGAAAAGTCCGCCGGACGTCGAGCTTGGTCAACACGCCGACATCAATGCCGACCGTGTAGGCGCTGACACCGGCGACATTATTCTGCACATAGAACAGCTTGCCACCCACCATCAATTCCGGGATGAATCGCTTGGCGAAAGTGACGCCGACCAAGTTTTCGCTGTAGGAGATGTTCGCGCCGGGAATAATCATGCCCATTTCATCGCGCGACTCCAGATCGGGACTGCCCGCATAAAGCCAACTGAGCGCCAGGCGAGCCTCCTCTTTGGCGGGAATCGCCAGCGATGCGTAGCCCAAACGCCGGTCGATATGCATCGCCCGATAGGAAAACGAGAATTCATGCATCCGGGATTGCGCCAGACCCGCCGGATTGTACATATGGCCCACGCCGCCGTCGGCTATGGCCGTATAGGCGCCGCCCAGCGCCGAGGCGCGGCCGCCTATTTTCAGGTCGCGAAAGGCCGCCGCCTGTCCGCCGTTTCCATCGGCGGCGCTGATAACCGCCGGGGAAACCGCCAGAAAAAGGGCTATCAGTAATGCTGTTGCCTTCATCTTCGGCCCTCCGTTACGGTATGATGGCCAGCCGGCCCCATCGTTCATGGCCGGTGGAATAAGAGACTTTGAAATAGTAAAAGCCGGTGGCGACCATATCGCCCCGCCCGTTGTATCCGTCCCAAGATTCGAAATAATCCGCTCCCCCCGCGCGATATTTATTCTCCGCCACGACGCGAACAAGATTCATGGCAAAATCATAGATTTTGACCGTGACCTCGGCGCTCTCGTCGACATGATAGTGAAGACTCAGGCGGCCGTTGTTGTTCAGCGGCGAATAGGGAACCGGCGCGGCGTAGACATCGTCGTTGGTGGAAGTCGGAGCGAACACGCGGGTGATGGCCCAACTGCTGTCGGGATTGAGATGCTTTATGGCCAGCCCCAACTCGGTACCGACGAACAGCACGCTGTCGACGACTTCGACCGAAAATACCTCCGTATTCGCCGCGATCGTATCCGACGTGACCGGATCGATCAGCGCCTTCCGCTTCCACGTATCCCACGGCGGCGGGGCGGAAAAGAGTCCCTCCGATGCCGCCACATACGCCGTTCCGCCGGCATCGAAAGCGAAATTCCAGGCCCGTATATTGGGCAGCGCCTCGTTCCAGGTCGCGCCGTAATCGGTGCTGAAACCGACGGCGTTTATTTGCGCTGTCGTATCCGGCACACGACGGCAGCCCGCCCAGAGTATAGCCGAGGTATCGTAGGGCTGCACCGCCAGCGCCACCACCCAATCTCCCGGCAAATCGACGTTTTCGTATCGCAGTCCGACGGCCAGGTCGTGCGTCAGCGGATCAGTGTTGGCGATGAATATCCGCCACTCATTGGAAGCTACCCGGTACCCGAAGCCCCCGGTAGTGCCGGTAAACAGTTTGCCATTGATGATATCGACCGACAGGAAGTCATAGCTGTCCAGGGTACGGCCCGAGGTCGGATCGGCAACCGTATATTTGGCGAGGCCGACCACCGAGGGAAAATTCAGACTTTTGAACAGCCCGATTGATGTCGCCAATGATGTCAGGTTTTCCGTTAGATAGGCATCATACAATTTGATATAGATGCCCTGCGTGGGACTGCCGACCAGAAAGCGGGTTAACCGCGTACTGTTCACGGCGTCGGGGTCAAGAAACAGCACGGCCGAGTTGCCGGCCGGAGTCTGCGGCTCCACGCCGATCCACGTAAACGAGGCGCTGTCGTTGTCCTGATGTCGAACGAATGACACGAACGACCCGGTACTATCATCTTCCGGAAAAGTCATGACGGTATCATAAGTGATCGTGAACGGCGGCGTGTAGGCCGCGACGACCAATCCCGCCTTCGTTCCCAGGAAGATGCTGTCGGGGGTCAGGTCGATCGAATAAACCTGATTACGCGGTGAGGACTGATCGCTGTCCGAGGGATCGATATAGAGGCGCTCCCACGTCGTCCCGGTGTCGGTCGTCCGATACAGCCCGCTGTCGCCGGCGGCAGCGTATAATACCGATTGAACCGAATCGTCGCGCATGGCGAAGTCGTAGACACCGGAGGCCGGGCCGGAGAACAGACCGGCCGCATTCTGACTCCAAAAATCCGACGGGCCGACCGTATCCTGAGCCATAACCGTCCATTCCGAATCGGGATCGTCCCGGTAATACAAGCCGAGCCCGGAACTGTCAACCGGATCAAAGACGGCCGCCCATAGACGGTTTCCATAGATCGCCAGATGTTCCACCAGATTGCCGGGCAGCCCGTTGGTCCGGTCGGTGGAATAAAACGTTTTCAGCAAGGTGTCAACCTGCGTGACGCCGCCGTCGTTGGCCAGGTAGATAAATCCACCCGCCGGGATGATGGCATATATCTTATCCCCGCCAAGCTTGATCCGCTTGGGAAGATAATAGAACTTGTTGATCCCGTAGGCCGAACCGCCGTAGATGATCAGCGAATCGGCGTGGGTCGTATCGGCGGCGCAGGAATAGTACCGTCCGGAATTGAGGTCGGGCCAATCGTCATAGGCCCAGTCGGCAGAATCGACCGGCGAGAAAAACAAATGCGTCCAGGTCGTATCCGATCCGTGCTTCACGATAAAACCGCCGTAAAAGCACGCCGCATACACGCTGCTGTCGGCTCCGGTCAGATCGTAGACCAGTTTACCGAAATCGGACGCTTCCGGCGGCCTGAACGTCTCCCACGTTCCGCCGCCGTCGGTGGAAAGGCTGATACCGTCGCCGAAAGGATAATTGATTCCTTCATAGGCTTCCGAATGGGAGCCGCCCACCCATACCTGCCCGGGACGACCGTACAATCCCGACGGCTGGTCCGAAGCCAGCCCGGGATTGGTCTCCGTGGTAAGCGTGTACCAGGTACGCCCCAGATCGGACGAATAGCTCAGCCCATGGCCGCTGGCCACCCAGACAGTGCCATCGTTGTAGAGAATATCGATGAATGAATTATTCAAAAGACCGGAATTGGGCGCGTCGGTCGAAAACATTTTCCAACCGAAACCGGGCCGGGCAAACAGCAGGATGACGACTACGGACATTCCCAGAATTCGTCGTGCGCTCATCTATGTCCTTCCTATAAAAATACCGCACACCCGAGATTCATCGAAGCAGGCGGCGGCATCACGACACAAAAAACCCATTATATAGACTGCGATTCGCACCTTATCGTTTGATTATATTCTTCCTCCGTTCTCGTTGCAATCTATCGGTTTGGCGGTCAAAGTCAAGCGGGAAATACCTCCCGCTCCAGAAAATCGAGCGCCATGCCGTGGCGGAGTCCCCACGGGGTCGCGCGGGCCTTTTTAATATCCAATACCTTAAACAAATAGCGGTACCAAAAGGCTCCGGCAAATATGATCTCGGCGCGCTTTTTATCGATCGTCAGCAATCGCCGACGGCCGGTCAGACTCATATCGCCGAGCCGATCGACGGACTCATCGATATCATTGCGCGTCAGAATCACGCCCCGGCGTTTTTCCAACACCGAATCATCCTTGAGGGACGCCAGCGCCGTGGAAGTTCCGCCGACGAGATAGACCGGCCCGTGCATTCGCCGCCGCACCAGATCGATGCGCTTGTCGTATTTCGCGAAGCCGTGCTCGAAGGCCGGGAAATCGCCCTCATTCACCTTCGACTGTGAATCGAATTTCTCGGTCAGGCTGACCGCGCCCTCGGGGAGCGACAGAAACGCCTGTCGCGTGCCGCCCCGATACACCAGGAATTCGGTCGATCCGCCCCCCATATCGATCATCGTCGCCGCCCGGCTTTTCGGCAGCCGGCCGACGCCGCCCAGAAACGACAGGTATGCTTCCCGTTCCGGAGATAAAATGGAGACATGGTAGCCGAGTTCGCGCTGGAGCTGCTGCCGGATCTGGCGGCCGTTCCGGGCCAGGCGCAGCGGGCTGGTGGCGGCGATAACGATATCCTCGGCGCCGTTTTGGATGGCATGGCCGATATGGCGGACAAGGATTTTCTTCAGATCGGCGTAGACTTCTTTTGTTATGACCGGCTTATTGCGCCTCGACAAGCGACGGCCGATACGCGGCGAGTGTCGCTCGAAATACGCCTCACGGATTTTGTCGCGACCTTTTGCTTCGAACAATGAGTACAGAACCGAATTGGTGCCGATATCGATGGAGGCGATTTTGAGCATGATGACGATTACCCCGCAAGAGGTCGTTGTGATACAGCCCGAATGAGCGGACAGGGTCTTGTCCGATATTCGGGCCGCACAGCATTATTGCATGACTTCTTTGATTTTCTTGGTCAGGACCGGGATGACATCGAACAGGTCGCCGACTATTCCATAGGTGGCGATATTGAAAATCGGCGCATCCTTGTCGCGGTTAATGGCCACGATCGTTTTCGACGACCGCATCCCGACCAGGTGCTGGATCGCCCCGGAAATTCCCACGGCAATATACAGTTTGGGATTCACCGTTTTGCCGGTCTGTCCGACCTGATACATGTATTCGACCCAGCCGGCGTCGACGATGGCGCGGGAAGCGCCGACGGCGGCGCCGAGACTGTCGGCCAGTTCCTCGATCAGTTTGAAATTTTCGGGTCCGCGAATACCGCGACCGCCGGATACGATGATATCAGCCTCGGTCAGGCTGACCTTGCTGCCGGCCTGGGTGTTGCGCCCGGTGACCTTGGCCTTCACCGTCAGCAGCGACGGATCGACACTCTCCTCGACGATTTCGCCGCCTGATTCATCGGTGGCTTCCGGCATAGCCTTCGGTCTCAGGCCGACAAAAAACGGACCGGAGCTGTTGTTCTGTATGGTGAAAAAGACATTGCCGCCATATGCCGGCCGACGAGCTGTGACCGCATCCCCTTCCATCGAAAGACCGACGCAGTCGGACGCCATGCCGCCGCCGCAAAGCGCCGCCAGGCGGGCCAGCAGACCCTTGCCGTAGAAGGTCGCGCTGCCGATGACGACGTCGGGCTTTTCCCGATCGATCAGGCCTTTCAGAATCCGGGCGTAGGCTTCATCCTGAAAATAGCGCAATTCGGGATTGATAAAGGCGAAGACTTTGACCCCTTTGGCGGAAAGTCTTTGGGCTATATCACCGGCCTCACCGGCCAGAAGGGCGGTCGAAATTTCGCCCCCGAGGGAGCGAGCCGCGCCAATGGGCTCAAAGCTGATATTGGACAAAGAGTTTTCTTTTTGTTCGGCGATAGTCAGTATCTTCATCGTAATCTACGCATCCTTTCCGCGGGAACCGGAGCGGTCCCGAATCATCATCCTCTTGTTGTCAAGAACGGCATCGGCGGTAAGCCAAACTCCCCATCGCGGTTGAATGCTGTCTCGGCAACCGATCTCATCCACATGATCACCTGCGATTGTGCAGAATATAATACGGAGTCGGTATCGCGCCAAACTGTTTTTTGCGGGAATTGCATGGCCCCTGACCGCCCCGGTCATTCGTCAACAGTATTCACATGATTATCGGACAGATCGATTCTGCCTCGGCGATAATCGTCGAGCAGCGTTTCCAGCTCGGCAATGGTGGTCATGGCGAATGCCCGGCGGCGGACATTGGCCACGCCCGGCCAGCCTTTGGCGTACCAGGCCACATGATGACGCATCTTGAACATGGCTCGCGTTTCGCCGAAGGCATCCAGCAACATGCGGGCATGTTCCATCATGACGGCTATCTTGTCGTCCAGGCTCGGCGGCGGCGGATTGACGCCGGTGCCCAGATAAGCATTGACTTCTCGAAATATCCACGGATTTCCCATCGCCGCGCGCCCGATCATGACCGCGTCGCAGCCGGTCATGTCCATCATCCGGGCGGCGTCCTCGCCGGACCGAATATCGCCGTTGCCGATTACCGGAATAGAGACGGTTTCCTTAAGATGCTTGATATCCTCCCAGCAGGCCCGTCCGGCGAACTGCCCGGCGCGCGTTCGGGCATGGAGCGTTATGGCGGACGCGCCCGCCTCCTCGCAGGCCGTACCGGCTTCGGCGAAAATCTTGCTGGTTTCATCCCAACCCGACCGCAGTTTCACCGTCACCGGTACATCGCCGGCCGCAACCGTGGCAGAAACCAATTCCCGGGTTAACCCCAAATCTTTGAGGACCGCCGCCCCGCCGTTTTTCCTGACCACCTTTTTTACCGGGCAGCCGAAATTCAAATCGATTATGTCAGGCTTTCTTTCAGAGACAATTCGGGCGGCCCGATGCATGATTTCCGGATCAGCTCCGAACAATTGGACGCCGATTGGGCGCTCGTCGTCGCCGAAATTGACCAAGTCCTTGGTTTTCTTGTCGTTATAGGCGAGGCCATGGCTCGAAATCATCTCCGTATAGACGACCGCGGCCCCGAAACGCCGCGCAAAAATCCGATACGGCCGGGTGGAAATACCGGCCATCGGGGCGCAGAAGACCCGGCCCGGGATGTTTAAGTTTCCAATCTTCATGCCGACAATATAAAGGAAGTATCCGATTTTGGCAATATGGCATAAGTCGTTACGCGCGCCACTATTAAGCCGAAGCGCGAGACGATGTTTGGTCAAGGAAGGAGCCCGAAATGCCAGAAATTGTAATCAAATTCAACGACAAGGTCATCGAGCGCGTTGTTACCGAGAAGAAAAGGGTCACCATCGGCCGGACTAAAGACAACGATATCGTGCTGGAGAATAGAGGTGTCTCGCGCAAACACGCCCAGATCGAATTCAACGACGGCTCGGCCATTGTTATTGACAACGAATCTCTCAATGGTACCTTTGTCAATAACCGCCGGGTTTCAGAGGAATTGCTCCGCGACAGCGATGTCATCACCATCGGTAAATACGCGCTGGAATTCCATACGGTGAGCGAGCGACCCGACCCGGCCAGCCAGATGGACGGAACCATGATCCTCAAAACCAAGCAGCAGCAGCAACTGGTGGAAAACGATCGCCTTGAGCGGGAGATCGTATCCCGCGCCGGAGGTTCGGTTCTGCTCGGTCTGGAAAACACCGAAGTTGCCGAATTCAAAATCGAGCGGGAAGTCACGACCATTGGAAAGGCCAAATTCGTCCACGTCCGGGCCAGGGGATTCATGATCTCCGGTATCCAGGCGAAAATCGTCAAGGAAGGCGAGAATTACTTCCTCGTGAATCTCGGGCGGAGCGGCAAGACCAAAGTCAACGGCGAGGCCGTCGACCGGATTCAGCTGAAAAACAGCGACATCATCCAGGTGGGAAAATCGAGTCTCCGCTTTGTCGAGGGAAGTTGATCAATGCGAATTGCCGTCATCTCGGATGTTCATGCCAACCTCGAAGCCTTAACGGAGGTGACGCAGGACATCGAACGGAGTAATATCGAGCGAGTGTTTTTTCTCGGCGACGCCGTGGGATACGGCGCCGACCCGGACCGGTGCATCAAGCTGGTCTGCGATCTGTGCGAAATCAAGCTGCTCGGTAATCACGACTATGTCGCCATGGGCCTGGAGAGCGCCGATGGGTTCAATCTCATGGCCAAAGAATCGATCATGTGGACGCAGAAAACGCTCAAGCGGAAATCGATTGAGCGTCTCAGCGATTTCGAGATGGAAGCCACCTTTCTCGATTTCTACATGACCCACGCTTCGCCGGAACATCCATGGGAATGGAATTATATTTTCACCGATCTCGACGCGCAGCGGGCATTCGAGGCATTCACGCAAACGTTTTGCCTGATCGGACATTCCCACATACCGGGAATATTCGCGCGGCGGCCCGACGGTTCGATCGAATTCGATTCACCCGAATCCCTGACCGCGCAGCCCGATCACCGCTATATCGTCAATGTCGGATCAGTGGGACAGCCGCGCGACGGCAACCGCGACGCCGGCTACGTTCTCGTCGACACGGAAACGCTGCATTTCGAATTCCGTCGAATCCCTTACGATCTGGCCGCGGCTCAAAAGAAAATGCGTAAAGCGCAACTACCGGAGTTTCTGATCTCCCGCCTTGCAAGCGGGCAATAATCATGTGAGGCTCGTCATGCCAAAGAATCTTTCGTCGTACGCACTGTATATTCTCATCACCGTGCTCGTGCTCTGCCTGTACCTGGGCGATTTCACCGGTTTGAGAAAGATCCAGTGGAAAATGGACGACCTGATGTACTCTTTCCGGGGCGAGGAGACGGTTTCTCCGGAGGTGGTTCTGGTCAATATCGATGATCCCTCCTGCGATAAGCTCGGCAATTGGCCATGGTCCTACGACCTGCTGGCCGATCTTGTGGCCGCCTGCAATTCCGGGGGGCCGAAAACGATGCTGCTCAATTTCGATCTCGCCTCGCGCGTATCGGAAGACACGTCCGGCAACACCCGGGTGCTGGCCAACCAGATTTCCTGGGTGAACGATATTATTCTGACCTATGATTTCGCGCTGGCCGAATATTCGCACCAACGCATGTCCAAACCGGATTACCTGTACAAGAACTCGCTGCAGACCCGGTCCGATTTGGGCGTGCTTGACGAGAATGCCGCCCTCAACATCCGCCGCCCGATTCTGCCCACCGGCGTCATTCTCCAGTACGCTGATGGTCTCGGGTTCTCGTACATGGAATATGAGCAGGACCGCAAAGTGCGCTGGGCGCCGCTCCTGGCCAATTACAACGGCTACTATTATCCTTCCGCCTCGCTTCTGGCCGCGGCGTCGTATCTTGGGTACAAACCGGGCGATGTGACGATCACCGGCGGGAAATCCGTGCAATTCGGCAAATATGTGATTCCCACTGATGAACACGGCCAGGTCTTCATCAATTTCAATAATGCCGGCACGACATTCACCGAGTACAGCGCCGCCGAGCTCCTCAAGGGGCAGGTCGACCTGGCCAACCTGAAAGACAAGCTGGTGATAATCGGCGTGACCGCCACTGGAGTTTCCGATATTTTCAACACACCGGTACGGTCGAACATGTCGCGCTCGGAAATCTATGCGAACATCATCGAAAACATCATGCATAATAACTACATCACTCGTTTCGATGTATCGACCGGTTTGAATCTGCTGATCCTGTTCGGCTTCGGCGTCTTTTGCGCCGTCATCCTTCCCCGCGTGACCCTCCTCTATCGGATGGTCATACTTTTCGTCTGCCTGTTCATCCTGGCCAATCTGAGCTTCATTATGTTCAATTCCTATAACATTCTGATGAATTCCCTTTATCTCGGGCTCGAAATCGTCATGTTCATCCTGGCGGCGCCGCTCCTGGATAAAGCAAAATTTGCCGAAGGCGGCTTCAGTCTGGCATCGTTGGCCGGCCGCCGCACCGGCCAGGGACATCTCGACTTCAGTTCGGCTCCCAAGCTCAAAGGGGTTCCCGCGAGAAAAATCAGGGAGGAGAAAGACCGGACGGAATTCGAGGAGACGGAACACATTTCATCCGACGATGAGCCCGGACCGGCTGTCGCAGCGCCAGCGCCCACGGAAACCGAAACGGCCGCCCTGGATTCGACTCCGCCGCCGAAATCGTCGCCACCCGCCGGCGAGGATGAATGGGGCTGGGCCGGATCAGCCGCTCCTCTGGCCGAGCAATCCGACGACAGACCGGCGGAACACCTCCCCTCGGATGAAAAGCTCCCTGAGAAATCGTCCGGGCCGGTCGAACTGTCGGCCTCTCCCCTGTCCGGAACCGGCGGCGACCGGGAACGGCTCTCTCATCTCGGCCGGTATCAGGTTGTCGAGGTCATCGGCAAGGGCGCCATGGGAACCGTTTTCAAGGGTACCGATCCGGCCATCAACCGTCCCGTGGCCCTCAAGACAATCCGGTTGGATTTCGTCTCCGACCAGTCCGAGATGGAGGAACTCCGGGATCGCCTGACGCGCGAGGCGCGTGCCGCGGGGATGCTGTCGCATCCCAACATCGTTACGATTTACGACATCGGCTCGCAGGACGATCTTCACTATATCGCGATGGAGTATCTCGAAGGGAGGACGCTGGAAGATCTGATCAAGCGGAAAGTGCAATTTTCCTATAAAATCATCGCCTCGGTCATCTCGCAGATTTGCAGCGCCCTTCAGTACGCTCACGAGCAGGGAATTATCCATCGCGATATCAAGCCGGCCAACATCATGGTGCTGTCTGATTATACCATCAAGGTGATGGATTTCGGCATCGCCCGCGTCGATTCGTCGTCGCTGACCCGGACCGGCATCGCCATGGGGACGCCGAATTATATCGCCCCCGAACTCCTGCAGGGCAGACCGGTCGACCGCCGTTGCGATATCTTCTCGGTCGGCGTGGTCATATACGAATTGCTGACGGGCCGCCGTCCCTTCAAGGGCGAAAACCTGACCTCGCTGATTTACAGCATCATCAACGACAATCCGCCGTCCCCGTCGAAGATCAACGACAACCTGCCGTTGATTTTCGACCATATTGTCGATAAGGCATTGAAGAAGAATCCGACCGACCGATATCAAAAGGCGTCGGATCTTAAGGCGGTGCTGGCTGATTTTATCTCGTCATTCGGGGGAGCCAAAAAAATAGGTATCTGATGACGATACC
>Ga0315554_1000635_pt1 | contig 20823 bp, 18 predicted proteins | sample SalMarSW160370MG_FD_202114 | JGI IMG/M metagenome (GOLD analysis project Ga0315554, IMG submission 202114) | Salt marsh sediment microbial communities from the Plum Island Ecosystem LTER, Massachusetts, United States - Salt Marsh Sediment SW1603-70 ... | reverse complement strand
GACGATGACGCCGGTAGCCGATTTGGAGCCGGTCTTCGTCGGTGGCACGACGGTGTCACGCGCAACGCTGCACAACGAAGATTACATCAAGGAGCTGGATATTCGACCCGGGGACACGGTCGTTGTAGAAAAAGGGGGGGATGTGATCCCCAAGGTCAGTGCAGTTATCAAAGAGAAACGCCCGCCGGGATCGAAGCCGTTTGCGATGCCCACCAAGTGCCCCGAATGCGGCTCGAAGATCTCCCGGCCGGAGGGTGAGGCGAACTACTACTGCGAGAACAGCGCATGCCCCGCGCAGGTGAGGGCCCAAATCGAGCATTTTGCCCATCGCGGCGCGATGGATATCGAAGGACTGGGTGAAGCCCTGGTCGATCAGCTTGTCAGCCTCGGGTTCATCGAGAGCTATGCCGACGTCTATGAGTTGCATAAGAAGCGCGAGCGGTTGGTGCAGCTCGAGCGCTGGGGGAAAAAAAGCGTTGACAACCTGCTCGAGGCGATCGAAGAGAGCAAGAAACGCCCCTTCTGGCGCGTCGTATTCGCGCTCGGTATCCGGCACGTCGGCGCCGGTGTCGCGCAGCTGATCGTGAATCACGTCCGCTCGATGGATAAGCTCATGGAAGCGTCGTATGAGGAGCTGCAGGGCATTCAGGGGGTCGGCCCGCGCATAGCGGAAAGCGTCTGCCGATTTTTTGAGGACAAGCATAATCAGAGAATCATCGAACGGCTTCGCAAGGCGGGCCTTCAGTTTGAGGAAAAGCAAAAGCGGTCGACCGCCGGAGCGCCGTTGTCGGGCAAGACGTTCGTCCTGACAGGGACGCTCTCTTCCTTCACCCGTGAACAGGCCAAAGGGAAGATCGAAGAGTTGGGGGGGAAAGTCGCTTCCAGCGTCAGCGGCGCCACCGACTACGTCGTTGTGGGTGAGGAGGCAGGCTCCAAGCTCGCCAAGGCAAAGAAGCTTGGAATCCGAACGCTCGACGAAGCAGCGTTTCTCAGGTTGATCAAGAAGACATAGTCACTGGAACCGTTCACTAATCAGAGAGGGCTTTATGAAGAAAAGTGATTTCCGCCTCGTTTCTGTTGCAGTGCTGCTTCTCGCCTTCGTAAGCGTCGGGTTTGGGCAAATGAGGGTGGGGAAGTTTGGAGTCGGGCTTGCCGGCACCGGATACTACTTCCTTCAGTCGAACCTCAAAACGCCCGATCCGTCCGGGGGAGGCGCGGTCACCCTGACCTATTCCGTAGCGAATCACGTGAGCCTGCGGTCCCTGTTGGGTGTAGGGTATTTGGCGGGAACCCAAGCTGCCTCAGTGTTGTATCCGAGCGGTCGATCGATTGAGACGAACATCTATCACTGGAACCTTTCTCTCGCATACGATTTCGTGCCCAACGGTCGATTCAATCCGTTCATCTACGTCGGCGGAGGTCTCCTGTGGTTTGATCCGCGGGACAAGAATGGTGCTCAGCTCTCCGGCTCCGGCGTGCCCCGCTTCGACACGAACGTTCTTGGGGGGATCGGATTCGACGTTTTCTTCAACGAGTTCTGGGCGATGTCGCTGAGCGCGGAAGGGGTCACTGGATTCAACAGCTGGCTTGATGGGACGAAGGGAAACACAAACGACTCGTACGGGCGTGTCTCGCTTGGCCTGCGCTACCACTTTTTCGATCAGAAATTCGTAAAGAAGATGATCGATGCTTTTGAGCAACGTGGGGAGTAGAAACGGCGTCACGCCGACATCGCGCTATGCTTGACTCCCTGAGGTTGCGCCTCGGAACGTGGTATGCACGGTTCCATTTTCGGCGTGCGAAGGAGCCGGTTGTTCATTTCACTCAGGCCATCTCGCAATCACGCCGTGCCATCGTTTTGTTGCCGGAATCGGCGAGCGATCTCTCTTCGACCGGCTCCGTCCTGAGATTTCTCGGGGATCGATTTCATACGAGCAAGGTTGTTCTCGTGGTGAAGAAGGAGCTTGTCCCGCGCATGCCCGAACATCGAGGGTTCAACCTGTTTACCTACGGTCCGGAGGAACTCAACACGTGGTTCGTTCCCCGCGCTGAGTTGCTTCGAAAGGTGAAAAAGAGTACATTCGATCTGGCGCTCGACCTGAATCAGGGGTTCGCGCTGCCGAGCTCGTTCCTCTGCCGTGCATCGCAGGCGCCGTTGCGGATCGGTTTCGTCAAGCCGTACGCGGACGACTTTTACAACTTTCAGGTCCAGACCGGTCAAGCCAGAGATCCTTCGCAGGCGTATGCAACACTCTTGAAGTGCATCGAAATGTTCTGAACCGTTTCTTCCGTCCTGTTTCAGGAGGTCTTGCAAGGAAAGAGGGTAAGAGGAGGATGCTATGCAATTTGAGATCAAGAAAAACGGTGATGCGACCGTTCTGAAGATCAAAGAACGCAAGCTCGACGCAAGCGTCTCTCCGGAGCTGAAAGGAGAATTCCTCGTTCTGTGCAACCGCAGCTTGAAGAACCTTGTCATCGACCTCAGCGATGTGGAGTTCTGCGACAGCAGCGGCCTCAGCGCGCTCCTGATCGCAGAACGAAAAATGAGAGAGAACGGCGGCATCGTGAAGCTTGCAGGATTGCAGAAGAAGGTTCTCTCGCTCATCCGCATCTCCCGCCTCGATCGCGCCTTCCGCATTCACGACACCGTTGCCAAGGCACTCCGATCATAGCAGCCTGACCTTGCGGTACTGCGGTCAGGTCGTAACGGTGAACCACCGCCACACTTACCTTCGACGAGCAAGGAGAACTTCTTGGGCTTTGGCACGCTCGATTATGTCGTCCTGATCCTGTATCTCGTCGGCATCGCTGTTTTCGGGATCGTGCGGGGCGGAACACAGAAGTCGGCCCGCGAGTATTTTCTCGGCAAAGGCGCGATCCCGTGGTGGATCGTCTGCTTCTCGATCGTCGCGGCGGAGACAAGCACACTCACGTTTATCAGCATTCCGGGCCTCGCGTACCTCACCAATCTCAACTTCCTGCAACTCACCTTCGGCTACCTCATTGGCCGCATCCTCGTCGGCTTTCTGTTTCTGCCTGCCTACTACAAGGGTGAGCTTTCAACAGCGTATGCTTTCCTGCAATCACGGTTTGGGTCGAAAACGCGCAGCTTTGCCTCCGTGGTTTTCATCTTCACACGCATGGCGGCGGACGGGGTACGACTCTTCGCGACAGCCATACCGCTGAGGTTTATCCTTCATATCGACTACCCCCTCGCCGTTCTCATTCTAGCGGTCGTCGCGCTGGGCTACACGTACGCCGGGGGCGTCCGGGGTGTCATCTGGGTCGACGCGGTGCAGATGTTGATCTACATCGGCGGCGCACTCGTGGCTGCAATCCTCCTTGTAAGTTCTGCAGACGGGGGATGGCTCGCGATAACCCACAAAGCGTGGGAGGCAGGAAAATTTCAGGTCTTCAACCTGAGCTTCGATAACTTCTGGCGGACGCCGTACACGCTCCTCGGCGGGCTGATCGGCGGCGCGTTTCTCTCCATGGCGTCGCATGGGGTCGATCAACTTATTATTCAGCGAGTGCTGACCACGAAATCACTCGCCGCAAGCCGGAAAGCTCTGATCGGAAGCGGAGTGATTATTGTCATGCAATTCGCGCTTTTCATGGTCGTCGGCCTGTTGCTCTACGGGCACTACAACGGTGCGTCGGTGGCTGCGATGGGATTGACCCGAGCTGATGAAATCTTTCCCCGGTACATTACCCAAGGTCTTCCCCCGGGTGTTTCCGGGCTTATCATTGCCGGCTTGCTGGCCGCGGCGCTTTCGACCCTGGCTGGCTCCATCAGCTCGATGGCTTCGTCGACCGTGCTTGACCTGTACAAGCCGTACTTCGGCAGAAACGTCACTCCCGAGCGAGAGCTCACGATCTCGCGCATTGTCACCGTCGTGTGGGCAGCGCTTCTGGTTTTGTCCGCCTTGTTCTTTATGAACACTCCGCAGACGGTGGTCGAGCTGGCTCTGAGCATCGCATCGTTCACCTACGGCGGCTTGCTCGGAACGTTTCTGCTCGGTGTGCTCTTCAAGAAGCCCACGCAGGAGGATGCGCTGGCAGGATTCGTGGCCGGCATCTTCATTATGATTGCGGTGATCTCGCTGAACCTTGTTGCCTGGACCTGGTTCACGGTCGTCGGCGTCGCCGCCACGTTGATTGTGGGAAACACGTTGAGTATGTTGAGCAAGCGGGCTGCAGCGTCGTAAGGATCAGAGGGGCCCGGCAGACTAACATCGGTGCTATGAAGAACACGCGCGTCAGAGCGAGACCGCCGGCCGGTCGGAAAAACCTGGAACTGGATCGTCGGATTGGACAATACTTTGATTTCCTCCGTCTCGAAAAAGGGGTAACGCAGCACACCGTCCATTCGTACCGGTTCGATCTCGCCAAGTATCGCGCCTTTCTCATCAAGCACGAGATCACGACACCGATCCTGATTACGCAGGAGGATGTGAGCGAGTTCTTGAGAGACGTGGCCCGCCGAAACCTCTCGCCGAGCAGCATCGCCCGGATCCTCTCTGCGGTCCGCGGCTTCCATCGTTTTCTGGTCGGTGAGGGGATTCATCCCGACGACCCGACCGAAGATATCGGCGCGCCGAAGCGTGCGAGGTTCCTTCCGGAAGTCCTGAGCGTCGCTGAGATCGAATCAATCCTGAAGCAGCCGAATACCGGGCAGCGCCTTGGGGTGCGCGACCGGGCGATCCTTGAGACGCTGTACGCAACCGGCATACGAGTCTCAGAGCTTACCGACCTGAAGCAATCCAACCTTTTATTCGACGATGAGTTGATACTCGTCTTCGGAAAAGGTCAGAAGGAACGTCTCGTGCCGATCGGCAGATCAGCCGTTGAGTGGGTGAAGAGGTATCAGACAGAGACGCGTATCCATCTTGCGAAGGCTGGGAGGTCGCACGACGTCGTGTTTCTCAACTTTCGGGGTGGAAAGCTTTCGCGCGCTGCAATTCGGGACATGGTCGCGAAGTATGCCAGGGCCGCGGGCATCAAGAAGGAGGTGCATCCGCATACCTTCCGGCATTCCTTTGCCACACATCTGCTGGAGGGGGGAGCGAACCTCCGCGCGGTTCAGGAAATGCTTGGGCACGCGGATATTTCGACGACGCAAATCTACACTCACATCGACCGCGAGTATCTCAAAGAAGTCCACCGTACGTTTCACCCGAGAGGATAACTGAGGCGAGTCCTCTAGAGCCGCTTTCAACCGTTTCTCCCACCGTAGCAGTTCGATCAGAGCTGTGATCCTCCCCACAAAACGTGTGCCATCCAATCCTTGAGTTTCTGGTCATTTCTTGGTAAATAATCGGCAGTCGCTCCCGTAGGTCTAGACCGTCCGCGTCGAGCGGACTGGATCCGCGTGGATGGCTGAGGGAACTCCCCATCCTGCCGTACGCAAGCCTCCGGGAGATTCTTATCTGCGTGGGAAGACATGAACCAGCGTCGAATCCTTATCCTGGCCGAAAGCAAGTTTAGCCCCCTCAAGTCAAAAACGGCGAACGGGGCGATCGTCTACATCCGGGATGAGGTCGTAGCGATCATCGACAGCACCAAAGCCGGCTTGACGGCGCAGGAGGTTCTTGGCTATGGTGGGGATCTCCCGGTGGTCAAGAGCCTGGAAGAGGGGATGCGTTTCAACCCGACGCATTTGTTGATCGGCATTGCTCCTTCGGGCGGTCGGCTTCCCGATTCGTGGCGCGAGATGATCAAGACCGTGATCAGCAATCGGCTTCACATCTTGAGCGGCCTGCATACGATCCTCTCCGACGACCAGGAGTTCTGCACGCTTGCTCGGCAATTCGGCGTCACGATTACCGACTACAGAAGAATCCCGCCGGAGTACGAGGTTCTGGCCAAAGGCACATGGCGTCAGCGCAAGGCCAAGGTGATCCTGACGGTCGGGACCGAGTGCAATATCGGCAAGATGACGACGCTGCTCGAAGTACACAAGGACCTCGTCCAGCGTGGCTTCAGGTCGGATTTCGTCGCCACCGGACAGACCGGCATGCTGATTCGCGGCAGGGGGATCGCTGTCGATTCGATCATCGGAGATTATATCTCCGGGAGCATCGAGCTCGAGGTCGATCGTTCTGCAGCGGAAGGGCACGAGTTCATCCTCGTCGAGGGGCAAGGTTCGCTCACCCACATCGGATACTCGGGCGTCACGTACGGCCTGATGCATGGGACGATGCCGGAGGCCATGATTCTCTGCCATCAACCGACCCGATTGAAGGACGACTATGGATTCCCGCTGCCAGAGTTGAACCGATGCATCAGGTTCCATGAGGAAGTTGTCAAGTTCTTTCGAGAGACGAAGGTCGTCGCGATCGGACTCAACTCGACCGGTCTCACGGAGGAAGAATCGATGCAGGCTGCGGAGAAGATCACGAAGGAGACAGGTCTTCCGGCGATCGATGCGTTCCGTTTTGGCCCGCAGAAGATCACCGACGCGGTCCTGAAGTACTTTGGTCGATCATAAGCTGTTCTAAAGGAGGTGGACGTGCAGTACTTTCGATACAAGGACAACGAACTTTATTGCGAGGATGTCTTGCTCAGCGAGCTGGCAGAGGAGTTCGGCACGCCGCTGTACGTGTACAGCAAGAATCAGGTCGTCGAGAATTTCCGCGCTCTCAAGGCGCCGCTGGCAAACACGGACTACGTGATGTGCTATGCGCTGAAAGCGAACGGCAACCTGTCCCTTCTGAAGCTTCTCGCGGGGGAGGGTGCCGGCGCGGATGTGGTCTCGGCCGGCGAGCTCTACCTGGCGCTGAAGGCGGGCTTTCCGCGTGAGAAGATCACGTTTGCCGGTGTCGGAAAGCGGGACGACGAGATCGAGTACGCTCTGAAGAGCGAAATCTTCTCGCTGAGCGCCGAGTCGGCACAGGAGCTTCACCAGATCTCTCTTGCGGCTCTGCGTCAGCAGGTGAAAGCCCGGGTCGCGCTGCGCATCAATCCGGATATCGACGCGCAGAGTCATCCGTATATCACGACGGGTTTGAAACAGAACAAGTTCGGCATCAGCGCCGAGGAGGCCGTCAACATGTGTCAGCTGGCAGCTTCGCTTTCCGCCCTGGATGTCATCGGTGTTCACACGCACATCGGGTCCCAGATTACAAGGCTGGAGCCCTATGTCGATACGGCAACGTTTATCGCTGGTCTCGTAACGAAGCTCCGGGAGGTCAACATACCGATCCGGCACATCGATTTCGGGGGCGGGTTTGGCGTCCAGTATACGAACGCGATCAGGCATGAAGGCCTTCCAACTGAATCCGAGAATGCGGTTCCGCCGCCCCTCGGACAGTTTGTCGAAGCGGTCTTGCCGATCCTCAGGGAGACGGGTTGCTCGATCTGGTTCGAGCCGGGTCGCTCCGTTGTCGCGGATGCCGGCGTTCTGCTTACGAAGGTCCTCTACACAAAGGAGAACGGCGCGAAGAAATTCGTTGTTGTGGATGCAGGGATGAACGATCTGCTGCGCCCGAGCCTTTACAATGCATATCACCAGATCGTGCCGTTGAAGATTGAAACGTATGAGCACGAGAGGGTCGATGTTGTCGGACCGATCTGCGAGACGGGTGATTTCCTCGCGAAGGACCGTCTCCTCGCGAAGGCTAGGCGGAACGAATACCTTTCCGTCATGACGGCGGGGGCGTACGGGTATGCGGGTGCCTCCAACTATAACGGGCGCCCGAGGCCTGCGGAGATCATAGTCAACGGAGAAAAAGTCCGCGTGATTCGTAAACGGGAATCCATTGAGCAGCTCGGATGATGGGCCTGACCGTGGGATGGAAGCAATGAAGTTGCATGACGTTGCCGTCGTGGGCGCGACCGGCTTGGTCGGACGCGCGATGGTGAAGGTGCTCGAGGAACGAAAGTTCCCGGTGAACCGCCTGGTGCTGCTGGCATCGGAGCGGTCGGCGGGAAAAGAGCTTTCGTTCAATGGAAAGCAGGTGGTTGTTCAGAAGCTGGAGAGGGAACGATTCGAGCATGTGGACTTTGCTCTCTTCTCTGCCGGGGCGTCCGTCAGCAAGGAGTTCGCACCGCACGCTGTGCAGTACGGCACGGTGGTCATCGACAACAGCAGCGCGTTCCGGATGGACGACGGTGTCCCGCTCGTCGTCCCCGAGGTGAACCGCGCGGAGATCTTCAAGCACAAGGGGATCATTGCGAACCCCAATTGTTCGACGATTCAGATGGTGGTCGTTCTCAAGCCGCTCCACGAGCGGTTCAGGATCAGGCGCGTCGTGGTCTCGACCTACCAGTCCGTGACCGGAGCTGGCCAAAATGCTGTGATCCAGCTTCAGGATGAGCTGGCGGGTCGGCAGCCGCGGGAGAAGAAGTTCCCGCATCCGATCGCGTTCAACTGTCTGCCCCACATCGACGTTTTCTTCGATGACGGCTACACGAAAGAGGAAGTGAAGATGATCAAGGAGACGAAGAAGATCATGGGGGAAGACTTGAGCGTCACGGCGACGACCGTGCGCGTGCCGGTGATGGGCGGGCACAGTGAATCGGTGAACATTGAGTTCGAGAATGAATGTCCGCCGGAGGAGGTCCGCGAGATCCTTGGCAACTCGCCGGGCATCGTCGTCCAGGATGATCCGAAGAACAACGTGTATCCCATGCCCATCACGGCGTGCGGCAGGGATGATGTTTTCGTGGGGCGCATCCGCCGGGATGGGACCGTTGCGCATGGGATCAACCTTTGGATCGTTGCGGATAATATCCGAAAAGGCGCTGCGACGAACGCCGTCCAGATCGCGGAAGCGTTGGCCGCCGGGAAATAATTCGCAGGGTTGGTATCCGTAGACTTTTCTCTTAACTCATCGTGCATCGTTAACGGGATTGCTCATCGTTCGGCGGAGAGATCGTGCAGTCTCAGCGGCCGCCAGAGGATAGCGTGAAGCTCGATTTTCGTGAAAGACTGAAACGAGGGCCCATCTTGTGTGATGGAGCGATGGGAACGCTGCTGGATCTCTATGAGTACGATGAACGTCCCCATGAGATTCAAAACCTTCGGAACCCCGATATTGTTGATCGGATTCACCGGGAGTATATCGAAGCAGGAGCGGAGATCATTGAGACCAATACCTTCTCCGGCAACCGATTTCGGCTGACGCAATTTCATCTCGAGGATAGGATCGAGGAGGTCAATCGAACCGCGGTGGAGCTGGCACGGCGGGCCGCAGGGGACAGGGCCTACGTCGCCGGATCGGTCGGACCGACGGGTAAGCTTCTCGAGCCAATCGGAAAGATCAAGCTTGCTCAAGCCCGGGGAGCCTTCAAAGAACAGATCGAGATACTCGTCAAGGCGGGCGTCGATCTCCTCATCCTGGAAACGTTCGTGAGTCTCAACGAGCTCGATGAAGCTATCACCGCCGCGAAGGAGGTGACGAGCCTTCCGATCGTCGCCCAGAAAACGTTTCCCGAAGACGGGTCCATTCTCTCGGGTTCCTTCCCTCTGGAGGTGGTGGAGCATCTTCTGAGTCGCGGCGTCGATGTCGTCGGGGCGAACTGCACCGTCGGCCCGCAGAGGATGTTCAGCATCATTCGGACGATGTACAAGGACGGCGTCTGCCTCTCAGCGCAGCCGGCAGCCGGGATTCCGACGCTCCAGGACGGCCGGTCCGTGTACCATACGACACCGGAGTACCTCGCCACGTACGCAAGGGAACTCGTCCAGGCGGGCGTCACGCTCATCGGCGCGTGCTGCGGCTCGACCCCTGCCCACATCCGGGCAATCCGTGATGCGATCAATGACCTGCGCGGCCCTTCGCAAAAGGTCGCTCCAGCGATCGAGGCCAGGCCAAGGGAAACGATGGCGGTCGGAGGCAGTGTTGGTGAGGCACCCTTGCAGAGCGATGATCGATCCCGCTTTGCCCGAAACATCGGTAAGAAGTTCCTGACGACGGTCGAACTCGATGTCCCTCGCGGACTCGATATGTCTTCATTGATCGAGGGGGCAAAGTACTTGCACCGGTGCGGCGTCGATGCCATCAACGTTACCGACGGTGCGCGGGCACGCCTCCGCATGAGTTCAATTGCACTCTCGTACCTCCTGCAACACGAGGTCGGGATCGAAACGATCACTCACCTGACCACGCGGGACCGGAACTTGATCGGCCTTCAGGCGGACCTGCTGGGTGCTCACGCGTTCGGCCTTCGCAACATCCTCTGCATCACCGGGGACCCGACAAGCGTCGGAGACTATCCGCACGCTACATCGGTGTTCGATGTAGACTCCATCGGTCTCATCCGTGCCGTCAGATCAATGAACCAGGGTCGCGATCTCATGGGTAACAGGCTCGAGCAGAATACCTCTTTCTTGATCGCGTGTGCAGCGAACCCGAGGGCCGACGATATGGATCGTGAGCTCAAGCGACTGGCGAAGAAAGTGGAGGAGGGCGCGCAGATCATTTTTACGCAGCCGATGTACGAGATGAGCACGCTGGAGGACTTCGCCCGCCGGACGGAGCAATGGCACATTCCGGTCATGCTCGGGATCCTGCCGCTCCGGAGCTACAAGCACGCCGAATTCCTGCATAATGAGATCCCCGGGATGGTCGTTCCCGCCGCCGTTCGGGAGAAGCTGCGCGCTGCAAACGGAAAGGCAGCCGAGATCGGCATTCAGCTCGCGACCCAATTCCTGCGCGAGGCAAAAGCAATGGTGGCGGGTGCATACTTGATGCCTCCCTTCAAGAGGTACGACATCATACCGCAAATCCTTCAGGCTGTCTGAATCGGGCAATGCCCCGACCTGCCTCTATCCCCCGCGGCCCATGTCTCAATTTGGAGCGCAAAACCGTTTTTTCGCGCAATGACTTGTGAGCTGTGTATCGCCCATCACGAGTTTGCTCTTGCATTTCTCTACCAGATTCATGATATTCTTGCGAATATTTATACCTCAAGGAGGAGGTTGCTATCGCTGCGCTCGAAGTTCATTTGCGCACCGCACCGTTGGCTCTCATTCTCCTCTCCTCTCTGCAGAGCCTTCTTTTTGGCCAAGCGCACCCAGGGGCTCCCCGAACGATTGTCGCCGTCCGGACGGCCGAGCCGATCCGGGTCGATGGCCAACTGACGGAGACGGTCTGGCAGCGTAGGGGCGAGGAGGGGTTCGTCCAGCGTGAGCCCTTCGAGGGGGCAGAGCCGTCACAGCGGACCGAGGTGTGGTTTGCCTACGACGACGATGCGCTCTACGTGGCCGTACGGCTCTACGATTCGCACCCGGATTCCATCATCGGCAGGGTTGCCCGGCGGGATCAGGACTCAGAGTCCGACGAGGTCGGCGTTGCCATCGATGCGGCGAACGACGACCGCACCGCCTACTACTTCGTTGTCAATCCGGTTGGAGCCATCACCGACGGAACCTACTCCAACGACACGGAGATGGACGATACGTGGGACGGGATCTGGGACGTGGGAGTGCGCACAGACAGCCTGGGTTGGTGCGCCGAGTTCCGCATACCCTACTCCCAGCTCCGATTTCCAAAGCGAGATCGGTACGTCTGGGGAGTCGAGGTCTACCGCCGGATCAAGCGGCGGAACGAAGATTCCTACCTTGTCCTTCACCCTCGTACGGATCGCGTTCGAGTTTCACGGTTTGTCAACCTTGTCGGTATCGAGGGGATCGAGCCGCCGGCAAGGGTTGAGCTTCTTCCGTATTTCACATCGACCGCCAAGTTCCTCCAACAGCCTCCGGTGGATGATTTCAACAGCGGGAGGGAAGACCCCTATAAGAACCGGCGTCGCTATCCGTTGAATCTCGGGGCTGATGCGAAGATCGGCCTCTCGGGTGATGTGACCCTCGACGCGTCGCTGAATCCGGACTTCGCTCAGGTCGAGGTTGATCCTGCCGTTGTGAACCTGACCGCCTATGAGGTCCAGTACCAGGAAAAGCGACCGTTCTTCATCGAGGGTTCCAGTATCCTGAAGTTTGGGAGGGGAGGCGCAGCGTATCTGAACGATTTCGACTGGCACGATCCGGATTTCTTCTACAGCCGCCGCATCGGCCGTGCGCCTCAGGCTTCCGTGACGCATCAAGGCTATGAGGATGTGCCCGACCGGACCACCATCCTCGGTGCCGCGAAGGTGAGCGGGAAGATCACGAACACTTGGTCCTTTGCCGCTTTGACGGCCCTCACAAATCGCGAATACGGGCTCGTCGATTCTGCCGGGGTCGAGTTCAAGGATGAGATAGAGCCGCTGACGTTCTATGGCATCGCGCGCACACTCAAGGAGTTCAATGAAGCACGTCAGGCCATCGGTGTGATCGGCACGATGGTCACGCGCGATCTGCGCGACCCGCGGTTGAGAAGCCTTCTGAACAGCCGTGCACTTTCGCTCGGCGTTGACGGCTGGACGTTTCTTGACAAGGAGAAGGTGTGGGTGATCACCGGGTGGGCTGGAGCTTCCTACGTTGCCGGCGCAAGCGATCGCCTCCTCAGCCTTCAGCGTTCCCCCCAGCATTACTTTCAGCGGCCGGATGCCTCGTACCTGAAGATTGATTCGAATGCAACGTCGCTGGCGGGTTGGTCTTCACGGGTCTGGCTGGACAAGGTGAGCGGGAACTGGATCTTCGACGCAGCGATCGGCGCGATCCACCCGAAGTTTGAGACGAACGATGCAGGGTTCTTGACGAACGCCGATTTCATCAATGCACACATATACGCCGGCTACCAGTGGTGGGAGCCGGGCAAAATTCTTCGTACAAAATCGATTTCTGCCGCAGCCTATCGAGAATATGATTTCAGTGGGTACAAAATAGGAGAAACGTACCGCCTGTTCCTGAATGCGCAGCTTCTGAACTACTGGAGCGGTTACCTGAGCCTTGGCTATAACGCTGAATGTTATGATGACCAGCGGACACGGGGCGGGCCCGTCATGAAATCCCTGCGAAGCAGTACGCTGCAGGCCGGAGTCTCGAGCGATTCACGCAAGTCGCTCTATGGATCCCTGAGCCTCACCAGCGCAAGCGGGGTCTCGGGAGGCTGGTACTACATTGTCGACGCTTCGCTTAGCTGGAAGGCTTCGAATTCGCTCAATATCACGGCTGGACCGGAGTTCTACAAAAACCACAACACTGCCCAGTACGTCGCGACTCTCAGTGATTCATATGCTGATGAAACTTTCGGGCGCCGCTACGTCTTTGGGACGCTCGACCAGCAGCAATTGTCCGCAACCCTCCGAGTCAAGTGGGCTTTCACGCCCAAACTCACTTTCGATCTCTACCTCCAGCCGCTGCTGTCCATCGGCAGTTACAGCGATATCAAGGAGCTTGCCCGCCCCGGGACGTTCGCGTTCCTTCAGTACGGCCGGGAGGGATCGACCATCGCTCTTGCAGACAACATCTACACCATCGATCCGGATGGGCTCGCGGGTCCGGCGCCGAGCTACAGCATCTGGAATCCCAATTTCAATTACAAATCCCTTCGAGCGAACGCCGTGCTTCGGTGGGAATACCTTCCGGGATCGACGATCTATCTCGTCTGGACACACGAGAAACTGAATTTTGACAACCCGGGGGAGTTTGAGTTCGGTCGGGATGTCCGTTCGCTCTTCCGGGAGAGACCGGACAACGTCTTTTCGATCAAGATCACGTACTGGTTTAATCCTTGAGGGGGATTTGCCGGCTCGGGCGGGGGTGGTTTTCCAGCTTCAGCGAGATTGTGGAGGCGAACGCAGGCTCCCGCCAGATGGAGATGAAATCGGGATCGAGCACCTCCGCGAACCTGTAATCGATCGCAACAGCCTTTGCGAGATTAGCGAGAGCCTTCACCTTGTCCTTCTGAATAGCGTACACGCGCGCCTTCCAGTAGTACGCCTGGGCTGATCCCGGCGCCAGGGAATCGATGTTCGCGATGGCTTTCCTTGCAAGCTCAGGGTTCTTCGCCCGCCGGGCGTTGAGCAAGCCGAGGTACGCGAGCGCCGTGACGTCGCTCGGATCGTTGGTCACCATCTTCTCGGCGAGCGCGAGCCCATCATCGAGAGCCGTCAACGATTCATACTTACCCGAGAGTTGATACGTTTGCCCCATCCGATAATACAGGATCACCTTCGCATCATCGTTTGCCCGACCCATGAGGGCTTGGCAGTAGGCCACAACTTTGTCATCCTGATCCAGACCGCTCCATACTTTGAATTTGTAGTCAACGGTCAGCAATGAATCGTTCGCGCCGAGGCTTGTCGCCGTATCGAACAGCCGGGCCGCGGCCTCGTACTCCTCTTTGTACAGATGAACGAGACCCATCACAATACTGGACTCATAATACCTCGGATCATTGGAGAGTGCTGTCGTTGCATACTCCATGGCCTTTTCCTGGTCACCCGCAATCAATGAGAGGAGAGCGAGCTGCCGGTAGCATTCCGCATTTGTCGGTTGCAGCGAGAGGCTCTTGGATATTGACTCCCAGGCGCTCCTGTACTGTTGCGTGTATCGATAGACCTCACCCATGATCTCATAGGCGAGCGGAATGCTGGAGTCCATTGCAAGAGCGGTCCTTGTCAGCTGTCCAGCCTCAGCGAGTCTTGCGTCGTCCTGCTCGCCCTGCCGCTCGAAGTGGAGCAGGTCGGCCTCTGCCAGGGTAACTCTGGCGAATGCGAAGAGTGAATCCATCTCGATTGCCTGTCGCAGCAGACCGATCCCCTGATCAATGGAAGCGAGCGAGGGTTCGTAGATCAGCTGACGTCCCTCAAGGTATAAGCGGTACGCTTGTGCGTTCGAAGTCCAGCGGCGGGGTTGCGGAGCAGGCGCCTCGATCTCCAGCGCTTTCACTACCCGCGCGCTGATGTCTGCAGCAATATCGTTCATCCCGATCAGATCGCCCTGGACGGAAGCCTCCCACACCACATTCTGGGTTCCAGCTTCGATGAGGTTCGCTGTGACGTAGACTTTCTGGCTATCTGCCGCAATCGTCCCTGTGATGACGTATGACACCCCGAAGGTTTGTGCAACCTCCGGGATTCCAGCCCTCTGCGGGTCGATCAGCTTTGTACTGTTGGAGGCGATGACAGACAGCTGCTCGACGCGGTTGAGGTTTTCAGCAACGAAAGCGGAAATTGCCTCTCCGAAGTAGCTGCTCTGAGCCGAGGGAGTGGTGAAGTTCAGGACGGCGATGGCGGCCGGCTTGGAGAGGTGGCCCGAAAGAAGCAGTATGGCTGCGATAGTGGCAACAGCTGCGACAGAGCCGAGAATGATGTAGAGCTTCCGCTTCGATTTCGGCTCTCCTTCGAACTCGATTCGAGCCGCCGCAGCCTCAGCCTGCTCTTTCGCGAGGGCCTCGGCGGCCTCCCGCTCGGCGCGCAGTTGCTCCTGCCGTGCCCGTTCCTCCTCCTCACGCTCCTGGAGCCTCTGAAGCTCCTCCTTGGCTTGCTCGGCCTGGCGGATTTGTTCTTCGAGCTGCTTTGCTTCGGGGTTGTTCGGCTCGATCGTATAGACTTCTCGAATGGCAGCGAGTGCTTCCGCAAACTGATCTTGCTCCACGTGCTGGATCGCCCGCTGAACGCTGTCCTGAACCCGCTGCTTCCGCTCCTCTTCCTTTCGCTTTTTCTCTTCCTTCACGCGCTGTCGCCGCTGCTCCTCCTCCCGCCTGGTTCGTTCCTCCTCGAGTTGAAGAAGGAGCATCTGAGCGTCGTAGTGGATCTGGACAATCCTGTAGATTTCTTTGACCTCCTCCTCGGCCTTCTCAAAATCGCCCGAATGGAAAAACTCCTGAGCTCTCACAAAGTGAACGTTGGCCCGTTCCTGTTTCTCCTGTTCCTCCCGCCGTCGGTCTTCGTCGACTCTCTGCCGCGTCGCTTCGACCTGCTTTGCCTCCTCCTCTTCCTGCTTGGTGATCGCTTCTGCCTTCCGGCGTGTCGGGACCTCTTTGGCAGACTTGGAGGGCTGGGCAAGCTCAGGGATGGATTCGATCAGAAGCTCGAAAACTTCAACCGGGTCCGCGATATTCTTCAGTTCGATCGAACCGATGCTGAATGCACGAATCTGCATCTTGTTCTTCACCTGATTGAAGATATCCGCCGAGACGCAGATGCGGGTCGGTTCGGTGATCGCCTCGATCCGGGCCGCGATGTTCACGCCGTCGCCGAAGATATCGTTGCCCACCGTGATCACATCCCCAAGGTGGATTCCGATTCGGATTTCGATCCTCTCGAAGCTGCTCTTGTCTTTGTTGTACTCCCAGAACTTCTCCTGCGCCTCGATCGCACACTTCACGGCGTTGACGGCGCTGGAGAAATCGACCATGAAGGAATCGCCGAGGGACTTGATGATCGTTCCCCCGTACTTCTCGACGACATCTCGAATCATCGAGTCGTGAACCTTCAGAAGGTCCATTGCTGCGAGCTCGTTCTCCCCCATCTTCTTGGAGAAATCCCTGATGTCGGTGAACATGATCGCAGCAAGTTTCCGGGTTCCGATGTCCTCGTTTGAAGCCATTTCCAGCGCGTTATGTTAGTGAGAATCTGAAAAAATAGAGAGGGAGGAGTCGATGAACAGGAGTTAGGATATCAGGGTCTTTCTCGCACACGCTTTGCGGTTTTCCTCTTGGCGTGTAATGGGCCCGCAGCTTCAACCGTAAAGTCCAAGATATTCACTCGTTATCGGAATGTCAAGAAGGCCGACAGTCTGGTAGTGGGCTATTTTGAAAATGAATAAGAAAATATGGTTGTCAATAGTTCCTTCTACGTTGATCTGCGCTTTCATATTCTTGGAGTCGAACGAATCTATCGTTTCGGAAATACCACTCATAAGCAAAAGTAGTATAATGTTTGGTTCCCCAATAATCCTTGTACCAAATAGCACCTGTGATATAAAATCGATTATTTGGGTCGGTCATGTTTGTATCCCAACGAGCTTTTTCGGGGAATACATCTTCAGTGTCGGGGAAAGCGGGGGCCAAAATTCCCGTATTCATAGTATCGGGATAGGGATAACTCCGGGGATCTTCAATGGTTCTCCAATGGTCAAATCGAAAACCCTGAGTAACATTATAGGCTGGAGTTTTGCCATGGTTGGTGATCGGAATTTTCGCCACGTACTCACCGAATCTGGTTTGCTTTACAGTGGGGAAAGATGCGAAGACGAAGGGTCTATTTTCATCGATGTAATTTTCAGTGGCGAGATCAAGACTTTCTCTTGTCTGGCTGCTTTGATGAATGCTTACATAAATGAAAATGACAATACTTACAACACTACACACAGCCATAACGACGTTAGCTTTTGTCGTCGGGTCACATTTCTTGAAGGACTCAAAAAGGTTCTCTATTCTCTTCTTGCCATTCTTTGCGCCTTTTGCGGCGTTATCGCTTTCTTGTTTTGTATTGTTGAGAGAGGATTCCATCGTTTGTTTTTCCTCCTTTGCGGCGTTCTATTTATGTATTTGTGCTACTTCATAATATTCGCCGATCTTACTTTTGGATAAGCGATTCATATATCAATCTTCCATTTTCCGTCTGTTGACAACGAAAGATGTGTAAGGATAAAAACAAGAAAGAATTGATGTGGGGTATTAGCGTCTCTCTGTCAAGGCCAGAGGCGATTCAGTTTGCCCAGTCATTAGACGGTGCTGATAAGTACTACCTATTGAAGATTTCGGAGAATGCGAAAGCCCGGCACGTTGCCAAGCGGGAAAGGTTCATCGTGGTGCGTTATCCGCACAAAGGGGAAACGGTACCAGATGGGCATGCGGTGTTTGCCTGCAAGAATGAACTAAAATTAGCTAGATAAGCCGATGGGACGTGAAGGCTTTGAGCAATCTCCCCTTACTTCTCTTCACGAATTCTATATCGCTAAGCAGAACAACCTCAACGTGATAGGTTCTCGCAAAATGAATTGCAGGGATGAAATCGGCATCAGACGTAGCTAATAGGATTCTCGTAACTACATTGTTAATGCACAACTTTGCAACATCAAAGCCAATTTTCATGTCAACCTGCTTTTGGGAGAGTATTGGCTTAAAGTCACTGTCTGCCAACGGACGCGGCTTCTTCAGGAGGTCTGTTATTGATTCTTCCTTCAAAGTCCATCCGTCAAATGAAAGGTGGCCTCGGCGATACGTGAAAAACGGATTCTTTTGAATATCCACCTGGAATTGGGTGGCCTTTTCATGGACGGAACTTGCAGAGAAGTCAAAATCCGTCTTGCTTACTGGAAGCGCCCTCCTTTCCGAAAACGGTGGGCAGTCATAGTAATAAGCCCGTGCGATCAGTTCATCTGGTAGGATTACGCTTCTACAGAAGGCTTCGGTCTCTCCGGGGGAGGGGCTGTGCCCTAATTTCTTCTTTATCAATCTCCTAGAAAAATCCCCGTCTAGCAGGATAGCTATATTCATTTGTGTCTCAAAATAGCAAACCCCCTGCACGATTCGTACAAGGGGTTTATGTGCCGGCCTACCGGCTCTAGCGGATTATACTGCGCTATTACAATACAACTGTTAAACGTAAATGTCAAGAGAAAAGTTGCATTGTACAACGCCGTGTACGCCGCGTTATATTCAGTGTGCATTGTACATCGTGTACAGCGTGTAAGGAATCGCATTTCTGCAGCCATAGCAGACGTTGGAAGCTATTCGTTTGTTTCCGGGGATTCTTTCGCACCCTCAACACCGTGTGTTTTTCTTGGCCTTCCCCGCTTCTTTTGGGGAGCATCATGCCCACTGTCTTTGTCGGCCTGTGACCCTTCCTTTTTCTTCGATTTCTGCTCACCCCCGTACCAAGACTTCAACCCAAACGCATTCTGCTTTCTGATAAATTTGAATGCGGTTGTATTCTTGATTAGGGTCATTCGCACGGCTTTTTCGCCGCCGAATTTGCTGAAATCGAAGCCCCCGCTTTTGAATACATCGACAATGGCACTCCATGTGACGGCTCCGTGATCTTTGCCCCGTTTTCCAAGATATTCCTGAAGGGCAGTGCTAGGTGGCTTATTGACAAATTCGTCGATCTTGACTGTAACCCCAGCACTTGTGAGAGCTTCCGGTTCGTCGTTTGGAAATGGAGATTCCGACCCCATTTCACGAGCCAGTTCATTCAGGACTTTCTTAGTGGCGGAAACGTCCTTCATCAGATTTTTCAGTTTGTCTAAATAGAAATCGTATGCAGATTGTAATGTGTGCATAGAAGTATCCTTTTGTGGTTTGTGCCTGCACCCAATATACAACTATCTTTAGAACTTGTCAAGTTAAAAATCGCACCGACACCAAAACTCTTCTATGCATAGAACTTTTCTCTTGACATTGACTATGAATAGTTATATATTACTATCGTGAGAAGAAAAGGAAATAAAAATGGCCAACTCCATCACAATAATGAACGAAGTTGGCCAAATTCACAAAACAAGAGCGGCGGCTTTGTTCCTCCGCACGAAGGGAGGTGAGATTATGGCTTCAATCTGGGGCGGAATTGTGAGACTGTATGACGGATTCACAATTCGCGCCCGCGCTATAGTATAGCGCCGCCCGCTATTTAGCGGGCCTGCGAGTGTTGAGAGCACTCGCAAGCCCTAAATCACTCGCCTGCGTGAACAAGCGAATGACCCGCTTCAAAGGTAATTCAACGCAGGCTCAAAGTCAAGATCAAATTGGAGCACTGCAATGAATACCTTGTCGCCCGAAAAGAAAGCCCTCGTTCTCAATTCCCTCGTCGAAGGTAATTCAATCCGCAGTACCGTGAGAATGACGGGCGTAAACAAGAAAACCGTTATGCGGTTGCTCGTTGAGGCCGGAGAACAAGCGCGAGAAATCCTTGACACTCAGTTAGTCAATCTTCATTCCCGCTATGTTGAAGTAGACGAGATTTGGACGTACGTCGGAAAGAAGCAAAAGCAACTCAGACAGACCGACGACCCGGAACTTGGAGATCAATACGTTTTTGTAGCGATGGATGCTGAGACAAAGTTAGTCTGTGCGTTCAGCGTTGGCAAACGCAACTACAAGATGGCGCACTCGTTCATAAAGGAATTGCAGTATCGAATCAGTACTCGGTTCCAACTGACAACTGACTCATTTTCGCCTTACTTCAATGCCGTTGATAGTGTCTTTGGGGAGGATATTGACTACGCGCAGATTCATAAAGAGTACGCAGAGGAACCACAGGCCGAGAAGCGATACAGCCCGGCCAACATAATACGTATCACGATAAAGCCATTGATCGGACAGCCGAGAAGAAACCACATTTCGACGAGCTACATTGAGAGGCAAAACCTCACAATGCGTATGCAGATGCGACGGTTTACTAGGCTCACTAACGCGTTCTCAAAGAAGTTGTACAACCTTGAATGTGCGGTTGCCTTGCACTTCTATCACTACAACTTTATGCGTCTCCATCAGACGTTGAGAGTCACACCCGCGATGGAAGCGCGAGTCACTAACAGGATTTGGGATTGGAGCAATTTGCTGAATTATGACATAGCGAAGGTGGCTTAAGGTGTGCTAGTCTTTTGTTGCTTGGGTTGGTAGTATTGGATAAATTAGTACGTATGAAGACACAAAAAGATGTACACGCGTACACTTTTATTCCGCACACCGATTCAGAAGCGCGCTTTCTTGAAATGCTGAGAATCGCGTTGAGTGCTGCTTACGAGTCTTCCGTGGAAATTAGAATGGAAGACGCTTCTCAAGCCAATTGTTTACCTCTTGCGGGCCCTGTCCAGAGTACGGCCGCTTGAGGTTGATAACATACAGGTTATCGTTTTTGTCGATGGTTGGCTTGAGTTGGTCATAAATCGTTTGAGGCGATTTGTCGGTGAGAATTGCATAGGACGACTCCGACAATTTCGCGTACGCGTACCCCTTTATGGTTTTCAAGAGATCGGAGTAATCT
>Ga0315554_1000634_pt1 | contig 20867 bp, 18 predicted proteins | sample SalMarSW160370MG_FD_202114 | JGI IMG/M metagenome (GOLD analysis project Ga0315554, IMG submission 202114) | Salt marsh sediment microbial communities from the Plum Island Ecosystem LTER, Massachusetts, United States - Salt Marsh Sediment SW1603-70 ... | reverse complement strand
TTCGGATGGTAGCGAGCGTTTTCAGATTCTCGAGATGATCGCCGCCGGGGATGTCCCGAAAAACAAGATCGGTCCCGGACAATGCAGCAAGATCATGACCGGCGCCATGATGCCCGAGGGGGCGGACAAGATCGTGCGGGTGGAATTCACCCGGGAGTCCGAGGGCTGGATGAGGGTGACAGAACCGGAACCGTATGCCAACATCATCGTGCGAGGAGAGAACCTCCGCGCCGGAGACCCGCTTCTCGATCCGAAGGTTCTGAGGGCTCAGGATATCGGTGTGCTGGCCTCCCAGGGGTACGCTTCGGTTTCAGTTTCCGCCGTGCCGGTGGTCGGTGTCATCACCACGGGCAGCGAGCTGCGTTCGGCGGGACAGCAGCTCGAGGTCGGCGAGATCTACAACTCCAACGGACCCCAGCTCTGCGCCCAGGTGCAGGCCATGGGAGCCCGCTGGCGGAACTACGGCGTGGTGCCGGATGATCCAAAGCAGCTCGCCGGGGCGATCGATCGTGCTCTTGGGGACTGCGACGTGCTGCTTCTCTCCGGCGGCGTTTCGATGGGGGATCTGGATTTCGTCCCCGGAGTATTGAAGAATCTCGGCGCGCAGGTCGTATTCCACAAGCTGGCTGTGAAGCCGGGCAAGCCGACCCTGTTCGCCCGTAAAGAGCGCTCCTTCGTGTTCGGGCTCCCGGGAAATCCCGTGTCCACCTTTATCATTTTCGAGGTGTTCGTGAAACTGTTCCTATACCGCTGGATGGGAATAACCGGCAAACCCCGTGTGGTCAGCGGCACACTGGCCGAAGCGATCAAGCGGCGGGACGTGCAGCGGCTGGAATACCGCCCGGTCAGGCTGGAAGGAAGTCGGATTATTCCCCTGTCCTACCACGGGTCCTCCCACCTCAGCGCCCTGCGGGAAGCGGAGGGGCTGATTCGTATCGAGATCGGAACCACCCGCATCGAAGAGGGAAGTGAGCTGAATGTACGACTCCTATAACCGCCGGATCGACTACCTGCGCATCTCCGTGACGGACAAGTGCAACCTTCGCTGCCGCTACTGCATGCCCGAGGAGGGGGTGCCCATCCGGCGACACCAGGATTTCCTGAGTTTCGAGCAGCTCACCGCCGTGGTTCGGGCGGCGGTGAGACTGGGTGTGACCAAGGTGCGCCTGACCGGCGGGGAACCCCTGGTGAAGCGGGGCATTGTGGAGCTGGTCGGCATGCTCCGCGGTGTAGAGGGTTTGCAAGCGCTGGCCATGACCACCAACGGGACTCTGCTGACCCGCTATGCCGGAGCGCTGAAGACCGCCGGCTTGGACAGCCTCAACATCTCCCTGGACACCCTGGATCCGGAACGTTACCATCGTATCACCCGCGTCGGGGATATCCGGCGGGTCCTGGCAGGCATCGAAGCCGCGGTAGTGGAAAAATTTCCCGTGAAGATCAACATGGTGGTGCTGGCGGACACCTCGGAGCCGGAGATCGAAGAGATGCGGCGTTTCTGTGCAAGCAGGGGATTGACCCTGCAGCTGATCAACCACTACGCCCTGGCGGCGGAGAAGGTCGATGACTACCACTACGACAGACCTCCGCGCTGCGAGGAATGCAACAGGATCCGGCTGCTTGCCGACGGAACCCTGAAGCCCTGCCTGCACTCCGACGAAGAGATCCCGATCGATCTGGAGGACATCGAAGGCAGTTTGCGCACAACCATCGCCCGCAAACCGCAGCGGGGCTCGGTATGTACGGGGAGGAGCATGATGGAGATCGGGGGATAGAACACATGGCAGGTGAAAAGAAGAGCTTCAGCCATCTGGACGATTCGGGCAAGGCCCGCATGGTCGATGTATCGGCCAAACCCCGGGTACGCCGCACCGCCCGGGCGGCCGGAAGGATCTTCCTGTCCGCTGATACGATACGCAGAATCCGGGAAAACCTTATCGAAAAGGGGGGTGTCCTGGCTGCGGCCAGGATCGCCGGCATCACCGGGGCCAAACGCACCGCGGAGCTGATCCCGCTGTGCCACAACATCGCCATCGATTGGGTGGATGTTCAACTCGAGCTCGAGCAGGATTCGATTTACATCACCGCTACCGCCGTGTGTACGGATAAGACGGGGATCGAGATGGAGGCCCTGACCGCGGTGTCGGTCGCCGCCCTCACCATCTACGACATGTGCAAGGCTGTGGACAGGGGCATGCAGATCGGGGAAATCCGTCTGTTGGAAAAGAGGAAAGAAGATGCGTAAGCCCTTCGTGATCCTCTCCATCAACATCTCCGATCGAAAGGGGGTGCAGAAGCGGCCTGTTGAAGAGGCGCTGCTGCGGTCCGAGCATGGCATCGAAGGGGATGCCCATGCCGGAGGCTGGCACCGTCAGGTGTCTCTGCTTGCCGACGAGGATATCCGAACCATGCGGGGTAGGGGTGTGGAAATCCATTTCGGTGATTTCGCGGAAAACATCACTACCCAGGGCATCGATCTGGCCGGCCTTCCCGTCGGAACGCGTCTGCACCTGGGGGAAGCGATCCTTGAGGTGACCCAGATCGGAAAGGAATGCCACCAAGGCTGCGCGATTTTTAAGGCGGTCGGAGATTGCGTGATGCCCCGACGGGGCATTTTCACCAAGGTCATTCACGGAGGAACGATTCGCAGTGACAGTGAGTGTTATTACGATCTCTGATCGGTCATTCCGGGGTGAGTACCCGGACCGTTCCGGGCCGGAGATCGTTTCGATCTTGCGGGAGGCTTTTCCCGAGGTCCGGGTCGCGACGGAGGTGGTGCCGGACGAGACCGAGGCCATTGTCGCGGCGTTCGAGCGCAATCGGCAGGCGGACTTCATCCTGACAACCGGCGGCACCGGCATATCCAGCCGAGATGTTACCCCGGAGGCGACCCGCACCTACTGCGAGCGCGAGCTACAGGGAATCGCCGAAGCCTTGCGAGCCGAATCCTACAGAGAGACCCCCACCGCGGTGCTGTCCCGGGGATACGCCGGGATCAAAGGGAGCACGATCATCGTCAACTTCCCCGGCGCTGTCAAGGCGGTGCGTCTCTGCACACGAGTGCTGATCCCGGTGATGGAGCACGCCTTGAGCATGCTCCGCGGGGAAGGGCACTGAGGATGATGATCTGATTGCAGTTGGTGGGATCAGGGTAGGAGGATTCCCCGTTCGCTGAGGAATCCCTGGACCTGTTTGAACGAGGGAAGCCCGGACTGGCCGCCGTGAAAACCGTCCCCGGCACCGGTGGTGGCGACTCTCTCGACTGCAAAACGATCCAGTGCAAGCCTGCCGTTGGCATCATCTCCCACCGCACCCAGGAACTCCACCTCGGCTCCCAACCTGGCAGCAGCCACCAGAGCGGTAGCGACCATACCTCCCTGTTCGACACGGTACTCCTGCAGGCGGATCACCTCATCGCTTCCCGGAATGTGGTCGACTACGCCGATTTGGTCGGTAGTGACCCCCCCGATGCCGAGGATCCTTTTCATGATTTGGCGATCTCGGGAGCCCTCGTAATATACGGATCCAGGGTTTTGGCTAAAGCCTGAGGAACGAAGGCCTGCATCCGGGTTCCAGTCTCGTCCTCCTGGAACCACTGCACAGACCCCTGGGTGAAGATCCTACTACGCAGGGCTCCTTCGGTGTAGGGGATGAGCAGGTCCACGGAGACCAGCGTTTTCCGAAGCACGCCCTCCACCGCACAGAGCAGCTCCCCGATCCCCGTTGCCTTCAGCGCGCTGACCTGAAGCGCGCCGGGGACGAAGGAGCGGGTCATCCGGTGAGGCACCGCATCGATCTTGTTCCAAATTTGCAGCGTCGGTTTGTCCGCCACGCCGAGCTCGGCGAGGATCGATTGAACCGCGGCGATCTGAGCCTCGACCTGGGGATGGGTGATGTCCACGACGTGGAGCAGCAGGTCCGCCTCCTCGATCCCCTCCAGGGTCGCTCGAAAAGCGGCGATGAGGTGATGGGGCAGTTTCTTGATGAATCCGACGGTGTCGGTGAACAATACTTCGGTGCCGGCGGGCAATCGGACCCTGCGGGTGGTGGGATCCAGCGTGGCGAACAACTGGTCCGCCACATGGGCTTTGGGCGGCTCACTGCTTGATTCACCGTTTCCACCGAACTGACCGGGATAGGAGAGTGCGTTGAGCAGGGAGCTCTTGCCCGCGTTGGTGTACCCGACCAGGGCGATTGTTTTCAGTCCTTTGCGCTTCCTCTGACGGTAGTGCTGATGGCGGGAAGCGCGCACATCCTCCAACTCTCGACGCAGGGCGGAGATCCGATTTCGGATCAGGCGTCGGTCGGTTTCCAATTGGGTTTCTCCGGGTCCCCTCAAGCCCACGCCGATGGCTCCTCCGGCCCGCCCACCGGCCTGGCGAACCAGATGCCGCCACATGCCTGTCAAACGGGGCTGCAGGTATTCGTACTGAGCCAGCTCGACCTGGATCTGCCCCTCCCGGGTGTGCGCGTGCTGGGCAAAGATGTCCAGAATCAACGCCGTGCGGTCCAGCACTTTGATATGCTCTCCCAAGGTTTTTTCGATGTTCCGCTGCTGTCCCGGACTCAACTCGTCATCGAAGACGAGCATGCCCAGGTCGGGATTCAGGGAAAGCTCCTGCCGCAGTTCGGTCAGCTTTCCCTTGCCCACGTAGGTAACCGGGTCTTCCTGAAGTCTTCTCTGGATAACCCTTCCTTCCACGATGAGGCCGGCAGTACCTGCCAACTGCGCGAGTTCGTTTAGAGAGTCTTCGGCCTTCCACAGACGATTTCCGTTGCGGGTGTCCGCTGCAACAAGAAGCGCTTTTTCTGCTCTGCTACCGGGTATTTCGTCGACCAACTTAGACATAGAGTTTGACGAGCTGGACGTAATGGTACAGCTTCCGATAGTTGTGGATGAACAGCTGCCCCATGTCCCGCTTGGCCCGGCTATTGATCTCCCGCCAGTTGAGGATCATCTGCGCATTCGGCTTTTTGTAGTCTTCGTACAGTTGTTTCAGGACCTTGCCGAGGGTAATCGTAGCCTGGCAGGAGCGGATCAGTATATTCCGCGCCCCGTCGTTGATTTTTTTCAGACTCTTGCGGGCCATGTATTGAGCCTGGGGGTTTTTATCGGCCCTGGAGACCATGCCCTGAAGCCGTCGCCCTTCCTCGTGTTCCTCGCTCAACCTGGCGTCAAAGCCGTCGATCTCCTTTGACAGATCCTGGAGTTGATGGAAGCTGTCGGAGAGGAGCTTGGAGGGAGTATTGTCCGTCCACTTTGCCGGGATGAGCAACAGTTCGACCAGCTGTCGGAGGTCGCTCAGAACGATGTCTTTGAGAAAGGCATTCAGACAGTTCAGGGGCAGGGCCAGGGAAAATCCGCCCAGGCCCTTTTTCGCGAACAGTTCATTAGATTCTTCGGTGTAGTTGATGAGCCTGTTGTAGGAAGAGGTCCCGAACAGAGACTTCAACAGATTCTGGATCTTACGGCTGCGCTGCTGTTTGGAGATTTTCTGCAGGGTCGAGTCGATCTGGTGGCGGGTTACCGACAAAAAATCGTCGACGATGTTCGTCGTCTCACTCTGGAGCTTCGGTTTGTAGAATGGATCTTCCTTGATGAGCTGTACCAGAAGCTCCAGCTCCCGGGTTCGGCGCAGCTTGCGGATAAGGGCCAACAGCTTCCGCCACGCGTCTTTGGCAACGATTTCGGCGTTGCGGTAGGTGCGAAGCATATCCCACAGGGAGTTCCAGTTTTGAGCGGGATCGAAAACCGGCAGGATCTCGAGGAACTCCTCTAGCTCCTCACTCAGGTGCTCGGCATTTATACTTTCGAAGCGTGGAGCGTAGTTGGTTTTTCCCTCTGGAAGGTGGGGGTCGAATTTTCTCAAGAAATAGTGGTAGTCGAAGTGGATCAGATTCAGCAGGATGGACAGCGCATGGTAGATCTCATTGATCTCTCTGGTGCGGTTGACGTCGAAACAGGCGAAAAAATCCCTGGTTTCGTTTTTAATTTCGTTGACCAGGTGCTGATAGTCCGTACCTTTGGCTCGCTGTTGGATGGTCTCTTCACTCAGACGTTCCTTGAGGGCCAGCTGATCCTTGTCCAGCACACTTTCGATAACGATGGATCTCAGCACCTTGGATGACTTGGCGTGCTGCAGTATCTTCTGCGCCGGAGCGAAGGTCGTATAAAATTCATACATCAACTTGGCCAGCCCCGGCTCGACCTTTCCCGTTTTTGCGTTGTAGTACTTGGCACCGATCTTGCGGAGGGTTCTGGAGACGGATTTGAGCATGCGCCTTTTCTCTTTTTGGGCGTCGATACTTCCCGTGAAGAGATCGGCCAGCTTATTCAAAAATCCGGCTTGGGATTCGTCGGGGCTTCTGCCGCCTTTCATGGCAATAGGGTAAAGAAAACCCTTTCCGCTGTCAATTCACCGGACATTGCCCCTCTGCGAGGATTCGGCTATCATGGACCACTATGTTTCGACGCTGGTTCGTTCTGTTTCTCTGTCTGTTCGTCTCACTGCCGGTTTTCAGTCTTTGGAAAACCCTCAAAACCGAATCCTTCACCGTTTTTTATCCGAGCGGGCGGGAGAAGCAAGCCCGGGAGATTCTCCAGGTGCTCGAGTACTACAGCAGCTACGCCGGGGATCTGGTCGGCGCACCGGCTCGCCGGGTCGCCGTCGTTCTGGAGGACATCGGGAACGAGAGCAATGGGCTGACCGATGTGACTTCCCACCGTATTTTACTGTTCCGCTCGTCCCCCTCCGAGGGTGAGCTCGGCTATCATCAGAACTGGTGGCGATTGGTGGGGGTGCACGAGTATACCCACTGGAGACATCTCAGCGCCGCCGAAGGTCTGCCAGCCCTTTTAACGGTGCTGTTCGGCAACACCATGGCTCCGGGGAACTACACCCCCGGTTGGCTCAAAGAGGGGATCTGTGTCGTGGCCGAATCGGGGACCTCCTCCTACGAGGGAAGGCTCAACGAGGGCTTGTTCGCTGCCTACGCCACGCTCCTGGCCCAGAGGGGAAGACTTCCGTCGATCGTTCAGGCCACCTACAATTCAGATGTTTTTCCCGGCGGCACCGGCCCGTACCTTTTTGGGGGACAGTTCGTCGAGTTCCTGGTCGGTAAGTTCGGCAGGGAGCAGGTCGCCCGTTTCTTCGTCCACTACAGCGCTTCGATCCTCTCCTACCTGTCCCCCGCCCTGCCGGCAGCCGGATTGGACCGCAGCGCCCGCAAGGTGTTCGGAGAGTCGATCCGCAATCTCTGGCTGGAATGGCAGGATCAGCTGAAACGGGCCAGCGTGTCCTTCAAACGACCCGAGGCGGCCCTCACCGATCACGGCTGGTGGCTGCACAGTCCCGAGTTCGGCGACGGGGAACTGTACTACCAACGCTCCTTTCCTGTGAAACCGGCGCCGTTTTCCACCAGCTGGCAGCACCAGCTCCTGCATCTGGATCCGAAAAGCGGCCGCAGCCGGGTGTTGCTGCGCAGCTCCGCCCCCTTCACAGGACCGATACGGGTGCGCTCCGGAAGACTGTACTACGCCCTTCAGGAGATCGAAGGCGGCTACGATAATCATTACTACAACCGTTTCGGTTATACCTCGGTGCTGTACAGCAGGGAGCTGGACGCTGAACGGCGGGGCGGGAGGCCGGGCAGCTCACACTCGGACAGCCGGCATGTCCGCCGGTTGTTCAAGGAACCGTTTCGAAGTTTTGAAGTTCTGGCCGACGGAGCCATCCTGACCGCTGTGGACAGACAGGATGCCTTCGGGTCGATCATCCGGCTGCACGATCCGGCAGCCAAGGCCGGCGGGCAAGGCGTGAGAAGCGAAGCGCTGCGGGTCACCGATCTGCTGGTCTCTGATATCGTTGCGGATGCCCGGAATTTGTTCGTGGTTGCCCGGGCCGACTGGAGCAACGCCCGGATCTACCGGGTCCTGCTTCCCGGCTGGACGGGGACCGGTGAGTCGCTGTCCGGGCTGGATCCGGCGGATATCCGACTGGAGCCGCTGCACGACACACCCTTCCAGGAAGCGGAGCTCTGTCTGGCTGATGGCCGGCTCTTTTACTCGGCCACCTACGGGGCAAAGCGCACTCTCTACGAACACGAGATAGACACCGGCGTGGTGTGTCGATCGGTAAAAAGTGACTTCGCCCGTTCCCCGGCCTGGGATCAGGACAGCAGCACTCTCTACTACATAGGCTTGAATACCGATGGAGAGGATCTGTACCGGGAAAAGGCGCTGACCCGGCCGACCACCGTGCCCGGCTTCGAAGCGACGCAGGGGGTGGCGGCGAGCGGTGAACAGGCATCAGGAGTGCCGACCGCCGCCGAGCTGGAGATCCCCGACGCCGTAATCCGCCGGGGCGGTTACTTCGACAACCTGGCGTCCCTGCGCCCCAGAACGCTCTTCCCGGTGTTTTCCCTGGGCCCCTACCGGAATACCTATCAGGCCGGCGCCGGGATCGCCGGGACCAGCGCGCTGGGGGATTTTCAGTACATTCTGCTTGGCTACTACGATTCCTACCATACGCGGCCGGAGGTCGAGGCCAGCCTGCAGACCAACATTCTGGCCCCTCTGAGCGCAACCCTCGATCTTGCAGCCGCGGGTGTTCCTTCGACGTTCCAGATGGCCGATTTTGTCGAGCTGGCCCTTACTCTTGATTTACCCTTGTACCAGCGTCTAAAAAAGGGTTTTTCCTATCTCTCCCTCGGCTCCAGGGGAATCTTCCACTGGGAATTCGGGGGGGAGGAATATCGGATTATATTGCCATACAGTGTTATGGGACTTCAGGGGGCGAGCTCTTCGGCATTGTTCCGGTTCGCTGTGGAGTGTCTTCACGATATTGTTGATGCCGACTTCGCCTATCTCCTGCTTCCCAGTGTATTTGCCTCGGTTCTCTTCCTGGGTGCCGAGCTGGCCATACAGGCAACGGGTCTGTACGATCTCGAAAAACTGAGCGATTGGGAACTCCCGACGGTTCCCGGATATGCGGATGGATTACCGGCCAGCTGGGGGGGATTTGTTTATTCCACCCTGTCCATCCCGCTGCTGCGCCTGCGGGGCGGTCTCTGGAATCCGGGACTGTACTTCGGAGACATGTTCTTCGTGCCGTTCTTGAGTCTGGCCTTCAACCAGGATCGACAGCTGCAGATGAGCTACGGCGGCGCTCTTCACCTTGAAATGAAAACCGGCGCGAGGGACGAGGGTTTTCCCATCGATCTGTACTTCGGGTTGGGAATGACCCTGGAAGGAGAGACTCTGTTCCTGCTCGGATTTGAATTATACGGCTACGGCGGCGGATACGCCCGCGACGGGTTGGGCCGCGGAGCTCCGCAGCCCATGCCGAGGCTATAGGTCTCGTGTCCCCCTCCAAGATCGAGCTCCAGGCTGAGGAGCTCGAAGCACTGATCCGTGAACAGGATTTCCCGAAAGCGGCGTTCGTTCGCAGCGGCGACCTTCCTAAATCGGTTTCCCGGCATCCTCAGATCACTGCCCTGGGAGAGGGGACGTTCCTGATGACGGCGCTGTCCTGCTACCGAGAGGAAGCGGAGGACCTCTCCGGGCCGGGGGATCCTCACGGGCTGATCGCTCCCTTCGCCAGGAGGAACTACTACGCCGAAGCGGTGGCGCGCATGAAGGGCGTCGTTCGTGCCCTGTGCAAGACCTGCGGTTTCAGCAAACAGGCCTTGCGGATATTCTGCAACTCCCCACTTCCCGAAAAGGCGCTGGCGGTTTTGAGCGGTCTGGGTTCCTACGGCAAGAACACCCTGATTCTCATCCCCGGAATGGGCTCGCTGTTCGTCATCGCCGGGCTCTTCGTTCCGGCCGCTGTTGCCGGGATCCCGGGTCCCGGCTCGCGACGATCCGACAAGCACACCGGGACGGTTCAGGCGGCTGCCGCCTATCCCCGTTTCCCCCTCTGCGGCGACTGTCGGGCCTGTCAGAACGCCTGTCCGGTGGACGCCCTGGATGAAGCGGGTCACCTGGATGAGAGCCGCTGCCTCCAGGCGCTGTGTACAAAGCCCCTGCATTTTTCCGAAGCTGCCCGCCGGGCCTGGGCTTTCCGCATCTACGGCTGTCAGAGCTGCCAGGATGTCTGTCCCCACAACAGAGACCTGAGTGCAGGTACGACTACCCGGCGTGGTGAATTGGGCCCCAGCCTGTCGCTCCGGCATCTGCTCTCCCTCTCCTCGGAGCGGTTCAAGGAGCATATCCGGGGAAGCGCTCTGGCCAGATCCTGGATCACGCCGCGCACCCTCCTGCGCAACGCTCTGCTGGCCGCGGGCAACCGCCGGGACCCGGTCCTCCTGGAAGCCGTAACCCGCCACTGTTCGAACCCGGACCCTCTGGTGGCGGAAGCGGCAGAATGGGCGGCCCGCAGGCTCGCCGATGCACGGGATGGAGCAGGACGGTGATCGACTGGCGGAAAAATCTGTTCGTACTCTGGATCTGCCAGGTTCTGTCCCTGATGGGATTCAACTTCGCCTTGCCCTTCATGCCCCTGTACATCCAGGAGATGGGTATCGTCGATCCTGAAAGCTTGAGACTGTGGAGCGGGCTGCTCATGGCCGGATCCGGCGTATCCCTGGCGGTCATGACGCCAATATGGGGCTTTCTATCCGACCGGTTCGGACGAAAACCCATGACCCTGCGGGCCAATTTGGGCGGTGTTTTCATCCTGTTCGCCATGGGGCTGGTTCGCTCTCCCGGGCTGTTGCTGGTACTGCGTATCCTGCAGGGGGCCTTAACCGGGACAACGATCGCCAACCTGACTCTGGTGGTATCGAATACGCCGGATAAACGCATCGGCTTGGCCATCGGCATCATGAACTCCGCCGTATTTACGGGAAACGCCGTCGGTCCCCTGGTGGGAGGCTACATCGCCGATCTGTTCGGCTTCAGGATTGCCTTCTTTCTCTCTTCGATCACCCTCTTGCTGGCCTTCTTCGTGGCCCTGATCTGGGTCAGGGAGGATTTCTCTCCTCAAGGCGCCGGCGGAACCCCCAACATCTTCAGAGACCTGGCCCATTTGATTCGGGAGCAGCGAATCCTCCCCTTCATGGGCCTGTTTGCGCTGTTCGGAGTAGCCCGTTTCTCCCCCAGGCCGATGTATCCGCTTTTAGTAAAAGAGATCGCTGCCCCCGGACTGGGCATCGCCACCCAGGCCGGGCTGGTCAACGCCGCAGCCGGTACTGCCGCGGTGCTGGCGGGAGTGGTGGTGGGACGGCTGGTTGATCGGGGCAGACCGTTCGTTATCGGCATGGTCTGTGCCGGTGTGGCGGGACTGTTCCTGTTGCCTCAGGGATTCCTCCCCACAGTGTGGAGCCTGATCCCCTTCGTGTTTATAGCCGATTTCTTTTCCACCGGCATCGATCCCATCATGAACGTCCTTCTTTCCCGGCAGGTGCCGGTGGAGAGGCGGGGCGCCGCCTTCGGCCTGACCGGCAGCGCCCGGGCTCTAGGTTGGTCCCTGGGAGCGATGCTGGGGGGAGTCCTGGCCGCCTATCTGGATTTTACGGCCGTGTTCATCAACGCGGCACTGTTGTTCCTCCTAATTGCCTTTCTTCTCAACCGCCTGAATCGACGCAGCAGCAAGGCGAGGCTGGAAGCGGGTAGGGGGAAGTAGATCAGAGCTCGAGCTCTACGCCCAGGAGGATCTCCAGTCCGGTGTAATCGAGCCGGGCGTCTTGCAGGGTGATGGGAAGCGGCTCATCATCAAGCACTTGTGCGCCCGCGTTATACGCATCGTAGCTGCCCGACAGCTTGAGGTCTCCGCCGCCGAGGTAATAGTTGGCGCCCAAGGCGACACCGAGCCGCCCCTTCACGAAGTAGATGACCTTGCCCCCGAACACCCATCCCCATCCCCAGCGCCCGCCGGTGCTGACTGAGGAGGTCACCGCTTCGTAGCCGGCTGGAGCTGACGTGGCCAGGTAGCGGTCCAGGGTCCCAGTCATCAACGGCGGATCGATGTTGTAGCAGCTGAAGATCCCTCCGCTTGCTTCAAGCTCCAGCCGCTCGAGCGGCACTCTGACCTTGCCCACGGCGGAGCCCAGCACCGAGAGGAAAGGACCGACCAGGGGTCCGCCCGTATCGATCGGCTTTCCCGACGCATCCTTGATACCCATACCGCGAATGCTGTAGAGGGATAGAGAGCCTGCAACTCTGAGGTAGCGACCGATGTCGATGCCGATGTCCCGGAGGGACAGGGGAGGTACAGGGTGGGAGAACATACCGTTGCGGGGCAGGAGGTAGGAAAAGCTTACCCCGATTCCCTGGGCGTTGAACACGGTGAGGAGCAGGAGCAGCAAAAAAAGGACCAGGATTCTGGTATAACGATGCATGGAGACCTCCTTTCCTGGGTACTGTAGACTATCCTCGATGAAGCGGTCAAAATAATCAACCATGAACCCCTTCATCTGGGAAACCCACGGGATCCATGTCGGCACGGGCAAAGACCATGTAAAACATGGAATAGACGATGTCGAAGCCGTTGTCGAGAAGGCCATCGCCAGAGCATTCCCCTCCCTGTCCTTTGTGATTCATTCTCCCAGGCTGACCTCCTTCCGTTATCAGAGCGAACGGGACACGGAGGTCAAGTTCATCCGGGGCGATGCGGCCTTCTTTTCTTACGCTGCTGTAATGGAGGAGCTGAAGCAGCGCTACAGGGACCGTATCCGCCTGCGCCACGGGATCGAGCTGGAGTGGATGGGACCGGAATTGGGTCTGCAGTGGAACCGCTCCAAACTCTTTCAGGCCTACGGGGTGGATTTTGTCATCGGCTCCGTGCATTTTTCCTATCAAGGTATTCCCTACGATGGTTCCAGGCAGGATACCGAGCGGCTGATCGAGCTGCGGGGAGGGGTGGAACCCTTCTGGGCGGAATACCTCGACGAAATGATCGAGATGATCGACACCTCATGGGAGATGATCCACGTGGTGGGACACCTGGACCTTCCCAAGCTCTACGCTCCTCTGCCGGAGGCGATGAAGGACGTGGAACACTCGGCCCACTTCCTGGCTCGAAGAATGCGTACCCTCCTGGAGATGATCAGCGATCTCGATCTGGCCCTGGATGTCAACCTGTCGGGACTGCGCAAGGGCTGCGGTCTGTATCCGGATATGCAATTCCTCAAGCGGGCGCGGCAGCTGCACATTCCCATCGCCATCGGCAGCGATTCCCATCACGTCGAGGAAATCGGCCGTGACTATGCCCGGGGTATCGAGTTGGTTCAGGAGGCGGGCTACCGACACTACGTGACCTTCTCCCGGGGAATCACGGAAAAACGGCCGCTTTTGGAGAGCGACGACGGGCATTTCCGGATTCTCAACCTCGGTGTGGAGATACTCAAGCTGCGCTTCGAACCTCGTTTACGGCAGAAAACCCCTCAGTTTTCCTTCGGCGGTTCCTTTCGGGAGCTGATTCCGATCTTCGACGGATCGGTGTCCCTGGGTCAGTACAACGCCCTGCGGGTACGGCGGGACGACCGCTCCATCACCTTGAGCGACAGCTCCCAGGAAGCTTATGCCGAGGCCGAAAGCGAAAGCGGACTGACCTGCCTGTACTCCCACCACACCGACACTCCGGGTACGCTCTCGATCCTGTTCAACACCCTGGCCTCAGAGGCGATCAACGTGGAGACCACCCGGTTGTACTCCCTGTCCGACGGTACGGCAACGGCTTACCTCACCGTCAACGGAGCGGAGGAGCGCATCCGGGAGGCCGTGGACTTCGTCATGGGCACAGCTTCGGATCGTTTTTATCGCATCGAAACGGATCCTCGCATAGAGCTTCCGCCGCTGAAGACCGCCCCGGCCTACCTTCTGGAGGTGGATGGGGTCAACCTGCCCATCCCGATTTCCCCGCACATGGTGATTACCGTTCACAACAACCGTCCGGGGGTCCTGCTGATTCTGCTCTCAGCCCTGGCCTCCCGCAAAGTCAACGTTCTGGATCTACAGCTGGGAAGCCGGGGCGAGCGGGGCTTTGCCGTTTGCGGCATCGAGGGAGATGAACGGGACGTTGCCGCTGTACTTACCGAGCTGGGTCCCCAGTTCTACGAGGCGAATCAGATCGTCCCGCCCTCCCTGGCAACCGAGTAAGCGACCCCGCCTTGAAGACAAAAACGAAGGCCCGGCAGGATGTGCCAGGCGATCCCAAGTATGTGGGGTGAGATCCGCTCGGCCTTAGGCTCGGAGTAGATCTCGAAGTCGTGCTCGATCCCCTTGTCTTGGAGTTGGACGTGGAAGCGGCTGCATGGTTCGGCAAAGCCGAACTCGTCGGAGCGGGCGCAGTTGAGCAGCAGGCGTACATCCTGGAAGGCGCGGGGATGCCTACCCAGGAGGTAGCCGAGACCGGATCGGGCCCAGTTCTCCCGGGCTTGATCATCCATCCGTACAGATCTTCCCCCCTCATCCCGCCTGATGGTGGGCAGAAGAGGTCGATTCTTGGAAAACACCAGATCGCAGGTGTCCATGATATCCCCCAGCTCCTTACGGCCCATCTCCTCCGCTTTGGCGTCCCCGAAGAGGATTCGATTGAAGGGTACGACGAACCGCACGTCCAGGAGATCCAAGCAGCAGATGCTGGGACTCAAGGCCGCGATCGCCCCGAAGCGGTCCGGGTAGAGGATACCTCCCAGAAGAGCCCCGTAGCCGCCCATGGATCCACCCATCAGGTAACGGCTGCTCTTGTCGCCGACGGTACGGTAATGCTCTTCCACATAGCGGAGAACATCCTCGAACACGAAGGTGGCGTAATTCCCGCTGAAGGGAGAATCGGAATACAGGCTTCCTTTGCTGCCCACCTTTCCGTCCAGTCCTTTGGCGCCGTAGATGTTGGGCTGATGAAGACTTCCGTCGGGCTGCACCAGGATGAAGGGCGGGAGCTCCCCGGAAAGGATCAACCGGTCCAGCTTTTCGAGGGTGAGAACCCGGGTGAAGTACTTCCGAAACGGTACTCTCAGTGCTAGCGGGTAGTTGCGCCGCAGACCCTTGCGCGAGTTCACCACGGGATTGCTGCTGTCGGCTCCGTAACCGTGAAGGAAGTAGACGACCGGATAGCGGGCCTCGCCAGAATCGAAGTACCCCGGAGGCAGATAGATGCGTATTCCCCGCTTTACCGGGCTTCCCAGCGGATTGCCCGTCAGGCTCTTCGCATCGAAAGTTTCCATTCTGTTGCGCTTTTTCTTGTTCCTCATGACTATCGCTCCGTCCTATCAGGAGATGACCCCGGTGAGGTTCAGAACTCCTGCCCGGGCGAACAGAGCCAGATCCGGGATGATTTGGTTCCTGGGCAGGCGGGCAGCTGCGCTCTTCTCGCCCGCAACGGTTCGTGCGGCGCGAGGCGGAAATCCCATGATATCAATATAGGAAAAGTGCGCGGAGTTCGTCAAAACAAAGCAAAACAAAGAACAACTTTTCACAATCCGTGGAAAGGTGCTACTGTAGGGGACGATGAAAAACGAAGCGACGAAGAGCTACGAGCAGATCAACGCCAAAATCGAATCGGGGAAGGCGGTAGTCCTGACCGCCGAGGAAATTATCGAGTACGTCGATCGCAAGGGCCTGGAGGCCGCGGCCAAGGAGGTGGACGTGGTGACAACGGCCACCTTCGGGCCGATGTGTTCCTCCGGCTGTTTCTTGAACTTCGGCCACAGCACCCCGAAGATGCGCATCAGCGAAGCCTGGATCGACGACGTCCCCGTGTACTGCGGGATCGCCGCAGTGGACGTTTTTCTTGGCGCGACCCAGCTGCGGCAGGGAGACCCGGCGAACCTCTACTATCCGGGGGAGTTCCGCTACGGCGGAGGGCACGTAATCGAGAAACTCGTAGCCGGTGAAAAGGTCCAGCTTTTCGGGCTTTCCTACGGCACAGACGACTACCCCCGCAAGGAGATTCGGACCTGGCTGACGATCCAGGACCTGAATCAGGCGGTCATGGTCAATCCCCGCAACTGCTACCAGAACTACAACGTGGCCATCAACTGTTCCGACCGGCCGATCTACACCTACCTCGGGCTGCTCAAGCCGAACATGCAGAACCTCTCTTACTGTTCAGCGGGACAGCTGTCGCCCCTTCTCAACGACCCCCTCTACCAGACCATCGGCATCGGCAGCAAAGTCTGGCTGGCCGGTACCCAGGGCCACGTATATTCGGAAGGGACTCAGCACAGTCCGACCTGCCAGCGTAGCGTCGGGGACGTGCCGACCGAAGGCGCCGGTACCCTCGCGCTGACCGGGAACATGAAGGAGATGAAGGCGGAGTTCGTCCGCGGTGTCAGTCTGATCGGCTACGGTGTTTCACTGGCCATCGGTGTCGGGATCCCCATCCCCATCCTGACCCCCGAGATCCTCGAGCGTACCACGGTTCGGGATCAGGATATCCTGGCACCCGTGATTGATTATGCCCACGACTACCCACAGAAGACGGGTAGGGTGATTTGTCGCCTGAGCTACGCCGAGCTCAAGAATGGGGAGGTGAACATCGAAGGGAAAAAGGTCCAAACAGGTTCGATGTCCTCTTACTCCAAAGCGTTGGAGATAGCTCACCTGCTCAAGGACGAGATCAAACGGGGAGATTTTCTGCTCTCCCGGCCCTACCGGCCTCTTCCCCGAATGCAGAGCATGGGGGGCCTGAGGGTCGTGGATCAGAACAACAGGGAGGTAAGGCGATGATCACCAAGAAACTCATGCTCTACTTTCCCAAGAGCGAAACCGAGAAACCGATCGTATATCACCTGGTCAAGGACTACAACCTGGTTGTAAACATCTTTCGCGCCAAGGTTACTCCTGAGGAGTACGGCTACCTGGTCCTCGATGTCACCGGAACGGACGATGACATTCGCCGGGGCATGGAGTTCGTCAAGACCTTCAATGTGCAGGTAGACGAGGCGCACAAGGGCGTTCGCTGGGATGAACAGATCTGCACAGGCTGCGGCAACTGCATCGCCCATTGCCCGACCGAAGCCCTGCACATTCCTGATCGAAGAATGATGAAGGTCCTCTACGACAGCGATCTGTGCGTGGAGTGCCTGAGCTGCATCTCCAACTGTCCCTATGGAGCCTGTTCCTCGATTTTCTGACGTTACGGCGATCCGCCCCCAACACCGTGACTGCCAGAACGAAGAAATCCCACGAGGTTCTGAGCTTGTTTTCCGGGTGAAACATCGTTTGGGTTATAGATCGGAAACATCGACTAAAACGTTAAGGACGTTTCCGATGTCCTGCGTCCAATCGTTGTAATCCCGCTGAATATTGCACAAAATACAGCAGAGAGGGACAATTTGAGGCACTATCAGAGCTACTCCCACCGGGGAGCCAACTTCCGCATTGCCTCGACCCATCCGCAGGTCATCCGCCGGGAGATTCGCAGACAGCGGGCCGTGCTGGAGAGCTACATCAAAAGACATCCCGATTTTGCCTCTTCCCTCGAACCGCTGGAGCTGCCGGCCGGAGCCCCGGAGGTGGTGCGGCGCATGCAGGAAGCGGCGGCGGTGACCGGTGTCGGACCAATGGCTGCGGTTGCCGGAACTATGGCGCATCTGGCCGTCGACGCAGCCCGAGCGGCCGGAGCCGGGGAAGCCGTCGTGGAAAACGGGGGCGATATCTTCCTCTATTCCACCGATCTGGTTACCGTAGCTCTGTACGCCGGGGACAATCCCCTCTCCGGGAAATTGGCCCTGCGGGTTCAGCCGCAGCGGATGCCCCTGGCGATCTGCTCCTCTTCCAGCATCATGGGCCACAGCTTGAGTCTCGGGGCGTGCGACCTGGCCACGGTCGTCGCACCCGACGGCGCCCTGGCGGACGCCGCAGCAACGTTAGCCTGTAATCTGGTAAAGAGCCCCGGTGACGTTCCGGGGGTGCTCCAGCGCATCTCTACGCTGCCGGGGGTCTGCGGAGTTCTGATTATCAAGGCGGACAAGGTGGGCGTGGCCGGGGATCTTCCAGAGCTGATCAGGCATAACGATCCGAGTTTTTCGAACAAGATCACGAAAGACGCCCGCAGCGGCGCCTTGCCCGCCGAACACGATCAATCACGATATCGTAACTGAATCAAACTCGACTTTCCCTTCTGTAACGGGAAACTCAAACCCCGTCGAAGCGGGAAAAAGCTCGAATCGATAATTCTTTACTTGGACGGGGAATACAATTATCACGCAATTTTCTGCTGTTGGCACGGTTGTTGCAATATAATTCAATGCCAGAGGCGCAAGACGTTTCATGGCATCCCACTTCTCCCAGTTGGTGATCGAGGGGAAACGGGCTGACTTTTGCACTGTTCAAAGGTTGTCCTCACGCATGTTCCAAACCCCTCGGTCCCAACTTTTTTTTGAAGCTATCCCGTCGAGGGGCAGGTGGCGCGGAGGAATCCGCCGCGCCCCACTTCACCGGCTAAGCGCTGCCCGTCGAAAGTATCTCCCGAGCCCCGCGATAGAACTCGGCATAGACGGTAAAGGCATCCACGGACAGCCCGTGTCTTTCGGCCGCCCTGTCCCGGGCTGTCCGTGCCCTTGCGTCCTTTGGGTCCTTCCGCAGTTTCCGCTCCAGAGACAGAAATTTGGCCAGAGGAAAAGTGTCATTAAGCACTTCGAGAAGCGAGCCCAGATGTTCGACGGTGATGGCTTTCGAATCGATGAGCTGCTGTAGGTCGAGATATTCGACCAGCCAGCGGGATTCCAATTCGAAAGGGTCGACCAGCTCTTTCGCCGCCGGATCGGGATTGGCGGTGTTCCTGGCCCGGATCGCTTCGTGGATTCGGGTGAGCAGGACATCATCGGAGCATTCCAGACCGTCGAGCCGTTTCACGGCCCTCTCGGTCTTGTCGTTCAGCAGGGGAAGAACCTTGCGGCGGTTTCGGTATCCGAGTGCGCCGATACCGGCACCGCCGCCGATCATCAGGAACTCATCGGCCAGGGGCAGTGGGTCGGGAAAGCTGATATTGATGATCCCCAGGACCACGAGAATGGTTCCGGCTACGATCAGCTGATTCATCCGGGCCGAATATCGGGAGGACCCCCGGGCGCAGCTGAGGCCGAGTTGAGCCGTGATGCCGGCAACCGCCTCCGCCGGACAGGCTTCGAAGCTGTAGATCACCAGCTTGTCCTGGATCAGGAGGTCCAGGAGGTTTTTGCCGAGGCGGGCCGGGATCAGTACCTGGTAGTGAGACGGGTTCCCGGACAATGGTACGATGTAGATGCACCTGGGCGCAACGAAGGGCCTGTATTCCGGATCGAAGCGCATCGGTCTGTATCTCATGTCAGAGATCTACTAGAGGTTATTGACGGCTGCCTGTCAAGCTTTCTCTTTGCTTTGCTTTTGCCTGTCCCTGTGAGTACATTGACAAACACGGCTCGAGAGAGCCGAGACATATCTCCAGGAGGTTTTTCCATGAAAAGGTGGCTTGTCCTACTGCTGATCGTGACGGTTGCCTCCGGCATGCTGTCTGCCGGGCCCCGCGGCCGTTCACAAATGGGGGATCATCATCCGATCTGGGGGACTGAGGAGGAGCTGCTCCAACAGCAGCTGGAAGCCGTCCTGGCCGGACGGGAAAGCTCCGTGCTCGGTGAGCTGACCGTCGGGGAGGCACAGGAGCTGTTGGGCGAGATATCGATCGCCTATCAAAAGGCCGCCTATGTTTCCAAATCCAGAGCCGCGTCCATGGTACTCCCAGGAGTGGGTCAATTCATGAACGATGATCCGGGCACCGGCGCGTTGTTTCTCAGCCTCGATCTGGTCACCGGCATAGGAACCCTGCTGGGAGCGTACTTCCTGCTTCCCGATGAATTGCAGTTCGATCAGCTGAACTACTTTAAAGAGTCCTTCGTGAACATAGAGAACGAGTGGAAAGCTCAGAGCTTCACGGATCTGCTGCCCAGCATCGGCATTCTGGCCGGAGGTGGGTTGGTGCAGGCCATATTGCGCGGAGTGTCCAGCAGTCATGCGGCCAAACTGGCCGAACAGAAGATCGCCGCGGGGGAGATCACCTTCGAACCCAGGCTTACCATCCTGCCCCTCGGTCCCGGGGCCATGGGTTTCGGCATGGGAATGAAGTATTGAGATGGAAACACGACCCTTTGGAAAAACAGGACAGTTCTTTCCCATCCTCAGCTTCGGTGCCCAGCGCATCGTGGACGAGGAGGGCTGCGATGAGAGACATGCCGTAGAGATCCTCAACACGGCTATCGATCGGGGGATCCGTTACTTCGATACGGCCTGGATTTACTCGGAAGGTCAGTCGGAGCAAAGAGTCGGGCTGGTGGCAAAACATCGCCGCCGGGAGATGTGGATCGCCACCAAGGCTTGGGCGACCGGCCGTGAGGAGGCTCGTCGGCAGTTGGCCGACAGCCTCCGGCGGCTGCAGACCGATCACGTCGATGAGTGGAGGCTCCATAACATCGACAGCTATGAGCGGCTGGATGCCATGACCGCAAAGGACGGTGCGCTGCAAGCGGCGATTGAGGCAAAGGAAGAGGGGCTGGTGCGAAACATCAGCATCAGCGGGCACACAGATCCCCAGATCCTCGTAGAGTCGCTGCGCCGCTTTCCCTTCGACACGGCTTTGGTGGCTGTCTCCGTCCTGGACCACTTCATCTTCAGCTTTGCGGAAGAGTTCCTGCCGGTAGCCGCTTCGAAACAGGTAGGTGTGATCGGGATGAAGATCTTCGCCTACAAGAAACTGGCGGAAACGGCGGACCGGGCCCTTCGCTACGCCCTCTCCCTTCCCCTCACCACGGTGATCGCCGGCTGCTCGACCCTGGGCGAGCTGGAGGCCGATCTGGCGGTGGCGGAGAGCTTTACACCCCTGAGCGGACCGGAGCGGCTGGCCTACTTCAGAGAGATCCTGCCCCTGGTGAAGCCGGAGAACATG
>Ga0315554_1000631_pt1 | contig 20996 bp, 17 predicted proteins | sample SalMarSW160370MG_FD_202114 | JGI IMG/M metagenome (GOLD analysis project Ga0315554, IMG submission 202114) | Salt marsh sediment microbial communities from the Plum Island Ecosystem LTER, Massachusetts, United States - Salt Marsh Sediment SW1603-70 ... | reverse complement strand
AAAAAAGCCATCGAATTAAATTCGAAAAGTGAATTAACAAAAACTAAATTGAAAGCTTTACAAAACACTAAATAATTGTCAGGATAAGTATCTCACAAATCTATTGAGGAGCTGAATATTGCTAAGGTGTTAATGCCCGAAAGTGCGGTAATGCATCCTATCTGTCATGAGTTTCAGCTAAGGAATCTGATGGGAAAAGAATAAGCTAATCACAATTACTTGTAAATAATAATCAACGGGAGAACTTATTTTGAAAACAACAAAAATTTTATCTCCGCTGCTCTTCAAAAAAGCCTTGCTTAATTAAAATACCATTTCAAAGTTTAGAAAATTAAGCAAGGTTTTTTTGCTTGGCGGAATAAGTAAATCATTTCAAGATTTACTGACCAACCTTCGGTTGGTAAACAAGATGAAAAAAAATATTTGCGTGAGGAATGGGGAAGGGGATTAGGCAAGCAATTATTTTTTTGATAGGATTGAAAATATTTTGATTTAATGACTAGCAATTGGAAAAAATTTCTCTTCAAAATATCGGAACTATTCCTTTTAATTTCTCAAAATTTCTTGTGTTTTTAAGCATAGATAATCACCATTTAATAATCTACTTTTTGTTCAATAATTTTCCAAATAAATAGGAGGGCTTATGACTAATAAAGAATATTTCATAAACCGTTGGAATTATGAATTACCTATCACTGAAAATGCTTTCCGGGCATTTCCAGAGAATGGATGGGAATATAAACCGCATCCCAAAAACCGATGTGCAAGAGAAATTGTTGAACATCTTGTAGGGCATCCACAAGACTTGATTGAAGCTATTGATGCTGGTGTAATAAATCATCGCAACATGACACCATATAAATCACTTGATGATATAATTACTTCATATAAAAAAGATACCGCTTTACTTATGAAAAAGCTTGAAACTGTAAATGAAGAGCAGTGGGATAAATCAGATATACCATTTTTAGTTTATGGAATGCATTTATATAATCTTCCGCTGAGGGATCATTGTTATCAGCTTCTGTTCGATACTGTGCATCACCGCGGTCAACTATCCACATATTACAGACCGAACGGTATTGTTAATCCTGTTATTTATGGTGCAACTGCAGAGACTGTTGAAGAGATGATGGCAAAGATAAATAAGTAGTAATAAAGGGAAAATAACCTTTAGGTTAATAGACAAGGGATATGAAAATTTAAAGATATTATGCCCAGAACAAGAAACTTATTTTACTTACGTCCAACGAAGATTATGTGAACTGAGATTTTCACCAAAGGCAAGAAAATTCTCTTCTGCAGTTATTCTTCAAAAAAGCCTTGCTTAATCAATAATCCAACGTATAAAAATTAAGCAAGGTTTTTTTACACTGCGGAATGGGCTAATCATTTCAAGAATTACTGAAAATATTAAAAAAATTATTTGTGAAGGGCTGACAGCATCGGAATGCGGAGAGGGTATTGGCTGTCAGACCAAACAATTAATTTTTGATAAGACTGCAAATGTTATGTTTTATGAAGATGAAGGCACAGAGAAAAGTCTTACTTATTTTTGACCGGAACAGCTTAAAAAAAGCGCAAAAATAAGGAAGTCTTTTTCGATGGTGGTTAGTTTATAATTTTATTTTAATGACAAGATAAAAAAATATTTGCGTGAGGATTGGGAATGTGGTTTGGGCAAGCAATTATTTTTTGATAAAAAGAACATAAATTGAGTTGATGTTAAACAAGAACTGGAGGGTGAAATGTATTATCAAAGCATAAAAATGGAATTTATTATATCTACTATAAAAATAAATTCGGAAAAAGAGCTTCTATTTCATCAAAATCAAAAACAAAAAAAGGGGCAATAGAATTCCTGCTAGACTTTAAGGAAATAATTAAAAGGAGGGAGATGAAAAAAACAATTCCTATAAGCATGGGAAAATTTTTCTTTCAATATTTAGTATACTCAGAATTGGTACATAGTTACAGAACCGTACAATCAGAAAAAACGACTTTCAACTTATTAAGAAAATACTTTGGGAAAATCCTAATTGACGAATTAAACAGGAACATGGTAATGGATTTTGTACAAAATCGACTTAGGAGGGTTTCTGCTTATGCTGTGACAAGGGATATACAATATTTACGAGGCGCTTTAAACTGGGGAATACAGAAAAATTATTTAGAAAATAATCAATGTATTGGAATCAAAAAACCAAGACTACCCGAGATTCAGCCAATTTATTTTACGAGAGAAGAATTCGATAAGCTATTGCTTGTAATTAATAATGAAGATTTAAAACATCTTATAATTTTTGCAGTTAATACCGGATTGAGATAAATGGAATTATTAAAATTGGAATGGAATCAAATTAATATTGTTGAAAGACTATTATATGTAAACAATCTGGTTTATATGACAAAAACAAAAAAGATAAGAACTCTTCCGTTAAATAATGTTGCAATCGAGGTCCTAAAGAAGAGACAGCAAAATAGAAATGCAGAAATAATATTTACATATAATGAAAATCCGATAAAGCCAAACCTATTAACTCAAAAATTCCGGAAATTTGTAAGGAAGACTAATCTAAACCAAAGATTAAAATTTCATTCTTTGAGGCATACTTTCGCGAGCTGGCTGGTCCAGAAAGGGGTAACAATTTACGATGTATCGAAATTGCTTGGTCATTCTACTATTAAATCTACAGAAATCTATTCACATTTGAGGGTGGATGAATTAAGGAGTGCAGTTGATAAACTAATTCAATGAATTAAAGAATGTTTTTCTTCAAAAGCCTTTGCTTAATTAAAATTCAATTAAGAATATTAAAAATTAAGTTAGGGATTATTAGACTCCGGAATATGTAATTGATTTAATTACTGATAAGCTAAAAACTTCTACTTGCCAAATGGATAGGCTCGGATGCTACCTCTAACATCGTCAGCCAATAATTTGACCTCATCGAATTGTATGGCCATAGTCTCTGTTTCTTTTGCCTCAAAATATTTTTTAGCCGTTTTAGTCCAAGTGTGACCATCTTGATATACGGTCGCTTCTAAAACGATATCCCCATTGCCTCCATCATTACGAATTACGGCTTCGACCTTTGCACTATACTCAAACAATCTTGTGGATGAATCATTTAAGTTTGAACTTACTACAACAGGTTTAGGAGGGTAGACAGCTTTTATAATAGTCCCATAATTTAAAATAAGAAAAAAGATTATCAAGGTTACTATAACTATTGCAATAATAACGAAATTATTGTTTTTGCTATTACTCATTATTGACCTTTTCTATAATAATTATATCAAATCAAAAACTAAGCCACTACTATTTATGAAAAAAATTAAAGAAAAGATTAAAAAATTACTTGTCTGGGGACTAGTAATGTAATTTATGCAAGCAATAATAAGATTTGCGTGAGAATTGGGGAAGGGAGTTAGGCGAGCAATTATTTTTTTGATAGGATGAAAATGAAAGGTGATATCTCCTTTCGAAGTAAAAAAAGATATCACCTTCTGTAATTGAGCGGAATGTCAGAATAAAAAAGACATGCCTATCATCGCGAGGCATCCTTACTCTTTAAGAACAAATCCAATCTTTTGTTAAAATCAATTCCTTTATTGCAGTTAACGAAAAATACATAACCAAACTTTTGTTCCTGGTTGAACATGAAAGCGCTAGTGAAATTATAATTGTCGCCATCGTGCATATATTCATCACCAAACTTCGAATGCTTTTTCTCTATGCCAAGGCACCAGGTAGAACTATCAGTTTTTGGAGCACTCTTATTTAGAAGGTTGGTGGGAAAGACTACTTGAACTTTCAACATCTCATCGAAAGTCGTTTTCTTTAATCCTTCTTCCCTTATCATAGCAATTAGAAAATTGGCGTAACTTATTGCTTCTGACTGCAAGCTGAATGCGGCAAAAAAATTCGGATTCTTAGCGCTTGTACCCCACTCTGTAGAATAAACCTTACCATCAACATGGCCGTCTGCTCTGTGTTTTTCCAAGTAATCGTTCCAAGTATAATATGCATGTTGCATTCCCAAAGGAATGGCAACTTCTTTCTCAAATAAATCCTGAAGGCCATTTTTCGAAATATTATTCAGATGAGCCACGACATTTGCCAGATACTCATAACCCTCTCCGGAATATTGAAACTGAGTTCCTGGTGTAAATTTGATATCCAATTTGCCATCTGCATTAAAAAACCTCCAGTTAGGAAAGCCGGATGTATGGCACAAAACCATACGGGCCGTTATTAATTTATAACGCTCATCATTTGCAATATCAGGATATGGTAAGTAAGTATATAGAGGCTGATCCAAATTCAATATTCCTTTTTCTACCATTTTCATTACAAGAAAAGCAAAAGGCGTTTTTGACATTGAGCCGGCATCGAAGAGAGTTTCATCGGTCACTTTTTCTTTTGTTTCGACGTTGATCACGCCCAAGGCACGATGGTAGACTATTTCTGCATCATTGATTATGGCTATGGACATCCCCGGTATTCCTAATGAATCCATTTGGGCTTTTAGATATTCATCCATTTCTGGAACAGTTATTTCCTTGCCGCTTAAAGTCTTAATTTTCTTAGCATTACCTTTATTAGAGGCAAATGCTGTGGTTAATGTGATTATGAGGAAAACTAGCAGCAGACTGAAACAAACAATATAACTTCTTTTCATAGAGCACCCCTTAGGTTTTTAATTATTATAATGAACAAGACGGTTCCCCTAAATAAAACATTACACTGAGGAACTATATTTTGTACATCAAAAAATTAATAATCAAAATAAAATTATAGTTGATTCTCTCTATATACAAAATAATTGGTTTGAATGGAAAATAGTTGGTTTGAATGGAAAATTAAATAAGTAAAAATTTTATTTTCTAAAAAGTGCCGAGTGCGGGATCGCTGTCGGATTAAAATGCCATGTTATGTGTTTATATTTTTTAGTTAGAATCCCATCATTTCTTTAATCTTTTCTACATTTTCTTTTGATGTAAGTGTTTCTAAGAGTGTAAATGCTACCGCCATAGCTGTTGCTGGAGAAGTAGAAGTGATGATATTTTCGTCTTGTACAATAGGTTTGTCTTTAATGTTTGCACCCATTTTTGCTAATTGTTTTCTCCGCTTGCCTTCTAAGAGGTGATAGGTAGTTGCTGATCGATTAGCAAGTATTCCGCTTTTCCCCAATAAAAGAGCGCCCACACAAATAGAGGCAATTGGTTTTTTCTTTTCGTCAAAATACCGGATTAAATTAAGAAATTCTTCAGAGAAACCATCTTCGTAAAATCCTGCTTTCTCAAATCCACCCGGTATCGCTAAGGCGTCGAACTCATTAATATTTAAGTTTTTTATTTGAGTATCAGGTATTACTTGAAAACCAAATGTACATTTTAATTTTGTATGGACCCCAGCTGTAACAATCTCTATCTTTTCATTCCCAAAGACATTTGCCCATCCTAGGATATCAATAAAGGCTGCTGCCTCTAGGATCTCAAAGCCATTTGATAATAGAATTAATATTTTTTTCATTATTTTTTACACACAACTTATTATTAAGTCCTTTATTGACCTTACTGCATAAGGCTATATTTAGGAACTTTATGTCTACATATATACATCTTCATCTTAATTGCCTAAACTTAGACATAAAATAATGACTAAATATAGACTTACTATTATATTTAGATTTATGGATTAAATTATTATTTGTAATTTCCCTCCCAGAAAAAACTTAATTGTATGTAACATAAATTCTTTTTCCTCCAAAGGCAAGAAAATTTCACTACTCTTGTTCTCAAAAAAGCCTTGCTTAATTAACTTCCATTTAAGGAATTAAAAATTAAGCAAGGTTTTTTACACGGCGGAATGGGTAAATCATTTCAGGATTTACTGAAAATTTCAAAAAATTATTTGTGAGGGCTGACAGCATGGGAATGCGATAAACGTATAGGCTGTCAGACCGAACAATTAATTTTTGATAACATTACTAATATTAGAATTTATTGAATATTGGGATTACAAATTCTTTAAAGATCCACCGTGTTTAGATGATATATAGCAGCAACGCCGCTACTCGTTGAGCGTAGGAGAATATAATTCTCCAAACTGTTTAGCTAGAACAAGTAATATTTATAACCCATCTCCCATTATTATTTTATAATATCGAGGTTTGTTGTTAATTAACATTACTTGCCGATTTTAATTATTATTATTCTTGACAACACAAGAAATTTATTGCTAATTACTGTCAGTGATTTTTCTCTACTCCGTGAGAGCGAGAATTTTAGAGTTGAATTGCTGATACTTACCTAATTTAACATCCAGATTACTCTCCCGAAGCAGAATAGTTAATAAATAATTATTTACAATTCAAGGGAGTATATATGAAATCTTTAATTAGTTCCCTCTCAGTTTTATTTATTTTCTTATTTCTCCTATTTACAAATGACAACTTTGCTCAAAACGAACAAAAGCAAAAGTTGCTTTGGATGCAAAGTGAAAGAGCATTACCTTCTAAAGTTTTTGAATATGAAGATGCTCAAAAAAATGCAAATGAGTTTTTTAAGAAGCATATGCCTGAAATCCAAGTTTATGCCTATTCTTCTGAAAACGATACTTACTACTACTTTATGGAAATTGAAAATCTGGATGACATAACAAAATTGTATCAATCATTTAGTGAAATGGGGATGAAAGCTGATAAAGACGAACTTCAAAAAGTAATGGGTGGATTCAGAGATAAAGTATTTTCCACCGAGAGTGAAGTATATGCTTTTGAAAAGGAATTTTCATATGAACCTAAAGAACCAAGGATAAAACCCGACGAAGTTGGATTTGAGAGATGGATGATATGTGAATTTAAACCTTACTATGACCAAGAAGCACTAAACGCTTGTAAAAAAGAAATTAAAGAGTTCTACGAAAAGAATAACATTCCAGGGGGTTATGAACTTTACAATAAAGTTTTTGGTGGCAATGGTAACATTTCTGTCTTATCAGAAAAAGGTAAAGACAGGATTGAATACCTTACTTACGAAAATGAGTGGAATAATAAATACTGGAAGGAGTTTAAACCTTTGTATATAAAATTTATGAATTTTGTAAAAGATTATAAAATTGTTGATTGCTGGTTCAGGAAAGACCTTTCTGTAATTAGCGAAAAGAAACAATAGCAGAATAAGGGGAATAAATTTTTCTTAAACCCCTATAAATTTAAGTTGGTGGGGGTTTTTATTGTAGGTAAAAATTATTTAAAGATTTACTGACAAGATTAAAAAATATTTGCGTGAGGATTGGGAAAGGGGTTTAGGCGAACAATTATTTTTTGAAAGGATTGATAATGAGATGAACAATAATAGGCATTTAATTCAAATAGTCGGTATCTTTTTTCTTAGGTACTAATATTTTCTCTAAATTATTTTTGAAAATAAACGATTATATAATTGATCAAGTTATTAGTCGATTAATGGGCACTGACTCAAAAGGGTTGGTGCCCCCTTCCTATATATCATTCTTCAAATAAATTTAAATTATCAGGGCAATATTCGCCTCAAAAACTTAAATTAAATTAAAATTAATTCTATTTTCTTGTACGGCAAGAGAATTTTATTTACTTCTCCGTTCTTCGAAAAGCCTTGCTTACCCAACAGCTTCCATAAAAATTAAGCAAGGTTTTTTTATACTGCTGAATGGGTAACTAATTTAAAGATTTACTGATAAGTTGAACAAAAATATTTGCGTGAGGATTGGGGAAGGGAATTAGACAAGCAATTATTTTTTTGACAGGATTGATAATACAAGGATTAAATATTATTAAAAGGAGTTTATAGTTAACCCTTTGGTTTTCTTGGAAACAACATAGGCGTTTTTGATCTGTATTCTAAATATGATGCACCAAAACGTAACTCTAATTCTCGTTCTTCATATACTTTTATGAAAAAAAGCAACGCCGGTGCAACCAGAATAAGTACCCATAGCACAAACAGTGCTGACCGAAACCAGATTCCTAATGATAGGAAAAAAGTCAAACCTGCAAGCGCCATAAGATTTCGCACCCAAGCATAAAACCAATCTGCCGTCAATTTTCGACTGAGTACAATGCCTGGTGCACCGAATCCTTTCAAGGCAAGGTTTAATACTGTAAGCAAAGAAACCGCCCCGGTAATAATAACCAGAACCCAGCCGATTACCGATGGTACCGGGAGTACCCACACAGACCAATCTTGAGGGTTGGTTACTGCTAGAACGAAAGGAACACCAATTGTAAATCCCAGACCAAAATGTACAAACATTGTAACCCAGATGGCTCGACTAATAGTTGGCTGTTTGTCGAGCATCTTCCTCCCAAGCCAAACCAGGGGGAATGTAAACAATACACTGCCCATAATAATAGAAAGATTTATAACATTTGAAAATGATACGTTTTGCACCAACCGGAAGATAAAACAGATTAGCGCTAATAGGGCAACTCTGACAATAAATTCAGTAACATTTTTCATATTAACCTCTTTTGAACTTGTAAAGCAGCATAGTATATTATTAGTTTGAATTGTCTTCTATTTTCAGTATCTATATATATGTTGAATGTATACATATATTCTTACTCTAGCATTTCTTTGTAATTTTGGAATTAATTAAGTTCTTTAAATCCCTCCCCGAAATAAACTAAGTTGATATAACATAAATTCTTTTTCTATCAAAGGCAAGAAAATTCAATAATCTTGTTCTTAAAAAAGCCTTGCTTAATCAATAATCTAACCTATAAAAATTAAGCAAGGTTTTTTTGCGCACAGGAATAGGTAATTCATTTAAAGATTTACCGACCAACCTGCAGTTGGTAAACAAGACGAAAAAAATATTTGCGTGAGGATTGGTGAAGGGGATTGGGCGAGCAATTATTTTTTTGATAGGATGATGATAAAGGGTGGTGATATCTCCTCTCAAAAAAGATATCACCTTTTTAATTCCTTTTACTTCAACAAGACAAATTTCTTCGTTGATACAAAGTTTCCAGCCTGCATTCTATAAAAATAAACACCGCTTGGAAGATTGCTTGAATTGAAATCGACAGAATAATTTCCTGCTGCTTTTCTTTCACTTACCAAAGTTGCGATTTGCTTTCCAAGAACATCGTAGACTTTTAATGTAATAAAAGATTCTTTTTGGATTGAATATTGTATAGTCGTACTGGGATTGAATGGATTTGGATAATTTTGCATTAATTTATATGATTTCGGTTCAATATTCTCATCTTTAACTGATACATAAACTGGATTAAATAGATCTTTCGCTAACCAAATATCAGTTTTATTGTTCTCTTCATGTAACCAAAATATTGCGACATAAAGTGTATCATTAAAGGTTACGTATGACACTTTGGGTTTATAATCATTACCCTCCATATTTGAAATATTAATTAAGCTATCATATAAATAGAATGTTTTTATAAATACCTCATTATTATTTTCTAAGGAATCTGTATCAAATGCCACAAAATATGGAGTTCTACTAACCAATGAGCTTTTTATAATTGGTTGAGGATAAGCAAAAACATATGGATTTTTGTAGTTACAATTCGAGTTCTCTGTAGATGAAAAATTGATTGCACCATAAGTTGAATATTTTATTTTTGAAAGATTATTGTTAATTGTTTCGAGTGATACCCCATCTAAAGTGCCAAAATTAGCGTTTCGATTATCGCTTTCTGAGATAATTTGAATTGACCAATTATGATTTGGATACTCATAATATTCTGCAAAATAAATTAAATGATTTTTATCTTTTTCCTTTGAATACAGAATCTTAGTCGATGTGATGTTATCATCTTTGATAATATCTAGAGAGGAACATCCTGAACTATCAACAACAATTGAATTAGTTAAAGTTGGATAAAAATTTATTAAATGAATTTTACCTTCTTCAGCCCATACCATTCTGTAAGCGCTTATAGAAAGTTGTGGATTTGTTACTAAAGAATCTTTAATTATAGTTTTATTATCAAGGGTATCATTTATAAAATGACGCATAACTATTTCGTAATAGTTATCTAAATAATTTTGCCAAACTATTTTTATGCCATCACTGTAATAATTAGATGCTATCTTAGGATTCAATTTCATTATACTATCTGAAGAAACCAGAATATTATCACTGATTACTGGAGAAATCTTTTTAATATAGACACTATAAATTGAATCATTTTTATTTATCCATGTTAGATAGCATTCAGTACCCCAATAATAGGGAGTATATAAATCAAAATCATAGTTGTTACCAGGAATATCAATAAAAACATTTTTTTGAAAACCCTGGCTAAATAATAGATTTGAATTAATTATAAAGAAAGAGAAAAATACAAACAGATATTTATATAAAGTTTTCATTTTCCCTCCCCAAAAAAACTTAGGTTAATATCAACTTAATTCTATTTTTGAACAAAGACAAGGAAAATTTATCTGCTATTGTTCTTAAAAAAAGCCTTGCTTAATTAAATTCTATTGATGGATTAAAAATTAAGCAAGGTTTTTTGCTCGGCATAGTAGGTAATTCATTTTTAAGATCTATTGATAAGGTAAAAAAATATTTGCGTGAGGAATGGGGAAGGGTATTGGGCAAGCAATTATTTTTTGAAAGGAATGAAAATAAAATGATCAACTGAGAAAAAAAAGTATTTAAATAGATTCAGTACATCATTAGCAGATTGTATGCCTATATTAGCTGCTCCAATTTCTTGATTGAGTAAGCTATGATTTTGTACCAATAATAATAGGTTGAAAAAAGGCGTCATCAATTCTTTTAATCTTTGTAAAACCAACAATTTTCATAAGCTCGATTATTCGTTTTATTGAGATTGCATAATATTGAGACCTGAAGACAAATGTTTTACAAGTTGGTTTTCCAGTATCTTTGACAAAATATAAATCTATATTATAGTGATCTTTCTTGTAAAAATTACGAACCTGAAAAACTAACCATCTTTCATTCTTAGTTTGTCTAACACCGCACGGAAATATATAAGTTCCAGATGTAACATCCTTTTCATAATCTCTAATTGATATCACGCATCCACCATTAGTTTTGATACATTTATATATTTGAGTTAATCCTCGCTTAAATTCTTGATCATTAGGTAAATGGGGAAGAGAATTATCACAGGAAATTACAATATCAAATTGCTTTTGATGGCAGTTCCATAATTCTCTTACATCTGAAACTGAAAAATCTAAATTTAATTTCCTTTTTGAGGCTTCAGCTTTGGCCCGATTAATAGCTCTATCAGAAAGATCAGAACTTGTTAATTTATATCCGAGCATTGCAAGACCTAAAGATTGAGTTCCAATCCCACAGGTGCAATCAAGAATGTCTAATTTGGATTTTCCCCAATTTGACACTATAACGTTGGATATCATTTTACCTTGGTTGTGTATACTTTTATCCCAATTTGAATATATTAAATGGTAATACTTTGAGATGTCATCGTAGAATTTTTTAACCTTATATTGGTATGCAGTTGATATCTTGAAATCTTTTCTATTAGAATTAAACAAGTTCTTATCCTCCTCCTAAAACTTTGCTTCATTTCAACTTAATTCTATTTCCTCCCAAAGGCAAGAAAATTCCACTACTCTTGTTCTCAAAAAAGCCTTGCTTAATTAATCACCCAACATATAAAAATTAAGCAAGGTTTTTTACACTGCGGAATGGGTAATTAATTTCAGGATTTACTGATAAGATTAAAAAAATATTTGCGAGCGAGATAAGTTTCGTTTGATCGAGCAATTATTTTTTGATAGGATTGAAAATGTCAGATTTAATGATTTCAACTTAAAGAAGATTTTATAACTATTTTTATCCATTTTTCACATGATTAATTTTTTTACCTTTTGTTAGGAAATAATAAATCGGTAGAAGCAGTAATATTAAGATTGCTGTTTGGATGATAAATGGTCTCAATGTATCACTTGCGGAGTGGGAAACTGAATCTATTCTAAAAAAATTAATTACGCACAGAATTAAGAATAAGAAAACGAGTAAAAATTTCCCAAAATTATTCAATTTTATTTTCATGATTATTTCCTCAATACTAACTTCTTTCCAAATATATACAATATTTTAATTTTATGTGCTTTGGTACGTACTTTAGGTAAATAAAAATTTACTTTGCTTAACAAACAGCTATTCCATAAAAATTAAGCAAGGTTTTTTACACATCGTAATGGGAAAATCATTTCAAGATTTACTGACAAGATGAAAAAAAATATTTGCGTGAGGATTGGGGGAGGGGATTAGGCGAGCAATTATTTTTTGATAGGAATGAAAATGCTATGATTTGGTGATAAAGGAGTGATTAAGAATTAGCGAAAAAGACACTTTAACTAGAGCAACTACTGTAGAAATTTCTAAAATGCCGAGTACATATACGCTGCCAGCTTGAATTACTTGGCTATAATGCTGAAAGGATTATCCATTTTCATTGTTGATTATTTGTTTTAACAAACGTCGATAATAAATGTAATTCTCAAAAGGAATATCTTTGCGAACGCGACCATCGGCTATTGGAATAAAACCACCACTAGCAATAAGTGGAGGTACTTTTTCTTCTATTTCTTTACGGATTGTTGCTTTATCATATCGCAATGCATCCAAATCTAAACCACCAATAAGACGCAAATCACGACCAAACTCTTTGCGTAACTCGCGATAATCCATAGCGTTGCTATTTGTCTCACAAGCCCATAAACAATTAAATCCATTACTTAAAATAGATGGAATTAATATTCGTATGTTTGCATAAGTTCTTAATATAATTGTATCAATTCCATATTTTTTTACAACATCTAATATTGGCTTGTAGCTTTTTAAAACAAACTCTTTATACATTGTTGGTGATATTAATGGACCTTCGTTTCCACCAATTGGTTCACTAAAAATAACTGCGTCAATGTCAATATCCTGTAAAATCTTATCCACTAATTTCGCTATATACTCACCTTGAATTAGCATGGCCTCACGCACGAATTCTGGATCATCAAGCAATAATGATATGACTTCTGTGAATCTTCTCCAATTATAAACACCCATTGACAAGAAAAAACCACGATGGACGCTAAGAAATAAGACATGATCTTTCTTTCGCCATAAGCGTATAATTTTTTGCCATTCAATCCAAAATCTGGCTAAATATTCTGGATTAAAATGTTTTCTCAAAGATGCAAGTTCTTTATGTGAAGTTGAATATTTATGTAAAGTAAAAAATGGTTCTAAATCGACTTCATATGAATGATCAGTTTCGATTAGATCAGAAATATTTGTTGCTTTGGACAAACCTTGCCGATACCAGGTTTTTATAACGTCTTTGCGAATACCTTCTTCAAAGCAAGGTACACGATCAGGTTTGCCAAAGCGCATTGTTTCATGGAATCGTTGTCGGTTTGTCATTTAATATTAAGTTCTTTTGTATCCCTCCCCAAAAAATCTTAAGCCACTTCCAACTTAATCCTATTTTCTCCCAAAGGCAAGAAATTTTTATCCTCTAAGTTCTTCAATATGTTATTCTTCCAAAAGCCTTGCTTAATCAATCACCCAACGTATAAAAATTAAGCAAGGTTTTTTTACACACTGGATGGGGTAAAGCATTTAAAGACTTATTGACAAGATAAAAAAATATTTGCGAGCGAGATAATACTAGTTTGAGCGAGCAATTATTTTTTTGATAGGATGATATTGAAAGGTAATATTTCCTTCTAAAAAAGATATCACCTTTTACAATTTCCTTATTTCAGCAAAACAAATTTCTTCGTTGAAACAAAGTTTCCTGCCTGCACTCTGTAAAAATAAACACCGCTTGGAAGGTTGTTGGCGTTGAAATCTACTGAATAATTTCCTGCAGATTTTCTTCTATTCACTAATGTTAGTTCGAGATAGTTACTATAAATTTTATAATTTTTATACAGCATTATATTGTTTAAGGCATTCTTCGAATTCTTTCATTGCGGTAATATATCTTTGAAAATATACTTTCGCCAGGTAGGACAAAACAACAAATTCACTTTTATTTTCACGAATTATTTCCAGGAATTTTTTTGCATCAAGGATCATTATTTTAGATGGTTTTACAGCTGTCGCTCTGGTCATATATCTTTTAATATCAAAAAGTAAATTTGACCCAAATAATTCACCTTGGTGAAGAATATTTTCTATTACCAATGAAAAGTTTTCAATGGTCTTATCTTTATTACTTGGAATTCGAAGTGAAACTCTGCCTTCTAATAAAATGAATAAATTTTTTGCTTCTTCCTTTTGATCATAGATGATTTGCTCTTCTCCGAAATCCTTGATAACGGCAATTTCACTTAGCTCATCAATTTGGTTTGAAGTTAATAGTGAAAATATTTCTCCCTTTGCAATATCAAATTTTTTCATGATAAACCTCGCAATTTATTTTATTTATGTTAAATAAATATTGAATAAATGAATATTTGTCTGATATATAAATCTAATATATAAACAATTACTGTCTACATATACACATTTTCATCATTAGTGTCTAAACATAGAAATTAATTTATGTCCAACTGTAGACACTTTAATAAATTCTCAATCAGGATTAAGCAAGTTCTTTTCATCTACCTCCCCGAAAAAACTTAGATTGTTAGAAACTTAATCCTATTTCACACCAAAGGCAAGAAAATTCCACTATTGCTGTTCTTAAAAAAGCCTTGCTTAATCAATAATCTAACGTATAAAAATTAAGCAAGGTTTTTTTGCTTGGTGATTACGGAAAATCATTTATAGATTTACTGATAAGTTGAAAAAAAATATTTGCGTGAGAAATGGGGAAAGGGATTAGGCAAGCAATTAAACCAAGGGCTTACAGGTATTTTTCTGACAGAACCTGATAGAAACACATAATATTAATTTCTTTTGATGATAGAAAAAAATGACTAAATCAATTGACTTTTAATAAAGAAAAAATTACTATGTTTTAATAGATTATCTCTTTTAGGGGTTCTTTCAATAAATTGTTTTCTTTAAATACCATCCGGGATTTTCCACCCCTAAAAATTAAGTGATTTTTTTAATATACTACATCTCCACATATTAAGTTAATTATGGAATTTTTATGGTTGGGGAAAATTTGTTTCAGAATAAAATTATTGATAGACTTTTCCTTGATAAGAAATCTATAAAACCTTTTTATTCGTTTTATATTACTCATTTAATTTTAATTATTTCCTATATCTTATCATCAACGGTTAACTCTCAAAATTTCAATAAAAAAACTTTCGAACATGTCTCAGAAAACAAAGGTTCTGATCTATGGGTTATGTCTATCATTCAAGATAAAATGGGTTATATGTGGTTTGGCACATTCAATGGTCTTGAGAAATATGATGGGTTTGATATTGTATCTTATAAATATGATTTTAATGATACTACCAGTATTAGTAATTCTTATATATCAACTCTTTATGAAGATAAAGAAGGTGTCCTATGGGTAGGAACCTATTATGGGCTTGAAAAGTTTGATCGTACAGCCGCTACTTTCAGTCATTATACTACAAATTCTTTTCCATCAGGTTTTAGAAGTGATCTGAGTAATGTGGTTCATGCAATCCAAGAAGATAAGTATGGTGTGCTTTGGATCGGTACAAGTAATGGTTTATTTAAATTTAACAAAAATATAGGAAAATTCACCTGCTTGCGATATGACAGTACAGATCCTGGAAGCATAAGTCATAATATTATTTCAGCAATTTATGAAGATAAAGAAGGTTCACTATGGTTCGGAACCGGGGGAGGACTTGATAAGCTTGATTTTCAAACCGGGAAGTTCAAACATTACTGGAATGATTCACACAACCTGGAAAAACACTGGGCGAATCTTTCAAAGTATTGGATCAATTCAATTTACGGGGATAATTCCGGAACTATCTGGATGGGTACAAATGGGGGTTTAGTTGAATTTAATCAGAAATCAGGTACATTCACTAATTATATTCCCAACCCAAATGTGAAAGAAGTTACAAAGGATAATTGCATTACCTCAATTTGTATGGATGCATCAGGCGATCTTTGGTTGGGTACAAGGCATGGATTATATGTTTTTGATATAAAAACAAAAGAGTTCATTGCTTCTTATTTTCATGATGATGATGATCCCGAAAGTATAAGTGGGGATGAAATTTTTTCCGTTTATTTTGAAGAATCAGGGACCCTATGGATTGGAATGTTCAGTGGAGGTATAAACAAAATTAATTTAAGAAGAAATTACTTTAAAAGATATTTAACTGACAGGACTGTGTTATCATTATATAATGCAAAAGATACATTATTTCTTAATACTTCAAAAGGGTGGAGTAAATTTGATCCTTTAAGAGAAAAATTTATTCAACATTCATTTGGTAAGGATAAACTAATTTATAAAGAAGTTACAGGTGATTTTTGGTTTACAGATAACAAAGGTGGTTTGTATAAAAAAGATAAAAAAGGCAATTTTAAATATATTTATGATATATCAGGAAAGATATTCAATAAACCTGGCCTTACTATTTGTAAGGGTCATGAAGGTTACTGGATTGGAACCGACCAATGTGGACTATATTTTTTTGATCCTGTTACACAAAGAATGAGGGAAGTTAATATAATCAAACAATGCATAAACATTATTTATGAAGATAGATTCGGCTTAGTTTGGGTAGCCGGCTGGATGGGAAAATTATTTTGCTATAATCCGAAACAAGATATTGTTACTGAACTTAATTCAGATCCTAAAATTTCCGGGAGTATAAGCGGTCAGCGAACCAGGGATATTTATGAAGATAAAAAAGGAAGACTATGGTTTGGTACAAATGTAGGTTTAAATAGATATGATCGTCAGACAAAGAAGTTTACTCACTTTACTAAAGAAAATGAATCGGTAAATTATAATATAGATGCTATCCTTGAAGATGATCATGGCTTTTTGTGGTTATGTACTGATAAAGGTATCTCAAAATTTGATCCCGAAAAAAATATGTTTAAGAATTTTTATTTCACGGGTTGGGTTCCTTCTTATGATAAATCATGTAAAACCTCAAACGGTGAGATGTATTTTTCAGGATTAAGAGGACTTATTCGATTTCATCCTGATAGTGTTAAAGCTAATTCGTTTATTCCACCGATCGTAATAACTTCGTTTAAAAAATTTGACCATCCTTCTCCGCTTGAAAAAAAAATTCAACTACCTTATAATGAAAATTTTATTTCATTTGAGTTTGCTGCGTTGAATTTCGTCGATCCGGAAAAGAATCAATATACTTATAAAATGGAAGGAATAGACAGGGATTGGATTTATTCCGGCACAAGACGTTATGCTTCGTATACAAATTTACCTCCGGGAGAATATACATTTAGAATTAAAGGTACAAATAATGATGGAGTTTGGAATGAGAAAGGCATATCAGTTTCTATAATCATTACTCCTCCCTGGTGGAAAACTTCTTTTGCATATGTACTCTATTCACTATTAACATTGAGTATAATTTATTTTACCTGGAAAATGCAGGTGAAGAGAATAAAAATGAGTCATGAATTTGAAATGAGCAGGTTTGAAGCAGAAAAGCTGCATGAAATGGATGAAATGAAATCCAGATTCTTTGCAAATATATCGCACGAGTTTAGAACACCACTTACCTTGATTCTGGGACCTGTCAAACAAATTATTAACACACTTAAAGATGAAAAATTACCTTTTGATAAAACAAAGGTCAAAGAAGATCTAAAAGTTGTACATAAAAACGCAAACAGATTGTTAGGACTTGTAAACCAACTGCTTGATATTTCCAAACTTGAATCGGGAAATATGAAGCTGCAGACAAGTCCTCAGAATATAATCCCGTTATTAAAAGCTTTACTTCAATCCTTTTGCTCTTATGCAGAAAGAAAAAGAATCAGTCTTAAATTCAATTCAACTGAAAATGAAGTAATTGTTTACATAGATAAGGATAAAATTGAAAAGATAATTACGAATGTACTTTCGAATGCATTAAAATTTACTCCCGAAGGTGGGTTGGTTGAAGTTGCAGTAACTCTTAAACCCCCTTCCGTTCCCCCTTTAGTAAAGGGGGAAACAGGGGGTTTCGCGGAGATATCTATTCGGGATACCGGAATTGGAATCCCAAAAGAAAAAATTTCAAAAATATTCGACCGTTTCTACCAGGTTGATGGAAGCGTTACAAGAGAACAGGAGGGAACCGGGATCGGACTATCATTAATAAAAGAATTAGTTGAATTACATAAAGGAAAAATTCAAGTTGAAAGTGAAGAAGGAAAAGTGACTACTTTTAAAATTAGTATCCCCCTGGGCAAAGAGCATTTGAAACCGGAAGAAATATGCGAACCGGTGATGGAAGAAGATCAGGTTTCCATTCTTCCGGAAGAAACGATTTATACTAATGATGAGCTAAAAACCACGGGTCCTGAAATTGGCTTTCTCGCTGAAGCAGGAAAACAGCTTCTGCTGATTGTGGAAGATAATTACGATGTTAGAAATTATATAAGTAATAATCTTGATAAAGAATATAAAATTCTTGAAGCTGTTGATGGAGAAGATGGATTGAAAAAATCTATTGATGAAATGCCTGATTTAATTATAAGCGACGTTATGATGCCGAAAATGGATGGGTTTAAGTTATGCGATAAACTTAAAACTGATGAAAGAACAAGTCACATACCTATAATATTATTAACTGCAAAAGCATCAAATCAAGATAAAATAGAAGGATTAGAAACAGGTGCAGATGATTATATAATAAAACCTTTTGATACTGAAGAATTAAAGGTACGAATTAAAAATCTAATTGAACAAAGGAAAAGAATTCATGAACATTTTAAGAAAAAAGGGTTGTTCGAAATTGACAAATCGAATATAACTTCCATTGACAAGAAATTTTTAAGTAAAGCAATTGATATTATTAATCAGAATATATCCGATCCAGTATTCGGTGTCGAGACATTTGCTGAGAATTTAGCAGTAAGCAGATCCCTTCTTTATAAAAAAATACTTTCTTTAACTGATGAAACGCCAAGAGAACTAATTAAGAGAGTTCGAATTACTAAATCTGCAGAACTTATTGAGAAGAAATTTGGAAATTTATCGGAAATTGCTTTGGAAGTTGGTTTTGATAATCCTGCTTACTTTTCTGAATGTTTTAAAAAACAATTTGGTGTTTCTCCGTCACAATATAAACTAAAAAGTAATAACACATAATCACAATCCATTACCTTTTTAACTTCTAATACACGAGATTGTAAGTTTTTTACTCACAGTTGGTAGAAAAACTTTCTTTAAAGCCTTACTATATCACCAAAGAAAATTATCCTTCCCTAACTCTAAATTATAATAAATGAACTTCCCGGATAATTCGCACAGTGTTTTTGGGAAGGTAAAATAAATCACTAAAAGGAGGTTCGTATGAAAACACTTAAATGTATTTTTGTTCTTTTTGCTATTGTGGGACTTATATTGGTTGGCTGTTCTGATAAATCACAATCACCAGTATCTCCTGCAAATCAAACCATTACTCAGCCAAACTCTCTGCAAAAAGTTTTCACTAGAGAATTCAATGCAGTCGAGATTCCAACCGCTATTGATGATCCAGGTACCTATATATATCCAGATGGAAAAATCAAGTTAATAGGGAACAAAGGGCCTACTTACTTTAGTGCTACATTTACTGATGGACTCACTCCAGATCTCCTCACAGGACCTGGATATGCAGAAATAAGTGGAATAACTGATCCAATTGCAGGTACTGGAATTTGGCAAGGTAAATTAACCCTTATGCCTGATGCAGCTGAAGGTGGGAAATGGGAATTTACCTGGCATGGAGATGCTACTGTTAGTGCAACAGCCTGGAATGGCGGACCAGGATGGATTATACCATTAAAGGAAGAAGGTCATGGGTGTGGAGGTATTCTAACCGGAATGCAATGCCAAATGGAACTTATTGTTACAGCGCCTCCTGAGCTTAATACTTGGGCTGCAACAGGTCATGGCTTTGTAATATCTCACTGATCTTTTTAGACATGGCACTCATCTTATTAGAGCAGTTGACTGCCATATATCAATTTATTGAAGTGAGAATAACTGTAATTAGAGAAAATCCTGTTATTAGTTCAACCGGAAAATATTTATGACTGATTTAGAACCCTCTGAGTTTTATTTGAGCCAGAATTACTCGAATCCTTGTAGTGAAAAGACATAATAAAATTTTGTGTGGCTTATAAAGGGAAAGTGAAATTAGAAATTTTTAATCCTGAAGGAGAAATAATAAAGGTACTTTTGAATGAAGAGAAGGAAGCCGGAACATATGAAGCTGAATTTAATGTCGATGGTCTTTGTGAAGGCATTTATATCTATCAACTTCAAGCAGGAGATTTTTTAGCAACAAAGAAAATATTAAAAGTGAAAACCTTTAAGAAATTATGGAACAAGTCTTACGATAAAGGGCAGCTATACTGCAACGAAAAAACTTTTGTTACTGAAATAAAAATTTAGAGAATGTAGAGATGACATCTTTTTAACCTGTTTACTGTAACTGGAAAGATGTCATCTCTAATCAAAGGAGATAAATAAAATGGGAAAAAATTTATACTGGTTGGTTTTTATTCTATTCTTAACAGTAATGGTATATCCCCAGGATCGGATCGGTAAACATACCGCTGCTGAGTGGCGATATATAATTGATACAACATGGGGAATGGGAAAAACTACCGAAGAGAAACTTCAAATATTCGATGCGTTCTGGAATGCAATTGACCAGAGATACGCCGGTTTTCGAGGTATTGAAGATAACTGGCAGCAATTGAAAAGCTACCGCGATACTGTTGCAGCCGGTGTTAGCAGAGGAAGATTTCAGGGGATTTTAAATTATCTTGTTTGCTCCCTACATGATGGTCATGTTTATATGTGTGACAATGGAATAGCATCAACGGCTTTGAATCC
>Ga0315554_1000629_pt1 | contig 21002 bp, 10 predicted proteins | sample SalMarSW160370MG_FD_202114 | JGI IMG/M metagenome (GOLD analysis project Ga0315554, IMG submission 202114) | Salt marsh sediment microbial communities from the Plum Island Ecosystem LTER, Massachusetts, United States - Salt Marsh Sediment SW1603-70 ... | reverse complement strand
TCGAGTTTACCGCTAGATACCGATAATAGTAGTGGTGTCTCTTGGGAGGGACTTGGGCCTGGCAGGAGTGAACTGATGAACTTTGTCTGTGTGGATTATGATTACTTCGAAACATTCAATATGAAGATGAAGTACGGAAGGAGTTTCTCGCGTGAATACCCCTCAGATGGTGAAAATTACATCATCAATGAGACTGCCTTGAAGATGATCGGGTACAAGGAACCGATCGGAAAAACGGCGGCCTTGGCTCAGCACGCCCCCGCTCCCATCGTCGGTGTTGTGAAAGATTTCCATGGGACTTCTCTTCATAATGTCATAAGACCCACGATCTTTTTCACGTATAGGTTTGCCAGCAAACGTAATTTGTTCATAAAAATCAATCAGGCAAGTACTCCAGCGACAATTCAATTCGCGAAAAACATTGTCAATACGCTATCTCCCAATTCTGTTTTCGATTTCAGATTCATAGATGACGAATTTGATAGGATGTACCAAAAGGAAACGATCCTAAGAAACCTGTTCGAGTGCTTCGCTCTCCTTGCAGTCTTCGTTTCTTGTCTTGGCCTGTTCGGTTTGGCCTCCTTCTTGGCGCAACAGCGAACGAAAGAACTTGCCATCCGGAAAGCTCTTGGTGCCTCCACATCGGGCGTTACGGTAATGCTGTCAAAAGAGTTTGTCGGGTTGGTGGTACTTGCCAATGTGATCGCATGGCCAATTGCGTATGTCCTCATGAACAGATGGTTGGCCGATTACGCCTACAGGATTTCCATTGAAGCTTGGATCTTCCCCGGCATAGGGGCAGTCACGCTGCTTATTGCCTTGCTGACGGTGAGTTACCAGGCGATAAAGGCCGCGACGGCAAATCCGGTCGAGAGTTTGCGATATGAATGATGTATCTATGTACTTCGTGAGGCTGCGATTCTTACTTCAAACATGTGGATTAGTTATGACTGCCTTCTACAGAAGGCAATGTTCAGGATAGACTTCATCTTGGTTTCGGATGATTCTAGCAGGGATATTAGACCAGAAATCCGTACTGCAGATTCGACTCTTGTTAAACGAAGTAAACCTCGTCTTTCGCCAATTATTGAAAAGAACTGAAATCATGAAGAAAGCCATTGTATCATCTTCTTTGACCTTGATCCTACTCTTCATTTCACAGGTCTTCTGCGTCGTCTACGCACAGGAACATCCTGCAATAAGTGATTCGATCTACTCCAGTGCTTTAAAAGAAGAACGATCGCTCAAGATCCTATTGCCCGAAGCTTATAAGCCCGGATCGACCGACAAATATGAAGTGATCTATGTAACGGACGGAGAGTGGGCAACGGATCTCTTTTCATTTATTTACAAATTCGCGCAAGGTGAAAACTATGTCCCTCCTGCAATAATCGTAGGGATTCCAAACAAATACATTGACAAAGCAAACCAGCGCGACAGGGATTTCTTACCGGTACATGTTCCTCAGCCTACAATATCAGGTGGAGCCGATAATTTCCTTTCCTTCATGAAAAACGAATTGATCCCCTATATCGACGACAAATACCCAACGAATGGAACCAATTCGATTTATGGACATTCGTATGGCGGTGTGTTTGTCTTGTATGTGCTGCTCACTGAGCCGCAAGTATTTGAATCATATTACGCGACCGATCCACCGTTCAGGTGGAATAATGACTATCTGATCAAGATGGCAGGCGAAAAATTGGATCATCTGCCATCAGATAAGTGTTTTTGGATCGCCGGTAGATCAGAAAATCAGGACATTGGTCGTCTAGATTCGCTTCTTCAGCTTAAGGCGCCAAGAAACCTGCATTGGAAAGTGGTTACCTATCCGAATGAGAAACATAATTCCGTAAGGCTAAAAGCAATGTACGACGGAATAAAGTTCGTTCATTCAGGTTTTTCGAATGCTCCTCTCATTTTTCATCCGATGAATGGGATTCTCTTAAAAGACAAACCAATCTCGATCTACGTAGATCAAGGTTACCCCGAGCTCAGGTATACCGTTGATGGTACGGAGCCAGACAGGGCATCGAAAAAAGCTGATCCAATCTTCACAATAACAGGCCCGGCTCAATTAGTCATGAAATCGTTTTCAAACAGCGGGAAATATGACAAAACGGCTAAAGGCAATTTTGAATTAGGCGAAGCACTTCCCTCAGTTCCAAGACCCAAAAAGACTAACTCGGGAGGTCTGAAGTATTCATATTACGAAGGGAGTTGGGAGAGACTGCCCGATTTCAGGAAACTGAAACCTGTTAAGACCGGCGTTGCTGATAGCGCTTTTGATATCAGTGAACTCCCGAGAAAGACCAATTTTGGATGTCTGTTTGAAGGCTACTTCGAGATTGTAAAGGATGGTTATTATCTTTTTGCCCTTGTTTCAAATGACGGCTCAAAGCTCTTCCTCGCAGACAAACTGATCATAGATAATGATGGCGTTCATTCCACTGAAAGTATAAAATCATTTGTCCTTCCTCTGGAAAGAGGTTTTTATCCTGTTCGTCTTGAATACTTTCAGAAAGATGGAAGTAGCGTTCTCCGATTGTTCTACTTAGGCGGGGAAACCGAGAACGCATCAGGCTTTCCTTTTAAGTACCAGTACTATGAGGATTAGATGTAATCTTCTGTGTGGTCTTCAGGTTCTCGGAGGTACCAATACATTCGGTGAGCAAGATACCCAACGGTTGAGAACTTGAAAGACGAAGGAAAAGGTGAGCACGCCTGCGTGTTGCAGGCAGGGAGATGGTAGGCTGGAGACCAAAAAGAAAATCGATTTTCTTTCTTCGGTCTCTGGTATCCAGTCAGTAAGGAGAAACCATGTCTAGGAATTATTTCAAAATCGGTCTTAGAAATCTTTCCCGTCACAAAGCGTTTTCGTTTATCAACATTGCCGGACTGGCGGCCGGGATGGCGGCAACTCTGTTGATACTGCTATGGGCACAGGATGAATTGAGCTATGATAGGTTCTTCAAGGATTCCGATCATATTTATCTCGTTCTCCGAGGCGATCGAGGCGGACCGATGGCGGTCACATCCATGATGCTTGCGCCGGCATTGAAGGAGAGAGTACCGGAGATCAAAGAGGCCACATACTTCGCCCAACTCCCTGCGAGTTACAAATTCTTGATCCAAAACGGTGAAAAGGGATTTGAAGAGAGCGTCATACTGGCGAGCTCTAATTTCTTTGATGTATTTTCCTTGAAACTGAATGAAGGAAATCCTTCTACTTCGCTTTCTGATCCGAACTCAATTATCCTCGATGAAAAGACGGCACAAAAGTATTTTGGAGATCAGGAAGCGATTGGCAAATCGCTTGATGTTTCAGGTCTTGGGCACAAGACTGTCATGAAGGTAAGCGCTGTCCTGGAAGACATTCCATTGCAGTCAGAAATTCAGTCTCACATTATTTTACCCGCGAGTTGGCTCAAATCCATAGGAATGAATTTCAAGACCTGGGACAGCCAATCTTTTTACACCTATGTTGAGACGAAGAATGATGTCGATCTTCAGAGCTTATCGGCGAAAATCAGGCAATGCGAGATAGACAATCTGCCGAATGAGATAAGGAATTCGCTGGACCCAAACACTGATAGGCTGACCTATTCACTTCTTCCACTCACAAAAGTCCATTTGTTCGGGGGCAATATCAAGTTCCTGCAAGTCACGGGCGACATTGCGTATGTCCGGATATTCATCGCTATCGCTGTCGTCATTCTCTTGATAGCGAGTATCAACTATATGAATTTATCAACCGCGCTGTCTTTGAAAAGGAGGAAGGAAATAGCCGTTAAGAAAACGATTGGAGCAAGCAGAAGAAGATTGATGGTTCAATTCCTGGGAGAAAGTCTGATCGTTTCTTCAATCGCGTTCATAGTCGCAATGCTCTTCGTTGAGTTATTCCTGCCGGCGTTCAATGCCTTGTCGGGAAAGAGATTGGCGATCAGTTACTGGGAACCTTCGTTCATCATCCTTTCACTTACTGTTATAGTGGTTACCGGTCTTGCATCAGGCTTTTATCCTGCGTTGCTGCTCTCTTCATTCAGTCCCGTAGAAATTCTGCGAAAGCATTTGAAGTTCACGCCAGGAAGATTCTTTACGCGATCGGCGCTTGTTGTTTTTCAATTTGCGGTTTCCATCACGATGATTCTGTGCACGATTGTTGTTTCTCATCAGTTGTCATTCGTCATGAATAGCAATCTAGGCTTCGACAAAGAAAATCTGCTCTGTATCCGATTGACGGCTGACGTGAACAAAAAATTCGAGTTGCTGAAAAATCGGATGGAAGCAAATCCAGAGGTCATAAGTGTATCACGTTCTGAACCTGTGAGCAGTTCATTGACAAGGACTACAACCGTTTCGTGGGAAGGGAAGCCGGCGAATGAAGAGAAAGCTATTTGGGTGCTGCATTCCGACTGCAATCTGGCTGCCACTTATAAATTCCAAATGGTTCAGGGAAGATTTTTTTCGAACGAGTACCCAACCGACAGAACCAGCGCATTCGTAATCAACGAGGCGGCTGCGAAGGCGATGGGATTCAGTTCTCCGCTGAACAAAGAAGTGGAATTGTGGGGGAAGCGGGGCAGGATTGTGGGCGTGACCAAGGACTTCCACTTCGCTTCTTGTCGCACGGCGATCGAACCTCTGATTTTTAACATTCCTGATAGCAGTCAGCAAGATGGCCGTTACCAGGTCATGTCGATCCGGGTTAAGCCGGGAAATCCCCAAGGTGTTATTTCCTCTATCGAAAGGCTATGGCACGAACGATTACCAGGTGTTCCGCTGAACTACTATTTCTACAACGATTCGCTGAACAAACAATATTTCTCCGAAATGCGTATGCGTACCATCTTCCAGTACTTCTCATTCATATCGATAATGATCGCATGTCTTGGACTGTTTGGTCTGGCATCTATTTCCGCAGAGCGGAGGACGAAAGAAGTCGGCATACGCAAAGTATTGGGGGCGTCTGTGACTCAAGTTGTGCTCACCCTTTCAAGAGACTTCCTGGTATGGGTTGTTCTGTCAAATATTGTTGCTATTCCAATAGCGTGGTACTTCATGGCCAAATGGCTTCAGGACTTTGCCTACAGAGAGCCATTGAGTTGGTGGATGTTCGTCGCAGCCGGCAGCATTGCGTTTATCATCGCACTCCTGACCGTGGGCACCCAAGCGATCAAAGCGGCGACGGCAAATCCGGTCGAAGCGTTGCGCTATGAATGAAAGCGATACGAGCTGCTCAATGTGGCGGCGGAAGCAAGATTGAACGAATTGTCTAATGGATTGAAGGGAAACGCATGGTTGCCAACTACTTGAAGGTCGCATTTCGGAACATTGTTCGACGCAAAGGATACTCACTCATCAACATCATCGGGCTGGGCCTGGGACTGTCCTGTTGCCTCCTCATTTTCCAATTCGTCGCCCGCGAGTACAGCTTCGACAGGTTCAATGAAAACTTCTCCAATCTCTACCGGGTGACGGAGACAAGCCTGCGGAGCGGCTCAACCGAGACGCTGGCAGGCTATGCCCTTGGGCCCACGCTGGCCCGGGAGGTCCCCGAGGTTGTCCGCTTCACCCGCCTCCATCCCGATTACGTTGTGCCGGTTATCTCGAGCAAAAAAGGCCCGAATCGAGCCTTCGAAGAAAGACGGGCGTTTTATGCCGATCCCGCTTTTCTCCAGATGTTTTCCTATCCGCTGGTCGAAGGCAATCCCGCAGAAGCGCTTTCGGAGTCCGGGACAATTCTCCTGACGCAATCCGCAGCCAAGAGATACTTCGGGTCCGAGGACCCTGTGGGAAAAGTCCTGCAATACACCGGGTGGATCAGCGGCGAGTTCCGCATCAACGGCGTTCTGAAGGACGTGCCGGTCAATTCCCATCTGCAATTCGATTTCCTGCTCCCGATGCGAGACCTTCTGGAGAAGAGCGAATACAAGAACCCTTCGCAGGCATGGTCCTGGAGCAATTTTATGACGTACGTCCAGCTGAGACCCGACGCGAATATCGCGGAGGTCGAGCACAAGTTCACCGACATCATGATGACGCATCGGAAAGCGGATTTCGAGCGCACAAAGACTTCCGTCCGCCTCAACGCCCAACCGCTTCGTGACGTCTACCTCAACGACAGAATTTTTGCACCAAGGGTGTTGACAGGAAGCTATCGCACCTTGTATTTCTTCATGCTCGTCGGTTTCATGACGCTCTTGATTGCATTGATGAACTACGTCAACCTTGCGACAGCTCGATCGCTTGACCGAGCGAGGGAAGTTGGCATCCGCAAGGTCGTCGGGGCGCAGCACCGCCAGCTCATACTCCAGTTCCTCTTTGAATCGGCGCTGATGAACCTCACGGCGCTGCTGGTGGCAGTGGTGGCTGCAGATCTCTTGCGGCCGTTCGTCGCGACGCTCGCCGGTGTGCACCTGTCGCAGGATTTGTGGGCGAGCCCCGGCTTCTGGACCGCATTCCTGGCCATGTTCTGTCTGGGCACCCTCCTCGCGGGACTCTATCCGGCGTTCGTCCTCTCATCCTTCAGGCCCGTCAGTGTCCTCAAAGGAAAGACAGGATCGACCTCTCACAAGCGGTACCTCCGTCGAGCTCTGGTCGTCCTGCAGTTTTCGGTTACGGTTTTGTTGCTGGCAGGCACTGCGATCGTTTACCGCCAACTCGATTACGTGAGACATATGGACCTCGGGATGAACATGGACCAAATCCTGACCGTGAGAGGACCGAGCGTACTGCCGAACGATTCAACCAACATCAGGGCGATGCATGCGCTGATGCAGCAGCTTCGAGGGATCCCCTCAATCGGAGAGATGGCGACATCGACTGCTTTGCCCGGCGAGGGATTCAACTGGTACTCCTCCGGCTTACGGCGGTTAACGGCCGACCCTTCAACGGGCGTGAGTGGAGCGCTTGCCAGAATCGATACCGGCTTCGCACACTTGTTCGGTCTCAAGCTCGTTGCAGGGATTGGCTTTGAAGGCATGACGCCGCCGAGCGTCGAGACCCAACCACTCACGGTGATTGCGAACGAGACGGCGGTAAGGGAAGTCGGCTTCGATGCACCCTCAGAAGCGCTCAATCAACTGGTTACATTGGGTAGCACCGAATGCAGGATCATCGGCGTGTTCAAGGATTTCAAGTGGTCCTCAGCTCACGTAAAACAGGAAGCGGCCTTGTTTGCGTTGACACGGGCGGGGGACAAGCTTGCCATGAAGGTGAACACGGCAAACTTGAGGCAGACGATTGAGAAGATCAAGACGATCTATACGAACCTTTTTCCCGGGAACCCCTTTGAATATCATTTCGTCGACGAACACTTCGACGAACAATACCGGAACGATGAACGCTTCGGGACCCTCTTCGGCGTCTTCGCCGTTATCTCCATTCTGATCGCGTGTATGGGCCTCTTCGGCCTTGCGGCTTTCACCTCGGAGCAGCGGACGAAGGAGATGGGTGTCCGGAAGGTCCTCGGTGCGACCGTTCCGAGCCTTATCGGCTTGCTGACCCGAGAATACCTCTCGCTCGTGCTGCTGGCGAATCTTATTGCCTGGCCGCTGGCGTACTATGTGATGAACCTGTGGCTCCGGGGATTTGCCTACAGGATCGACCTTGGTTTCGGATCGTTTCTCTTGGCGGGCGGGGTTGCGCTGCTGATCGCGGCATTGACGGTGAGCTACCAGGCGATCAAGGCCGCGACCGCCAATCCGGTCGAGTCCTTAAGATATGAGTAGCTCAATTTCCAATGAACGTCCAACGATGATCATCGGTCGTTGTTGTTTCGAGACGAGAGGGATGATATGCTGAAGAATTATTTGAAGATAGCCCTCAGAAATCTAATGCGCCGGAAGACCTTTTCGCTGATCAACACATTAGGATCGGCGTTCGGAATCGCTGCCTGCCTGATCATATACATGTATGTGTCATATGAAAGGAGCTACGATACTTTTAACAAGAATGCCGACAACATTTATCGCCTTGAGAATGTCCGGTACTATGCGAGCGGCACCGACAGCAGTGCGGGATGCGTCGCGTTATTAGGTCCGACGCTGAAAGAAGAAATTCCGGAAGTTATGGATTTTACTAGGCTAAGAAAGATCCAGGCGTTAGTTGCAGTCAATATTCAGTACTTCAATGAAAAGAGCATTCTCTGGGCGGATTCTTCATTTCTCACGATGTTCTCATTCCCTCTCATTTCGGGCGATGCCAGCAAAGCCCTGGCTGGCAGATATAGCGCAGTGATTACAAGAAACAGCGCTCAGAAATTCTTCGGTAGAAGTGATGCAGTTGGCGAAACTATCCGGGTCGGCAACACTGATTTCAAGGTCACCGGTGTCGCAGAAAACGTTCCTCCTAACTCGCACATGAAATTCGACATTCTTCTTTCGTTTGATACCCAACTCACCGATGGATTCTGCTGGGGATGCAATAATAACAACACCTATATTCGTGTGAGGCCCGGCACTACGAGGTCGGCTCTCGAGGCGAAACTTCCCTTCATTGTAAGCAAACTGCACGATAGGCAAAAAGATGGTTTCGACAGAGCCTACCTCCTTCAGCCGCTGAAGGATATTCACCTCTATTCCCACTTGAGATTCGAGTTCGAAGAAAACGGGAGTGCACAGACAATATATTTCCTTTCTCTCACTGCTTTGGCAATCCTTCTGATTGCATGGATAAATTATGTCAATCTTTCTACTGCACGCTCAATTGAAAGAGCAAAAGAAGTGGGACTGCGTAAGGTTGTAGGTGCCGGCCCCTGGTCTTTGGTTCGCCAGTTTCTGATTGAGTCCTTTGTGATCAACACGATCGCCGTACTCTTTTCACTGTTGATCATCGAATTGACGTTTCCTTTCTGGACTGAAATGATCGGGCTACCTCCCTCGTTTCCTTTTTGGAAGAATGTCGACCTGATCATCTTATTGGCAGTCTTTCTTTTTATCAGCCCCCTTGTCGCCGGAATTTACCCGGCATTCGTTCTTTCATCGTATTCCCCCGTCCTGATCCTGAAGGGGAGTTTTAAGCGCTCGTCCAAAGGGATCTTTCTCCGAAGGGGCCTTGTGATCTTTCAATTCACCATCTCAATAATACTCATCGCCGTCACAACGGTTTTTGCGCAGCAGTTAGCTTTTATGAGAAACAAAGATCTCGGGCTCAGCATAAGACAGAAACTGATTGTCAACGCACCTCCCGATATGCAGAACGGACAAGACTGGCTATCCGCCTACAAGACCTTAACAAATGAATTGCGCAACCAATCGTTGATCGAAGATGCGACTTTCTCATCGGTCATCCCGGGCATGGAGAACGGCGACGTCAGCGGAGGCGTTCGACCGGGAGGACAATCGATAGAAAAAGGAAAGCAGGTATACTTTGTCTATATAGGCCAAAACTATTTGGATTTCTTCCACATCAATCTCGTGTGCGGTCGAAACTACTTCGAAAGCGAACTGAAACCACATGAGGATGGGACGAGAGCACTGATCATCAATGAAAGCGCCGTAGAGGCTTTCGGTTTTGCCTCGCCTGAGAAGGCATTGGGTGCTTCGGTAGACCAGGACAACAACAGAGTCGGAACTATCATAGGAGTAATCAGGGACTATCACCAGCAGTCTTTTGAAAAAGAAATTGAACCGACGGTTTTCGAGTGTGCGACGAGAGGAAGCTATTTCGTGTTCGATGTGAAGACAACAGACATATCGAAGAAGATCGCTGGAATAAGAAACAACTTCACAAGAATATTTCCCGGCAATCCTTTCGAATACTATTTCCTTGACCAGTTTTTCGATAGACAGTACAGAAGCAGTATCAAAACCGCCGAAGTCTTCGGCGCATTTACGTTCCTGTCGATCTCTATTGCGTGCCTCGGTCTGATTGGATTGTCGTCGCTAATGATAATTCAGAGAACAAAGGAAATAGGAGTGAGAAAAGTCCTTGGCGCATCTCTCCAATCACTGCTGGCGTTGTTATCAAAAGAATTCTTGAAGTGGCTGCTCGTTGCGAATGTTCTTGCGTGTCCGGTTGCATACTATTTGACGCAGAGATGGCTGCAGAACTTTGCCTATCGCATAGAGATAACGATTTGGCCGTTTGTGTTGGCCGGAGTCTCGGCCGTCGTGATTGCCGCGGTTACCGTGGGCTGGCAGGCCCTCCGAGCAGCCACGGCAAATCCTGTCGAAGCATTGAGATACGAATAGTACCACAATGCAACGATCCCGTTCCATGGGGTCGAAGCTCTCAGGTATGAATGAGGGCGTGGATCCTGGGTTACTGAGAACAAGACCTTGATGCATACGAAGCGAAATCAGAATCGCAAGATTCGAAACGAACTCAAATGACAGAAGCACGAAGAATTGAAAACGGCGGGACTCATGCTTCAAGGCTGTTCTGTACGATGACCATCTAACGCTGGAGGCGTACCGATGCTCCTCAATGATCTCAAGGTCGCATTCAGAAACTTCATGCGTCATAAGACGCACACTCTCATCACGCTTGTCGGTCTTTCAATCGGCATGGCTTGCACGTTGCTCATTCTCTTGTATGTCAACTATGAGATGAGCTACGATGGCTTCCAGTTGAATAAGGAGAACTTGTATCGTGTGAACAAGGTGACGTATGAAAACGGGGTGCTGAATTACAAGAGTGCATATACGTTCTCCGGCCAAGGTCCGGTGATGAAAAGTGAAATACCTGAAGTGAGAAATTATGTGAGACTTCTGCATTCGGAAGGGACGTTACAGTATGCGAGGTCGCGTGATGATCTGGTGTCGTTCCGCGAAAAAGACGTTTACTACTCGGACCCATCCTTCTTCAACCTCTTCTCCTATCACCTTCTCCAAGGAGACGCTCAATCTGCATTGTCGACGCCGAATACCATAGTTCTTTCTCAATCGACGGCAGAAAGGCTCATGGGCTCCGAAAGTCCCGTCGGAAAGACTGTCACATATAACGATAGAGACTTTGCCGTAACCGGCGTGTTTGAAGACATCCCGCGGAATTCTCACCTCACCTTCAGCGCGTTGATATCGTTCAGCTCTCTCAAGATCACTGACTCGGAGAGCTGGCAGAATCACGCCTTCTACACGTACGTCTTGCTGAAGGACAAAACAAACCCCAAGGAAGTCGAGCCGAAGCTCTCCGCGGCATTCGAGAGGTTCATCGACAAGTATCACCACGGAACGATAGCCAACAACTGGGAATTGCAGCGTGTCGACAAGATCTATCTCTATTCGACCGACTTTACTTCTATTTCCATGGAGTACGGAAACTACAAGACAGTCTTCTATTTGCTGACGATCGCCATTCTTGTTTTGATCATAGCCTGGGTCAATTTCATCAATCTCTCTACTGCCCGGCTGCCGGACAGAGCAAAGGAAATCGGTATCAGGAGGACCGTTGGAGCTTCCAGACAACAATTAGCGAGGCAATTTGTCATCGAATCCATCCTCATCAACCTTGGCGCAGTCGTGATTTGTCTGGCGATTGTCGAAAGCTCCTTTCAGTGGTTGAATCGATTCCTCGGGATAGACATTTCCTTCTATCAGTCTCTGAACGGCCATCTGTGGGGTGAATGGCTGCTGCTTTTCGTCATGGGTATCTGCCTCACGTCTCTCTACCCGGCGTTGTGGCTCACTTCAATACCTGCCACCTCGGCAATCAGGAAGAATTTGGGCAGTCCGACCGGTGGAAATTCCTTGCGCAAGGCATTGATCACCTTTCAGTTTGCCGTTTCGGTCGCGTTGATCATTGTCACATGTGTTATGTACCAGCAGATTTCATTTGCCACGCACAGAAACCTGGGAATGAATATCGACGATGTGCTAGTGATTCGAGCGCCGGATGTGGGGGACCAACAGGGCGCCGATCTTACGCTCAAGCGATTGAAACAAGCGATGGTCGGTAATCCGGCGATCCGCGAGGTATCAATTTCACGCAGCGTGCCGGGAGAGAGATTCGGGCTCGGCAATTACGGTAATATCCACAAAGAAGGTTCGCCTGCGGACAGGATGGCTTACTTAAGGATAGGCAGGGTCGACACGGATTTCGTGAGCGTGTATGGGTTGAGACTATTGGCAGGAAACAACTTCACCGGCAGATCTGACGATCGCAATGCGGTAATCCTCAATGAAGAAGCCTCGAAGGCGTTAGACTTCGCCGGACCCGAAGATGCTATCGGGAAGTTCCTGAAATGGAACGGGCGTCTCATCAGGGTTATCGGCGTCGTAAACAATTTCCATCAGGAATCGTTTCACAAGATCATCGAACCCATAGTTTTATATACGAGCGCATTCGATCCAGGCATCAAATATTTCTCAATTAAATTGGGGCAGGGCTTCGACAAGGGAGTTCTCCCGTCTATCGAAAAGACTTACAAAGCGACATTTCCCGGTCAACCGTTCGACTACTTCTTCCTGGATGATTTCTTTGACAAACAATATCAGGCTGACGTGCAAGTCGGGAAATTGATCTTCTCGTTCGCCTTCTTGGCCGTCTTGATAGCCGCGCTCGGGTTATATAGCCTTGTGTCGTACGTTGCGGCGAAGCGAACAAAAGAAATCGGAATTCGAAAGGTTGTCGGAGCCAGCGTCTTGAGCATTGTCACATTGCTCACGAAAGACTTCATCAAATGGGTCTTGGTTGCCGACGTGATCGCCTGGCCGGCCGCCTATTATTTCATGAGTAAGTGGCTCCAGGAATTCGCGTACAGGATTGAGTTAGACTGGCGCGTCTTCATTCTTTCGGGCGCCATTGCCCTCTTGATAGCTTTGGCGACGTTGATCTATCACGCGATCAAAGCGGCAACGGCAAATCCTGTCGAAGCATTGAGATACGAATAGTACCACCGCGCGAAGAGTTCGCTGCTAGGAATAGAGTCGCTCAGACCTGAACAACAAAAACAGAGAGTGAACCCACAATGTTCACAAACTACTTCAAAATCGCCTACAGGACGCTGCTCAGGTACAAAGCGTACACCGCCACCAACATCTTCGGCCTGGCCGTGGGAATCGCGGCGACGATCCTCATCCTCTCGTACATCGAATTTGAGATGAGTTATGACGACTTCCAGAAGAACGCTGGAAGTGTGTACCGCGTTTCCGTCGTCTGGAAGAAGGAGGGGAACGTCGAATCCGAGAGCGCTACGTTCGTCCCGCCCCTCGGACCAGCTATGTTGAAGGATATGCCAGAGGTGCAGAACTACGTTCGATTGCGGAACCCCGTGGTCGCTTACTTGTCGTCGGGAGAGCAGTCCTTCAGGGTGGACGGCATCGTCTACACGGACTCCACTTTCTTCGACATCTTCTCGTTCCCGCTTGCTGCCGGAAACCCGCAGGAGGCACTGAGAGATCCGTATTCCATCGTTCTGACACCCGAGCTGGCGCTCACGCTGTTCGGAAGTGAGAATCCGATGGGGAAGATCGTGAAGGTCGACGGCGGGGAGTCGTTCCACGTGACGGGAGTTGTCCGGGAGCCACCCGCCAATTCACAGATTCGTTTCAAAGCGCTCGCCTCCTTCTCAACACTTGAGCACCAGCCGAATATGTACCTCGGCTGGCGTGGCGGGAATCAGTACATCACGTACGTCCAGCTGCGGCCGAACACACGCCCGGAGGATGTTGACCGGAAATTTCCACCATTCATGTGGGGGTACATCAATCAGGAGATGGCCTCGATCGGCGTGAGCTTCGACCCCTACCTGCAGCCCCTGCGCGATGTTCACCTGTCCTATGACGAGAACTCCGCCGCGATCCGAGCCAATATCTATACCTTCGCGCTCATCGCGCTCTTCATTCTCGTGATCGCCTGCGTGAACTTCGTCAACCTGACCACTGCCCGGTCGGCCAAGCGTGCAAAGGAGGTCGGCGTGCGCAAGGTGCTGGGAGCCAATCGATCGACGCTCATCAAGCAGTTTCTGACCGAATCGCTGCTGCTGACGCTCCTCGCATCTGTGGTTGCTCTCTTTTTGGTGGAGCTCGTATTCCCTCTCTACAAGACCCTGCTTGCAGAAGACATCGGGGCATGGAGCGTGTTCCACGTCGGCACGATCCTCAACGTACTCGCTATCATTGTCGTTGTTGGTCTGATCGCCGGAAGCTATCCTGCTTTCTACCTTTCCTCCCTGCGCGCTGCTCAGACGCTGAAAAGCGGCGCTGTCGCCTCGGGCTCCAGAGGAAGACTGCGAAGTGTCCTCATCACGCTGCAATTTGCAGTCTCGATCGCGCTCATCGTTTGCACGGTGATCGTCGCGAGCCAGCTCGACTATCTGAAGGACCAGAAGCTCGGCTTCAACAAAGAGAACATCGTCGTGCTGCCGCTCATCGGCGACGCTGCAAAGTCGAAGAGCGACCTGCTGAAGGAGGAGATCGTACACCTGTCCGGCGTACTCGGCGCTTCGGCTTCGTCGGAGGTACCGATCAGCGGTTTCTCGAGCAATGGGTACTTCCCGGAGGGTCACAACTCTCCGATGATCATCCATGTTGTCGACATCGACGACGATTTCCTGAAGACGTTCGGCATCGAGATTGCAGAGGGGCGGGGATTCTCTGCCGATCTTGCTTCCGACAAATCGGCCTATCTGATCAACCAGACGCTCGCACGAACGCTCGGCTGGCAGAATCCCATCGGAAAAACCTTTCGACGAAACGGAGAACACATTGTTATCGGTGTCGTGAAAGATTTCAATTTCTCAACGCTCCACAGTCCCATCGAGCCGTTGATTATCACCTGTCGCCCGGAGGTCGGGCAATTCGACGATCTCTCGGTCAAAATCGGCGGCGCGAACGTCGCCAGCACGATGAAAGCCATTGAATCGATCTGGCAGAGGATCGTCCCTTCCACCCCGTTCTCCTACTGGTTCCTGGACGAGGCGTTTGACCATCTCTATCGTGCCGAGGAGCGGTTCGAGACGCTTTTTCTTGCCTTCTCGGGGCTGGCGATCTGGATCGCAATGATGGGCCTGCTGAGTCTTGCATCCTTCGCGACGGAGGAGCGTACGAAAGAGATCGGCGTGCGCAAGGTATTCGGGGCATCGGTCGCGAGCATTACCGGCCTGCTCTCCAGAGATTTTCTGCGGTGGGTGGTTCTGGCGAACATCCTCGCCTGGCCTGCGGCGTACTACTTCATGACGATCTGGCTCCGGGATTTTGCCTACCGGATTGATCTGACCGTGTGGCCGTTCCTCATCGGCGGGTTCGTTGCCCTGCTGCTGGGGTGGCTGAGCGTCAGCTACCAGACGGTGAAGGCTGCGGTCGCAAACCCCATCGAAGCGTTGAGGTATGAGTAGTCACTCGACGAAAGGAGAACTCATGCTGCTCAGCTATCTCAAAACGGCGATTCGAAACCTGGTACGCCACAAAGTGTCGTCGGTGATCAACGTCGTCGGACTTTCGATCGGCATCAGCGCGTGCCTTGTGATCTACCTGATCGTGCACTATGAGTTCAGCTTTGATACGTTCCACCGGGATGGCGACAGGATCTACCGTGTCGTCTCGATAATCGAGTTCCCCGGCATGACGTTCCCCAACTCCGGAGTACCGGTGCCTACCGCAAGAGCAGTGAGGGACGAAGTGACCGGTGTGGCCGGGGCGACGTTCTTTATCACCGCCAATGAAACGAAAGTGGCTGTTGCTGACGGCGAGAAGGGTCAACCGAGGGTCTTCAAGAAGCAAGGTGAGATCATCTACGCCGATACAGCCTACTTCAAGATGTTCGACTATCGCTGGCTGGCCGGGTCACCCGCAACGGCACTGGCTGAGCCCTTCCGAGCGGTGCTGACGGAGAGCCGGGCGAGATCGTACTTCCCCGACCTCCCTCTCTCTGAGGTCGTCTCCAGGCATCTCACGTACGACGATTCGATCACCGTGACCGTTTCGGGGATCGTGGAGGACCTCCACGAGATTACCGATTTCACGTTCCGCGAATTCATATCCCTCGGTACAGTTGAACACACAGGTCTGAAGGATCAGCGGGAATGGAACGAATGGGGAAGCATCAACTCGGCCTCTCAACTCTTCCTGAAACTGATGCCGGGAGTATCAGCGAAAAGTATTGAGACTCAGCTGGCGGAAGTGCGGAACAGGCACAGAGGGAACGCGAGTAAAAAGGATGACACCCACCACTTCTTGCAGCCCCTGTCGGACATCCATTTCAGCCCGGAGTATGGAGCCTACAACAATCCTCAAGCCTACAAGCCTGCGCTCTATGGATTGCTGGCAGTAGCGATCTTCCTGCTTCTCATCGGCTGCATCAATTTCATCAATCTCGCAACCGCACAGGCAGCGCAGCGGGCGAAGGAGATCGGCATCCGGAAAACCCTGGGAAGCAGCAAAGGGCACTTGATGCTGCAGTTTCTTGGAGAATCTTTCCTGCTCACCCTGTTGGCGACCGTTCTCTCCATCGCGATCGCTCCCCTGCTGCTGGACATCTTCAGAGACTTCATACCGGCAGGCGTGACCTACGCATCCACTTTTCAAATACACGTCTGGATATTCCTGGTGCTTTTGATTCTCGCCGTCAGCGTCCTATCGGGGTTCTATCCCGCCCTCGTGCTCTCCCGTTTTCAGCCGGCTTCGATCCTGCGAAATCAGGCGTTTGCAGGCAGATCGACCACGCGTGGGGCCTGGCTGAGGAAAACGCTGACCGTAGCCCAGTTCACCATCGCACAGTTCCTGATCATCGCCACGATTGTGGTGAGCAAGCAAGTTCTCTTTTCACTCAATACCGATCTCGGGTATCGACGCGATGCGATCGTCTGGTTTCGCGTCCCCTGGAAGTTCTTCCACGGACAGTGGAATGCTTCATCTCTGCAGGCGGATAACAGGCGCTTCGCTTTGTTCGAGAAGCTGAAGGAAATTCCGGAGATCTCAAGGATAAGCCTGGCGGGGCCGCCTCCGGCATCCACGAGCACCTCCTCGACCACGATGAAAGTGGACAACGGCAAGAAGGTCGTAGAGACGATGGTCGAGATAAGATACGCAGACACCAATTACTTCAACCTGTACGGGATGAAGCTCGACGCCGGCCGGAACCTCATGCCAAGCGACACGGCGAAGGAGTACGTCATCAATGACACGTATGCAAGGTCCCTCGGCTTCAACCGTCCCGAGGCGGCGCTGGGCCACTTCATCCAGCGCAGCTTCCGTGCCCCGATCGTGGGTGTTCTAGCCGATTTTCACACGAAGTCGACACACGTGGCCATCAAGCCGCTCGCCTATTCGGCTGCCAGCGATTACTGTTACACGTTCCACCTGGCACTGAAACCCCGGGATCCATCCTCGTGGAAGCGAGCATTGGACAAAACTGAAAAGGCCTATAAGGAAATCTACCCGGACCAGGATTTCGATGCAACATTCTTCGATCAGACCATTGCGGCATTCTACAGGACCGAACAGAACACCACCCGCCTGCTGAACTGGTCGGCCGGACTCGCCATCCTCATCAGCTGCCTGGGCCTTCTGGGCCTCGCCATTTACACGACGAATAGCCGTACCAAGGAAATTGGTGTGAGGAAAGTCTTGGGGGCGTCGGTGGTGGGGATCGTCTCCCTCCTGTCGAAGGACTTCCTGTCGCTTGTCCTCGTCGCGTTCGCCGTGGCCGCGCCCGTCGGATGGTGGGCCATGCATCGGTGGCTGGAGGATTTCGCCTATCGCACTGCGCTCAGCTGGTGGGTCTTCCTCCTGGCCGGCTGCCTCGCGATCGTCACGGCCCTTCTGACGGTAAGCGTTCAGGCGTTTAAAGCCGCTACGGCGAATCCAGTGGACTCCTTAAGGAATGAGTAGTGGACTAAGTATAATGAAATGATGATGTGATGGAATGATGGAGTGATGGAAGAGTGGGTGATGAGGCGGTCGGCCGATCCAATGTCGCGATGACCCGATGACTCAATTTCCTCGAACTACGTGAGGCTAGGATGTTCACCAACTATCTCAAAGTTGCTCTCAGGGCGATGCTCAAGCAGAAGGGCTACGCGCTCATCAATATCATCGGCCTGACGGTGGGTATCTCGGCCTGTTTCCTCATCTTCCTCTGGGTGAAGGATGAGCTGGCGTACGATCGGTTCAACACGAAAGCTGAGCGGACGTACCGTGTGTCGTGGAAGGCGCGATTCGGAAACAACGAATGGGATATCCCGTTGATCCCGGTCCCGGTTGGAGAAACACTCGAGAAGCAGTTCCCTGAAGTCGAGCGAGCCGTCCGCTTCAGACCGGGCGGATTCTCCCTGCGGCTCGGCAACGACTTCGTCCGGGAAGACAAGGTCCTCTTCGTCGAAGACAACTTCTTCGAGGTATTCACCGTCCGCTTCGTTTCCGGAAGTCCAACCGAGGCGCTCCGCGATCCGGATGCGATCATCCTCACAGCGGAGACGGCGCAGCGATATTTCCCGAACCAGAATCCGATCGGCCGGACGCTCGAGCGCAACGACGGGAAGCTCTTGCGCGTCACGGCTGTCGTCGAGGGATTCCCAGCGCAATCGCATATGCACTTTGACTTCCTGGCGCCACTCAAGACTCTGCCCATTGTTGAGCGGCGCAAGGATCAGTGGGGATCGGCAACTGTTTTTACGTATGTCGTCTTGAAACAGGGACAAGACGTCGATGCGTTGCAGGCAAAGTTCCAACAGTACGTCGGGAAGACCGTTGCAGGGGACGTCTTTCGGCAGTCGGGCAACTACACTTCGTTTCCACTGACCCCGCTCCTCGATATTCACCTGCGGTCGCACCTGCAGTACGAATTGGAGCCCAACGGCGATATCACCTACGTGTATCTCTTCTCCATCATCGCCATGTTCATCCTGCTGCTCGCCTGCATCAACTTCATCAATCTTGCCACCGCGCGATCGATGAAACGAGCGAGGGAGGTCGCGATCCGAAAGGTACTCGGATCGATGCGGATGCAGCTTGTTCGCCAATTTCTGGTCGAATCGTTCGCCCACGTCCTGCTTGCCATCCTCGGGGCAGTTGCGCTCGCCGAGCTCGTCCTTCCGGCCTTCAACCAGCTTGCCGGAAAAGAGCTCGCCGTCGGTTTCTTCGATTCACCATTCGCATTTGCCACGCTCGCGGGACTCGCCGTCGTCGTGACACTCGTGGCGGGAGCATACCCGGCGATCTCTCTCTCATCCTTTTGGCCCGCGGAGGCGCTCAAAGCCGGACAAATGACTCACGCAGGTCGAGACCGGCTGCGGAAATTCCTCGTGGTGCTCCAATTTTGCATTTCTATTGCACTTATTGCCGGTACGCTGGTCGTCTTTAGCCAGCTCCGGTACATTCAGAACAAGCGTCTTGGGTTCGACAAAGAACACGTGCTCGTCATCCATCGTGCAAGCGGCCTTGGGACCCGCTTCGTCGCGTTCCGCGAGCGGCTTCGCCAGGAAGCATCCGTCGTCGATGCAAGCGGCGTGCAGTTCATGCCCGGGCAGATTTTCGATTCCACGGTCTTTTCCTTGGAACAGCCTGCAAACTACCAGAACACCTCCGTCTCGTACGATCTGATCGACGAACATACCGTCGCCGTCCTGGGCATGAAGATCGTGGCCGGACGAATGTTCTCGTCATCGATCGTTTCAGATTCTTCTTCCTTCCTTATTAATCAGACGGCGGCCGAAGCCTTCGGCTGGAAGGACCCGATTGGAAAGCACATCAGCATGGGGGAATCGTACAACGGGCCGGTTATCGGCGTCGTGGAGGATTTCCATTTCGAGTCCCTCCGCCACGAAGTGAAACCGCTGATCCTGCTCCTTAGCAGATGGAGTCCGGCGAATATGGCGGTGCGACTGCGGCCCGGCAATACCGTCCAGGCCGTCGAGCGCGTTCGCGCCCTCTGGAAAGAAACCGTGCCGAATGTGCCATTCGAGTTTTCTTTTCTGGATGCTGATTATCAGAAGCTCTATCAGAATGAAGAGCGCGTCGCGAGCGTGTTCTCAACATTTACCGCCCTTGCTATCGTCATCGCTTGCCTTGGTTTGTTCGGACTCGCATCCTTTACCGCGGAGCAACGCACCAAGGAGATCGGCATCCGAAAGGTCCTCGGTGCAACGGACGTTGGGATCGTTAGCCTTTTGACCAGGGAGTTCGCACAATTGGTGCTGATCGCGACGGTCGTCGCCATACCGATCTCGTACCTCGCAATGGATCGCTGGCTTCAGAGTTTCGCGTATCGTACAGAGATGGGCTGGTGGGTCTTCGCGCTGGCAGGTGGGACAGCGATTGCGATTGCGATCTTGACAGTGAGCTATCAGGCAATCAGGGCCGCCCTGGCGAATCCCGTCGAAGCTCTTCGATACGAGTAGCGTGAAGAAGCCGAAATTACACCACGAGAGATGAACCCGCTCCGGGATAGATGAGTCAGTCTCATGAAGAATAAACCAAGGACGAAGGGAGAGGAGGAACAAGACGATATGGCTACCATATCTATCCACCTGCCGCCGATCGATGCGGAACGATCCGTCGACGTGGAGGTTTCTATCAACGGACACAAGCGCCGGTACAGCTATCGCGTCGAGGTGTTCCGGTGGGAGGACTGGTGCCGCCCCATGGAGGAACGGGCGACGGGGCTCAAGCGGATGATCATGAATTATGACCCGGCCTGGCAGCTCATGGAGATCGGAGCCCCGACTGCTATCGACGTTCCTCTCATGTTCAGACGCGTCGGCTAGCTTCTCAAGAGAACTTTTGACACATTCGGTGAGACGCCAATGATTAGAACAGCGAACATTTTCAAGTGGTACTCAAACGGGTTCATGAAGACCTACGTCCTGCGAGACTTGAACTTCGAAGTCCGGGAAGGAGAGTTCATCTCGATTATGGGTCCATCCGGATCGGGAAAATCGACACTTCTGCATATCCTCGGGATGCTGGATGATCCATCGAGCGGAGAGTACTACTTCACGGGCGAGCCGGTACACAAACTCAGCGAAAAGCAACGGACGGAGCTCCACAAATACTACATCGGGTTCGTCTTTCAGAGTTATCACCTGATCGACGATCTGACCGTTTATGAGAACCTTG
>Ga0315554_1000628_pt1 | contig 21026 bp, 22 predicted proteins | sample SalMarSW160370MG_FD_202114 | JGI IMG/M metagenome (GOLD analysis project Ga0315554, IMG submission 202114) | Salt marsh sediment microbial communities from the Plum Island Ecosystem LTER, Massachusetts, United States - Salt Marsh Sediment SW1603-70 ... | reverse complement strand
GTCCGAATCAAAAGAGACAGCTCTGTCTCATCAACAGACTCAGTTATTCCGGCGGATCGACGCGGGGCAGACCGCGAAAAGAGAATCACGACGAGCTCATCGAAGAGAAAGGGACCAGGATGCAGGACCAATCATTGCGGAGGGACTCAAAGAGCTTCTGTGCTACGGTGCCGTGATGGCAGTCGGAATCGCTGCAAATGAAGTGCACACCGGAAGATGAGCATCGTTTGAGGATTGTTCCAGTTAGACCGAGGGTCTCATGCATCCCGTCCCATCTCATGTTAGTGTTTCAAAGAACCGCCTGGCATCATAGGGCGTCCTCCTTTTCAGCATGGTGTATACAGTGCGCCCGAGTTTCTGGGCGATGATCGACAGCGCCTTGGCTTTGCCGTACCTGCTGACCAATCTCTGGTGGTAAAGCTTAGCCCGTTCATTTCGCCTGAGAAACAAACAGGCAGCCTCACTGAAGGCCCATTTCAGATGAACATTTCCGATCTTGTTGTTTGGGCCCGTCTTGCGCTTTCCCCCCGATTCATGAGTGCATTTCACCAGCCGGGCGTAGGAGATGAAGTTGCCCACCGTGGGGAAACGGCTAATGTCGTGGATCTCGTAGAGGATCACCAGGGCCAGGGTTTTCCCTATTCCGGGGATACTGCGAAGCAAATGAACGGCCACCGGATCGTGTTCAGGAACCCGGGCGTTGATTTGTCGCTCGATCGCGAGGATCTGCTCGTGGATGGCATCCATCAGTGCCCCATCCACCTCTACGCTGGTTCGAATCACCGGGTCGGTGAAGCGCATGCCTATACCGGCGCGGTTGGACCTGCGGTCAATCCGCTTTTCGAAGTACGGGAGGTTGTACTGCGTATTTGTATTCTGGATGTGTGTCTGAAGCTCTGCGTGCTGACGGGCAAGGTACAATCGGCGCCTGAGAAGATCCCGGGTTGAGCGCATGCATTGAGGATACACGTAGGCCATGGGAAGCATGCCGCTACGAAGAAGGGCGGCGATCTTCTGAGAGTCGATCTTGTCGTTCTTGGTTTTCCCGCCGTGGATGGCTTTCATGTACAGGGCATGGCCAAGCACAAAGGCAATTCCTTCACGGCTGCATAGATCCGCAATCCAGTACCAGGTAAAGATGCATTCCACCGCCACCACGAGGTCCTGGCGGTATGGGGTGATGGCTCTCAGCAGAGCATCTGGTTCCGCCCGGTAGTTCCTGTGCAAGAGAACTTCACCGGCCCGATCCATGATGCACAGATACATCGACCTTGCGTGCAGGTCGATGCCGCAGTAGAATTGATGTTGAGATGTGTAGAATCTCATTAGGCTTCCTCCTTGGGTATGGATTTGGGATTGCGGTAATTATACCGCACCTCCCGGGGGGAGGCCTTAATGTCGTTATGCTGATTGAGTTGACCGCGAGTGTTTTGCCATGAGGAACTGAGGCACTTGGAGAAGAGTCGCGGACGGCACACTAGGCGCGGCAACTCATCCGCGTCGTTAGACCGCTGTGGGGAGCAGCATTGATCAGTCTGAATATGACCCATATAGTGTATTGACAAAAGGCACACATTTTTGTATTGTCTAGACAGTGACCTACGACTGGAACGAGGAGAAGAACAGGCAACTCAAAGAACAGCGAGGAATATCATTCGAGGAGATTGTGCTGTGCATCCAGGAAGGCAGAGTAGTCACCGTATTGGAGCACCCAAATAAGGAACGATATCCGGGGCAGCGACTGTATCTCATCGAGTACAAAAAACAGATATACGTTGTCCCATTTGTGGTGGATGCGGAAGAAGAAGTGATTTTCCTAAAGACGGTTTATCCCAGTCGGCACTATACAAAGAAATATTTGGGGACCAGGGATGAAGAGACGAGATAACAGGATATACAAACCTATGGATGAAGAAGAGAAAGATTTGATCCGGAGCACGGAAAACGACGAGTGGATCGAAGTTGACGACGTTGACAAACTGAAGAAACAGGCCCGCGGTTATGCAGAAGCTACCATTCGCAAAGACAAGAGGATGAATATCCGCATCTCGGAACGGGATCTGAGAAACTTGAAAAAGCGAGCGCTGGAAGAAGGGATACCGTATCAGACAATGGTATCAATGATACTCCACAAATATCTGTCCGGGAGGTACGCGGAAAGATCGCCGCAAGAAAGCTGACCACTCGTGGATACAACCAAAGTCAATAATGCGCCGGTCTAACACGTATAAGGCCTCTCCGAGTCAATAGACAAAAGTATCCCTGACAAATTGTTTCATTGCCGGTAGACAGGATGAACGATCGTTCTTCCATTCTCTCAATCTGACTTGGGTTCAAAGATTCTGGTGCGACAACGCCGTCTGCACCAAACACGTATTGAGGGTCGCTCCAGGCGCCCTAGAACATATTCAGTACCCGACTGCCGTCCGAATCAAAAGAGACAGCTCTGTCTCATCAACAGGCTCAGTTATTCCGGCGGATCGACGCGGGGCAGACCGCGAAAAGAGAATCACGACGAGCTCATCGAAGAGAAAGGGACCAGGATGCAGGACCAATCATTGCGGAGGGACTCAAAGAGCTTCTGTGCTACGGTGCCGTGATGGCAGTCGGAATCGCTGCAGATGAAGTGCACACCGGAAGATGAGCATCGTTTGAGGATTGTTCCAGTTAGACCGAGGGTCTCATGCATACTGTCCCATCTCATGTTAGTGTTTCAAAGAACCGCCTGGCATCATAGGGCGTCCTCCTTTTCAGCATGGTTGCATCCCGTAACCCCATCTGTTCCTCCTTGGTTTGTATTGAGAAACTGACCGTTCCGTTCCGTCATCCTTGTAATGAGCAACCACCCCTCGTGGGAGCAGGCATATGTTTTATCAGACCAGAACGGTCCTCGTGGCGCTGGCAATCTCCAGCAAGTCGTCTTTCGCAACGACAGTTGACGCCGCCCAGCAACAACGCCACAAGGTGTTCTGTAGCAATTTCTACTCATGGCAGTCAATTGGGGTTTTCCACATATTCACAGGTTATTAGTCTCCCCCTCATTGCTGCTACTATATTTTTCTCTTACACTTATCTTACAAGTTGACCGCGTAGCTTCGCCTACGAACGGGTGTGCCAGTCGAATTGAACCTATCGGGCCTGATGGATCGGCGCGGCAACTCAGCTTCACGCTAGTTACACATGAAGAAGGAAACCAGAAATGACCGATGACTACGCGAAGTATGAGAACGAGTGCGAGAGGATTCGCGAAGAGAATGCGGATCTCCTAAAACAATTCGCCGATTGGCTGTCGGCCAAGGGGCTTTCCGACACGACGGTCCGACGCCACTGCGAAAACATGGACTTTTATCTGAATCATTTCCTGCTGTATGAAGACGCAGAAGAAGCCGCCAGTGGCGTTTCTCGTGTTGGCATGTTCTTGGGTTACTGGTTCATCAGGAAGGCGATGTGGGCGAATCCGTCTGCCATCAAGTCCAACGCTGCAAGCCTCAAGAAGTTCTACGCTTTTATGCTTGAGAAGGGCAAAGTGGAAAAGGACGACCTTGACGAACTCAATGATGAGATCAGCGAAGGAATGCCCGAGTGGTTGGAGACAATGGCCAGGTACGATGATCCAGATGTTGATATAGAAGATGTCTGGAGATTCTAATACAGCGGGTGTAACCATGCCATGCATGCGGACGCTCGTTCCTCGCGACGCTGATGGCAGTCGTTGTCATCTGCAGTTCGTCCGGCACAACACTACCGGTCACCAACGCTCCGGCCTGCCCTCATCCCCCTCGCCGCCCCCCCTCCCAGACCCTCCCCCCAGGCTTACCCCCCGCTAAGGTGTAGCTGTTGGATCGGCTGGCAGAGATTGTTGTGGACAATCCTTTTCTGTTCGCCCATGAGATCAAAGAACAACTGCAAGCCGAAGGATTGTGTCCGGAGATCTCGGATGGGAGTCTGTACAGCGCGTTGAGGTAGATGGATGGTAGGAAGCTAATGATGCAGATGCGTGAAAAAGCCAACAAACAGACCCCGGAGGCGTTTACCGAATCCGGGTATCTGATCGAGCGGTTATTCCGGATCATCGAAGATCTGTTAGAAAAAGTACAAACAGACGTTCGCGAGTCATTTCATGTGTGGACAATGTACGGAAATGAAGGTATATTGATACATGGAGGTTGTTGTATGGTCAAGACCGAGAAAATGGACAGGATCGATCTCAGGATTACCCGAGAGCAGAAAAAGCTCCTCGCGAGAGCTGCCGCACTTTCCGGAGTGAGTATGAGCTCGTTTCTGGTGAACAACGCCTTAGACCAAGCAAAGAGGATCGTCGTGAAGAGCGAGACGATCACGCTCTCCGACCGCGACAGGGATCTTTTCTACTCGATCCTCAAGAATCCCCCAAAACCGAACAAGAATCTGGTAAAGCTCATGAGAAACCATCGCCGGTAGTTCACCGGTGCAACGTCCATGAACCTTACCTTTCAGAAAATCAGCCGGGATGTCAATCGCCAGAACTTCGACTGCGGTGTAGATAGCCTCAATGCATATCTGAAAAAGTATGCTTGGCAGAATTTCAAGAAAAACGTTGGAGTAACGATTCTCGCCTTCGAAGAGGACAAGCGGGACAAGATCCTTGGCTACTACACCGTGAGCATGGCCCAGATCAATTTCGAGCATTTGCCGTCTGAGCTGTCAAAAGGGCTTCTCCGCTACCCTGTCCCCGAGATGCGGATCGGACGGCTTGCCGTCGACCGCTTTGCGCATGCCAAGGGCGTAGGCAGTGCGCTTCTCAGGGACGCTCTCCAAAGAGCCATCACCCTTTCAACAGAAGTTGGGACCTGCGCAGTCCTTGTGGATGCGATCAATGAACAGGCGAAAAGCTTCTATGAGCATTACGGGTTCGTGGCGCTGAATGATTTGCCGTCATCGCTGGTGCTCCCTGTCACGACGATTGCCCAGACGCACGAGCTGTCTGAATGAAAGACCCATTTCTCATCACACAGAACATTTTCTCGACCCTGGTTTTTGGGTCCTAGTTTCTGTGTGCTGGATTCTCAACAGTAGTTACTACAAGAAATTACAGGCAGGGTGGGCCAGAATGTATCACACAGAATCGATGTTCTGGGTGATCATGGTCTTCAACAAGCCCGCTTCGAACAGCCGGGCCAGGGCTTTGTGTCTGGCGTTCGGCTCGGCATCCCGCATCTGCGGGTAGCTCTCGATCTTTCGCCGCCTGTACTCCCGTCGGGCTGCGGGGTCTTTAAGGAACTCCTGCAGCTCAATGGGGCGCATCTTGGTCCAGATTCCTTGAGGCCCGCGAAAATCGGGGATGCCGCTCTCCGTGCTGATGCCGGCACCGCTGAAGGCGACCACGTACTCGCCGGAGCGGACCAGGGTCGCAAGCTCGTCGATTCTTTCCTGAAGTCCGGGCGGCAACATGGCCATCACTACTATCCCTGATTCACACGTTGGTGTCAATCAAACGGCACAGGGCGAGCTGTTCTCTTTGAGCAGAGTTCAGAAGTTATGGCGTCTCTTCCGATTCTAAGTGAGCTTTCAGATTTTGCCGGTTGCGATCCTCGAAGCGTTGGCCGAGCCTTCTAACCAACGGAGCTATGAGCTTGAAGATGCCCCGAGGCTTCATTTTCCATGACCACCGAATCAGTGTTCCGCCCTGAACGGGGTCAAAGGCGATGGACCCATCGATGGCCGAAGCGGATGATTGTAGATACGTGCCCAGTTGGCGAGGCCGTTGGTGCGAAGTGATCTCGATGACCCAGTCGGTAGTTCGCCCTCCATCCAAATCATTGCCGGTGTCTGCAGGGGTCCTGACTCAGCACAGATTCACCCCGCTATCTTACCGTTTTCCGAATTGTAGAAGTCTGCGCCCGACCAGGACCAGCCATGCGGCCCAAGGTACCAAAGAGGCAAGCGAGAAATAGAGACCCAACATTCCGGCTGAGGATGGCACTAGCATTAATACGCCCGCCGCAAGCCCAAAATATGCAGTCGCTTTTCCGAAAAGCTTGCTGCGAAGCATGACGGGAAAGAAGATGAGTAGAACAATGGTATTGAGGACGTAATAGACGTCGAAGGCGGTTCCCTTGTACCTTTCAAGCATTACCTGACCGCCCGCCAGTAGATTCTCCCTTTGCACTTCCGTTGTTGCAGCTGCGTATTGGTTGCTCAGAGAGAGCATCTCGAAGGCTGTGTTCGAAGCAAAGTAAGCGACTACTCCTGCAATGCCAAACACCACAGCGACTAGCATGGCGGATTCTCCTGCTCTTCTTAGAACGATGTAAAGCGCGAGGTATATCAAGATCAGGAGGATGCTGTCGACAATATACAGCAGATCAAGACTCAGCAGTCCCAGGAGCCAACTGTTATCAAATAGTGTGAAATAGCCTGCGACCGTGTTGGGTGGAGGCCAAACAACGAAAATCACGATCTGTACGATCATGAGAACCAACATGGAAAGGGCAGCCACGCCTCCGGCATTACAAATGCCCTTCCATGAAGAATCTACATTCCCGGGAACCTGTTTACGATAGAGTTCACCAGAGACTTCTGCAGCCATGCTATCCTCCGTTTTCTGCAAACTGATGATTCGCAGAGAAAGTTTCCCGTTATGACATTGGCTTCACAACGGTACCCTCAGATGAATTTGCCGTCAACTCTTTAGTTTTTCAAGCGTCATGGTTGATTCATCACACTAGCGCACCGCGCAACAAAACACTCCACATTTTAACAGAGATAACCGGCAGTCCGCGGATAACTACAAGAGGCATTTCCGCGACAGCCGGCAAGCAGAGGGCTTTTCGTAGCGCCGAAGGACGAGACAGGATGTTGAAAAAGTGTTGCGCGTACCAAAACCTCACCTCCCCTTTTGAGCATCCCCCCTCCCAGAGCTTCAATAGGATACCTTAGGGGGGGTAATCCTGGGGGGGAGGGTCTGGGAGGGGGGGGCGGCAAGGGGGGTGAGGGAAGGCCGAAGCGCTGGTGACCGGTAGGATTACAGAACAAACCGTGTTGAGTATCTTGGCAGAGGGCAGAGCAAGAGTATGCACTACGCTGGGATTGAGCGAATGACGACAGAGTGCCTACAACATCCGGAAGCTGAAGATGGGTCAGAAAGTATCACACAGAATTATGCTCCGCTTCGCTCATACCAGAGGACTCGCCTTGTCGTGTACTAGTGGGCCGGTGAGAAAGGGCCCCGAAAAGACCCGGGGCCCCACATTCACAAGCTGCTCGCCTAACGACAAGTAGTGCTGAGGCTGCTCACCTACATGTTCTGATCGACGTTGGATGCGTCGATGACGAATCCGTCGATGAGCAGCTTCTTCACGGATTCCTGGCCGTTGATCTGGGCTACCAATGCGCGCATAGTAGTTTGAGCCATCTGCTTGTTGTCCTGCTTGACGGTGGCGGTGAGCTCCCCGTTCTTAATGCTCTTGAGGGCATCGGGAAGCCCGTCGAAGCCGTAGACCTTGACCTTACCCAGCAGGCCCCGCTGCTTGACAGCGGAAAGACCGGCCAGGGCGCCGGGATCCCAGCAGCCGAATACCGCCACCGCGTCGGGATTGGCGGCCAGCTCATTGGTGGCCGTCTCCAGGGCTGTGGCAGGATCCCAGTTGCAGGCCCGAAAGATTACGGTGTAGCCATTGGCCTCGAGCACCTGCCTGACCCCGTCGCGCCGGGCATCTCCGGTCTGGTGGCCCAGGGTTCCGCCCAGGATGATGACTTTGCCTTTTTCCGTGGTATCCACGATGTACTGCCCCAGAATGCGGGCCGAGGCCAGGTTGTCCGTCTGGGCCAGGGCGCTGATGTGGGGATGGTCGATGGCCGTGTCCACCGCGACCACGGGGATCCCCTTGGCCTTTGCCCTATCCAGGGATTCCCCGAAGGCCCGGTTGTCAACCGCGCCGATGATGATGCCGTCCACCCCGCGGTTGATGGCGTTGTCCACCGCGTCCTTCTGCATGGCCGCATTCGCTTCGGTGGGGCTCATATCGAGGAACTCCACGCCCAGGGCTTCCGCCTCTTCCGCCATGTACTGGGCCATTTGAGCCCAAAAGGCCGACAGCCCCCCCGGATACCCGGTGTAGGCAATGGTGATCTTCTCTTGTCCGCCCCCTTCGCCTTTCTCGCCACCACCACCTGCTATAGCCACACCGGCTACGCAGAGAAGTGCCAGGAGAACCAATGCGAACGATTTGAGCATTCTGTTCATACCTTACTCCTTTTATTTTTTTTCTCCCGTTCGACGAACGGTTTTTATGCCTTTGCCTCCCGCCTGCGCTGGATCACATCCAGCCAGACCGCCAGAATGATAACGATGCCGATGCTGATCTGCTGCCAGGAGGAGCTCACCCCCAGGTGGCTCAAGCCCGCATTCAGAGTCGTCACGATGAGCACCCCGATAACCGTGCGCCCGATCCCACCAACGCCGCCGGACAGACTCGTTCCCCCGATGATCACCGCGGCGATGGCGTTGAGCTCCATCCCCACGCCGAAGGCGGAGTTCGTGAAGTTCAGCCTGGCTACGAGGATGATCGCCGAGACGGCGGCGACCAATCCCCCGATCGTGTAGTAGATGAGGTAGTACTTCTTGACGGGGACGCCGGCCAGGCGGGAAACCTCATTGCTTCCCCCGATGGCGTAGCAGTTGAATCCGACCTTGGTTCTGGAAAGAAAGACGTAAACCAGCAGAAAGGTCACTGCCATGATGCTGATGGGGATTAGATAGCCCTTGCCTATCATCTGGAAGGTCTCGGGAAAGCCGGACATGTCCTGGTTCATCCCCAGGATCTCCGCCAGGCCGCGGAAGGACTTCATCATCCCCAGGGTGGCAATAAACGCCGGAATGCCCATACCCACGATGATCGCCCCGTTGAAGGCGCCGCAGGCCGCACCCACGGCCAGACTGAGGAGCACCACCCAGAGGACCGGCACGTCGGCGATGAGCAGCCTGCCCGCGACGACACCCACCAGGCAGAACAGCGAGCCGATCGACAGGTCCAGTCCCCCGGATATCAGAACGACTGTGGGCCCGGCGGCCAGGGTGCCGAGGATCACCGCCTGGGTGAGAATCGTCTTGGCCGTATCGAAAGTCCGGAAGCTAGCCGAGGTTACCACGAAAATCAGGTAGATGATCACCAGGCCCAGAAGCGGCTGGATGCCCTGCAGTACGCGAGATTTCGTTTCCCCGACACCGCACAATCATTCCTACCTAAAACGCTTGGCGCGGAGCATGGTCCCTCTTGTGCTGGTCGACAGGGGGGTGAAAGGATTAGCGGTACCCACAATCAAGACGGACAACCAGGCCGGGGCGTATGAAGCAGTAAAACACCTGATCGATCTCGGGCATGATCGGATAGCCATCATTACCGGCATCCCCGGGGTAGAGACCAGCGAGGAGCGCTTTACCGGATACCGGCAGGCTCTGCAGGAAAGGGGTATCCCCCTTCGCAAGACGCTGATTCGGCAAGGGCACTTTCAGAAGGATCAAGCCTTTTCCGCCACCAAGGAGTTAGTACGGCTGAAGAGACCTCCCAGTGCGATCTTCGTTTCCAATGAGCCCATGGTCAGCGGCTGCATCCTTGCTCTCAAGGAGAGCGGACTGGGCATTCCTGAAGATATCGCCGTGGTCGGATTTGATGACCCTGTATGGGCTTCCTATATGGATCCGCCCCTTACCGCCGTAAGCCAGCCGAGCTACACCATGGGCATACTGGCCTTTGATTATTTGCTTGCTCAGATTTCAGGAAGCGGGAGGGATAAAAAATACCTCAAGGATGTGATCCTCAAACCCACACTGTTTATCCGGCAATCCTGCGGCTCAAATTGACGGATCAACACGTCCACGTACCATAGAAGCTTCTTCCACTACTCGGAGAGACGTCGCCGGCGATCAGTAATCGACGTAGCACCGGCCATCGTGATCGAAGGTCCGGATCGGCAGCCCGTACAGGGCGGACAGATGCTCCCCGGTAAACAGCTCGGCGAACGCGCCGCAGACCATCCCGCCTCCCGGAAAAACAAGAATCAGGTGATCCGCCAGCGCAGCCGCGGTCTCGGGGTTATGGGTGGTCAGGACCGATGTTTTGCCGGCCGCTCTCCAGTCCAGGAGGAGCTCGAGCATGCCCTTCCTGTGCCTCAGGTCCAGGTGGTTCATCGGCTCATCGAGAAGGAGGAGCTTCGGTTCCTGGGTGAGCGAGCGGGCCAGCAGAAGCAGTTGGGTTTCTCCGCCGCTCAACCGGGATATCGACTGATATTCCAGCGGCAGGATCGTGGTCCGAGAAAGGGCATTGGTGGCTATCCGGATATCCCGCTCTCCGGGCGCGGCCAGGGGCTTCAGGTGCGGAGCGCGGCCGAGCAGGACATATTCCAGTACCGTGAACTCGAAACCGGTCGGCTCCTTCTGCGGGAGCAGGCTCTGGGTTGTCCCCCTCTGTCGGGGGGTGAAGGCGTCCAGATCCCTGCCGAAAAGAGAGATCCTGCCGCCGTCCGGCTGCAGCCAGCCCAGAGCCAGGTGAAGCAGGGTGGTTTTGCCTGCTCCGTTGGGCCCCAGAATCGCGGTAATCGATCCTTCCGGAACCTCGAAGCTGCAGTTCCGGATTCGCGGCGCATCACCGCCGTGGGTGAAAAAGACCTCAGAGAAGGCAAGGGCTGCGGGATCGCTCACTGTCGAAACCCCCGCCTGGTGAGAATGACGGCGAACAGAATCGCTCCCAGAAGAGAGCTCATGATGCCGAGGGGGATCTCCCCGGGCAGCAGCATCCGGGCCAGGGTATCACACACAAGGCCGAAGCTTCCCCCGATGAGCAGCGAACCGGGGAGAGAATAGCGCCCGTCGGCGCCGAATATCCGGCGGGCCAGGTGGGGCACGATCAGTCCCAGCCAGAGCACGATGCCGCTGACCGAGATGACCGCGGCCACCGAGAGGGTCGCCGCCACGATCAGCACCAACCGAACCCGTTGCGGAGCAGTTCCCAGGGCAAAGGCCGTCTCATCGGAGAGGGTGAGCAGGTTGACCCGCCAGCGGAACAGCAGCATGAGGGAAAGACCGATACAGGCCACCGGAAACACCCACAGCAGCTCGCCCCAGGATATATGGGAGAGCCCGCCGAGCAGCCAGAAGGTAATCTCCGGGAGCTGGGTGAGCGGGTCGGCGGCGTATTTGAAGATTCCGATGCCGGCGGTGAACAGGGCGGATACGGCCAGGCCGGCCAGGATGAGCCGCAGGATCCAGCCACCGAAGCGGATCTTTCTGGCCAGCAGGTAGGCCAGCCCCAATCCCAGTATTCCGCACAGGGCCGCGGAGACCTGAATTGCCGCCAGGGAGCCTGCGAACAGCAGTATCGCCAGAACCGCCCCGAAGGCGGCGCCCTGGGTCACCCCCAGGAAACCGGGTTCCACCAGTGGATTTGAAAACATCAATTGGAACACGGCCCCCGAGGTGGCCAGAGTCATTCCCAGCAAGACCGACAGGAGAACCCGGGGCATCCGGAGACGAAAAAAGATCTGACCGGCCAGTGGATCCGAAAACAAGGTGCGGGGGGCGGTAAATCCTGGTTTTGGATACCTGCCCAACAGCAGGGCAACAACGATGGCAGCCACAAGAACCACAGACAGGAGGGTCAATAGCAGCCCGGTTCTGGTTCGTGTCAGTGTTGGGACTCCTTCCCGCCCGGGGCTACGGATAGTCGCCGCGGATCATCGGCAGAATCGCTTCCTCGATCCGCTGCGCCGAAAGACCGTACACGAAGCTGTAAAACTCGACTACCTTCTTCTCCAACTCGGCAGTGGCACCGAGTCCCGGATGGAGCTTGCCGACAAGCCACTGCAGCCCGAGGATCCAGCGGGGATCCGGCTGGTCCCAGCTCAAGTAGTCGGCGGGAAAGGCCAAAAGGTTTCCCCGTCTCACCGCCTCCAGCTCGAGCCATTTCGGATCGGAGAGCAGGGTTGCCTTCACTTCATCCACAGGGGTGTGGTAGGAGACCAGCAGGATATAGTCCGGATTCCAGGCAGCGATCTGTTCGAAGCCGATCTGCTGCCAACCGGACGCTGCAGCCGCCTCGAACCAAACCGGTCTTCCCCCGGCCCATTGCACCAGACTAGTCTGCAACCACTGTCTGGGGGGCACGTTGAACGATGCCGTTCCGCTCCGTGCACCGTAGTAGAGCAAAAGGGTGTTCGGCTTCTCCGATTCCGGAATCGCTTCACCGATTCTCTGAACCGTCCGCAAGCTCTCGTCGAAGAAGCGATTGAGCGCTTCAGCACGCTCCGAATTCCCGAAGAGTTTTCCAATGGCTGCGATATCCTGCCGAAACTGATCCGGGCTTTCCAGATCCACGTAGAGAACGCTCACATTCAGATCCTCCAGCTGGCGGCCGAGCCCGTTGCTCAGGTAGCTCTTCAAGACCACGTAATCGGGTCTGTGAGCCAGGATCTCCTCCACACCGGGGTCCGGGGCCAGCACGGCTCGCTGCTCCGCCTCCGGATCCAGAAGGAAGATGAAGTTTCCTCCGACCTGGCTGCTGTCTCCAAAGGCCACCACGGATTCGACGGCTTCCGGGAACATGTACAGGGTATCGAGAACCAGGAAGTGCGCCTTTCCGCAGGTTATGACCCTGACGCTCTGCTGCCTCTCAACGGGGTTGGATGCCTGAGATCCTCCCAGCCATGCAGGGGAGGCCGCAACTACGATGAACAGCAGAACAAACAGATTCGTTTTCATGATTCTCACTTCATTACTCGAGTCCGGTAAGGCAGGATCGTAGAGAAATCTCTGCGAATTGTCAATAATAGAAAGATAAAAAATAATAAATTGATGTTGTAATTTTATCTAATATAGATAATTATTAATGCAACTTAATTGCATTTAATCTCGGGACGCCGATGAGCATATCCGAATACCAGGCAACTTCACGCACCCTTCTGCGAAGCGTTTCCCTCCGGGTCACCCCCGTGCGCGCCGCAATCCTGGGCTACCTGCTGAAATTCGGCCGCCCGGTTTCCCATGCAGATCTGTGGCGGAGAAAAAAAATACGAGCGTTCAACCGGGTAACCGTTTATCGAACCCTCCTGACCTTGCAGAGCAGAGGGATCGTACATGCAGTGCAGGGTACGGACGGGGTGTGGAGATACTGCGCTCATTCCCTGTCCCAGGAACATTGCCCGGGAAACCACCCCCACTTCGTGTGTAAGAAGTGCAGGCGTATGAGCTGCCTCCTCGGACAGACCATGCCCTACGTCGAGGTGCCCGAAGACACGGTGGTGGAGGCCAAACAGTTCGTCGTATACGGCATCTGTCCCGAGTGCGCCTCATCTGAAAGATCGGCCAGGCGATAGGGGCGGCATAGCCGCCTCCATACCTCGGATCCTCGAAACTCGATCCCCTCTCACTCGCCCGACCAGCGGTAGTGATGATGAGGGGCCTGCAATCCCCCGTGCAGCAGCTTCAGATACTCGCTTCGGGACAGCTGCACGGCTCCCATACTGAGGATATGCGGGGTCACCTGCTGGCAGTCGATCATCAGGAAGTTGCGCCGCTTCAACCATCGGCAGAGGTGGGCCAACGCCACCTTGGACGCGTTTGCCTGAAGCGAGAACATCGATTCACCGAAAAACACCCGTCCCAGGGTCACACCGTAGAGGCCGCCGCACAGGCTCCCCTCACGGTACACTGAGACACAGTGGGTGATGTACCTCTCATAGTGCAGCCGCGTGTACGCTTCGAAGAAGTTCCTATCGATCCAGCTTCCCTCCTGCTTCGGTCTCGGAACGGTGCCGCAGAAGAACACGACTTTCTCGAAATCCCTGTCGAAACGCACCTCGAAGCGACCCTGTCTGAGGATTCGCCCCAGGCGTTTGGTGATCTTGAGACGGTCCGGGTACAGGACCGGCCGCGGATCCGTCGAAAACCACATGATCGGCGGGCCATTGAACCAGGGGAAAATCCCCTTGCTGTAGGCTTCCACCAGCACGCGCTCGGACAGGTTTCCGCCTACGGCGATCAGCCCGTTCTGATCGGGCCGGATCGAGTCCGGGAATACCGGTTCGGAATTTGGGTCGATAATATACGGCAAGCCGTTGCGGTCGCTGGATCTCATAGGCTTTCGAGAATCTCCCGAACAAGGGGCTCGATTCGTTTTCTCGAAACGCTCGCCTCCCTCTGCAAAAAACGGCGAATCACGACCCGCCGGCCCCCGCTCAGGCGCGGTCCCGCTGATCCCTCTCCCCCGTCCGTCGCCGAGGATACATCCGAGAGTCCCAGAGGCTTGGCCAAGCCGGAAACCAAATGAGTCAGAAGATGTTCGTCTGTGGTGCAAATAACCAGCTGGCGGCGGAGTTTCTCACCCTGCCGATACAGCAACACAACCAGGAGATCCAACGCCTTGTCCGCCAGAAAGCCGGAAAACGCCTCCTCGATCCGTTCGTCTCGCTGCCGCCAGGAATCCAGCAACAGGGGTACGCTGCTCATCCCGAAGCGCACAGCTCCGGCCCTGCCTTCCTTGTAGTCTTTGCGCAGCAGCTGGTTGCTGCTCAGCTCCCCGGTATCGAAGCGCGCCCGGACCAGCTCCTCGTACAGACCGGCCGAGTCGGCGGATCCCGCCTGAATCAAAATCCCGGCAATCTCTCGGTCCTTCTCCGTCGCCCTTCCCGCATCCGCATCCAGATTGACGGTATCGAGCAGAACTGCGGCCAGCATCAGGGTCGCCGACTGACGATCCAGAATCTCCGGTTTGCGTTGCATTATCTGCTCGGCCACCAGGGTACAGGCGGAACCGACAGGCTCCAAGATCCGACGCTTCAGCGGCAGGCGATAACTCGTGCCGACGGGGTTTTCGGCTGCATATCCGACGGAACGCCCGGCAACGCCAAGCGCCGTTTGATCCACCGGGCGATGGTCGATCACCTCTGTAATCCTCTGGCGCAGAGCCGGGGCAAGATCATTTCCCGGATCATCCACCAGAACCAGCTCCCCTTGCCGGGGGATCAGCAGATCCTCCAGGTCGATATCATCCCCAAACACCAGATTTTCCCACTGCAGGCCGACTCTACCGAACAGATAGACCGCCTCCGAACGCAGCGGAAGATCCGCGCGGGGAATCGGCAGGAAGGGAAAGGTCTGCCCGGCCGATCTGCCCTCTCGGGCCAGGAGATGCGCGTAGCAAATCGAGCCCGCGATGGAATCCAGATCCGCCGCGCTGCTGCCCGTCACCGCGGTGAGCGGATCGGCGGCCTCCCCGCCTATCAGATCGTGTCTGGTCTGTTCGAGAAAGAGGTTGAGAGCTGTCAGAAAATGTCCTCCAAAGCCGATCCAGCGCTCAGAGGAAGGCTGATCAGCTTGTGCCGGGAGCTCTCGCCGGAGAGGATCTTGATCTCGGACCTGGCCACAGCCAGCGTCTTTGCCAGGAATTTCACCAGTTCCTTGTTCGCCTGTCCTTTGAGCGCGGGTGCCCGGATGCGTACCACCAACTCCCCGTTTCGCGCTTCAATAATCCGGTTTTCTCCCGCCTTGGGAAAAGCTTTCACCTTGAGAAGTATATTGTCACTGTTGATCGTAAAGGGCTTCAATTCATCCGGCATCGCTTAACTTCCAGGTAAGTGCAGACAAGATTCTACAGGAACGATAGGCCCATTTTCACTCCTTGTTCAAGGTCTCACCGCCTTGCCAAAAGTCGCGCCGCATATCATAGTAGAGAACAATCATGTAAACGAAATACCCCCAGGAGGAAGCGATGCCAGCCGTTGAAATTCGAAAAAACGTCTTCTGGATCGGTGTAAACGACCGCACCACGGATCTGTTCGAAGGAATCTGGCCGATCGAGGAGGAAGGAGTATCCTACAACGCCTATCTGCTGCTCGACAAGAAAAAGGTGCTGATCGACCTTTCCAAGGCCCTGAAAACCGACGAGTTCTTCAGCCAGATCCTGGACCTGGTGCCGATTCAAGAATTGGATTATGTCGTGATGAACCATCTGGAGCCCGATCACACCGGGGTCCTGAAGACCTTCCTGCAGATCAATGCCGATGTGACCATTCTCGGCACCCCCAAGATGAAGGAGTTGCTGGCGAATTTTTACGGGATTACCGAGAACTTCCAGGAGGTTCAGGACGGCGAGACTCTGGACATCGGCAGCCGCAAGCTGCAGTTCTTCCACACCCCCTTCGTGCACTGGCCGGAGACCATGATGACCTACGACACCTCGGAGAAGATCCTGTTCTCCTGCGACGGCTTCGGAGGCTATGGCGCGCTGATCGGCACGATCTTCGACGATGAATGCCAGAATCTGCCCTTCTACGAGCAGGAGTCCCTCCGCTACTACGTGAACATCGTGGCCAAGTTCAGCAAGCCCACCCTCAATGCGATCGGTAAGCTCGGAGGAATCGAGGTCCAAGTGATCGCTCCGTCCCACGGGCTGATATGGAGAAGCAATCCGGGGCGGATCATCGAGCTGTACAAGAAATGGGCCGAGTACGCCGCAGGACCCACAGAGCCGGGAATCGCCCTGGTGTACGGCTCGATGTACGGCAACACCGAACGGGTTATGGACGTCGTGGCCCAGGGGATCGCGAGCACCGGGGTACCGCTGCAGATATTCGACGCCGCGCGTACCCACGTCAGCTACATCCTGCCCGCTCTCTGGGTGAACCGGGGAGTGATGATCGGCGCACCCACCTACGAGGGAGCTCTGTTTCCGCCGGTGATGGACGTGTTGAACCACGCCGCCGTGAAGCGAATCCTCAACAAGAAAACCGCCATGTTCGGAAGCTATGGCTGGAGCGGCGGAGCGCTGCGAAACATCAAACAGATAGTCGAGCCTATCAAATGGGAACTGGAGGATTCCTTCGAGTTCAACGGCAGTCCGACCAAAGAAGACCTGGACAAAGCCAGGGAGTTCGGACGGAGGTTCGCCGAGAAGATCAAGCAGGAAGGGTAACTTAGTCCCTGACCTCCAGCTCTCCCTTCCAGTTGCCCACGCCGCCGAAATCCAGAACATCCGTGAAGCCGAGCTCGGTCAAGGTATCGGCGGCGACTGCCGAGCGGTTTCCGGACCTGCAATAGACGATGATGCGGGCCGAACGATCTTCCGTGGGAAGACTCCCGGCGATCTGGTCGAAGGGGATGTTGACAGCCGAGGGAATGGCGCCGGCGTTGTACTCTGCGGCGGTACGCACGTCTACCAGATAGGTGTTGGGATCCCCCGTGGCTATGATCTCGGCCAGCCTCTCCGAGCTCAACGGCTCTGCGACTGCAGCGCGAGCGCTCGTCGCCTGCGCGACCCGTTCGTTCCCCCCCGAGGCGTAGATCAGGGTCCCGGAAAGAAGAAACATTATCAAAATTATAATAATTGCTCTCATGGGGAAAAGATAATCATGCAGCGGCTGGTCAGTCAAATCAATGCGGCGAGTTTGCGTCTCGGACGGGGATCGAGAAAAACAGAATCTCCTCCTCCGAAGCCGAAGCCGCTTTCTCGACGAAGCGGATTCCCTCCCCCGGATCCTTGCTGGCCAGAGACGACTGCCCCTCCCAAAACATATCCAGCAGAGATCCGGTGAGGCAGACAGTCAGCCCGTAGGGGATATCCCCCTCGTCGATGCGCGCCGGCAAGGCCCGGAGGAACCGCTGTCGTTCTTCCTGGGTATAGGCGGTGCCGTTGGCCTTGATGTCAATCCAGAGATCCACTCCCGCATGCACCCGCAACCAGTCTGAGAAAAAGGTGTCCCGGCAGATCGTGATGCCGATCCGGTGCCCCTGCAGCACAAACGGCTCGGCCTGCTCGAGCAGACCGGGGGAGATTTCCAGCAGCTGCTCTTCGAAGGGTGTGAGAAAGACCTTGTCCTGCGTATAGATGATCTCGCCGGTCCGATCGTACACCACGACCCTGTTGACCAGTGCTGACTTCTGCTCCCCCTCACTCCAGGCGAAATAGGTCCCTGCAATCACAGCCACCTCATACCGCCGGGCCAGGTCTGCGAAAACCTCTTCCATGGCCCGCTCGACCAGCCCCGAATTGACGAGAAAAAGATCCCGAAACCCTTTGATCAGAGGATCCCGGGCACTTATGCGCGAAAGCCCATCCTCGGCACTGCGGGAGGCAAGAATCACAGGATAGTAGGGGACCAGAGCCAGGAATACCGAAGTATACTCCGGAAAAACGATCAGATCCGGCTCGAAGGACAGGCAGCGCACTACCAGAGCTTCGATGCGGGAATGAAAAGCTGCGAAGGAACGCAGATCGGATTGCTGAATCTTGAGCTGGACGGCGGCCACGCGAAGGGTCTGGGAATGATCGGCCGGCGAGGGAGTGAGCTCGGAGCCCGGCTGCTGGGCGGAAAGAGCCGGAGCAAACAGGAGGATGCAGCAAATTGCAGCAGGTAAAAGAGCCCCGTGTTTCGGTCTCATAAAACCGGCTGAAGCATAGAAAATACCTGCGATCCTGTCAACGAAAAAAGCCTAAGTCGGCAGACCCCTCACCTTGTCTTTCCCTTCGCTCCAATGGTAGATTCATCGGCATGGAAGCAATGAAACGAACCGCCACCTGCGGACAACTGCGTAGGGCCGATGTGGGCAAGAATGTGACTCTGAACGGTTGGGTGCACAGGCACAGGGATTTCGGAACTATCAAGTTCATCGATCTCCGCGATCGCTACGGCCTCACCCAGGTGGTCATCGATGCGGACGCCCCCGAGGAATTGAAAGACTTGGCCGCCGAGCTCAAATTCGAATACTGCATCGCCGTGGAGGGGGAGGTTCGCGAGCGACCGAAGGACATGGTCAATCCCAAGATGCCCACCGGGGAGGTGGAGATCAAGGTCGAGCGGGTGAGCATCCTCTCCCGCTGCGCCACCCTTCCGTTCATGATCGACGAGGCGAGCGACGCCCGGGAGGAGCTGCGCTTCAAATACAGGTTTCTCGATCTGCGCTCCTTCTCGATGCAGCGAAAGATCCGTCTTCGCAATGATGCCACCTACGCCGCCCGGGAGTACCTGATCGACCAGGGCTTCTACGAGATCGAGACCCCCACCCTGATACGCTCGACTCCCGAAGGAGCCCGCGACTTCCTGGTGCCCTCCCGGCTGCACAAGAGCAAGTTCTACGCCCTTCCCCAATCCCCGCAGATCTATAAGCAGCTGTTGATGGTCTCCGGTTTCGACAGGTACTTCCAGATCGCCCACTGTTTCCGGGACGAGGATGCCCGGGGGGATCGGCAGATCGAGCACACCCAGATCGATATCGAGATGAGTTTCGTCGGCAAGGAGGACGTTTTCTCGGTGGTCGAGGGCATGATGAACAATATCTTCCGCAGAACCAAGGATATGGAGCTTTCCCTGCCCTTTACCCGGCTGGCTTACGATGAGGCCATGAATCGCTACGGTTCGGATAAACCGGATCTGCGCTTCGAGTTGGAACTGCAGGATTTTGGCGATTTGGCCGAGCGGGGGGAGTTCCAGGTGTTCCGACAGGTGCTCGCCGAAGGCGGAGCGGTGAAGGCTCTGGTCGCACCCGGGTGCGGCGAATACTCCCGGAAGCAGGTCGAAGAGCTGGAAGAAACCGCCAAGGTTTATGGTGCCAAAGGGCTGGCTTGGATGAAGGTGACCGAGGGCGGCCTGGAAGGGGGAATCTCCAAGTTCTACGAGACGGTGCAGCAGGACCTCCCCGGCAGGCTGGGGGCGACGCCGGGGGACTTGATCCTGCTGGTGGGAGCGGAGTGGAAGAAGGCCTGCCTGTCTCTCGGGGCGGTGCGTTCCCAGTTGGGAAAGGATCTGGGTCTGTCCGACCCGCAGGCCTTCCGCTTCTGCTGGATCATCGACTTCCCCCTTTTCGAATGGAATGAGGAGGAGGGAAAATGGGATCCCTCCCACCACCTGTTCACCATGCCCCAGGAGCGTTACATCGCCGAGCTGGAAAAAGACCCGGGAGCTGTCAAGGGGGATCTGTACGATCTGGTCTGCAACGGTACGGAGCTGGCCTCCGGCTCGATCAGGGTGCACGATCCCGAGCTCCAGAGCCGCATCTTCGCCGTCGTGGGACTTCCGCAAGCGGAAGCCCGGCGGCGCTTCGGATTTCTCCTGGATGCCTTTGCCTACGGGCCCCCGCCGCACGGAGGCATCGCTCCGGGACTGGACCGGCTGGTTATGCTGCTGGCCGGCGAGGAATCGATCCGCGAGGTGATCGCCTTTCCCAAAAACACCCTCGGCCAGAGCCTGATGGACGACTGTCCGGCCGAGGTGGATCCCGCCCAGCTGGAGGAGCTCCACATCCGCATCATCGAAGAGGATGGGTGATCCCCCGGTCTCCTCGGAACATCCGTTTCCCGGTATCCGCTTCCCCGAGCTGAGTCACCGGTTGCTGGTCTGGTTCTTCAGGAACAAGCGGGAGATGCCCTGGAGAGAGGAGCACGATCCCTACCGTATCTGGATCAGCGAGGTGATGCTGCAGCAGACCCGCAGTGAAACTGCGGCGGAATACTACCGGCGCTGGCTCAGCCGCTTCCCGACGGTCGAATCCCTGGCCCGAGCGCCGGCGGAGGAGGTGCTCAAGGTTTGGGAGGGGCTGGGCTACTACAACCGGGCCCGAAACCTGCACAGCTCGGCCCGGATCATCGTCGACAGCAGGGACGGACGCTTTCCCGAAACGGAAGAGCTGGTGCGCTCCCTACCGGGAATCGGTGAGTACACGGCCGCGGCCGTGCTGAGCATCGCCTTCGCCAGACCCCTGGGGGTGGTGGATGGGAATGTGCTGCGGGTCGTATCCCGCCTCCTGGCCGAGGCCGGGGCGGCTGCCCGCAGCCCGGCGGGTTCCGGCCGTACCGGATCGCTGGCGGCCGAGCGCGGGACGCAACCTGCAAACCCCGGGCAGCTGAAAAAACGGGCTCGAACCTTCGTAGAGGCAAGTTTTCTCCACTATCATCCCGGATGGATCAATCAGGCCTGGATGGAGCTCGGTGCGCTGGTTTGCCTGCCGAAGCCTCGCTGCGGCCAATGTCCGCTTCGCTACACCTGCCGGGCGTATCGGGAAA
>Ga0315554_1000627_pt1 | contig 21041 bp, 14 predicted proteins | sample SalMarSW160370MG_FD_202114 | JGI IMG/M metagenome (GOLD analysis project Ga0315554, IMG submission 202114) | Salt marsh sediment microbial communities from the Plum Island Ecosystem LTER, Massachusetts, United States - Salt Marsh Sediment SW1603-70 ... | reverse complement strand
CTGTATAGCGCCAAGGGGAGCACCCTCTGTGATAATATCGTGGACGCCATGCTGCTTCAGTGGTGGACCGGAGAGGCGAAGGCCCATGCGGTTCGCCTCCTCGGTAACTTGATACCGAGAAGAGGTGAAAAGGGAGCGCACTTCATCTGGAAAGAGGTCGATCTGTGGCCCGGCGGTTACGCGAATCGATTTCCTGAAAGCGATCCGATTGAGAACATCATGCTTGACTCGTTGAGGCTGGTTTAAAGGCTCCTCGGGAAACCGCCTGAAGGAGAGGAGGTCACCCGCCCTCAAGGCTCTCCCGTGGAAGCCGCCGAGCGAAGTGCCAACGTGCGTCGAAGCACTCCTGAGCACCGCGGGAACATCGATCCCCCCACGGATACTGAGATAGCATCGTGCACCTGCCCTCGTCGACCCGCACCGGAGAATCTGTCCCGTGGCAACAGGCATCGAGCGCCAAAAAGGGGCGCTGTGGCCATCCAGCTCAGCCCCAAAGTCTGAGCCAGTAAGGGCTATTGTGCAGGGCGAGTCGAACTCAAAGGTCCCGCCGACCAGTGTCATCTCCAGCGCTGCACCCTCTGCCGGGTTGCCGACAAGCAAATTTCCCAAGCGAAGCGAAACCGGGTCGGCCGCACCGGACGCGGAAACACCAATGTGTGCATAGCCGTACCGGCCGGCGTCCTGAACCGTCGTGAGAAACCCCGGGGATATGACCTTGATGGAAGGCATTCTCTTGATCAAGACGTCGAGGTGGGAACCTCACCCCCCAGAAGATCGTCAAACTCCGCTCTTGTGATAGGCCTGAAACGGATGACATCTCCCATCTGTAACAAGACCGGGGGTTCACGGTCTGGTTGAAACAATGCGAGCGGAGTCCTACCGATGATGTGCCACCCTCCGGGCGTTGAAACAGGGTAGATGCCGGTCTGGTTGCCCCCGATTGCGACACTGCCAGTGGGAACCTTGACACGGGGCGTCAGAAGTCGGGGCGTAATCAGCTGTTCCGGTAGATCCCCTAGGTACGGAAAGCCAGGAGCAAACCCAAGAAAGTACACTAGATACTCTGGCAAGCTGTGAAGTTGAATTGCCTGATCTACACTCATGTTACCATGTCTCGCAACGAACTCGAGATCCGGGCCCAAGGCGCTTTCATAGCAGACGGGAATCTCGACCATCCGCAAAGGCAAAGGCTCTACGGTATCAATCCGGTCGACGAGGCCCCGAACGAACGCTTCAAATTCTGCCGGACCGACAAGAAGAGGATCAAACGAAACGAGGAGCGAGCTATACGCTGGGTGAATGTTACGTACGGCAGCGTTCTGGTCAGATCCGAGGAGTTTGAACAAGTGTACGACGTCGGAATGGTGCTTGCGCGAGATCCCACCGCCGAACGTGATAAGTAGCGAGTGATCGCTCGCAAGCTGGAATCGTGGGTACGAGAGTTCTTGAGAAAGCATCGTGAGAAGGTCGGTTTCACGATAACCATTTTTGGAGGATGAATCAACTGGCGTCAAGCAGTTCGGTTGTCTGCCACCAGCACCATGCGTTACCTTGCTTCTGCTGGCATTTGTGGGTATATTGATTACAAAGTCCAAGTAGATGGGCCGACCTACGTCGCGCCCTCTTTTTGTTTTAGCGGCTCCTCAAAGAGCGTTTGTCCCCGACCATGAGTGAGACTCCAATCAAGCTGGGCAAATCCACCGTCGAAACGATAGACAGCATTCCTGCAACCCTGCCGATCCTACCCCTGCGTGACGTCGTTGTCTTTCCATACATGATCTTTCCAGTGCTGGTGGGGCGGGAAAGTTCGCTTCGCGCAGCCAACGAAGCGCTGGAGAGAGGCAAGAACATCTTTCTCGTCGCGCAGAAGAACGCGGCGGTTGAGGAACCCACCCCTGAGGATGTCTACCAACATGGGACCGTTGCGAAAATCATTCAAATGGTGAAGCTCCCGAATGGCCTGATGAAGATCCTGGTGGATGGGGTTGTCCAGGCGAGCATCAAACGGATGGTCCCCAATACGAACTTTCTTCAAGCGGAGATCACCATCACCAGGGCAGAGGCGAGCGCGGGCCATGAGGTGGATGCACTCGTCCGCCACACGTCGACCCTCTTCCAGGAATACGTCAAATTGAACCGCAACATCCCCCCCGAAGTTGTGCTAGCATTTGAGGGGATCAAGGAGCCGCACCGCAAGCTGTTCTATATGGCGGCTAACCTGATCCAAAATGTCGACGTCAAGCAACGTATGCTTCAAATCCAGCATCTGCGGGAGCAACTCTACGAGTTGTCGAAGATCCTGACGACTGAGATAGACATTCTGAAAATCGAGCGCGAGATCGACACGAAAGTTCAGGACAACATTCAGAGATCTCAGCGGAAGTTCTTCATCCAGGAACAAATTCGGATCCTGCAGGACGAATTGGGTGAGGATGAAGCATCACCGGAGTTGGCGAAGCTCAAAGAGGAGATTCATCGAGCGAAGATGCCGAAGGAAGTTGAAGAGAAAGCCATGGAGGAGTTCAACAAGCTGAAGAAGACTCCGACCATGTCGCCCGAGTTCGGCGTGACGCGAAACTACCTTGACTGGCTTATCGCCGCCCCCTGGCACAAGCGCACGAAGGACAACCTGGACGTTGCGCATGTAAAGAGAATCTTGGATGAAGATCACTTTGGCCTGGAGAAACCGAAGGAGCGAATTCTGGAGCACATCGCCGTCTTGAACCTGGTGAAAGAAATGAAGGGGCAGATCCTCTGTTTCGTCGGGCCACCCGGGGTCGGGAAAACATCCCTGGCGAAGTCCATCGCTCGCGCTCTCGGGAGGAAATTTGTGCGGATCTCCCTCGGCGGTATGCGTGACGAGGCGGAGATCCGGGGGCACCGCCGCACCTACATTGGCTCCATGCCCGGCAAGATCATACAATCCATGAAGCGCGCCGGCGTGATCAATCCGGTGATGTTGATGGATGAGGTGGATAAGATGAGCATGGATTTCCGCGGTGACCCCTCGGCGGCACTTCTTGAAGTGCTCGATCCAGAGCAGAACAACACGTTCAGCGATCACTACCTTGATGTCGATTATGATCTCTCCAAGACGATGTTCATTACAACGGCCAACATTCGCTACGCGATTCCACCACCCCTGCAAGATCGCATGGAGATCATCGAGCTGCCGGGGTATCTGGATTATGATAAGCGGGAGATCGCGAAACGCCACATCGTACCAAAACAGCTGAAGGCTCATGGCCTCAATGCGCAGCAAATCAAATTCGAAGACGCGTCAATTGATAGAATCATTCATGAGTACACGCGGGAGGCGGGTGTCCGCAACCTGGAACGAGAGCTCGCATCGATCTGCCGGAAGGCTGCCAAAGAGATCGTCTTGGGCAAGCGCAAGAATGGATCATCGAAGAAGCACAAAGCGCGTGGAGTGATCAGGGTTACTCATGAAAAGGTGGAGCACTATCTGGGAGTTCCGAAGTTTCGCACGAAGGAAGCGGAACGAGGACGGCGGGTCGGCTCCGTGACGGGCTTGGCGTGGACAAGCGTGGGCGGCGACATTCTGAACGTGGACGTTACGATCATGAGAGGCGCGGAGAAACTAACGCTGACTGGACAGCTGGGCGAAGTTATGAAGGAGTCGGCTCAGGCAGCCTTGAGCTACATCCGGTCCAACGCGAGAAAGTTCAAAATCGATCCCGACTTCAGTAAGGGAAAGGAGATCCATATTCACCTGCCGGAAGGTGCAATCCCCAAAGATGGTCCGTCAGCAGGCATCACAATGGCTCTGGCGATTATCTCTGCGGCAAGCAACCGCCCCGCCCGGAACAACGTCGCGCTGACGGGAGAGATTACACTGCGCGGCAACGTGCTGCCCATCGGAGGTCTTAACGAGAAACTTCTGGCGGCTCAACGAAGCGGCATCAAGACCGTTATCATTCCGAAGGAGAACCTGAAGGACCTCAGTGAGATTCCGGACAAGGTGAAGGAAGGACTCAAGATTATTGCTGTTGAGACGGTCGAAGAGGCGGTCCATCACGTGTTTGGCGGCGAGGGTGCCAAAGCAGCCCGAAAGAAGGAAGAACGAGAAGGAAGTAACAAGGCGAACCAATAAATTGAGACGGGTTTCCGCCGGCATCTGTTTTTCCCATTTCTAACGACAAGCCCTGAGTTCACGCATTTTGCTTTTTGATCTTTAATTTTTACTTTTTCACCGTATGTCTTACCAGGTAACCGCACGCAAGTGGCGGCCGATGGTATTTGAAGATGTCGTCGGCCAATCCCACATCACCAGCACGCTCCGCAACGCGATTGCGTCGAATCGCTTGGCGCACGCGTACATTTTCAGCGGCGTACGCGGGACCGGCAAGACGACCACAGCCCGGATTCTGGCGAAGGCAATAAACTGTCGTTCTCCGAAGGACAGCAACCCGGATAACATGTGCGATATCTGCCAGGAAATCACAGCCGGGAAGAGCCTTGATGTCGTCGAGATCGATGGGGCGTCCAACCGGGGCGTTGAAGAGATCCGCAACCTCCGTGACTCGGTCCGCTATCCCCCCACCCATGGCACGTACAAGGTGTACATCATTGATGAAGTACACATGCTCACAAAGGAGGCCTTCAACGCGTTGCTGAAGACGCTTGAAGAGCCGCCGGCGCATGTCATCTTCGTCTTTGCGACGACGGAAGTGCATAAGGTACCGCCGACCATCCTCTCGCGCTGCCAGCGGTTCGACTTTCGTAGAATCTCGATCGATGAGATCATGGCGAACCTGCGGTTCATTTCTCACGAAGAGCACGTTGCTATCGATGATGAAGCACTCGTGATGATCGCGAAAAAGGCAGACGGCTCGCTGCGGGATGCGCAAAGCATATTCGACCAGATTCGTTCCTTTTGTGGAGGTGAGATCGCGTCGGCAGACGTGCTGAAAGTTCTCAACGTCGTTGATCAGGAACTCTATTTCCGCCTCACGGATCTCGTGAGAACACGGGACGTTCGAGGCGGGATTGAGCTTGTCGATGAGATTGTCCGGAAGGGCTATGATCTGCGTGAGTTCGTCGGCGGATTGTCCGAACACCTCAGAAATCTGCTTGTGGTTCTGACGACGGAATCGACGGAGTTGGTCGAAACCTCGGAACTCTACAGGAAGCGGTACCAGGAGGAGGCGAAGCATTTCAACCAGAACGACATCCTCCGGTTGATAAAGCTGACAAACGAGCTGGAGCAGTCCATTCGGTGGGCACCGCAGCCGCGCTTCAAGCTGGAAGCTGGCTTGCTGCAGATGATCAAGCTGGAGCGTTCAGTCCAGATTGACAGCCTGTTGCGACAAATCGACGAATTGAAAAAAAAACTTGATTCGCGAACCGGCGGGGGAAATGGACGAACAAACGGCATCCAGCTCGAACACGCCCAACCAGCTATAAGTCCTCGGACAGTCGAACCCGGGCCGCTGGAAGTCCGGGTTGTCGGCCAAGTGCAAGCGGGCAGATTGAAGAACGCCGCAGCCTCCCCAGCGATCTCCAAGATTGAGAGGCAGGCCCCAGCGGTACTAAAATCCCCCGTTGAGAGCTCCGGATCGGCGGCACGAGAGGCCCCCCAAGCCTACCAGACGGAAGTCTCACCTTTGGTGCCTAGTGCTACCTCGTTCGGGCCCCTCCGGAAGATAACACTTGAGGAAGCCTACGCCCAATGGCAGCAATGGGTAGGTGAGGTACGGAGAGTCAAAATTGGTGTCGGTACCGTCCTGGGAGAAAGCCGCATCCTCGAGGTCATGGATGATGCGCTCTGCATCGGCTGCCCGGATGACTACCATCTCTCATCTCTCAAGCGGCACAAAGATTTCCTTGCCGATTCCTTCCTGAAAGTCACCGGCCTCAAATTGCGCATCGAGCCCGTCCTGCACGACGGGCCAAGGAGCGTCCAGTCTACTTCAATTCCGCTTGCGGCGGCTCACCCGGCAAACAACTCCCCTGTTTTCCACGCACCGAAATCGGGTAACGGGTTCGCGCACGACCACCCCGTGATCCAAGCATTGAAGCGCGAGCTTGGCGCGGAACCCGTGGAATAAAGCAACATACACCCGCCCGGAAATTTCTCAGGCCAACACCAAAACGCGATCAAGGCAATCCACCGCAAGGAGCGCGTTCCTGTTCGCCAACAATCGTATCAGACCGATACAGTTGGAATCAAGACGAGACGCGCTCGTGTATCAGAATCATTGATGTTGACTTCAAGAGGTGTCAGTGGTGTACCATATCGAAACGATGACAATCGCGTGGGAAAAGAAATCTTCGCGCCGGTACCTCGAGAAGAAAATCAAAACTTGACCTTCCATCGCGAAATGCTTAGCATGGGTATGTCCGCGTGACGAGAGTTTTTTTGAATCAGCTGGAAAGTGCGAAGACGATGTCAGAGCAAAAGCGGGATGCTTCTGAGATCCCTGGCGTAAAGGAGTACTATCGCATCGGAGACACAATTCTCCGTGAGGGTGATCAGAGCGATGGATGGTACGTGCTCCATTCCGGACGAGTTGGTGTTTACAAGAGGGATTTCAGCCTTGCGTTGATCTCGAAACCCGGCACGGTGATTGGCGAGCTTGGCTTCCTTCTCAACATCCCGCGGACAGCCACGCTGATAGCGCAAGAACCAACTCTCGTGCGGCACGTCAAGATGGATCTTGACACGCTCATCGCTCAGTATCCTGACATGGCAAAACGGATGCTGATGAATCTGGCCGAGCGTCTTGTGAAAACGACGGAAGATTGGAGAGAAGCCGTCGAGAACCCCGAGGTGGTTTGAGCAGGTGTTGACACCCCCCGCGGACTACCTTCCGAACCCTTTCCACAGTTCACCCGGCGCCACAGTGCTGCCCGCTTGAGCGGGTGTTCCGTCAGCGACCAATTCGTCGCGAACCCCCTCCCGTGTTATCCCGCTAGCACCCCACAACCACCCGATCAACGTCAGAAGCTTCTCGGTGACGGGTAGTGAAATCGCTGTTCTTGTGGTACCCACCAGCTTTCCCTTTCTCATGTCATATATTCTATGGTAATCAGCCACGGATCCGTTCTACAGATTTTCATGTGAAAGCATTGTTCGCTACGTTATGCCGGCGGTAGGCGTCAAGGAGTCTGCGGCAAAGGGGGACTCCCAGAGCTCTGCCGACGCGAATGCGAGGCGTTCTTCACCTTGCGTTCTAACGCCCGACAACGCTGCAATAAACACCATGGAGACTAACGAGGAGGCAAAGATGCGAGTAGCGACCGTTCAGACGAACCCCGTCTTCGGCCAGGCTCGCGCGAATGTGCGCGCGGTGACAGAACTGATGGAAGGCACGCCAGCGGATCTCTATGTCTTGCCTGAATTGTGTGCTACCGGATACAACTTTCTTGACGCCGCGGAGGTTCGTGTGCTAGCAGAAAGTCCCACAGGCCCTACATTCGAGACGATGGCGAAGTTTGCGGTTCGAAAATCATGCTACATCGTTTACGGTTTTGCCGAAAAAGCGGAAGGCGTTTACAATTCATCGGCGTTGGTGGGCCCGGCGGGCCTTGTCGGTCTCTACCGGAAGATACATTTGTTCGACCGGGAAAATCTCTTCTTCAGGCCCGGCGATGTTGGATTCGCCGTCTACGATCTGCCGATTGGGAGAATTGGGATGATGATCTGTTTCGATTGGATTTATCCCGAAGCGGCGCGCACGCTTACTCTTAAGGGAGTTCAACTCATCGCGCACCCCTCCAATCTTGTCCTCCCCTACTGCCCGGACGCGATGATCACGCGCTGTCTAGAGAATCACGTCTTTGCCGCCACCGCAGATAGAGTGGGGCGAGAAAACCGGGGTGGCCATGACCTCCGATTCATTGGAAGGAGCGAGATTGTTTCACCCCGCGGAGAGATCCTAGCTCGGCTGGGACCAGACGAGGAAGGAGTCTGCGTCGCCAGCGTCGATGTTCAGGAGGCGGACGACAAAGAAATCAACAGGTACAACGATCTGCTTGTCCAACGGCGACCCCGCGAGTATGCACTCTAGAGAAACCTGAAGGCATTACGATTCCTCGGGGGTGAGAATCGGATCGAATCATGCCCCCAGCGCGCTATTCCTCGAGCGTAAATCCAACCTTCAGCGTCACCTGCCACTGGGAAACTCTGCCGTCTTCGATGTGGCCCCGGGTTTCCAGCACCTGCATCCAGCGCATATTACGCACGTTCTTGGACGCCCGGGCAAGCGCATTCTGAATCGCGTCTTCAATTGATGCTCCGGAAGTTCCAACCAGTTCGATGTGCTTGTAGACGTGGTCAGGCATAGACTAGTCTCCTTTTTGAGAATCGATGGACAAATCTAATGATCGGCAAGAGCCCGAAAGGGGTTGAAAAGCGTTACTTCGTCTTCAGAATCCAGTCGTGAGGATTGAACTTCGTGATCTCGATCTCAGGAACAATCGTTCGGGGCATCAGATTGGCATCTTCAATGATCCGAAGGTGGGTGGGCTGAACGTCCTCCGAGCAGCTGTCGCAGTGGAGCGGCAGAGCGCTTATCAAGCCGTTGACAGTAAGATCGTGCGACCAGGCGACGAGATCGTCTTTCGTCATCACACGGAAGTCGGCGCGCTCGAGGTAGTGACCGCAGCGCGCGTGATGAGCCGAATAGAGAACGAAGAAGTGGGATTGGTGGGGTCCGTTCATAGCGAGCCCCCCTGGATTTCAGGGGTAGAAGAACCCTAACAATTTTTGGGGATAAAATCAAGCGTGTTCTTTGCGAAGATACGCTCGACGTCACACAAGGGGTGCGTCTTGACAATTAGCTTCATTTCCATTACTTTGTGGGAGCAAGAAGGGACATTTCGTATAGACAATTGTTAGAGCTTCTCCATCACGCTTTGTTTTGTAGATAGGTCACTCTAACATTGTCATGGAGCCGAATTCAACATGCTAGAGTGAATTCGGTTTTTTTGTTTTAGGTCCACAGGATCATTGGGTGGGCAAGGAGCGCCAGTGCGGAGCATTTTCGTCATAGCATGTTCGATGGCCCTAGTCTATTCTGCGCAAGCGCAGACCGTCGCGAAATACGCGGGGGAATTCATGGCGATCGGTGTCGGCGGTAGGGCCTTGGGCCTGGGGGGCTCGTACGTTGCCCTCGCCAGCGATGCGACAGCCGGTTACTGGAATCCCGGAGCGCTCGCGCGGATCGAGTACCCCGAGGCGGTCCTGATGCACGACGAGCGCTTTGGGAGCCTCGTCAACTACGACTTTGTTAGCGTCGCTCTCCCGTACGGCAAAGACGCGAGCCTGGGTCTGAGCATTCTTCGGCTCGGCGTTGACGGCATCCCAGACACGCGAAACGCGTGGATTGACAACAACAGCAACGGCCTTTTTGACTACGGCGATCGATTAGATTACGACAAGATCACGTATTTCAACGCGGCCGATTGGGCAATCTACTTCACATATGCCAAACGGGCGTCTGAGAATCTCTTCTACGGGGCAAACGTGAAAGTCATACGACGCGACCTCGCGGACCAGTCCGCGACGGGTATCGGGTTCGACGTCGGAGTTCTGTACTCGCCGGTGGCGAATCTCTATCTCGGGGCCAACGCCCAGGACATTACAACGACGCTTGTCGCGTGGAGCACCGGTCGCAACGAACTCATCTCGCCGACACTCAAGGTCGGCTCGACGTACTTCCTTAACTTACTTGGCGGAAGGTTTGCTCCCACCGTTGATGTGGACATCCGATTCGAGAACAGGCAGTTCGCGTCGATCGCGCACCTCGGACCCGTCAGCTTTGATCCTCATGCCGGCTTGGAGTTCGAGTATAAAAGCACTTTAGCACTGCGGGTCGGGTACAGCGATGTGAAGCAGATTACTCTGGGGGCTGGCGTACACTTCCGGATGTTGGATGTCGATTATTCGTTCGCGAAGTTCAGCGCCGATGATAACCTCGGCAACACGCACCGCATCTCGTTGAGATTCATTCTGGAGAGCGATCGTTTCAAGCGAGAGTCGATCAAGGATTGACGAAGGCTCGGCGTTGGACGACTCGTTCGAGCACCGTCCTACACACACATTCCCGCGTTTTGAAGGGCCCCTTCTAGGACAACTACCGCACGGCTTGTCGCGGGTGGGGACAGCGGTAAGAAAGCAAGAGGCCGGAAATCATGCGATTCCCGGCCTCGAGAGATCAGGGCGTTCTGAAGCGAGCAACAGTTATTTTGTTGTCATGATGAAGACGCCGTTCCAGTCGGGGGGTGGCGGATTAAGCTGGTAGAGATTGGCTCGCTGCTCATAGATCTCCGCAACATGGCACGTCGCATCGAGCCGCCTTGCCTGTTGGAAGTACGCGATCGCTTCCTCCCACTTTCGGGCACGGTAGAGTTTGAGGCCCTCATGGTACAACTCAAGGGATTGCCTCTGATCGTCGGTCATGGCCATATCTGCCATGCCCATGAGTTCCCACACCTTGACCGGCTCCGATTTTCCTTTCACCTGAATGAGGTCAAGCTCGCGCACGGTGACGCTTGATTTCACATGCTGGTAGGTGAAGTCGCTGATCATGATGCTGGAGCCGTACTGCTTGTTTGCTCCTTCCAGCCGGGAGGCCAGGTTCACGCTGTCACCGATGACGGTGTAATCAAACCGGTCCTTGCCTCCCATGTTTCCGACGATCATGATCCCCGTGTTGACGCCGATGCGCACCTCAAGGCCCGGTCTGCCCGTCTTCTTCCACTGCGGCCGGAGCTGTGCGAGCCGTTTTTGCATTTCCAGGGAGGCGAGGCAGGTGCGAAGGGCATGATCCTTTTGAGGGATCGGGGCCCCCCAGAATGCCATGATTGCGTCACCCTCGTACTTGTCCAAGGTTCCCCCATGCTTCAGGATGATCGCAGTCATCTCGTCCAGGTATTCATTCAGGAGCTCAACAAGCCCCTCGGGTTTGTTCGTGAACTGCTCTGAGATGGTTGTGAAGCTTGCGATGTCAGAGAAAAACACCGTAAGCTCGCGCCGGTCTCCGCCGAGCTTTGCCTTTTCGGGGTTTGCTACTAACTCATTCACCACCGCCGAACTGATATAGTGGCTGAAAACGTTCTTGATGAGCGCCTTCTGCTGACGCTCGGCAAGGTATTGATAGACGGCGGCGCCGAGGTAGGCGAAGACGACGGCGAGGCCCGGATAGACCACGTTGAGCTCCGAATTCCCGTTGATGAACGAAAGGAAAGCAAACTCGGCGATGCCGAAGATCAGCAGGGCGACGATAATAACACCACCGAGTTCAAGCAGAGCGGCGTATTTCAGCTTCATCCGTCGGATTGCCTGGAAAATCACGAACGAGATCACGGAGAGCAAGAGGGTGAGGACGATTTCGGCAGACTGGTCGGCCCTGATGATATAGTCGTTGTCGAGAATATTCTGAATGGCGGTCGCGTGGATCTCCACCCCGTTCATGGTTGCAACCTTGTTCGTGGCCCCCGGGTCATAGATGGGTACGCTATGGATGTCCTGGTCCTCGGCCATCGTCGAGCCGACGAGGACGATCTTGTCTTTGAAAAGCCCCATCGTCCCCGCGTCAAACTCGTTCAACTGCTCTTCAATGTCCTTTTCGTCTTTTGTCTCGAATGCCGAATCATCAATGGCTTGCGTAAACGAGATGTAACGAAACGTCTGGTTCGGTCCGTAATAATTCAGCAGGAACGACCGCTCATCGAATCTCGGGATGACGTGATCGCCGAGGACAAACGATTTTTCTTGCAGGTCAGAAACGACGTAGGGACCGAGATTCAGATATCGATTGAGGGCAGCAAACGCAAATGTGGGCGTGGGGTAATCACCGATCATCATGAAGGGCAAATACCGCCGGACCACCTTGTCTCTGTCCTCTCCAGCGATACTGACAATGCCAATCCGCCGATCAGGCTTATAGAAAACGTTGTTATAAGTACGCTCGGCCGACCGGAGATAAAACTTCCCGGCGCCGAGGTCTGATTCGATCTTGTCGGCAAGAATGACGTTGTCATATTTAGAGAGGACTGCGTCAAACGCCGAGTCACTCGTGGGATTGTTGACGTCGGGGCTGGCAAGGGTGATATCGAACGCGATCGCGCGTGCACCCGCCCGGTTGAGATTTTCCACGAGATGAGCATAGTACCACCGGGGGAACGGAAAGCGGTCGGGCATCGCCTTCAGATCATCGTCGGAGATTCCGACAATGACTACGTTCGACCGCTGCCAGAAGGCGTCTTTGTAGGCTTTGTAATCACCGATTCGGTCGTAGCGATTCTGGAACCGGTAATCGATCGTCATGTAGTCGATCTTCTTGAGAAAATCGGGATCCCAGAGCGAGATCAAGACCACAAGCACACCGATCCCCAGCCCGACCCCGATCCTTACAAGGATTGGCAGGACAGTCTTTTTAAACGTGCTCGAAGCCATGTCGTATCCTTCGAGAAGGTTGCCTAGAGACTGAAGCGATAAATCAGGCTAATGATCGTGTCGTCTTTGGAGCCGGAGTTCTGGATGTAGTCACCCTGTAAGACGAGGCCATGGTACTCGTTAATCGAGTAATCAACGCCGGCCTGAACAAGCGTACGGTAAAGATCCCCCGTGGTCGTGCTGACGGTGGAGGCAAGACGAAGCTTGTCGCCAAGGAGCCGGTACTGCGCGTTCAAAGAGTATGCAGCCAGCTTGAACTGCGTCGTCGTCAACGCAGAGAGCGGGAATGTGCCCAGCTGCGTATTCTCCGTCATATTGGAGTTGAAGGAGAGCGTTGTCTGAAGAGGGAAGTCAAATACCGTTGTGAGCGATCCCATGAAGCTGTTGTTTTTCTGATTCCGCTGGTAGAATGTGTTGTCCTTTTTGTTCGAAAGGTTGGTGCCCAGGGTCAGGCTGTGCCGCGCGCCCGCAGTAAAGTCGTAGTTAACCTGGAGAGAAAACCTGCCAGTATTGTCGTCAGCGACGAAGAGGCTCTGCAGCGAATCCGTAGGGCTCGCATCGCTCTTTCTTGTGATGATACCGTAGCCGATTGTGAATGACGGCAAGTCGGCGGCCGGGAACAGCGTGAGAGAGCCGTTCATGTTGCCGTATTTCGTTGTGGCGGGCTTCAGGTCCGCCGTGTTGTCCTGCCGGTGCTCGTAGGAGAGGCTCAGCAGGGCCCGGTTCTCAAACATCCGGATGCGATCCGAAAGCAGGTACCCCTGAATGTCGGATTGAAGGAACTCGTTGCCAAAGGAGAGATAGGCAGCACCGCGTTGGTAGAGCTGGGCTCGCACGAAGTTGTTGAAATAGTTCAGGCTCAGGGTTCCCTGATACGCGACGCCAGGCAACCCCGTGCCGACGGGGTTCAACGGAAAGAGGTATTCGTTGATCGTGATAAGATTGCCGCCAACGTCAGCCAACTTCTTGATGTCATCGGCCTGTTTCTGGCGATCGGCCTGTTGCTCCGGGGTAAGAGTCGAGTCATTTTTCCCCGCCAGGAGGTCATAGTCGGCGTCGGTGAACGATCCCTTCGAGATATTTGTATTGGTAAGGCTCAACGATGCCTGGGCATCGAGTCTGAAACGCTGGTTGTCGAATGCAACCAGGAGATCCGGGCCAACCACCATGTTCTCCTGTGGGCTTGTGCCGTACTGAATCGATCCCACATTGTCCTTGGATTTCATGTAGGTGAGCCCGAACTGGAAGTTTTCGCCCGATCCGAAGCTTGGACGGACCGCAAGAAAACTTCTGCCGTAGGTGCCGGGCTGAAAGAGGGTGTAGGTGAGCCCAGACCTCAGTATGCTGTTCTCGGGCCGGGCGGCTGCAGCGTCCGTGCCCGCGAATGTCGTGTCTCGGAGAGCAATCCCATCAATACTGCGAACGTCTTCTCCGTAGGAAAAATCGAGGTTGAAGAACTTCAGAAAGAGATTTGCCGTAATGCCACGCACGCGCTTCCCGCTCACAATATTGCTCGGAAAGTTCGGGTAGGCATCACCGAGTTGCACTTTCAGGAAATCCATGTTCCCGTATGCAAGGAAACGATCCTGAGGCTGACGGTCAGACTTTTCCTCGTTGGTGAGAAAGATGTTGGATCCGAAGCCGAGCGACCGATAAGCGCCATTGGCGCGAAGCTGTCCGCGGATGAAGGTGTTTTTGGAATCGCCGATGTTTTCGTTCCGGACCTCAAGGTTTCCGTCGACGCCCATCCGGAACCGAGATTCCTCCGCCGCAATCGCCGTCGATGTCGAAAGATTGAAATTCGATTCAACAGTTGTATAGAGCTTTCCCGCGGTATCGTACAGCTGAACGCGCAGGAATTGAACACCGAGGTTGAGAGGTCGCGGGAAGTTGGCTGGTGAATACAGTAACATATCATCGGTGAAGACCGCCTGCGGCGTGACGTCAACACCGTTCAGATAGAGCTTCGTTGCTTTACGATTCACAGCGTCGGAAGCATAGAAAAGCGACACTGCGATGACCAAGTCCTCGCTCGAAACGGTCTCGCCTTGCTCAGGACTGAGAATGCGTACCTCAAGACTCCTGGGATCAAGGGGTCTGATCGTTGCCTTGAGCGGGGCGACTTCGGGGTTCTCGATGGGGTAGGTCTCAACCCGCCCGCCGGACATCTCGACGCGTATGTAATACTCGATATACGGAGGGAGAATATACTCGGCAGGAATGGTGAGCGTTGCGGTCGTTCCCGCCAACAACATCTCCTGCTGCCGGTACTCCGTCTCGCCGAAGCTGCGATATCTGACGAGGACGCGCTCGACGTTCGCGGACGGGGTCATTTCCACGCTGATTGGCAGCGGCTGGTTCTGGCTGACCATTGGCACGTTGACGCGCACAATGACAGTGCTCACCTGGGCTTGCATTGTGGCGCATAGGCAGGTGAGAAGGCCGAGAACGATCGCGAGAGAAACGAGAGGGCGCTTCATAGGTATTCTCCCATGCATATAGAGGTTGAGATAGGAAAAGCTGGCGCGACGAGTTCGAGTGGACGAATAAAAAACGGCAGGTTGTTAGCCCTGCCGTTAATGTATGAAAACCAACCATGAGAAGCAACAACCGGCACTAGACCGCCGTTACTCCCCGCTATTCCTCATAGGAAATATCCAGGAACCTCTGCGTGCCGTTCGGATCCGTTATTGGGATCTTGATATGAATGATCCGAGAAGTGATCGGCAGCGAGTAGGGGTGTTCCGCCGGATCGGCTTCTGGGAACGTGTAGGTCGTGCCGTTCGAGCCCAGCATCGAGAAGTAGTATTCAAACGTGCGGTTGGGGCCGACATAAACATCGGATGCAGGAATGGTGCCCGACACGTTCGGACCGTCGACCGTCATCGCAAGCTGCTTGTAGGAAGCGTCTCCTTGAACTCTGTAGTAAAGCGTCACCTGCGTCATGTCGACCGGCGCGTTGACAAGAGCGATGCGCATTGTAGCCCCCTGACCTGACCGCAGCGCGGCAGAGGGAGTATTGAGAGCAAAACGGTTTGGTTGCCCGCCACCGGTCGTGTCCGCCTTCTCACCGCCACCCTCGCCACCCTGATTGACATTCGAATTCGGGTCGTTGTTGTTCAGGTCGCCCTGCGATGCGGCCCCCGAGCTGCACTGGCCGGAAGTATCGGTTCGAGCGGTTTGCCCTGAAGCGACCGTCCTTTCGCAGTTTGACTGGGTATTTCTGAACAGAGCCTCTCCAATGATGATTGTAAGGTCGGCTTCGCCCTGAGCAGGTTCGAACCCCGTGCCGCCCTGGGTTCCGCGAATCGATGCAACGGAGATCGGAGAACTGAACCGGAACTGCTCCGTCTGCTGCTTCTTGATATCGAACACCGCGCGGCCGCGCTCAATGTACACATCCCGGTTGAGAATGCGCCTTCCCTCAACCTCTCCTTGAACCGTCAAGAGAGACTTCTCGCGGACGATGACCTTGGATTCATCCGAGAACTTGATCAACGCGAGCGACTTGTCCATTGTGCGGACCTCATGTCCGGCTTTGAGTTCTGAGAGCAACAACGCCTTGGTCCATGCAGTCGTAGGAGTCCGTTTCTCAACGTCGTTCTTGACCTTGATGATAATCGCTGTGATGGACTTCTTATCTTGCTGGAAGTTCCAGGCTGGTGCCAGCAGGAGTGCGGCCACGGCGATGATTGCTACGAGAGAAAAAGATCTTTTCTTCATCGGAAAAATCCTCCGTTAAAGAGTTATTCGTTTACAATCTGCGCATTGACTCGCACGTTCCGTCGCCCGAGATCACCCAAAAGTGTAAGCACCTGGGTAATGTCGATGGGTCGGAGCGGCCCGTTTCCCTCCTGGATTCGAATTGGATTCGAAGTCGAAAATGACAACATATACCCCATGTTCACCATGTTCTCATATGTCGAGCCGATCGGATCCGGCGCGCTGCTGAGCGCCATCACTAAGCTGTTGTAATTCGGGTCGTTCGACATGACAGTAAAGGACCAGATTGGGCTGCTCCGGGTGTCCGTCACGCCGCCCCCGGCGCTGGTGCTTCCCAGAAACAGCCAGGAGTACTTCTTGCCGGCCATCCATGGGCGGGTAGAAATCCCGGGATACGTAGCAGAAATCTGGTTAGTTCCTCGTGAGCTCACCGCGTAGTCAACGCATTTCAACGGTGAGTTGAGATCACGGGTAGCATCTTGAGGTGACTGGTTCAGCGTAGAGTGCTCAAAGCAAAGGAGCCGCCCCGGAATGGATGTGTCAAATATGAAAACCACCTGTGGAGACTGTGGTATCCGCTCGTCGTTTGAGGGGGAACCGAGGTTGATGACCGCCTCGGTTGTTGATGAACCGGAGACCGTAATCGTATGAGTTGCGGTCTGACCAAGTTGCGCACGAGTTTCAGCGTCGTACAACTTAGCGGTGACCATGTATATCCCCGCAGGAAGCGACGCTACACCCTTCTGGATCTTATCCGCGAGGGCATCAATGCACCGCTGGTTCTGAGAAGAGTTCGAGATGCCAATAGTCGATGAACGCGAGAAATCATTGGTAGAAAGCGTTCGTCCCGATCCGGTGATTGTGAAGGCCTGCGTGACTGCAGATCCGACGAGCCCCGAGCACTCAGGAACTCCGACAACGCTTTGGGCGATCACCGTGGCTTCCAAATATACCTGTCGCGCAGTCGTGAGCGGTGGAACCACGCTGATATCCAGGCTTTGGCCGGGAGCTGCTTTCAGCTTTCTGTCCAGACCAATATAGGTCGAGAGGGGAACATTATCTACCGGGAGATTATTGAAGGACATGGTGAAGGTTTGTGCAAGTGCTGGCGCCGGGGTCGCGACGAGCAACCCGAACGCGAGGACAAACAGCGAGCCTGCAAAAACCATCCCGCCGGCTATCGCAGCCTTTTTCATAATGGGTCCCTCCTGAACGTATGGTGAGTTTATTAAAAACCTACGGCGCGCCCCATTGTATAGGGGTGACTTTAATCACACAGGTGCGGTTAGAATCGGATGATGTCATTATACAGAACGAAGGCCATAAAAACAAGCAGGAGGACGAACCCCACTTGTTGCAGCGCGATTTTCACTTTGTTCGGAATTTCGCGCCGGAAGATACCTTCATAGACCAAAAAAACTGCGTGACCACCATCGAGGGCTGGGAAAGGGAAGAGGTTCAGAAGAGCGAGGTTCATGCTCAACAGCGCCATAAATCCGAGGAAGCTCACGATCCCTGATTCCGCAGACCGAGTTGCGAACTTCGCGATCGTGATGGGCCCCGCGACCGATTTGGAAAACGAGACGTTTCCAACGATAATCTGGTAGATGCCTTTCAAATTGAGCCAGTTCATCACCCATGCATCTTTGAGTCCCTCGGGTAGCGCTGAAAAGATAGAGTAGTGAATAGTTTCCACCGGGCCGTCATAGTAAGGAGTGAAGCCAACGCCAATCCTCCCTTCTGTTGTTGGAGTTATGCTTGCCTCCTTAATCTCTCCCGCATGGCTCCACGTCAACAAAATTTTCCTTCCGGCAGAACGTTTCACGGCATCCTGAAGCTGTTGATATGCAATTGACTCCCCATCGATCTTGAGGATGAGATCCCCAGGCTCGATCCCGGCTTGAGCGGCGGGCATTTCGGCGTCCACCGTGGAAACGTAGGCGACAAGTCCCTTTGGGAAAATTCCGAATGGACCTTCAAGAACCTCTGCCGCCAGTGCCCGCGGGACGGTAATGACGGTCGGCTGGCCGCGGCGCAGGATGTTGAACGAAAGACTGCCGGACAGCGCGTCCGTGTAAACGAGGCTCTCAATCTCCTCCCAGTGGGTGACCGGCTGACCGTTGACACTCTGGATTACGTCTCCCACGCGCAGCCCCGTCTTCGTCGCGGGGCTTTCCGGCAAAAGATATCCGATCTCCGTCACTGGTTTCACGGACTTTCCCTGATAAACGATGAGCCCCCAGAAAATCAGAACCGCCAGGAGGATGTTCATCGCGACACCGGCGCAGATCACAATGAGACGTTGCCAGATCGGCTTCGCCCGGAATTCCCACGGCTTCGGCTCTTCGCTGAGATACTCGGTGTCCAAACTTTCGTCAATCATGCCGGCGATCTTGACGTACCCGCCGATGGGAATCCACGAGACGCAGTAGTCTGTCTCTCCAATTTTCTTGCCGAACGCGCGGGGAGGAAACCCGATACTGAACCGATCCACCCGCATGCCGAAAAACTTGGCTGCCAGGAAATGCCCGAGTTCGTGAACCAGCACCAGAATGCCGATCGTGATCAAGAAATAGAATATAGTCGGAAGTACCTGCATACGTCGGTCAGTTGTCTATGGAAAGGTCCGAATCACCGCCCTCAATCGCACCACATTCACAGAAGGGCTCCGACAAAGGCCCGCGCCTTTTGGTCGGCTTCCACGATGTCCTGGAATTCCGGCGAGCGCCGAACTTCGTGTTTCGTAAGCGCTTGCTCGATCAGGAGGGGGATTTTCTCAAATGAAATTCTTCCGTTCAAAAAGGCACTGACGGCGGTTTCGTTGGCGGCATTCAACACAGCGGGGGCAGTCCCGCCGAGGGAAAGCGCCTCAAACGCAAGCTGGAGGCATCTAAACTTCTCTCGATCTGGATGGAAGAACGTCATGGATTGCAGTTTCGGAAAATCAATCCGCGCACCGTTCAGATGCGAGCGGCCCGGATAGGTGAGGGCATAGTGAATTGGGAGCTTCATATCGGGCAATCCCAGCTGAGCCTTCACCGATCCGTCGATGAACTCCACCATTGAATGGATAATCGATTGAGGATGGATCACCACGTCGATCCGTTCCGGAGGTAAGCCGAAAAGCCAATGCGCCTCGATAACCTCAAGCCCCTTGTTCATCAGCGTCGCGGAGTCGATCGTAATCTTGTTCCCCATCTTCCAGTTTGGGTGGTTCAACGCCTCCTCAAGCGTGATGGACGAAAAATCTTCCATCGGCCTATTGAGAAAGGGCCCGCCGGAGGCTGTCAGGATCAATCTCGCGATTGTCGCCCGATCCTCGCCCACAAGGCATTGAAATATGGCGCTGTGCTCGCTGTCGACGGGAATGAGCTGGGCCCCATATTCTTTAGCGAGCGCCGTCAACAGGTCCCCGGCAGCGACCAGCGTTTCCTTATTTGCCAGGGCAATCGTCTTACCGAGTCTGACAGCCGCCATAGTAGGTCTGAGCCCCGCAAAGCCGACCAGCGCGCTTACGATAACGTCTACATCATCTCGGATCGCGATTTTCTCCAGCCCCTGCTCACCGCAGAGCACCTCCACCGAGCTGCCAACCTGGGACCGTACGGTTGAGGCTCCCCTCTCGTCGAGGACGGCGACCGCCGTCGGCTGAAACTCTGCGATCTGCTTCAGAAGAAGATCGACATTCTTGTTCGTGGTCAGATACGCTGCCCGAAATCGATCCGGCGCGGACCTAACGACCTCGAGAGTGTTTTGTCCGATCGATCCGGTCGAACCGAGGATGGCGATATTTTTCGGCGCGGAACTCATCAACTTTCACAAAAAAAAGGTAAGCAATTAAGCCAGGCAAGTCAAGGAACGCAGGAAGCGTTGCTCATTGTTGAACGGGGTACCGGGACGGATTGTTTCATTCGGCTACGCTTTTTGATATATTCATGAAATTGTAATCACCTGTGATCCCGATCGCATGCGTCGGAACAACAATTATCACGGTGCAGTGTCGATGAAGCTTCTGCTCGCCCTCGTGTTTCTGTTCGTCTTGCAGGCAGCCGCGCAGAATGTGGATGTCTTGACAAAACTCCGGCTCGCGCAAAGCTTCGAACAGGCAGGCGAGTGGGAGCGGGCGGTCTCGATCTATGAGGCACTCCATGAAGCCGATTCGTTGAACTACGTGTTCTTCGACGGGCTTCGTCGCGGTTACACGCAACTGAAGGAGTACAGTAAAGCAATTGAATTGGTCCAGCGGCGGATGAGGATCCAACCAGCCGATCAAAACCTTCTTTCGACGATCGGCGGATTGTACTTTCAAATGGGGGACGAGCCGAGAGCAGACTCCCTATGGCATGCCGTTGTCAACAAGGATCCGAAGAATTCAAATCTCTATCGCCTTGTAGCGTCGCAGATGATCGAACATCGGCAATATGACCGGGCCATCCAGTTCTACCTGAACGGGAGGAAGGTGATAGGAGATGCGGGACTGTTTGGAGAGGACCTTGCTTCCCTTTACATGGTGCTCCAACAGTACGGTCCAGCGACCGAGGAACTCGTCAGCCTCCTCCATGTCCGGCCCCTGCAGCTTGCCGTTGTTGAGGCCCGCCTGAGTTCGTTTACGGGGCGCGACGTCGGGCGGCGTGCCGCGCTGAGCGTTGTGCAAGCCAAAGTGAAGCGCACTCCGAACGATCTCCAGATGCAGCGGCTTCTTGCCTGGCTCTATATGGAGGGGAAGGAGTACGACTCGGCGCTCGGCCAGGAACAGATCATCGACAGATTAAGCAGAGCAGGGGGAATGGAGCTGTACCAGTTTGCCCAGCGGGCGATGCAGGAGAAAGCATACTCTTCCGCAGCCCAGGCGTTCCGCGAGGTGATAGATCAATCCCCGACGCTGGGGATTGTC